>ERZ890510.1-NODE-1-length-357612-cov-13.595032_pt1 | contig 357612 bp, 358 predicted proteins | sample MGYA00521265_ERZ890510 | MGnify/ENA primary metagenome ERZ890510 (study PRJEB32303, sample SAMEA104408624) | aquatic metagenome | biome: Brackish water; feature: Chemocline; material: water | place: Baltic Sea | collected 2014-10-26T21:54:00 | depth 110 m ... | reverse complement strand
AAGTGGTACGCGAGCTGGGTTTAGAACGTCGTGAGACAGTTCGGTCCCTATCTGCTGTGGGCGTTGGAGATTTGAGGGAAGTTGATCCTAGTACGAGAGGACCGGATTGAACGAACCTCTGGTGTTCCGGTTGTCACGCCAGTGGCATTGCCGGGTAGCTATGTTCGGAAGGGATAACCGCTGAAAGCATCTAAGCGGGAAGCCTCTCCCAAGATTAGATCTCCCATAGACTTCGGTCTACTAAAGAGTCGTCATAGACTATGACGTTGATAGGCAAGGTGTGTAAGCGTTGTAAGGCGTTGAGCTAACTTGTACTAATAACTCGTGAGGCTTGATCATGTAACCTTAAGAAAGGTTCATTGTTCAGGAATAACATAATAAAAAATTTGTAGTGAAAAGAATTACATACCAGTTTGCCTGATGACAATAGCAGTTTGGCACCACCTGATCCCATCTCGAACTCAGAAGTGAAACGGACTAACGCCAATGGTAGTGCAAGGTCTCCTTGTGTGAGAGTAGGTAATCGTCAGGCTTTTTTCTTTAAAAAGGCTCTTAGATTTATCTAAGGGCCTTTTTTTTGTATTAAAATAACATATGGACATTACTGAAATATCAGACAGGCTTGAACTTGAAAAGCTAGTTACTGATTACGCAACCGCGATAGACTCTCGAGATTTTAAACAACTAAATAATCTATTTACACCAGATGCTCATATTGACTACACAGCAGTAGGAGGCATAGCTGGTTCGCTTGCAGAGATTATTGCTTTCCTGGAAACAGCTCTGGACTTTTTTCCCAACTACCAACACTTTATTTCGAATATCTCTCTTACAATTAACGGGAATACCGCCACCGGAAAAGTCATGTGCTTTAACCCTATGCAGACCAAGGATAGCCAAGTCTTTTTCTTGGGTATGTGGTATCAAGATACTTATTTCAAGAATGGCGACCAGTGGTTTATTTCTTCAAGAATTGAAGAAAGTTCCTGGTCCCACAATGTTCCGGTCTCTGTTAACACAGATCCCCAGCAATGATTGTTGGTCTGACTGGCGGGATTGGCTCTGGAAAATCAGCTGCAGCTAATCACTTTATCTCTCATGGTATTACCGTGATTGATGTAGATGACCTTGCCAAAGAAGTCCTACAGGTAAATACACATGGGTATAAAGAGGTTATTCATAATTTCGGCTCTAGTATTCTTGATCAATCTAACTCTATTGATCGGTCTAAGTTGCGTATTGAAGTTTTTAATAACCCAGACAAAAAAAAACTACTCGAATCCATCATTCACCCGCTCATTCGCGAGCTGATGGTATCGAGAATTATGTTATCTCAATCCATTTACACAATAGTGATGGTCCCCCTTATTTATGAATCACAAAGCATGAAATCTTACGATAGAATTCTGGTAGTAGATTGTGATGAGTCGACACAGATCGAGCGCGCCTCCCTTCGGGACAGCAACCCCAAGGAATTAATTCAAAAAATTATGTCTACCCAGTGTTCACGCGAGGAACGATTATCTATTGCTAATGATATTTTGCCGAATACTGGTTCGCTAGCCTCTTTGGAATCTAAAGTTAAAGAATTACATACATTTTATTTAGGAATTTGTGCCAATGATTAAAGAATGCCCTCAATGTAAGGCCCCAGCTGATTTAGCTAAAACGAATCTATTTAGACCTTTTTGCTCAGAGAGGTGTAAATTAATTGATTTGGGAACTTGGGCTAATGAAGAAAAGTTAATTAGCAGGCCTTTGAATTCTGAGGATTTTTACGAAGAATAATTTAGCTAGATTATTAGCCTTTACCGTGACACTGCTTATACTTTTTTCCTGACCCGCAGTGGCAGGGGTCGTTGCGTCCCAGCTTTGGTTCTTCTCGTAATACAGTGGCCGGATTTGAGGGTTGCTTTGATGACGGCACATCATCTCTGCCAATAATTAATTCTGGTTGAGCTTGCTGTAGCTTCATCTCTTTATTTTTCTGCGCTTCTACAGATCGCTCTTCCAGCTCTCTCAACTCTTCTTCGCTAGCTAACTCCAACCTAAAAAGAATCTTGATAGCTTCACTATTAATCTCATCAAGCATAGACTCAAACATCTGAAATGCTTCTCGCTTATACTCATTTTTTGGATTCTTTTGCGCATAAGCCCTGAGCCCGACGCTTTGTCTTAAGTGGTCCATCTCAGCCAAATGATCTTTCCAATGTACATCCAACACTTGTAACATGACTTGTTTTTCAAGCTGAGCAACATTCTTCTCAATCTTTTTATATTTTTCTTTGTATCTAGTAGCTGCTTGACTAGCTATTAGCTCAGCGATTCGCTCAGGGGTTAGCTTGGTATTTTTAGCTATTGCTTGCTCTAGATTTTCTTCTATTAAATAGTGCTCTTTTAAATGCTTTTCTAACTCTGCAATTCGCCATTGGCTTTCTACCGATTCTAGTGGAATAAAATCTCCCGTTAGAGCCAACATCTCTTCTTTAATGAGCTCGCCGATTGCCTCAGAAATATTATCTTCTTCGAGTAATTGATTTCTCAAGGAATAGATAGCTTGCCTTTGATCATTTGCAACATCGTCATATTCAAGAAGATTTTTTCTGATATCAAAATTCCTGCTCTCAATTCTTTTTTGAGCATTCTCAATGCCACGAGATAGCATCTTGTGTTCAATGTGATCATCGCCCATTCCAATCCTTTCAAATAATGCTCGCCTGCTATCAGAGATGAATAATCGTAAAAGATCATCTTCGAGTGATAAAAAGAATTTTGAGTAACCAGGATCTCCCTGTCGCCCAGATCTACCTCGTAACTGGTTATCAATTCGCCTGGATTCATGTCTCTCGGTACCAAGAATGTGAAGCCCCCCAGCATCTAAAACTTTCTTATGGCGTTGCACCCAATCTACATCTTCTTCATCTTGCTTGCCACCGAGCACTATATCTGTACCTCGTCCCGCCATGTTTGTAGCAATTGTCACAACGCCGGACCTGCCTGCGTTAGCAATAATTTCAGCCTCCTTTTCATGGTGCTTGGCATTTAATACTTGATGCTCTATATTTTTGCTAGTCAGTAATTCTGAGACTATTTCTGAAGATTCCACGGAAGCCGTTCCAACAAGAATAGGAGCTTCTTTCGCTCTCAGTAACTGAATCTCTTCCACCAAGGCTTTAAATTTCGCCTCTTTGGTTAAAAATACTAAATCCTCATTATCCACCCTTGCCATAGGCTGATTGGTTGGAATAATCGAGACATTCAATCCATATATTTCGGCAAACTCAGCTGCTTCTGTGTCTGCAGTACCTGTCATCCCTGACAGCTGATCAAATAGTCTAAAAAAATTCTGATAGGTTGTAGAGGCGAGTGTCTGGGATTCTCTTTGTATCGGAACATTTTCTTTGCACTCAAGAGCCTGGTGAATGCCTTCGCTCATTCTCCTGCCTGACATTGTTCTCCCTGTATGCTCATCAATTAATAGAACCTCTTGATTCCTAACCAGGTAATGAACATTCTTTTTAAATAGGTAGGCAGCTTTTAGGGTCGCAGTTACGTAACGCATAATTTTAATATTACTTACTGAGTAGAGGCTGTCCTCTGATTGGAGCAACCCCAGGTCCTCCAAGTAATGCTCAACCTCAATGTAGCCTTCATCAGTTAATTCCACTGATCGAGTTTTTTCATCGATCATGTAATGACCAATCTCTTCTGTTGATAGCGGCTCTTCTTCGGTGCCCTCTCGGATTTGGTGCTTTAGTTTTGGGATAATTTTTTTAATTTGCAGGTAGTAGTCAGCAGACTCATTGGATGGCCCCGAGATAATTAGGGGAGTTCTAGCCTCATCAATCAAAATAGAATCCACTTCATCAATGATTGCAAAATCTAAAGAACATTGAGCTTTATCCTCATCGCGTAGGGCCATGTTATCTCTTAGATAGTCAAAGCCAAGCTCTCCGTTTGTGGCATAAATGACATCGGATTTATAGGCTAATTTTTTCTCATCAATATTTTGATTGGAATGAATAACCCCTACAGTGAGGCCAAGAAATTCATATACGGGTCTCATCCACTCTGCATCCCTTTGCGCAAGATAGTCGTTGACCGTTACCAGGATAACTTTTTTGTCTTGAATTGCATTGAGATAAGCAGGCAGAGTGGCGACAAGAGTTTTGCCCTCACCCGTTTTCATTTCAGCAATATTTCCTCCAGCAAGCGCAATCCCGCCTAACATCTGAGAGTCAAAGTGCCTCATGCCTGTCGCTCGGATGCTCGCCTCTCTAACTGATGCAAAGGCATGAGCCAGTAATTGATCGGCATCATCTTGGTAAGAGTCTTTAAGACGGGCTCTCAGTGATACAAACTCAGTATCATTGAGGTTGCTATATTCTACTTCCAGTAAATTGATCTGATCAACAAGCACCTGCATTGTTTTTAATGCACGTTGATTACTGCTACCAAATATTTTTGTTAAAAAAGACATTTTCTAAATTGTTTAGTTTTTTTTACTTACTCTGCATCACCAAAAGGAGCTCGCACATAAGATATTGGGGCAATTGAGGAATCTTCAAATGTCACGACCTCCCATGCATCCTCAGATGCAAGAATTTTTCTGAGCAGCTCATTATTCAAAGAATGACCTGACTTGTATCCAGAGAATTGGCCAATTAAATTATGTCCTAGCAGGTATAGATCACCAATAGCATCGAGTATTTTGTGTTTCACAAACTCATCATCAAATCGCAACCCTTCTTCATTAACTATCCCATGCTCTCCAATCGCAATTGCGTTATCTACATTTGCACCTAGTGCCAAACCCTGTGACTGGAGATGGTCCATGTCCTTCATTGACCCAAAGGTTCTGGCTCTGCAGACCTCTTTAACAAAGGAGGTGGAGGAGAAATCTATTGATGCTTTTTGAGAATACTGGCTTATAGTTGGATTATCGAAATCAATCTCAAAGGAGACCTTGAAGCCATCAAAAGGCTTAATAGCAGCGAAAGTATCACCTCTTTCAACTCTCACCTCTTTCTTCACTCTAATAAATTTTTTTAGCTCATCCTGTATTTCAAGGCCTGCTGCTTGGATTAAAAATACAAATGGGCTGGCACTTCCGTCCATGATAGGAATTTCAGGGCCGTCGACTCTGATGATACAGTTATCAATCCCAAGACCAGCAATGGCTGAAAGCAGGTGCTCAATTGTTCCAATCCTATAACCCTCCTTAAAAAGAGTTGTGGAAAGTGTCGTATCTCCCACATACTCAAAGATTGCGGGAATCCTTATCTCAGGATCTAAATCTGTACGAATAAAGGTAATACCAGCATTTACAGGAGCTGGAAGCAACTCTAAATTCATCTCTTGCCCACTGTGCAGCCCAACACCGGTAGCTTTAATAGGGTTTCTAATTGTTCTTTGATGCAGCATTAATCTCTCTAAGTATTTAGTAATTATAGATTAAATTCATTGAGATTTTTGCCTTGTGATCTCAAATAATATGACGCCAGTGGCAACAGATACATTGAGGCTATTCAAGGTTTTATTTTTAGACAAAGTGCATACTGCAGAGCATTTCTCAATTGTTTTTTCTCTCATTCCTTCTTCCTCAGAGCCCATGATAGTAAGAATGGGTTGATTTAAATCTAAGTCTGTATGAAGCGAGTCAGCGTGTTCGCTCGTACCCAGAATTAAGTAACCAAGCTTTTCAAAATGCTTGATGCAGTTTATTAAATTAGTCACAGTGAAGATTTTAATTGCCTCTGTGCCTCCAGCGGAGACCTGTCTTACAAGAGGTGTTAGAGGAGAGCAATGATGTTTATTGATAATGACGCCAGCAATATTGCTTGCTGCTGCAGAGCGGATGCAAGCTCCAAGGTTCCTAGGGTCAATCACATTATCAATAACAAGAAATGTTGGATTCTGGTGTTGAACGCCTTCTTCATATTTTTTTAAATCACTTAAATCCAAAGACTCTTCTTTTTTAAGCACAGCTTCTGGGTGTTGGCTGAGATTTTTTTTCTTTTCAACAGATACAGAAGCTTTTTCAGCCATCAGAATTAATTTCTGGACCCTCTCATCATTTCGATTGGCAGGTATAAAAATTTGCTTAATGTTTTCTGGTGTGAGCTTTAGCAGCATCTCAATAGTATGAAAGCCCGAACGATGATTTAGCTTGTTGTCATTTTCCATCAGCAATAACTAGATTAATTTTTCTATCTAAAGGAGCAATAGCCATAATCTTAACTTTAATTTTCTGCCCAAGCTTAAAGCTTTTTCCTGTTCGTTTACCTTTTAGAATATTAGCACCCTGGATGAGGTGATATCGATCCCCGGGAAGATCTGAAACATGAAGCAAGCCAGAGATAAAATAATCTTCAAGGTTCACAAATAAACCAAAATCAGTTACGCCTGTTACCACGCCATCTACCTCGGAACCAATCTTATCTTTTAAGAAGGAGCAAATTAATACCTGCTCAACCTGACGCGAAGCTTTCTCAGCTCTTCTTTCAAGCACCGATGAGTCCTCGCACATATCCTGAAGTTGAGATTGGTTATAGCCGCCTTTTTTGTGCGCGAGGGATTTGTTGATCATCCTATGTGTCAGTAGATCTGGGTATCTTCGAATAGGTGAAGTGAAGTGAGAGTATTGCTTAAGCTGCAGTCCAAAATGACCTAAATTATTCGTGGAGTATTCTGCTCTGGCTAGAGTCTGGAGCACTAAAATCTGACCACTATCATCTTGCTTTTCATGCGCTTGCTTTAAGCAATAATTGATTATTTCAAGAGGCGAGGACTGCTTAGCAACTTGAGCAGGCATTTGAAAATACTTTTTTAATACTTCCAGCTTACTTGGGTCTGGGTCTTCATGGATTCTAAAGACACCAAATCCAAAGCGTTCTTGCATGAATTCCGCCGAACATTCATTTGCTAGCAACATGGATTCTTCCACTAGCTTGTGTGCTCTTAAAGGCCTTTTGATAATAATGTTTTTTACTTCCTTGTTACTTGCCAGCTCTAAAATAGCTTCTTTCGGGTTGATCTCAAGGGCATGCCTTTGTTGTCTGATTTTTAGTCTCGCTGTGGTTAATTGCTCCAGAGCATGAATTGAATCTACCACCTCTTCGTCTTTCAGTAATTCAGAGCTCTTGATATGCCCTTCAACCTGCTTGTAAGTTAAACGGGCCTTAGAGTTTATGAGAGCACTGTAGAATTTGTAGCTCACTCTATTTCCCGCGGTATCAAGAGACATTTGGCAAACCATTGCGCACCTGTCTTCGTTAGGTCTGAGAGAACAAATATCATTTGAAAGCTTTTCAGGCAACATCGGTATCACGGTTCCTGGAAAGTAAATGGATGTTCCTCTTTTTAGAGCTTCCTTATCGAGCTTAGAGCCGACTTCAACATAAAAAGATACATCGGCAATTGCGACATACAGGGTATAGCCACCAGCATTTTTTTGACAATATATTGCATCATCAAAGTCCTTCGCATCTTCCCCATCAATCGTTGCAAACGGCAGTTTGACTAGATCTTTTCTGTACTTTGCCTCTTTGGTTTTCTCGGCAATAAGCTCTGCTTCCTTGAGTATCTCAGACGACCAAGTTTCTGGGAGGTCATGCATTGAAATTGCATCTTGAATGGCTTCTTTATAGATCATTTATAGGATTATAGGCTTGTAATATTCTCTGGATGCTAATAGTATCGTGAAATGGGCCCGAATAATAAATTAATAACCTTTATTGGATTATTTTTCCTTGCCAGCATATCACTGCATTCCTTCGCCCATGCCCCTGATCGAATTTTAGAGGTGAAACCCCAAGCTGAATGCCAGGCTTGTAAACATGAGAATCCAGCCGCCCTTGAAACCTTAGTTTTTTATTTGGCTGAGACTTTTAGCTGCGTCAGAACTTTTATAATTGTCAAAACTTTTTATCCAAAACAACAGAAATATTTTTCCTCCAGAGCTCCTCCTAAAAGCTAATTTGTAATTGAATTTTTTGTCATTTTATTTTTTAAGGAGGGTTTTTATGACGTATTCTAATTTTTTATTCTTTGTATTTTTACTTTTTGGATTATTCCCATCTGCATTACTTGCCAATGAGATTGAAGAAATTATTTCAGTTGGATCTTACATAGAATCAACAGAGGCCAATGCCTCGCCGGTTGATGTTATTTCGAATGAAGAATTTAAGCAGCTCAGAGTTTCGACTGTTGCTGAAATTAGCAAGTACCTAAGTGTTGCTTCTGGATCACACTTTCAAACAAATGCTTTGGATGGGGTAGACCAAGGAATGGCTGCCATCACTCTCAGGGGCCTAGATCATGCTTCTACACTTGTTCTGATTAATACCAAGCGACAAACTCATGCTGGCACCCCATCTCATGAAGGGGAGGGCTACATTGATGTCAACATTATTCCTGAAATTGCCTTGGAAAGAATTGAAATTTTAAAAGATGGGGCAACCTCATTGTATGGTTCTGATGCTGTGGCTGGAGTTATCAACTTTCACACCTACCATTCCTATGATGGTTTAAAAATTTCATTGGCTAGCCAAAAAACTACTCATTACAATCAGCAAGATAGCTCCTTGGGAGTGATGTATGGCGCTGAATCCTTTGGTGGAAATTTTGTTGCAGCTGTGAGCTTACTTACTCGATCACCTCTTAATGCAAGCGAGATACCTAAGTTGTCAGAGCTTGGTTTAAGTGCCTTGGGCAATACCTTTAAAGTGACAGCAGCCGATGTCATTGCCTCTGGTCCTTACGGTGGAAATTATGATGCAGGATCCTGGGCCAAAGATCCTAATTGCATAGAAAATGGTGGGGTTATTGAGGGCCCTTTTTGCAAGCTCCTTTATGGCGAAAGGTTTAACTTAGTCAATGATGAAGATCATTTTAAAGGCTATGTAAACTTTGAACGTGATTTTCAGGCACTACATTACTCTATGACGCTTCTGACCGCTGCCATAGATGTGAACGATAATCCTCAGTCTCCCTCTTACCCTGCTCTAGCATACCTCTCAAAGGAAGTGCTGCCTGGGCAAGGCGGTAGCCCTTTTAATGTTCCAGTGATTTGGTATGGCAGGCCATTAGGCTCTGCCTTTCCATCGCCCAAGTCACCAAAAAATATTTCTCAGTATCATTTTAGTAATAGTTTCGAGTTTGATATTAATCAAGATTTCAATTTTGAGCTTTCATTAACTGCAAGCGAGCATCAAAATAGGCACAATCGCCCAGACACTATTCAATCAAGATTTGAAGCAGCCATTTTGGGGCAGGGTGGTGTTAGTGGACAAGACCAGTGGAATATTTTTATGCCACTGGAAAATGCTGAAAGCTTAATCGAATACGTTAAAGGCTCGGAGACATCCACCAAGACCGGCAGCTTGTTGTCGCTCGATGGAATTCTGACTGGTCAAGCCCAAGGCATTAATTTTGCTTTAGGTTTTCAAGTGAATAATGAAAACTTAGACATCAACTATTCAGAGAGTAGCAGAGCGTTATTTGATGTTGATGGGAAGCTCATCAAGGGCGCTGATCTATTATTTCTTGGCGGTGGCAAGAACGTAGATACTGACAGGCAAAAGAAAGCGGTATTTTTTGAGGTGAATCAAACTATTTTGCCTCATCTAGATCTAGTCGTTTCTGGAAGGTATGAGCGCCTGCAAAATGATTCATCATTTGATCCAAAACTATCAGTGAAGTATTCTCCGAGCGATCGCTTAATTTTGAGGGGATCCGTAGGCACTTCATTTACCTCGCCGTCTATGGCTCAGTTATTTTCCTCTGAGATTCAACTAGGAAGTGTTCGAGATATTGATAGCGCACCATTCGTTCGCTTGGCCCAATTAGGTAATGCAAATTTAAAGCCTGCCACCTCTGAGAATATTAGCCTTGGGTTTATCTGGAATCTAACCGATGACATTGATCTCACCGTAGATTATTGGTCCATAGACTACAAAGATCGCATCGAGGTCGAGAGCGCGCAAGTTATGCTTAACACAAACCCAAATGGGGCAAGCATCACCAGAAATCAATTTGGAGATTTAATTGCAGTGAGCACTACTTATTTTAATGAAGAGCGCACAGAGGTGAACGGTTTAGATGTTGAGCTCAATGTTGAAAAATCTACCCTGTACGGAGAGTTTAATATCAGCATTAAAGCCACGCAGCTTGCAGATTTTTTAACACCAGAGCACGAAGATCACGAGGATCATGAAGAGGGTGAAAATGAAGAAGAGCATATGGTCATGGTGAATCGCGTTGGTAAGTTTAATTACGATGCTCACACTCATTCCTTACCTGAGCTCAGGCTGAATACGTTTCTTTCCTGGGAAGTTAAAGATTATTTCATTGGCCTGAATTCAAGGTACGTTGACGGCTATTCTAATGAGCGACCTATTCCAACTTCAGCGCAAAGCCTTGGATATAATAATCAAGTCAAAGCATTTTTAGTTCACGACTTATCAGTGACCAAATCCATAGACTTATCTCAGGGCGCTCTTGAGATTGGCCTGGGCATTATGAATGTCTTGGATAAGAAAGCGCCGTTATTGTATGACGCGCCTGATTTTAGTTTTGATACTAGAGTGCACGACCCCAGGGGTAGATTGCTAAATCTTACCCTCGAATACACTTTATAAGTAAGAGGCCTAGCGTGCCTTTCTTGTGATCAGACTCAAGGAAGGTGTGCGTTAAGCCTTGCATTGAATTTGTATTCAATATCGTTAGGGGGAAAGAATTAATTCTTAACGCACACCCTTATACATGCAATTATTGTGCCAATAAAGTTGAAGAGTGAGCATTCTATGTGAAAGCAATCTATTCAATGTTGTTTTGAATTGATTGGTAGGATGATTGAGGAAGATGGTGCCGGCAACAAGAGTCGAACTCGTGACCTGATGATTACAAATCAACTGCTCTACCAACTGAGCTATACCGGCAGGGTCGGAATTTTACAATATTAAAACAAATGATGGAAGTTGCTATATAGATTATCTACCTAGCATCAAATGAGCATCCAGTTCCACCAATTCCACAATAGCCGTTTGGGTTTTTTTCAAGATATTGCTGATGATATTCTTCAGCTAAATAATATTCTTCAAGCACCTTTATCTCGGTGGTGATCTTGCCATAGCCTGCAGCCAAAAGGTTCTCTTGGTAGTGCTTAAAAGTTTCTTCGGCCACTCTTAAATCTTCTTCAGTTTTACAAAAACATGCGGAGCGGTATTGCGTGCCTATGTCATTGCCCTGTCTGTTGCCTTGAGTTGGATCGTGGCATTCCCAAAAAGTTTTTAAAATTTCCATAAGCGAGGTAGTGGAGGCATCAAATTGAATTTTAACAACCTCGGTATGACCGGTAGTGCCAGCGCAAACTAACTCATAGGTTGGGCTTTCCACACTGCCACCAGCATAACCAACCGAGGTCATCTCAACCCCAGGCACGGACCAAAATTTTCTTTCAACCCCCCAGAAACACCCGGCCCCTAGAATGACCGTCTTTGATGAGTGTTCCGAGTTGTAGCGAATCTGCTTTTTAAAAATTGTATGTTCCATGGTATTTAATATTTAATAAAGGCCTTTAATTGAGCATTCACCGGCGCTGATAGATTGTATTTCATTGTTAGTTTCAAGAAGCATTTTACCTTGATTATCGACACCTCTAAAGATTCCTTTCACTTCTTTTTGATGGCGAGTAAGGATTGAGATTTCAGCGTTTTGATGCATACATCTTTTATGCCAAGCTTCCTGCCAATTGGGGTAGTGGTTTTGTTGATAAGAGATAATTTTTTTCAGAATGGCATTAATTAATCGCTCTCTTGGCAGTATCTTTTTTAAGGCTCCTAAATCTCCCCACCAGGATTCTTTTTTAGGGATTGAATAATTAATTCCAATGCCGATGGTGCATTCAATTTTTTGGTCAGTAATTTCAGACTCTATAAGAATGCCGCAAATTTTTTTGTTATTAAGTAAAATGTCATTGGGCCATTTTAAACCGGCAGTAATTTTTTGACCTGCTGTCTCATCCAAGGCTTCAGCTATTAATAGACCAGTCACCAAGCTCAGAGATGGCTCCAATTCCTGAGCTTGATATTTAATACTTAAATAAATATTGCCACTTTCAGGGCTGTGCCACGTTTTACCATGCCTGCCTCTGCCGGCTGTTTGCTGCTCTGATAATACGATTAAAAAGGGCTTTTGTAGCTTGGTTTGTTTAGCAAAACTATTAGTTGAATCTATAGTCTCAAAGAAATAACAGTCCAGATCATCCTGATTGAGGTCTCTCAAGACGTCATTTTGTATTAATTGACTCAAGTTATTCATAATATAGTTGACTTCAATCCATTCTAGAACAAAAATAGCAACCTTGATATGGAGGAGTGGCCGAGCGGTTAAAGGCGGCAGACTGTAAATCTGTTCTCTACGAGTACGTTGGTTCGAATCCAGCCTCCTCCACCATTCATATAAATATTTACCGTAAAAAAGGTTGAGTTTATCTATTTTTAAAGAGATAATACGCCACCTTAAATTAGGATGCTGTAATACGGGCTCATATAGCTCAGCGGTAGAGCACTTGCTTGGTAAGTAAGAGGTCACCGGTTCAAGTCCGGTTATGAGCTCCATTTTAGGTAGATTTTAGAGTTAATTTAAAACAATAGAGAGGCAAGAGAATGGCTAGACAAAAATACGAAAGAACTTTACCCCATTTAAACGTGGGAACAATTGGTCACGTTGATCATGGTAAAACTACACTAACAGCCGCCTTAACTAAGGTTGCATCTGAATTATATGGTGGAGAAATTATTGATTTTGCAAATATTGATAACGCCCCAGAAGAAAGAGCGCGTGGTATTACTATTGCAACATCTCATGTTGAATACGTTTCTAGCATGAGGCATTATGCCCATGTTGATTGCCCAGGACATGCTGATTATGTAAAAAATATGATTACTGGAGCGGCTCAAATGGACGGAGCTATCTTGGTTGTGAGTGCAGCTGATGGCCCAATGCCTCAAACAAGAGAACACATCCTTCTTGCTAAGCAAGTTGGTGTTCCAAAAATTGTTGTTTTCTTGAACAAAGCTGATCAGGTTGATGATGCTGAGCTTCAAGAGCTAGTTGAAATGGAAATCAGAGAGCTTTTAGATAAGTATGACTTTCCAGGGGATGACACTCCAATCATCGTTGGAAGTGCATTAAAAGCATTGGAAGGCGACACATCAGATATTGGCGTTCCATCCGTTCAAAAGCTAATTGAAGCATTGGATTCCTTTATTACAGAGCCAACAAGAGAAATTGAGAAACCTTTCTTGATGCCTGTTGAAGACGTATTCACTATCTCAGGAAGAGGCACTGTTGTTACAGGCAGAATCGAGCAAGGGATTGTTAAGACTGGCGATCCAATTGAAATCGTTGGTATCACAGATACAACTACTTCGGTTTGTACTGGTGTTGAAATGTTCAGAAAATCTTTAGACGAAGGTCGTGCTGGAGAGAATTGTGGAGTTCTTTTAAGAGGAGTTGAGAGAGACTCTGTTGAAAGAGGTCAGGTTCTATGTAAACCAGGATCTATTAGCCCTCACACAGAATTTGAAGCAGAAATTTATGTCCTAAGCAAAGAAGAGGGTGGAAGACACACGCCTTTCTTTAGCAACTACAGACCTCAATTCTATTTCAGAACAACTGATGTTACTGGTGCTTGTGCACTACCTGAGGGTGTCGAAATGGTTATGCCTGGTGATAACATTAAAATGACAGTGACTTTGATTGCACCGATTGCAATGGAAGAAGGTCTAAGATTTGCGATTAGAGAAGGCGGCAGAACAGTTGGAGCCGGCGTAGTCGCTAAGATTATTAAGTAATAAAACAATTTTACAATTGTGCCGAGATTAACGCTCGGCATTTTTGTCTCTATATTATAGGAGAAAATTTAGGCCAGTAGCTCAACTGGTAGAGCGACGGCCTCCAAAGCCGTAGGTTGAGGGTTCAAGTCCTTCCTGGCCTGCCAAGGAGCTGGTTTAAATTAAAAAATATGGCAAAGGGTAAAGTATCAAACATTGCCGATAAGATTAAGTGGCTCCTAGCCATGGGTATCTTTTCAGTCGCTGTTGTTGGAAATGGCTATTACACTGAAGTTGCATTCCTATATAGAGTGCTTGCAGTCGTAGCACTTTTTCTTGTTGCTACATTTATTCTTGCTAATACAGTTTTTGGCAAAGGTGCCGTGAAGTTAATGCGCGAATCTAGAACTGAGATGAGAAGGGTGGTTTGGCCATCTCGGATAGAGACCACTCAAACTTTCATGGTTGTTTTTGGTTCAATTGTTGTGCTTTGTTTATTTTTTTGGGCCTTAGAGTCCCTGTTGAGTTGGTTAACTAAATTAATTTTAGGATAGTTATAAAGTGAATTGGTACGTAATAATGGCATATTCTGGATACGAGCTTAAAGTTAAAGCTGCAATCGAGGAACGCATTGCGCTTGCTGGATTGCAAGATCAATTTGGACAAATACTTGTCCCCACAGAATCAGTTGTTGAGCTAAAAAGCGGCGCAAAGAAAAAAACTGAAAGAAAATTTTTCCCAGGCTACATTCTAATTGAGATGGAAATGAATGATGACACTTGGCAGCTTGTGAAGCATACGCCAAGAGTTAGTACTTTTGTTGGCGGCAAGAAAGATAAGCCTTCTTCCATTTCTAAGAGTGATGTAGATAATATCTTAAATAGAATAGAGGTAGGTGAAGAGGCCCCTCGACCAAAAACATTATTTGAACCAGGTGAAGTGATCCGAGTCTGCGATGGGCCCTTTAATGATTTTAATGGGATTGTCGAAGAGGTAGATTATGAGAGGAGCAAGGCAAAAATCTCAGTTCAGATTCTAGGCAGATCCACCCCAGTTCAATTAGATTTCATGCAAATAGAGAAAACATAATGGCAAAGAAAGTAAAGAAAATATTAAAGATTTTAAAACTTCAGATTCCTGCGGGCGAAGCTAATCCTAGCCCACCTGTTGGTCCGGCTTTAGGACAAGCTGCAGTTAATATCATGGACTTTTGTAATGCCTTTAATGCAGCAACTCAAGGCACAGAAAAAGGTTTGCCGCTGCCGGTAGCTATTACGGTATACGAGGATAAATCTTTTACTTTCCTAGTCAAATCAGCCCCAGCAGCAGTTTTAATTAAGAAAGCTTTAGGCTTAGCCAAGGGGAGCAGCATTCCAAATAGAGATAAAGTTGGAACTATCACCAGAGCTCAGCTTGAAGAAATTGCCACAATGAAGCGGAAAGATCTTAATGCTAATGATATTGATCAAGCGGTAAAAATCATCGAAGGTACAGCCCGTAGTATGGGTGTTGAGGTTAAATAATGACGAAGTTAACAAAAAAGAAAAAGCAGTTATTAGAGCTGGTGAACCCAGAAACTACATACTCACTTGATGAGGCAATGACTATTTTTCAAACAGTGAAATCATCGAAGTTTGATGAGTCTATTGATATAGCATTAAGACTTGGGATTGACGCTGGTAAATCAGATCAGAATGTGAGAGGCGCAATTACACTTCCACACTCACTTGGTAAAGCTGTCATAGTTGCAGTTTTTGCTGATGGCGATCAGGCCAAAGAAGCTACAGATGCTGGGGCAGACTTTGTTGGTCTTGATGATCTTGCTGAAAAGTTTAAAAAACAAGAGATATCTGTAGATGTTGTTATCTCAACTCAAGATGCCATGAAAGTTGTTGGTCAATTAGGTCAAGTGCTCGGCCCAAAAGGACTTATGCCCAATCCCAAGACTGGCACGGTCACAGAAAAGGTTGGAGATGCAATTAAGAATGCAAAATCCGGCCAAGTAAGATTTAGAACAGATAAAAATGGAATCCTGCACGGTTGTATCGGCAAGGTCTCTTTTTCTTCCGTTCAAATACAAGAAAATGCAGCTGCAATGATAGATGAGGTTAAGAAATTAAAGCCAGCTACTGCAAAAGGTATTTATATTCATAGTGTTGCTTTAAGCAGCACGATGGGTCCAGGAGTGAAGGTTGCTCCTGCATCCTTAGTATAGTTTTAGGGTCTTTTTTGACCCTAGATTGTTGCGATTATCGCAGCCGTCAAAGACCGTAGGTGCGAAAGCTTAATTTCCTACGTAGGTGGTGTTCAAATTGCGAAGGCGGTTTGTCACTGATTAGCCGAAAGGCATTAAAAGGAGAATTGCTGTGGCATTAGCTAGAGAAGATAAAGAGAGAATTGTTCGAGAAGTTAAGGAAGTTGCGGCTTCTGCATCTTCGCTTGTGATTTCAGATGCGAGGGGCCTTAAGGTTTCTGAGCTTACTGAGATTAGAAGACAGGGAACAGAGTCTGGTATTCATATCCAGGTTATTAAAAACTCGCTTGCAAAATTGGCATTTGAAGGAACTGATTTTGGTTGTACCAATGAAGTTCTTACAGGTCCCTCACTGTTTGCATTCTCATATGCTGAGCCAGGCGCAGCAGCGAAGATGTTAAAAACATACGCCGAAAATTTTGACGCTCTTGAGGTCAAAGCTTTGGTTGTAGAAGGGCAACTTCTCGATGGATCGCATATTGATGTATTAGCATCATTGCCTTCAAGAGTAGAAGCATTAACTCTGATCGCTTCTGTACTGCAGGCACCTATAAGTAAATTTGCAACACTTCTTAATGAAGTGCCAAGTAAATTAGCTAGAGTTCTTGCAGCAGTTCGTGACAACAAACAGGCTAACGCCTAAATCTAGGAGAAAAAAAATGGCAATATCTAAAGATGATATTTTAAGTTCGATTGAAGAGATGTCGGTTATGGAGTTGGTTGGGTTAATCTCAGCTATTGAAGAAAAATTTGGTGTAACTGCTGCTGCAGCTGTAGCTGCTGCCCCGGCTGCTGCTGGTGGTGGAGAAGCTGATGCTGCTGACGAGCAAACTGACTTTGACGTTGTGCTGACTGCAGCTGGCGAGCAAAAGGTTCAAGTAATTAAAGCTGTTAGAGCAATTACTGGTTTAGGTCTTAAAGAAGCTAAGGACTTAGTGGACGGCGCGCCTAACACCTTGAAGGAAGGTGTGGCAAAAGCTGAAGCTGAAGCCTTGCTCAAGCAATTAATAGAGGCTGGAGCAACTGCAGAACTTAAGTAAATCTGTAATTTAAATAATATTTCAAGAGCACCATATGTCATATAGCTATACCGAGAAAAGAAGAATAAGAAAAAACTTTGGAAGACTGCCAAAAGTCATGGAGCTTCCAAAACTCATCAAGACTCAGCTTGATTCTTACGCACAATTCCTTCAACAGCATGTTGAAGTTGGTGCAAGAGAAAACAAAGGTCTAGAAGAGGTTTTTCAGACTCTTTTCCCGATTACTAGCGTGTCTGGTAATGCTGCTCTTGAGTATGTTTCCTATGAGCTAGGCAAATCTGGATTTACAGTTCAGGAATGCTTGATTCAGGGTTTGAGTTATTCAGCCCCTCTTAGAATTACTGTTCGTTTAGTGATTTATGATAGAGAAACAAATTTTCAAAACGTTAAAGACGTAAAAGAAGGCGAAGTATTTATGGGCGAAGTGCCCTTGATGACTGAGAATGGTTCATTCGTAATCAATGGAACTGAAAGGGTAGTTGTTAATCAGCTGCATAGGTCTCCGGGTGTATTTTATGACCATGATAAAGGTAAAACTCATTCATCTGGAAAGGTTCTTTATTCTGCAAGAATTATTCCTTATAGAGGCTCATGGCTAGATTTTGAATTTGACCCAAAGGATAATTTATATTGTCGCATTGATCGCAGAAGAAAAATTCCTGCAACTATTATTCTTAAAGCCCTAGACATGGACACAGAAGAAATATTACAAAATTTTTATGAAAGTGACACTGTCCATGTTGAAAAAGACGGCATTAAAATTGAATTAATTCCATCAAGGCTACGCGGACAAACATTGCCGGTAGACCTGAAGGTTAAAAGCAAGGTCATCGTAGAGGCTAACAAAAGAATTACAGCTCGTCATGTTAGAGAACTAGATCAAGCTAAAATAGCATCACTCAAAGTTGACGATGATTTTTTGATTGGAAAAGTGCTTGCAAAAGATATATTTAACCAAGAGACTGGAGAAGTCTTAATTCCAGCAAATACAGAGCTTGATCTTGCAGCTATTGAGATTCTTAGAGAATCGAAGGTAACAGAGCTACATTGTTTATATATCAATGAGCTTGATAAAGGGCCTTACATCTCAACAACACTAAGAGTTGACCCAACCTCTAATAAGCTAGAAGCCTTGGTCGAAATATACAGAATGATGAGACCTGGCGAGCCGCCGACCAAAGATTCTGCCGAGCAGCTATTCCAAAATCTATTTTTTAACCCTGAGAGATATGATCTTTCTGAGGTTGGTAGGATGAAATTTAACAGAAGATTAAAAATTGATTCTGCAAAAGAGATTCCGGGCATCCTGGATGCTGATGACATTTTAGCTGTCATGAAGGGGATTGTTAATATCAGGGATGGGCACGACAGTGTTGATGACATCGACCACCTTGGAAACAGAAGAGTCAGGTCAGTTGGAGAAATGACTGCCAACCAGTTTAGAGTTGGATTAATTAGAGTTGAGAGAGCTGTGAGAGAAAGGCTGAGCATGGCAGAAGCTGATGAGCTAGGCCCTCAAGATCTTATCAACGCTAAGCCAGTTACAGCTGCTATTAAAGAATTTTTTGGCTCTAGTCAGCTATCACAGTTCATGGATCAGAATAATCCTTTGTCAGAAATTACTCATAAAAGAAGAGTGTCCGCTCTTGGGCCAGGAGGCCTTACAAGAGAAAGAGCAGGTTTTGAGGTGAGAGATGTTCACCCTACCCATTACGGTAGACTTTGCCCTATTGAGACTCCAGAAGGCCCAAATATTGGCTTAATCAACTCTTTTGCTTGTTATTCAAGAACTAACTCGTACGGATTTATTGAAACTCCTTACAGAAAAGTTATTAAGAGCAAGGTAACTAATGAGATTATTTTTCTTTCAGCTATTGATGAGGCAGAGCATGTTATTGCGCAGGCTAATGCCGTGCTAGATAAAGCAGGAAAATTTTTAGATGATTTAGTGCCGGTTCGTCACAATGGTGATTCCGCTCTAATGAGTCCAGAGCGAATTGATATGATGGATGTAGCACCACAACAAGTTGTATCTGTGGCAGCCTCATTGATACCATTTCTTGAGCACGATGATGCAAACAGGGCCTTGATGGGTTCCAATATGATGCGTCAAGCTGTTCCTGTGTTAAAACCTGAAAAACCACTAGTTGGAACTGGATTTGAAACTATTGTTGCTGGTGATTCTGGCGTATGCGTGGTTTCTAAAAATAATGGTGTCGTAGAGAACGTTGATGCAGCAAGAATAGTTGTGAGAGTAACGGATTCTAAACATTCTAATAATGCCGTAGATATTTACAATCTTACAAAGTACACCCGCTCCAATCAAAATACTTGCATCAATCAGAGGCCATTAGTCTCAGTTGGCGATAAAGTTAAATTTGGTGATATCTTAGCCGATGGCCCTTCTGTTGATAATGGAGAGCTGGCTCTAGGACAAAATATTCGCATAGCTTTCATGCCATGGAATGGATATAACTTTGAAGATTCAATCTTAATGTCAGAAAAAGTTTCCAGAGAAGATAGATTCACCTCTATTCATATTCAGGAGCTTACTTGTATTTCAAGAGACACTAAGCTTGGTTCAGAAGAGATTACCTCAGATATCCCAAATGTTGGAGAAGGCGCTCTTAATAAACTTGATGAGTGCGGCATGGTCTATGTTGGCGCAGAGGTTAAGGCTGGTGATATTTTAGTTGGAAAAATTACTCCCAAAGGAGAGACGCAGCTTTCTCCTGAAGAAAAGCTGTTACGTGCTATCTTTGGCGAAAAGGCTTCCGATGTAAAAGACAGCTCTCTAAGGGTGCCTTCAAGCATTAATGGTACTGTTATTGGCGTCGAAGTCTTTACTAGAGATGGGATGGAGAAAGACGATAGAACCAAAGCAATTGAGTTAGATCACCTTACTGACACTAAAAAAGACACAGACGATCAAGTCAAGATCATCAATGATGCAACGAGAATCCGATTGGTTGATATCCTCAAAGGCTCCAAAGCCTCTAAAGGGCCGGGGTTAAAGAAGGGTGCTAATATTTCTGCAGATGATCTCAAGGATCTATCGTTGGATGACTTGCTGTCAATCAGAACCTCAGATGACTCAATTAACGATGCAATTGAAGATGCTGAGAAAGCCCTCAAGTTATATCTCAAAGATATTGAAGAAAGCTTTCAAGAGAAAAAACAAAAAATTATCCGAGGGCACGATCTTGCTCCCGGGGTCATTAAGATTGTCAAAGTCTACCTTGCTGTCAAAAGAAGAATTCAACCTGGCGATAAAATGGCTGGTCGACATGGTAATAAAGGCGTTATTTCTGAAATTATGCCAATTGAAGACATGCCTTATGATGCTGAGGGTAACCCAGTAGACATCGTCCTCAATCCATTGGGTGTGCCATCCAGGATGAATGTTGGACAGGTTCTTGAAACTCACATGGGCGCAGCGGCCAAAGGCATTGGTCTAAAAATTAATAAAATGATTAAAGCCAAAGCAAAAGCTGATGAGCTCAAAAAATACCTTGATGTTTTATATAACAAAAATGCCACTATCAAAGAAGACTTGAATTCTTTTACTAACGCAGAGATTCAAACTCTTGCGGAAAACCTTCAAGATGGATTGCCTATTGCAACGCCTGTTTTTGATGGCGCTAAAGAATCTGAGATCAAAGAGCTTTTAAAGCTCGCAGATCTTCCTGAATCTGGTCAGCTGACCTTATTTGATGGCAGAAGCGGTAGAAAATTTGAGCGTCCTGTGACAGTTGGTTATATGTACATGATCAAACTAAATCACTTGGTTGACGACAAGATGCATGCTAGATCTACTGGCTCATACAGCTTGGTTACCCAGCAGCCTCTTGGCGGAAAAGCTCAGTTTGGTGGTCAAAGATTTGGTGAGATGGAAGTTTGGGCACTTGAGGCATATGGTGCCGCTTATACCTTACAGGAAATGCTTACTGTGAAATCTGATGATGTGGCCGGAAGAACCAAGATGTATAAAAATATCGTTGACGGAAACTATCAAATGGATGCCAATATTCCGGAGTCATTTAATGTGCTGACAAAAGAGATTAGATCGCTTGGAATAAACTTAGAATTAGATTCAGAAAATTAGGAGAAATAATTGAAAGATTTACTAAACTCATTAAAAGCCAAGCAAGAAGATTTTACTTCTATTACTGCTGGTCTAGCTTCTCCTCAAATGGTCCGATCTTGGTCATTTGGTGAAGTAAAGAAACCTGAAACTATTAACTATAGAACCTTTAAGCCTGAAAGAGATGGGCTATTCTGCGCTAAAATCTTTGGTCCAGTAAAAGATTATGAGTGTGTTTGTGGAAAATATAAACGCATGAAGCACCGAGGCGTGGTATGTGAAAAATGTGGCGTAGAGGTAACTCTTGCTAAAGTTAGACGAGATAGAATGGGGCATATTGAGCTTGCTGCGCCGGTTGCTCATATTTGGTTTTTAAAGTCTCTTCCCTCTAGGATTGGTTTATTGCTAGATATAACATTGAGAGAAATTGAGCGAGTCCTGTATTTTGAAAGCTACATTGTTACAGACCCTGGATTGACAGAGCTAGAGAAATGCCAAATTTTAACCGAAGAAGAATATATTGAAGCCTTCGATGAGCATGGAGATGAGTTTACTGCTTCCATGGGTGCGGAAGCAATCCAAATGCTTCTAAGTGAATTAGATTTAGAAGAGGAGATTAGAATTATTAGAGAGGAAGTTCCTCAAACTAACTCTGACACGAAGTTAAAAAAATTATCTAAGCGATTAAAGCTGCTAGAAGCCTTCAATGAGTCTGGAAACAAACCAGAGTGGATGATCATGAGCGTCTTGCCAATATTACCGCCAGACCTTAGGCCGCTTGTTCCACTAGAAGGCGGGCGATTTGCTACTTCTGATCTGAATGACCTTTATAGAAGAGTTATCAATAGAAATAATAGATTAAAACGTCTTTTAGAACTTAGCGCACCTGACATTATTGTTAGAAATGAAAAGCGAATGCTCCAAGAGAGTGTTGATGCTCTTCTTGATAATGGTAGAAGGGGCAGGGTTATTACAGGAACTAATAAACGACCTTTAAAATCTCTAGCAGACATGATTAAAGGTAAAGGTGGAAGATTTAGACAAAACCTTTTGGGCAAGCGAGTGGATTACTCTGGAAGATCAGTAATTGTTGCAGGTCCTAACTTGAAGTTACATCAATGCGGCTTGCCTAAGAAAATGGCTCTTGAGCTATTCAAGCCATATGTGTATGGGAAGCTAGAGCAGAATGAACTAGCAACAACGATCAAGGCTGCCAAAAAGCTTGTGGAGAGAGAAACCCCGGAAGTATGGGAAATTTTAGAAGAAGTGATCAGGGAACACCCCATTCTATTAAACAGGGCTCCAACTCTTCATAGATTGGGCATTCAAGCTTTTGAACCTTTATTAGTAGAAGGTAAAGCCATTCAATTGCATCCGTTAGTTTGTGTTGCGTTTAATGCTGATTTTGATGGCGACCAAATGGCTGTTCATGTACCCCTTTCAATTGAGGCTCAGCTTGAAGCGAGAGCCCTAATGATGTCAACAAATAATATCCTTTCCCCTGCAAATGGAGAGCCTATTATCAATCCTACTCAGGACATTGTCTTAGGTCTATATTATATGACCCGTGACAAAGTAAATGTCAAAGGTGACGGCAGGGTCTTTAGTAATCCCGATGAGGTTTTAAGGGCTTATGAGACAGAAACTCTTGATATTCATGCCAGTATTAAATGCCGAATTACAAATGCAGATAAAGGTACTTTTTTAGAGGAAACTACTGTTGGGCGTGTCCTAGTTTGGAGAATCACCCCAATTGAAGTTGGGTTTGATAACGTGAATAAGACCTTAGATAAAAAATCTGTTTCAAAGCTCATAGATATTTCCTACAGAAAGGCAGGACTCAAATCCACCGTTATCTTTGCTGATCAGTTGATGTACTTAGGTTTTGATCATTCAACCAGATCTGGATCATCGATTGGAGTTGATGATTTTGTTATTCCTGATGAAAAAGCAGGAATTATTGATGCTGCTGAAAAGGAAGTGAAAGCAATTGAAACTCAGTTTGAGTCTGGGTTAGTAACTCAGGGCGAGCGTTACAACAAAGTAATTGATATTTGGTCCAGAGCTAATGAAAAAGTTGCTAAGGCCATGATGACAAAAATTAGTACCGACCAAGTGGTTGATAGAGATGGGAACCAAATTGATCAAGCATCATTTAATTCCGTATTTATCTATGCAGATTCTGGTGCTAGGGGCTCCCCTGCACAGATTAGGCAGCTTTCTGGAATGCGTGGACTCATGTCCAAGCCAGATGGATCAATTATTGAGACACCGATCACTGCAAACTTTAGAGAAGGACTCTCTGTTCTGCAGTACTTTATTTCTACCCATGGCGCTCGAAAAGGTCTTGCAGATACAGCTCTTAAAACAGCTAACTCTGGGTACTTAACTAGACGGCTTTGTGACGTTGCAATGGATTCTGTTGTCGTAGAAGCAGATTGCGGCACCGAACAATCAGTGGTCGTTTCGTCTATCGTTGAGGGTGGAGAGATTATCCAGCCATTAACTGAAAGAATATTGGGAAGAGTTATTGCTGAAGCTATCTCTGATGCTGAAGGCGTTGAGTTATTCCCTTTAGGCCATTTAATTGATGAGAATTCATTAATGAAGATTGATGAATTGAATTTGGCTTCTCTAAGGGTTCGCTCTCCTATGACCTGTGAAGCAAGTTATGGTGTTTGCGCAACATGTTATGGTCGCGATTTAGCCAGAGGGCATCTTGTGCATCGTGGCGAGGCTGTCGGTGTTGTTGCTGCCCAATCCATTGGAGAGCCGGGGACCCAGCTAACCATGAGAACATTCCATATTGGCGGAGCTGCATCTAGCTCTTCTGAAGACAATGCAATTGTTGTAAACAGCTCAGGTGTTATTAAATTTTCCTCTGATATTAAAACTGTTACAAATAAAGATAAGCAAGAAGTTGTTGTTTCAAGAAATAGTAAGGTCACTTTAACCGATGAAAAAGGTAAGCTAATTGAGCAACATAAAGTGAAATATGGAGCCACTCTATTCGTTAAGAATAACACTACTATCAAGCCTGGCGTTAAGGTTGCCGGTTGGGATCCTTATACGAGACCAATTATTACAGAGGTTGAAGGTATTGTGCAGTTTTCTGATATTGAAGATGGCGTGACTGTTATGTCTAAAACTGATGAGCTAACGGGCCTAAGTAGTATTGAAGTTATTGATGTTTCTGAAAGGCCGACAGCTGGAAAAGATAAGATTCCAGCAATTGCATTGGTAGATGCTAAAGGTAAGCCTGTAACTTTAGGGGAGCATAAAACCCCTGCTTATTACTCGTTACCCGCAAAAGCATTGGTCAACCTAAAAAACGGAAAAAAATTATACGCTGGCGAAGTATTGGCGAGGATTCCATTAGAGGGATCTAAAACAAAAGATATCACTGGTGGCTTGCCGCGAGTTGCTGATTTATTTGAAGCAAGAAAACCCAAAGATGCTGCAGTACTTGCAGAGGAAAGTGGGACCATTGCTTTTGGAAAAGAAACTAAAGGCAAAGTCAGGTTAGTGATAACTTTAGATGGCGCAACTAAGAAATCTCATAATGTTGAAATGCTAATTCCCAAACACAGAACATTGACAGTGTTTGAGGGTGAGAGAATTGAAAAAGGCGACATTATTTCTGATGGACCGCTTAGTCCGCATGATATTTTAAGACTGAGAGGCATTCCTGAATTGACGAACTTTGTGGTGAATGAAGTGCAGGATGTTTACAGGCTTCAAGGAGTATTAATTAACGACAAGCACATTGAGACTATTCTTAGGCAGATGCTAAGAAAGGCTTTGATTATTGATGGCGAGGATACTAAGTTCATTCAAGGAGATCAGGTCGAATATGCCGAACTTGTTGAAGAAAATGCTAAAGCAACTGCTGCTGGTAAAGAGCCAGCTCAGTTTGAAAGAGTATTGCTTGGTATAACCAAAGCCTCATTAACAACTAGCTCATTTATTTCTGCCGCTTCTTTTCAAGAAACTACAAGGGTTTTAACCGAAGCATCAGTGACTGGTAAAGTTGATTATTTACGAGGATTAAAAGAAAACGTTGTTGTGGGCAGACTTATACCAGCTGGTACTGGTATGGAGTTCCACGATAAAATGGCTGCTAAGAAGGCAAGTGATTCATCTGAATCAATGCTTTCTGAGGATGATATCGAAGCAGCGCTAAGACAAGAATTACAAGAAAGCGAGGAATAATGTTGACCGCAGTTAATCCTCTCTATAAAATCGCGATCAACTAGGAAATTATGGCTACAGTAAATCAATTAATAAGAAAACCTCGCAAACCAAAAGTGAGGAAAACTGACGTACCTGCTCTGGAGAAATCTCCACAACGCAGAGGTGTTTGTACTCGTGTGTATACGACTACTCCAAAAAAACCTAATTCAGCTCTCAGGAAGGTCTGCAGAGTTAGATTGACCAGTGGATATGAAGTTACTTCATATATTGGTGGTGAGGGGCATAACCTGCAAGAGCATTCTGTTGTTCTTATCCGCGGTGGTCGAGTAAAAGATCTGCCTGGTGTTAGATATCATACTGTTAGGGGCGCATTGGATACTTCCGCTGTTGCTAATAGAAAACAAAGAAGATCAAAATATGGAGCCAAAAAAGGTAAATAATTATGCCAAGAAGAAGAAGTCCTGAGAAAAGAAAAATTCTACCTGATCCTAAATACAAAGATGTCATAGTGGCCAAGTTCATGAATCACATCATGAGAGATGGAAAAAAATCCGTTGCAGAAAAAATAGTTTATGGTGCTTTTGATAAAATTGATAAAGCTGAAAAATCTGATCCAGTGGAATTATTTAAAAAAGCCCTTGATTCAATCGGCCCAATGGTCGAGGTTAAGTCTAGACGAGTCGGTGGGGCAACTTACCAAGTGCCTATTGAGGTCAGACCTTCAAGAAGACAGGCGCTGGCAATGAGATGGTTGGTTGAAGCGGCTAGAAAGAGAAGTGAAAAATCGATGGATCATAGGTTGGCTGGAGAGTTAACTGACGCAGCAGCAGGCAAAGGATCTGCGGTTAAAAAGAAAGAAGATGTTCATCGCATGGCCGAAGCCAACAAGGCTTTCTCTCATTTCCGTTTTTAATATTATTCATTATTTAGGTTTTTTATATGGCTAGAGTCACTGATCTTAGTAGGTACAGAAATATAGGAATTTGTGCCCACGTTGATGCTGGTAAAACAACAACAACTGAAAGAGTGTTATTTTACACAGGCCTATCGCATAAAATTGGTGAAGTTCACGATGGTGCTGCAACTATGGATTGGATGGAGCAAGAGCAAGAGAGAGGCATCACTATCACTTCAGCTGCGACGACCTGTTTCTGGTCTGGTATGGAGAAACAGTTTCCTCAACATAGAATTAACATCATTGATACTCCTGGTCACGTAGATTTTACAATTGAAGTAGAGAGATCTTTAAGAGTGTTAGATGGTGCTGTGGTAGTTTTTTGTGCTACATCCGGCGTTGAGCCTCAATCAGAAACTGTTTGGCGTCAAGCAGATAGATACGAAGTTCCTAGAATTGTTTTTGTTAACAAGATGGATAGAGCTGGCGCTGACTTTTCTAGAGTTACAGCCCAGATAAAAGATCGACTAAAAGCTAACGTTGTCCCAATGCAATATAACATCGGGGCTGAGGAGTCTTTTAAAGGCGTGGTAGACCTTGTTAAGATGAAAGCCATCTTCTGGAATGAAGAAGATCAAGGCTTAACATTTGAAGAGAGAGAGATCCCAGAGGATATTCTTGCAAAATGCGAAGCTTTAAGAGAATCAATGATGGAGAGTGCTGCAGAGGCAAATGAAGATCTTATGAATGTTTATCTTGAGAGCGGAGCGCTTTCGAATGACCAAATTAAAGAGGGCATCAGAATTAGAACTCTTGCTAACGAGATTATTCCAGCATTTTGTGGCTCTGCTTTTAAAAATAAAGGCGTGCAAGCAGTTCTTGATGCTGCCATTGAATATCTACCAGCTCCAAATGAAGTTAAAGCTATTAAGGGGTCTCGTCCTGATGATGAGGAAGTTGAGGTCTTGAGATTATCTGATGATGAAGAGCCTTTCTCTGCTTTGGCTTTTAAGATTGCGACCGATCCATTTGTTGGGACCTTAACTTTTATTCGAGTTTACTCTGGTGTTCTTTCGGTTGGCGATGGGGTGATGAACTCTACGAAGCGGAAAAAGGAAAGAGTCGGTCGAATGGTTCAGATGCACGCAAATGAAAGGAATGAAATTAAAGAAATTAGAGCAGGAGATATCGCCGCTTGCATTGGCTTAAAAGATGTTACAACTGGCGATACTCTTTGTGATCTTAAGGATCAAGTAGTTCTAGAGCGCATGGATTTTCCAGAGCCTGTTATTTCAGTTGCAGTGGAACCCAAAACTAAAGCTGACCAAGAGAGAATGGGTATTGCTCTAGGGAAGCTTGCACAAGAAGACCCATCATTTAGAGTACACACAGATGAAGAAACAGCTCAAACTATTATATCTGGTATGGGGGAACTGCATTTAGATGTTCTGGTGGATAGAATGAGAAGAGAGTTTGGTGTAGAGGCAAATATCGGGAAACCACAAGTGTCTTATCGTGAGACGATCAGGGAATCAATAGAGATTGAAGGAAAATTTGTAAGGCAGAGTGGCGGCAAGGGCCAATATGGACACGTTTGGTTGAAACTAGAGCCGCTTGGTTTAGATGATGAGTACGAATTCGTCGACAAAATTGTTGGTGGATCAGTGCCTAAAGAATATATACCTGCGGTAGATAAAGGCATTCAAGAACAAATGAAAAATGGTGTAATAGCTGGGTATCCTTTGTTAGCACTTAGAGCCACTTTATATGATGGTTCATTCCATGACGTAGATTCAAGCGAAATGGCATTCAAAATCGCTGGTTCCATGGCTCTTAAAGCAGGTTGCTTGAAGGCTAGACCAGTGCTATTGGAACCGATGATGTTGGTAGAAGTTGTGACACCTGAAGAGCACATGGGTGATGTTGTGGGAGATCTTAACCGAAGAAGGGGAATTATCTTGGGCATGGATGAAATTCCAACAGGTAAAACTGTTAGAACCGAAGTGCCACTTTCTGAGATGTTCGGTTATGCAACTGATCTCAGGTCAGCAACGCAGGGAAGAGCAAGTTTCTCAATGGAATTTCTTAAATATGCAGAAGTCCCCAACAATATTGCTGAACAGTTAAAATCAGTTTAAAACAATAGATTATAAATCCCCTAAATCTGTTGACATTAGGGGGCTTAGAGTCATAGAATACGCAACATTTTGCATAAAGCTAAATATAGGAAATATATAAATTGGACAATCAATCAATAAGAATTCGCTTAAAAGCATTTGATTATCGCTTGATTGACGCTTCCACTAAATTGATAGTTGAGACCGCCAAGAAAACTGGCGCAATAGTGAGAGGGCCGATTCCACTGCCTGTAAAGAAAGAAAGAACAACGATTTTAACGTCTCCGCATAAAGATAAAGATGCCAGAGACCAATATGAGATTAGAACATATAAGAGACTTATGGATATTGTAGAACCGACAGATAAAACAGTTGATGCTTTAATGAAGCTAGACTTATCATCTGGGGTTGATGTGCAAATTAGCTTAAGCTAGTTTGCATTTTTTTAACGCTTAGCGGCCATAGAGGGTTATTAGCCCCGTAAAAAGGAGAATAAATTGAGCATTGGCTTAGTTGGAAAAAAATCAGGTATGTCGAGACTTTTTCAAGAAGACGGCACTTCTGTTCCCGTAACTGTAATATCAGTTGCTGCAAATTTCGTAGCAGATATCAAAACCCACGAAAAGCATGGGTACAGTGCTGTAGTGGTTTCAAAAAATACCTCAAAAAACTTAACAAAATCTTCTACTGAATATTTTAAGAAGCAAAACCTCTCAAATGGGGAGCTTTTTGAATTTAGGACTGAGGCTACAGATGATCTTAAAATCGGGCATCATTTAACAGCGGACATATTTGAAGTTGGAAAAATGGTTGATGTTACTGGCACCTCAAAAGGTAAGGGTTATGCAGGTGTTATTAAGCGTCATAATTTTGCAATGCAAGATGCCACGCATGGTAACTCGCTATCGCATAGGGCCCATGGCTCTATTGGCCAATGCCAGACACCTGGCAGAGTATGGAAAGGTAAGAAAATGTCTGGACACATGGGTCATGAAACAAAGACCATACAAAGTTTAGAGCTAATGGGCGCGGATATTGAAAACAACCTACTGTATGTAAAGGGAGCAGTTCCTGGTTTTAATGGCTCTACTCTTAAAATTACACCTGCGGTGAAACAAAGATGAAATTAGACATACTCAATACTGAAAACAAAAAAGAGGACCTTCAGATCTCTGAATCAACCTTTGGAAAAGCTTTCAATGAGACGCTCGTTCATCAGGCAGTAGTGACATATCTAGCTGGTTCAAGACAAGGTTCTCATAAGCAAAAAACTAGATCAGAAGTTCGTGGAGGCGGTAGAAAGCCATACGCTCAAAAAGGAACCGGTCGAGCTAGAGCAGGTACTATTCGAAGTCCAATCTGGAGAGGTGGTGGAGTAGCATTTGCAGCAACCCCTAGAGATTACTCTAAGAAAATCAATAAAAAAATGTATCGAGCAGCAATTAGCTCAATTTTCTCTGAACTTCATCGCAACGAGAGATTGGTGGCGATAGAGCAGCCAAAGTTTGAAACGCCCAAAACAAAAGAAATGAGCGCATTCCTCAAACAGTTTAACCTAGGAAAAGTACTAATTATTTTAGATGAGATGGATACAAACCTATATCTTTCAGCAAGAAATATACCTCATGTAGAGGTTGTAACCGTTAAAGAGATTAACCCAGTTATTTTATTGAGATCTGAGAAAGTAGCTGTTACACCGGCTGCGTTCAAGTTAATCGAGGCATGGGTCTAATGAATAAAGAAAAGCTATTAACCCTGATTCAGTCTCCTTACATTACAGAGAAATCTACAGCTGCAGGGGAGCTAAATCAAGTGGTATTTAAGGTTGCTCTGACAGCCAACAAGCTAGAAATAAAAAAAGCAGTTGAGCAATTATTTAATGTCAAAGTTGAAAGTGTTACCACTGCTACTCAGAAGGGCAAGTTAAAAAGAAATAAATTTGGTATATACAGAAGATCGGATTTCAAAAAAGCTTTTGTATCACTTAAAGAAGGCTCAGAAATTCAATTCGAAGGTATTAATTAATCATGGCAGTTATTAAAGCAAAACCAACGAGTCCAGGAAGAAGGGGAGTCATCTCGATAAAATCTGATTTGCATAAAGGCAAGCCACATAAACCCTTGCTTGAAAAAAAATCTAAAAACGGTGGACGTAACAATAATGGCCGCATCACTGTAAGACACCAAGGCGGCGGTCATAAACAGCATTATAGAATCATAGACTTTAAGAGAAATAAGTTTGATGTACCTGCTGTAGTTGAGACTATTGAATACGACCCTAATAGATCAGCTCACTTAGCCCTTTTAAAGTACGCTGATGGCGAAAGACGATATATTATTGCTCCTGGTAAAATACAAGTAGGTGATCCAGTCCTTTCAGCTGACCAGACTGAAATAAAGCCTGGAAATTGCATGAAGTTATTAAATATTCCACTGGGTACTACCATTCATTGTGTTGAGATGAAGCCAGGCAAGGGCGCTCAGATAGCTAGAAGTGCCGGTACATCTGCTAGATTAATTGCTAAAGAAGGTATTTACGCAACTTTAAGACTTCAATCTGGCGAGATGAGAAAAATATTATCTGAGTGCAGAGCAACTCTTGGAACAGTCTCAAACCAAGAAAATAATTTACGATCACTTGGTAAGGCTGGTGCAAAAAGATGGAGAGGCATAAGGCCTACCGTTAGGGGCGTAGCTATGAACCCAGTAGATCATCCACATGGTGGCGGTGAGGGTAGAACTTCAGGCGGAAGACATCCTTCAACTCCATGGGGAATCCCAACCAAAGGTTATAAAACTAGAAAAAATCAAAGAACGGATGATTTGATTGTTCGAAGAAGAGCTAAGAGGAAATAATATTCATGCCTAGATCACTTAAAAAAGGACCATTCATTGATTTATCATTACAGAAAGCTGTTGATAAGGCTATCACTGAAAATAGCAAGAAGCCAATCAAAACTTGGTCAAGAAGATCAATGATCAGCCCCACCATGGTTGGGCTAACAATTTCTGTGCACAATGGTAGGCAGCATATTCCAGTATTTATTAATGAAGATATGGTAGGCCATAAACTAGGTGAATTTGCTATTACTAGAACCTTTAGAATGCATTCAGGCGACAGGAAGTCAAAATAATGGAAACAAGAGCTTATTTAAAGGGAACACGATTATCTGCTCAAAAAGCAGGTTTAGTCGCTGATGTAGTTCGCGGTAAATCTGTTGGCGCTGCGATGGATTTTTTATCTTTCCACAAGCAGAAAGCTTCAGAAGTAATCAAAAAACTTCTTGAATCAGCAATCGCAAATGCAGAAAATAACAATAAAGCTGACATTGATTCATTGGTTGTGAAATCAATTATTGTTAATCAAGGCATGAGATTAAAAAGAATGAAGCCAAGGGCTAGAGGAAGAGCGGATAGGATTATCAAGCCTAGCTGCCATATAGAAATTATCTTATCGGATCAGGAGAAATAATGGGCCAAAAAGTACATCCAATTGGTTTTCGTCTTGGCGTCATTAAGAAACACAATGCATTGTGGTATGCGAAGGGCAAGGCATTTAAAACAAATTTAATCGAAGACTTAAAAGTTAGAAACTATATTAAAGATAGATTAAGATTTTCTTCAATTAGCAGAGTAGATCTGGAGAGGTCAGCCCAAATCTTTACAGTTAATATTCATACTTCAAGACCCGGTATTATTATTGGGAAAAAAGGAGAAGAAATTGAGTCGCTAAAGTCAGCGATTCAAAAGCTTGTTACTCAAACAGTTCAAATTAATATCAAGGAAGTAAGAAAGCCTGATTTGGATGCGACCATATTAGCAGAAGGCATTGCACAGCAACTTGAAAGAAGAGTTCAATTCAGAAGGGCTATGAAGAGAGCAGTTCAAAGTGCTATGAGACAAGGTGCCAAGGGAATTAGAACAGAGGTTTCTGGCAGATTAGGCGGAGCTGAAATCGCTCGGTCAGAGTGGTACAGAGAAGGCCAGGTACCATTGCATACATTAAGAGCAAACATAGACTACGGTGTTGCCGAGGCGCTAACTACATATGGGCTTATTGGCGTAAAGGTACATGTTTATACGGGTGAAGTTTTAGGTGATCCATTTAAAGATGAGGATCAAGGAAGTTAATTATGTTACAGCCAAAGCAAACAAAATTTAGAAAGATGCACAAAGGTCGCAATAGAGGCCTAGCTCAATCAGGCAATTCTATTGCATTTGGTGAGTATGCTCTTAAAGCAACAACACGGGGCAGAATTACTGCCAGACAGATTGAGTCAGCAAGAAGAGCGATGACCAGATCTATTAAGCGTGGAGGGAATATTTGGATACGTATTTTTCCAGACAAACCAATAACTAAAAAACCACTAGAAGTGAGAATGGGTAAGGGCAAGGGTAACGTTGAGTATTGGGTTAGTCTAGTTCAGCCTGGAACAGTTTTGTATGAGATGGCAGGGGTTACCGAGGAAAATGCAAGAGAAGCATTCAAGCTCGCTGCTGCTAAGTTACCTGTGAGAACTACTTTTATTAAGAAGGCATTATAGAAATGGCAAAGTTAACAAATGATTTAAAAGATTTACGTAGCAAGAACCTCAAGGATCTTGAGAGTCTTGTGCTGGAAATAAGAGAAAATCAGTTTAAAAATAGAATGAAGCAAAAAACAGGGCAGCTTAATGAATCACATTTGCTGACAGCTGACAGAAAAAAGATTGCGCAAATTAAAACAGTTATTAATGAAAAGAAATCTGAGGAAGAATCTGCATGAGTACTAACCCACGCCAGCTAACAGGCATTGTGATTAGCGATAAGGCCAATAAAACAATCACAGTAAAGATTGAAAGAAAGGTTAAGCATCCTGCCTATGGAAAAATTATGACGCGCTCAACTAAAGTCCATGCGCACGATGAGCTAAATTCAGCAAAAATTGGTGATTTGGTTACAGTGCAAGAGTGTAGACCTTTGTCTAAATCTAAAACATGGATGTTACTCTCAGAAACTACAGAAACTACAGAAACTACAGAATCTACAGAATCTACAGAAACTGTTTCGGATGCCACTATTTCCGGAGAAGATCAATCATGATTCAAATGCAGACCATTTTAAATATTGCGGACAATAGTGGTGCAAAAAAAGTTATGTGTATCAAGGTTCTTGGCGGATCCAAGAGAAGATACGCAAACATTGGCGACATTATTAAAGTTGCCATAAGAGAAGCTATTCCTCAGGGAAAAGTTAAAAAAGGCCAGGTTGTCGATGCTTTGGTTGTGAGAACAAGAAAAGGCGTTCGAAGAAAAGATGGCTCTTTAATTAAGTTTGACGAAAATGCAGCCGTATTGATTGGTGGAAATAAAGCCCCTATTGGCACTCGAGTATTTGGCCCTGTGACCAGAGAGCTTCGTGAAGGCAACCACATGAAAATTTTATCCTTAGCACCGGAAGTTTTGTAATGAAAAAGAATATTGAAACAATCACTAAATTAAGAACAGGGGATGAGGTTGTCGTTATCACTGGTAAAGATATTGGTAAAAAAGGAACTCTTAAAAAGATCTCTAAGTTCAATAACAAGGCAGTTGTTAATGGCATTAACATGGTAAAAAAACATACTAAGCCTAACCCTCAGCTTGGCGTCACAGGCGGAATTGTTGAACAGGAAGCTGCTATTGCACTTTCTAATATTGCAATCTGGAATCCTAAAAAGAAGAAAGCAGACCGCATATCTTTTCAGATTGAGAATGATAAGAAGGTAAGAGTGTTTTCATCAGATAAATCAGAAATAAAATCATGAACTTAAGAGAAAAATTTAATAAAGAATTGTTACCAGAGCTTCAAAAAACTCTCGGGATTAAAAATATCATGGCTGTTCCAAAAATAACAAAAGTTGTTATTAACATGGGTGTAGGCGAAGCCTTAACAGATAAGAAACATTTAGAATCAGCCGTGCAGGACCTTGAGTTAATTGCTGGGCAAAAAGTTGTGACTACAAAAGCTAAGAAGTCAGTTGCAAGCTTTAAATTAAGAGAAGGATGGCCAGTAGGCTGCAAGGTAACTTTGCGTGGTGATAAGATGTATGACTTTATTGAACGTCTAGTCAATATTGCTATTCCAAGGGAGAGAGATTTTAGAGGCCTTAACCCCAAATCTTTTGATGGTCAAGGTAACTACAGCATGGGCGTAAAAGAGCAAATTATATTTCCAGAAATTAATTACGACAATATTGACAAGATTAGAGGAATGGATATTTGTATTAATACTTCGGCCACAAACAAAGAAGATGCAAAGGCATTATTAGAAGCTCTTAACTTCCCGTTTAAAAAAATAAAGGACATATCATGACTAGAAAATCAGTAGTAGCAAGAGATGCTAAAAGACAAAAGATGGTAGATAGATTTGCGTCTAAGAGACTTGCACTAAAAGAAGCCTTTGAAAATCCTAAAAATTCTTATGAAGAAAAAATGGCTGCATTTGAAAAGCTCCAAAAGCTCCCTAGAAATGCTAGCCCCTCAAGAATCACGAGACGATGCTCTCTTACCGGCAGGCCTCATGCCGTATATAGAAAGTTTGGTCTTAGCAGAATTAAATTACGTGAAGCTGCCATGCGCGGTGACATCCCTGGATTAGTTAAATCAAGTTGGTAATATTATGAGTTTACAAGACCCTATAGCAGACTGTCTGACAAGAATGAGAAATGGTTTGATGCGTGGCAAAAAAGTCGTGCATGCACCATTTTCTAAATTTAAGCATGAGCTAGTTTCACTTTTGGTAAAAGAAGGTTATATCAATTCGTGTGAAAAAATTACAGTTGATGGCAAAGATGCTTTGAGCATTTCCTTAAGATATATTAATGAAGCCCCTGCAATAAGAGAAATCAAGCGTATTTCCAAACCAAGTTTAAGAAGATATTCATCCCCAACAGACCTAACAGAAGTAAAAAATGGCCTTGGCATGTATGTTATCTCTACTAATAAAGGATTGATGAGCGATAAAGAAGCTAGGTCACTAAAAATTGGTGGCGAAGTTATATGTGAGGTTTTTTAATTATGTCAAGAATTGCAAAAAATCCAGTACCAGTACCTTCAGGTGTAGAAGTCAGCTTTGATGGTAACCTCGTGAAAGTTTCTGGCTCTAAAGGCAAAATGGAATTTATGATTCCTGCTTCAGTTACAGCTAATCATGCTGATGAGGTCGTTACTATTGCATATGATGAGTCATCTTCAACCTCTACAGCCTTAGCTGGAACAACACGCTCATTGATAAATAATATGGTGATAGGTGTTACAGAAGGCTTTACTAAAACATTAATCTTAGTTGGCGTTGGTTATAGAGCTAAAGCTGAAGGAAAAAAACTAGAGCTAACTCTTGGCTTTTCGCATCCTGTTTTCTATAACCTCCCAGAGGAAGTGGAAGTTGAAACACCATCACAAACTGAAGTGGTTCTTAAAAGTTATAACAAACAAGTACTTGGCCAGGTAGCAGCTGAAATTAGAGCATTTAGACCTCCTGAGCCATACAAAGGTAAGGGTGTGAAGTATTCAGATGAAATCATACGCAGAAAAGAAGCTAAAAAAGCAGCAGGAGCATAACCAATGAGTTCAAAATTAGAATCTAGAATAAGGCGAGCTGGTAAGACTCGAATCAGAATTTCTCAGCAAGATAAGCCGAGACTTTCAGTATTTAAGTCCTCGCAAAACTTATATGCTCAAATCTTTGATGCGTCTGGATCAAAGGTTTTAGCATCAGCTTCTACCAATGAAAAGGAAGGTAAAATGCAGTTCAATAATATTGAGTCTGCGAAAGCTGTTGGGCAAAAAGTTGCCGAAAGGGCCATTGAAGCCGGAATAAGTAAGGTTGTATTTGATAGATCTGGTTATAAATATCACGGCCGTATAAAAGCCATTGCAGAATCAGCTCGAGAAGCTGGATTGGAGTTTTAAAAAATGAATCAACAAAACAATAACTTGCAGCAACAAGATGCTCTAGAAGAGAAACTGGTTCAGGTTAATAGGGTTGCTAAAGTGGTAAAGGGTGGCCGTATATTCGGTTTTACTGCTCTTTGCGTTGTTGGAGATGGCAAAGGTAAGGTAGGTTTTGGAAGAGGTAAAGCAAAAGAAGTCCCTATTGCTATTCAAAAAGCCATGGAAAATGCAAGGCGCAATATGATTGACGTTAGGTTGAACGCATCTACTCTATGGTATCCAGTTAAAGCCAAGCACGGAGCTGCAAAGGTATATATGCAGCCAGCTGCAGATGGTACCGGCATTATTGCGGGTGGAGCTATGAGGGCAGTGTTAGAGCTTGCAGGTGTGCATAATGTATTAGCCAAATGTTATGGCTCTACAAACCCAGTCAATGTTGTTAGAGCAACAATTAATGCTTTGCGCTCGATGGAGTCACCAGAGCAAGTAGCGACACGAAGAGGCAAGAAAACAGCGGATATATCATGAGCAATACCACCATCAACATTAAGCTTATTAAAAGTAGCATTGGCAGAATACCTAATCATAAAAAATGCGTAAAAGGTCTAGGCTTTAGACGCCTTCATCAAACAGTTTCAGTTGTGGATACCCCTAGCAATAGAGGCATGATTAATAAAATTAGAGATATGGTAGAAATCTTAGAGAGTTAAAAATGGAAAATACAGAATTAAATAATACCTTGGGGTTAAATACCCTCTCCAGTTCAGGCACGACCAAGAATAGAAAACGTGTTGGCCGAGGCATTGGATCTGGTACAGGCAAAACTGCTGGTCGAGGACATAAGGGCCAAAAATCAAGATCAGGCGGCTCTGTAGCTAGAGGGTTTGAAGGTGGGCAAATGCCTTTGCAGCAGAGAGTGCCAAAATTTGGCTTCTCTTCTCGTGTTAATAGATTCACAAAGGATGTTAACCTAAAAGATATATCTGCAATGACTGATGTATCATTGGATTCTCTTAAAGCCAATAGAATTGTTTCCAAGGCAACTAAAAAAGTAAAAATATTTGGCATTCACGAGATGGTTCAGCCAATGATAGTTTCTGGCGTTCATGTAACTCGTGGGGCAAAGGAGTCTATTGAAAAAGCTGGCGGAACAGTCGCTGAAATCATTGCAAGACCAGTCAAAGAAAAGTTTGTAAAAACATCAAAAAAGGTAAGCGTGAAGCCTGCCAAGAAAGCAGAGGAAGCAACTGCTGAATAATTAATATGGCTGATCAAAATAAAGGTACGAGCGACTTGTGGAGAAGACTAAGATTTGTCTTCTTGGCAATTGTTGTGTATCGCATGGGTACTCATATTCCAATCCCAGGGATAGATCCTGTAAGATTGGCTGCTTTATTTGATCAAAACCAAGGCACAATTCTTGAAATGTTTAATTTGTTCTCAGGCGGAGCGTTGGAACGAATGAGTATTTTTGCATTGAATGTAGTTCCTTATATCTCTGCAGCAATTATCATGCAGCTTTTTTCTAATTCCATACCGTATTTGAAAGAATTAAAAAAAGATGGTCAAGCAGGCAGAAATCAAATCACTCAGTTCACGAGATATGGAACCGTTGTCCTTGCTTTTGTTCAAGCATCTGCATTAAGCGTTACTCTTGGAGCTAGTGGACTTGCATATGAGCCAGGAGCATCATTTTTTATATCCGCTGTCTTTAGTGTTGTTGCAGGAACAATTTTCTTGATGTGGCTAGGAGAGCAAATTACCGAACGAGGCATTGGAAACGGCATCTCCATTATTATTGCAACAAGTATTCTAACTGGTATTCCAGGCGCAATCGGTCAAGCTTTAGAGCAAGCTAGACAGGGAGATTTAAATATACTTCTATTACTTGGTATTGGCGTTCTTGCGATGCTTGTGATTGCAATTGTTGTATTTATTGAGCGCGGCCAAAGACGAATCACCGTAAATTATGCGCAAAGGCAACAAGGCAGAAAGTTGATGCAAGCTCAGGCTAGCCACCTTCCTTTCAAGGTTAATATGGCAGGGGTGATTCCAGCAATTTTTGCTAGCACCTTTTTATTATTTCCAGCCTCTCTCTCAACATGGTTTGGTCAAGCTGAATCTTTTGGATTTCTTCAAACTATATCTTTAGCTTTAAACCCTGGTCAGCCACTTTATATTCTTACTTTCTCAGCTCTCATTATTTCTTTTTGTTTTATCTGGCTAGCATTAACTTTTGATACAAAAGATGTCACAGATAACCTGAAAAAATCGGGAGCATTTATCCCTGGTATTAGACCAGGCGATCAAACCGCTAGTTACATAGACAGCGTTTTAGCTAGGCTTACAGTATTTGGTAGCATCTACCTAACGCTAATATGCTTGCTTCCCCTGGCACTAATTAATTTTGCTGGAGTCTCTTTTTACCTAGGTGGAACTTCAGTTTTAATCATTGTGGTTGTTTTGATGGATTTTATGGCGCAAGTGCAATCGCATATGATGTCCAACCAATACTCATCACTACTAAAGAAAGCTAATTTAAAAAACTATAAAAGATAATTATGAAAGTTAGAGCATCAGTAAAGAAAATTTGCAGAAATTGCAAAACAGTTAGACGTAAAGGGGTTTTGTATGTGATATGCACGACAGAACCTAAACATAAACAAAGACAAGGATAGAATAATATGGCTAGAATCGCAGGCGTAAATATACCGGAAAACAAGCATCTAGAAATTGCTCTAACTCATATTTTTGGCATTGGTAAAACTACCGCTCATAATATTTGTAACAGCTTGAAGTTAGAATACTCCAAAAAAGTATCTGATTTATCAGAAGAGCAAGTTGAGAAAATCAGAACTGCTGTCGCAGAATATACGGTTGAAGGAGATTTAAGAAGATCTGTTAGCACAAACATTAAAAGATTGATGGATTTGGGTTGCTATCGAGGCATAAGACACAGAAGAAAGCTTCCTGTTAACGGTCAAAGAACTAAAACAAATGCAAGGACTCGAAAGGGACCTAAAAAACCAATGAGGGCTTAAGGCATGGCAACTGGAAAAAAAGTTAAAAAAGTTATTTCTGATGGAATTGCTCATGTTCACGCATCTTTTAATAATACAATCATCACAATCACAGACAAACAGGGTAATACTGTATGCTGGGCTACCTCAGGTGGGTCTGGTTTTAGAGGCTCTAGAAAAAGCACACCATTTGCTGCTCAGATAGCTGCAGAAAAAGCTGGCAACGCCGCAAAAGAATTTGGGATGATTAATCTTGATGTGAAGGTAAGGGGGCCAGGTGGTGGTAGGGAATCTGCTATTAGATCTCTCAATTCATGTGGGTTGAAAATTAAAAGTATTACTGACGTCACACCATTGCCACACAATGGATGTCGTCCTTCAAAAAAACGTAGGGTATAAGGGAGATTACATGGCAAGGTATACAGGACCATCATTAAGGTTATCTAGAAGAGAAGGTACAGACCTTTTTCTTAAAAGCGGATCACGTGCAATTGAATCAAAATGTAATATGGAGACTGCTCCAGGTGTACATGGTTTAAGAAGAACACGTTTGTCTGATTATGGAGTCCAGCTTAGAGAGAAGCAGAAAGTCAGAAGAATGTATGGAGTGCTTGAGAAGCAGTTTAGAAATTACTATAAAAAAGCATCTCAATCGAAGGGAAATACCGGAGAAAATCTGCTATCTTACCTCGAGCAGAGACTAGATAATGTGGTTTATCGTATGGGTTTTGCCTCCACAAGAGCTGAAGCTCGTCAACTTGTTTCTCATAAAGCCTTTCATCTAAATGGCGCTACTGTAAATATTCCATCATATCAAGTGCAAGCAACCGACGAGATAGAGGTTCGTGAAAAGTCTAAAGCTCAATTAAGAATTAAGCACGCCTTAGAGTTATCAGGTCAAAGAGAAGCCTGTGAGTGGCTTGAAGTGGATTCAAAAACTCTCAAGGGTGTATTCAAGTCTGTTCCTGATCGGGCAGATTTAAGTGCTGAAATTAATGAAAATCTCATTGTTGAGCTTTATTCAAAATAATAATTAAACGGAAGGAAATTATGGACACATCAGTAATAGATCTTTTGGTACCAACTGACATACAAGTTGATGATATCGATGCCACTACATCAAAAATAACATTAGAACCTTTGGAAAGGGGTTTTGGTCATACGCTTGGCAATGCATTGAGAAGAATACTTCTTTCTTCCATGCCTGGTGCGGCAATCACAGATGTCACTATTGAAGGCATCTCTCACGAGTACTCAACCATTGAGGGTGTAAGAGAAGATGTGATAGATATTCTTTTAAATTTAAAAGATATGCCCATTAGTCTCATTGAGGGCACTAGCGCCGTTATAAAATTAAATGTATCTGGTCCTTGTGCAGTGACTTCTAAATCTTTTGATCTCCCTGGAAATGTTGAGCTCCCAGATACAGAGCACCATGTTGCAACTTTAGTAGATAAAGTAAACCTATCGCTTAGAGCCACAGTTAAGACTGGCAGAGGTTATGAGCCTGCGGATGCAAGGAATGACGAAGATACTGTTGTTGGCGCTTTAAAGGTTGATGCATCATTTAGTCCAGTTAGGCGAGTAGCTTATACCGTTGAAAATGCTAGATTTGAAAAAAGAACTGATCTTGATAAACTAATTATTGAGCTTGAGACAGATGGTACTTTAGATCCAAAGAAAGCGATTGAGCATGCTGCAACAATTATGCAACAACAGTTAGCAGCTTTCGTTGACCTAGATGCTATAGCAGAGCAAGAAGCCAAGAAAGATCAAAATGATTTTGATCCATTTCTAATGAGATCGATTGAAGAGCTAGAATTAACAGTCCGCTCCACAAATTGCTTAAAAGCTGAAAGCATATTCTTAATAGGTGATCTTCTTCAAAGAACTGAATTTGATCTATTGAAAACACCAAATCTTGGTAAAAAATCGTTAAATGAAATAAAGGATGTTCTTGCATCTAAAGGCTTTTCTCTTGGGACTACTCTAGAGAATTGGCCACCAATGGGTTAATTAAAATGAGACATAGAAAATCAGGTAGAAAACTTAACAGAAACTCTTCGCATCGAAAGGCGCTAATGAAAAACTTAGCTATTGCTTTTATCGAAAGAGAGCTAATTAAAACCACTGTTCCTAAAGCCAAGGAATTACGTGGTTTTGTTGAGCCACTCATTACCTTAGCTAAAGTGGATTCAGTTGCAAATAGAAGAAGGGCGTTTAGTAAATTACGTCACGACGCCATTGTTAATAAGCTTTTTACTGAAGTTGCAGTTAAGTCCAAAGAGAGACCTGGTGGCTATCTACGAATCATTAAAGCTGGTTTTAGACCAGGTGACAAAGCTGATATGGCATACGTTGAATGGGTTGATAGAGCCATTGATTCAGAGGCTTCATCGATTGAGCCTGAGCTTAAATCAGACTCAGCAGCTTAAAGCCCTAGTATTTCTTTTAAATACTGTCCAGTATAGGATTTCTTTGATTGGGCAACCTGTTCAGGGGTTCCTTGGGCAACTATAAGTCCCCCATCGCTTCCTCCTTCTGGGCCGAGATCGATTACCCAATCACTAGACTTGATCACATCTAAATTGTGCTCAATCACAACAACAGTATTTCCCTGATCTGATAATCGCTTCAGCACTCCCAGCAGCAGCTCGATATCATAGAAATGCAGGCCTGTGGTTGGCTCATCTAAAATGAATAATGTTTTCCCTGTGCTGCGCTTGGACAGCTCTTTGGCTAGTTTGATGCGCTGAGCTTCACCACCTGAAAGTGTTGTTGCAGATTGACCTAGCGTTATGTAGGTTAGACCAACATCTGAAAGAGTTTGCAGCTTATTTTTAATCGCTGGTATGGCTGCAAAGAACTCTAATGCTTCCTCAACAGTCATTCCTAGAACTTCAGCTATATTTTTTCCTTTAAATTTAACTTCTAGAGTTTGCTCGTTATACCTTTTGCTATTACAAATATCGCAATTCACATATATATCAGCTAAAAAATGCATTTCTACTTTTATCATGCCATCTCCCTGACATGCTTCACATCTTCCACCCTTCACATTAAAGCTAAATCTGCCTGGTTTATATCCTCGGGTACGTGATTCCTCAGATTGAGAGAATAGATCTCTGATATGTGAGAATAAACCAGTATAGGTTGCTGGATTTGATCGAGGTGTTCTTCCTATAGCTGATTGGTCAATGCCAATGACTTTATCAAGGTGCTCAAGACCTATAATTTGCTTGCATTTAATTTCTTTATTTAGATTAGCTTTATTAAGTAAAAAACTACTCATCGGCATAAGAGTTTGATTGATCAGGGAGGATTTTCCTGAGCCTGAGACTCCTGTTATGCAGGTGAAAACACCTATTGGTATTTTGACTGAAATATTTTGTAAATTATTTTCATAGGCGCCTTGTATTTCTATGAAATGCTCGGGAACTTTTTCGGTTTTCGGGAAATTAATTTTTCGTCTCCCAGATAAGTATGCTGCGGTCATCGAATCCTTGCTTTTTAAAATATCCTGCAAGCTACCTTGAGCACATATTTCACCACCGTGCTTGCCTGCACCAGGGCCAATATCAATTATATGATCTGCGCATCTAATCGCCTCCTCATCATGCTCGACTACAATCACCGTGTTTCCAAGACTTTTAAGGTGAAAGAGAGTTTTTATAAGTTTCGCGTTATCTCTTTGATGGAGACCAATAGAAGGCTCATCTAGAACATAGGTTACTCCGACAAGCCCAGATCCAATTTGGCTAGCCAATCGAATTCTTTGAGCCTCACCCCCTGAAAGCGTGCCAGCGCCTCGATTCAATGTTAAATAATTCAAACCTACATCTTCTAAAAAAGTTAACCGCTCTTTAATTTCTTTCAATATTTTTTCTGCAATCATAGCTTTCGCACCTTCTAGCCTGATCTCATGAAAAAAGCTTAGTGCATCTGTAATTTTTTTATCTGTAATATCTTGTATAGGAGTATTATTAATGAATATATTTCTAGATTCTTTTTTTAATCTTGAGCCCTCACAAGAATCGCAGTGACTATCAGATAATAATTTTGCCAATTCATTTCTAATAAATTCAGAATCTGTTTCTTTAAATCGTCTCTCAGTATTAGGTATTACGCCTTCGAATCTATGCTGCCTGACAATTTTACTGCCGCTACTAAAGCTTTTAGAGAAATTAATTTTCTCTTTTGAGCCCCACAACAGAATCCTTTGTATTTCTTCTGAGTATTCCTCCCAAGGAGTATCAAGATCAAATTTATAGTGCTTGGCTAGACATTTGAGCTGATGAAAATAAAAGCGATTTCTTCTATTCCAGCCCTTAATTGCACCCTCATTAATCGTTGTTTCAGTGTCAGCAATTAATTTTTTTTCATCAAAATATTGAATCACGCCAAGCCCATCACATTTTTCGCATGCACCAAATGGGTTGTTAAATGAAAACATCCTTGGCTCTAAGTCTGACACCGAATATCCGCATTGCGAGCATGAGAAATTTGATGAAAATAATAAAATATTATTTTGCTCGTCTAGAATTTCTATTTCTACCAAACCATTAGAGAGACCTAGCGCTGTTTCGATTGATTCAGACAAACGCGATCTATTGTCTTCTTCTTCTTTGAGCTGAAGTCTGTCCACTATCGCTGAAATATTATGCTTTTGATTTTTATTTAGAGAGGGGAATTCATCTAATGGGTGAATCACATTATTAATTTTAACTCTTACAAATCCTTCAGTTTTGAGTTCTTCATATATGCCAAGATGCTCGCCTTTCTTGCCTCTGATCATTGGCGCCATCACCATAATTTTTTGACCTTCTCCTTTAGAATATATCTCATCACAAATCTCACTAATTGTTTTCGCTGATAACTCTTCATTATGATCTGGACAGATTGGTGTGCCAATTCTTGCATATAACAATCTGAGATAATCATATATTTCTGTAACAGTTCCAACTGTAGAGCGTGGATTATGCGAGGTTGATTTTTGCTCTATCGAGATTGCAGGCGATAAACCATCAATTTGATCTACATCAGGTTTCTCCATCATAGAAAGAAATTGTCTTGCATAAGACGACAATGATTCCACATACCTTCTTTGCCCTTCTGCATAGATCGTATCAAATGCTAGGGAGGATTTACCCGATCCAGATAAGCCAGTGATGACGACTAGTTCACCCCTAGGTATTTCTATGGAAATATTTTTGAGATTATGGGTGCGGGCACCTTTGATAGAAATTTTATCCATTTATTTGCAGAATGTTTATACAGCTGATTTTTTTCGAGTTAAACTTAAGCAATTATAAGAGGTAATTATGGCTAGAGGAGTAAATAAAGTAATTTTGGTAGGTAATTTAGGGCAAAAGCCTGAGATGCGCTACACACAAACCAATACAGCAGTTGCGACATTGTCGATTGCTACATCAGAATCATGGAAAGATAAAGAATCTGGAGAGCAACGAGAGAAGACCGAGTGGCATAGAGTTGTTTTTTTTGGAAAGCTAGCGGAAATAGCTGAGCAATATCTAGATAAAGGCTCCCAATTATATATTGAAGGGAAACTTCAGACTCGAAAATGGCAAGATAAAGATGGTAATGATAAATACACCACTGAAATTCTTGGGAATGAGATGAATATGCTTGGTGGAAGGCAGGGTTCCGGCGGGGGAGCAGCTTATGATCAATCTGAGCCTGCCTCACCCATGAGTCAACCCGTTGAGTCTAATATATCTGAGGAAGACATACCTTTTTAAGTCTCCGTGAATTTTAAAACTATAATTCTAGAACGGCGAGACAATATCGCTGTTCTTTTTTTAAATCGCCCAGATAAGTTAAATGCTTTTACCTTCTCCATGATGGAGGAGATTGTTGCTGCTCTCGATATTATTGAGGCAGATGATACTTTTCATGCTGTTATCTTTTCAGGTAAAGGCAGGGCATTCTGCGCAGGCGCAGATTTGTCATCAGGCCAAAATACTTTTAACCCATCATTTGATGATTTTGCAATAGAAGAAAATGATTTTAGAAGAGATTCTGGCGGCATTCTAACCCTGAGAATGTATAAATTTTCTAAGCCTATTGTGATGGCATGTAATGGTCCAGCTGTTGGAATTGGTGCTTCCATGCAGCTTGCAGCAGATATTCGCTTGGCGTCTGAGGAAGCCAGATTTGGGTTTGTTTTTAATAACCGAGGCATAGTTCCTGATGCTTGTAGCAGTTGGTTTTTACCAAAGATTGTTGGGATCTCTCACGCACTGGAATTAACTTATTCTGGCAGAATTATTGATGCCAACGAAGCGTTGAAATTAAATCTAGTCTCAAGCCTTCACCACCCAGATAATCTTGTGGATGATGCAATTGAATTTACAAGCAACATGGTGAAGAACTCAGCGCCAGTTTCTATCGCTTTAACCAGACAGATGCTTTGGCGTTCTCTTGAGGGCTCAGGTCCTTATGAAGCTCATGTCATTGAGAGCAAGGCTATTAACTCAAGGGGTGCATCGGCAGACGCTAAAGAGGGAGTGAACTCTTTTTTAGAGAAGAGGCGACCTACTTTTTCTAATAAAGTTTCCACAGACATGCCTGAATTTTTTCCATGGTGGGAGTAATTCAATCAAACACATGAATAATTTAAGCTGGGATGAGTTTGCAAAAGTGGATTTAAGGATAGGCACGATTATTGCTGCTGAGATATTCGAAGAAGCCATTAAGCCAGCAATAAAAATGTATATCGATTTTGGAGATGAGATCGGCATTAAAAAGTCATCCGCGCAAATTACAGATCATTACGATCCAGAAACATTAATCGGCAAGCAAGTTTCAGCAGTCATAAATTTTCCAAATAAACAGATTGGACCTCTGATGTCCGAGTGCCTTGTGACTGGATTTACTCAGCCGGATGGAAGTATTATCTTGGCTGTTCCTGATAAAAAAGCTGTTAATGGCTCACGCTTAGCTTAAAAAAAATAAAGCCTCTTTAACAATCATGGCGATCAAACAAAGACCCGAGCCTGTAAATATTAGAGACCTAAAGGAAACATTATTGGAAGTAATTTGAATGAGCGAATGCATTATCCTTAATAGGGCGTAGCTCCATGCGAGATATACATGCATTGTATCGGTGTGTTGTATCAGGTGTATGTAAAGCACTAATGCATAAAATACTGTTGGCTGCTCAAATAGATGATTATAGTTATCGGTAATATTTCTTCCAAAACTATCTAAATGCGGCCTAAGTTCCTCTGAATGTTTTCCGGCTTGCAAATTGCCAAAATGCTTAATAATGAATGGGACTCTTGTGGCAGAAAGAAATAAGAAGCTGATCCCTGAGAGAGAAATAACCGCAAACATTGGGTATAAAATTTCGATCAGAATCCCCTGAACATTACTTACTAAAAATTAAACTAGCGTTTGTTCCACCAAAGCCAAACGAATTACTCATCACAGCTTTAATTTTCATCTCAATCATAGTTTGAGCAATTTGCAATCCCTCAGCTTCCTCAACCAAGTTGTCTATATTGATAGAGGGGGCGATAAAATCATTCTGCATCATCAGGATCGAATAAATTGCTTCTTGAGCCCCTGTAGCTCCTAGGGAGTGCCCAGTCAAAGATTTTGTTGAGCCAATAATAGGCCCGCGACTCCCAAAGACATTTTTAATTGCACCTAACTCAGCCAAGTCACCTAAAGGCGTGCTTGTTCCATGCGCATTAATGTAATCAATTTGACTGCCGTGAATGCTCAATGCTTCACCCATACATCTTGTTGCACCCTCTCCAGATGGAGAGACCATATCGTAGCCATCTGAATTTGCGCAATAGCCAGTTAATCTAGCGAGAATGGGAGCATTTCTTTTGATCGCATGCTCCTCTTCTTCCAGGATTAGCATTCCAGATCCGCCTGCAATGACAAAGCCATCTCTATTTGCATCAAAAGCTCTTGAGGCTTTTTCTGGGGTTTCATTATATTTAGAGGAGAGAGCGCCCATTGCATCAAACATTGACGAGGAGGTCCAATGCTCTTGCTCCCCACCACCCGCCAGAACTATATCTTGTTTACCTAACTGGATTAGTTCAGCTGCATGGCCTATGCAGTGAGCACTTGTTGAGCAAGCTGACGAGATTGAATAGTTCACACCTTTAAGTTTGAGGGTGGTACCCAAAATTGCTGAAACCGTGCTTCCCATTGTTTTAGTGACCGCATAAGGTCCAATTCTTTTCGGGCCTTTCTCTCTAGTAATATCAGAAGCTTCAATTTGTGCAGCAGATGAGGCGCCACCAGATCCTGCAACAATACCAATTCTAGACGTATCTATTAACTCAAGATTTAAGTTAGCATTGATTAAAGCTTCTTGGGCAGCGAGATATGCAAAACCTGATGCCTCACTCATAAATCTCAGAACTTTTCTATCAATTAAGTCTGAGAGATTTATATTGATGGATCCAGAGACATGGCTTCTAAAGCCCATTTCTTTATATATTGGGTTTAGTGTAATTCCTGACTTTCCATTTTTTAAGCTAGCAAGAACTTCATTTAACCCGTTCCCAATGCAAGAGACGATACCCATGCCTGTGACAACAACATTCTTCATTAAAAATTACTCGTATCTTTAAATAAACCAACTTTGAGACCATCTGCAGAATAGACATGCCGATCGTCTACATACATATTTCCATCTGCAAACCCCACAACAGCCCCTCGATTCACAACTCTTCTGATATCAATTTCATACCTTACTAGCTTGGCACTCGGAGTTACTTGACCAAAAAACTTAACCTTATCTGACCCTAAAGCTCTCCCGTGACCCGGCAGTTCTAGCCAGCATAAATAGAAACCTAATAATTGCCACATCGCATCTAAACCTAGGCACCCCGGCATAACAGGATCAGATTTAAAGTGCACATTAAAAAACCACAATGTTTCTTCCACGTTTAAATGCGCAATAATTTTTCCTTTAGAGTATTTACCTGACGTTTGATCAATTTGATCAATTGAATCAAACATCAACATCTCATCTGCGGGTAGCCTTCCATTACTTGGCCCAAATAAATCTCCATTTCCGCAGGAAATTAATTCTTCTTTATTGTAAGTAGGAGCTGGTTTAAATGTCATGATCTGCGTTGACTAGAAAATATAATTAAGTTTAACATTTCTTGGTAGCAAGTATGGTGGCTAAGCTTTTCTAAACTTTTTCTAGTTTTTACTAGATAAGTATTAAGGAGTGATTCTGCTTCTAGAGCTGGCGCCTTGGCCCTGACAATAGCAAATACTTTCTTCTTAAGAGTTTTGGACAGCTTTTTATTTCCAAGATGGCGCAATAAAAATTCTTTTTCTTCGTTTGTAGATGCATGCAATGCAAAAAAAAGTGGAAAGGTAACTTTGCCTTCTTGAAAATCCTGCAAAGCTGTCTTGCCAGTATCAATATGAAGGGATTCATAATCTAAAATATCATCTTGAATTTGAAAGGCTATTCCTAGTGTTTTACCTAAAAGACCAAAGTTTTTTACGTCAATATCAGAAGCATGCGCAAGCATTGCCCCTGATTTAGCTGCAGCCTCAAAGAGACGGCCTGTTTTCAGGTAACTTACCTTGAGTAAGTCCTTGAGCTCAAGACTAAGAGAATTTTGATACAGACTAAGCTGAATTATCTCCCCTCTAGCAATATCATTCGTAGCGTCAGCTAGTTCTTTTAAAATAAGCGGTTGATTGACCTTTACCATCAGCATAAAAGCTTTAGAGTATATAAAATCTCCTATCAAAACGCTGTATGAATTACTCCAAACTCGATTGACTGACTGCTCACCCCGTCGTAGGTTAGAGTTATCGACAACATCATCGTGCACGAGTGTTGCTGTGTGCAAGAGCTCAATAATACTTGCAAGCTCTATTCTTCTCATAGGTTTGATAGCTTTTGATTGAGATGCAAGCAATGAAATTAAAGCGCGCGTTTTTTTTCCTTCAGCTTGAAAAATATACTCATAGATATCTTGAATAATTTTTTCAGATGCCAGTTCTTTCGTTATTTTTTTCTGAACTTGTAAAAGTTCATTCTTGGCAGTGTGATTGATTTGATACATCTTAAATAATTGGACGCTTTAAATTATACGATAAGTATTGATGATTTCCTTTAGATAAGTATTGATAATTTGTTGTATTCAGCGTATATTTTGCCACCTTTAGAGATAACTATGTACGCAGTAATAGAAGCAGGTGGAAAACAACACAAAGTCGAGCTAGGACAAACCCTGGAGATCGATCTTATGGATGAAGAGTCAGGCGCAGAACATGCGTTTGAAACTGTCATGCTGTATGTCGATGGAGAGGATGTTCAGATTGGCCAACCATACATTGAAAATGCCAAGGTGATAGCCGAGGTTGTGGACGAGGTTAAGGGAGAGAAAGTTTCTATCTTAAGGTTCAGAAGAAGAAAACATAGCATGCGAAAAATTGGTCATCGACAAAGATATACTCAAATTAAAATTAAAGAAATTAACGTAGGTAAATAGTAATGGCACATAAAAAAGCAGGTGGTTCCAGTAAGAACGGTCGTGATTCCAACTCCAAGAGACTTGGAGTAAAGCGTTTCGGTGGCCAGCTTGTTAAGCCGGGTGAAATTATTATTCGTCAGCGCGGAACAAATACCCACCCTGGTATTAATGTTGGAATGGGAAAAGATCACACATTATTTGCTACTTCAGGTGGCCATGTTCAATTTACCTATAAAGGTATCAAGCAAAAGAAGACAGTTAACGTCATTTCTCAGTAATTCATGAATTTCATCGACGAGGCTCTGCTGGAAGCAAGGGCTGGAAACGGTGGTGCCGGTAGCACAAGCTTTAGAAGAGAGAAGTTTATCCCGCGCGGTGGCCCTGATGGAGGAGATGGCGGTAAGGGTGGTGATATTATTTTTAGAGTCGACCCAAACCTCAACACTCTTGTTCATTTCAGAAATCAAAAATATCTAATTGCTAAAAATGGTAAAACTGGCTCAGGCAATAAAAAAACGGGCCAAGATGCTGATGACTTAGTTGTATTGGTGCCTAAGGGTACCGTAATATTTGATTCATTGGCTGAAAAAATTGTCTATGATTGCTGTGATGAGGGCTTAGACTATTTGGTAGCAAAAGGTGGAGAAGGTGGAGCTGGAAACTGTCGCTTTAAATCTAGCACTAATCAAGCCCCGAGAAGGCATACCCCAGGATGGCCAGGAGATGAGATCTCTATCAGATTAGAGTTACGCTCATTGGCAGATGTAGGTCTTGTTGGCTTCCCTAATGCTGGCAAATCTACTTTCTTAAAAAGCGTTTCAGCCGCTCAGCCAAAGATTGGAGATTATCCCTTCACAACCTTGAGGCCGAATCTTGGCACGGTTCAGATTTATGATACTTCTTTTATTATTGCCGATATTCCTGGCTTGATTGAGGGTGCCTCTGAGGGCATTGGCTTGGGTTTAGACTTCCTCAAGCATATTTCTAGAACTGGTCATTTACTCATTTTACTGGATCCGCAGAATACTGAGAGCTTGATTGAAGAGCAACTGACAATTTTACTAAATGAACTCAGGACCTATGATCCTAGTCTCTTAGAAAAAACTATCTGGATTGCTCTAAATAAAAAAGACACCCTCACAGAGGATGCAATCCTAGAACTACAGTCTACTCTTGAGAAAACTTTGGAATCTTTAAACCTTCATCCAAAGGGAGTGATTACAATTTCAGGTTTTACAGGCGATCAAACCAATAAATTACTCGGCATGATTGCAAGAGAGATGACTGGAGGTGAGGAAGAGGACTAGCTTATTGCTTTAACAGCTTTAACAAGTCTACTTTTTGTTCTTGCGGCCGCATTCTTATGAATAACTTTTTTTGCCGCAGTAGAATCTAGCACTTTTTCAGCAGTTTTAAGAAGCTCAGCCGCAGACTCTTTATTATTTTCTGCAATCGCTTTTCTTACAGCCTTAACTGCTGTTCGGGCTTGAGACCTTTGAGAATGCTTGAGTTTATACCTGTCAGCATTCTGACGAGCTCTTTTGATTGATTGTTTACTGTTAGCCATATCTTTAATTATTAGATGCGATAGTTTAATGATGTTCATTTCATCTGTCCACTGTATTAATTAAATATATTTGCTGAATGTTCCTATCTTGAATAATATATTAATGTCAAGTAAACTTTACAAATGAAAAATGTATTTTACGCCCTACCATTCCTTTTTAGCCTAAATATGTCAGCAGATATTGGCGTGACCGAGGAATTTATCGAGAGATTTAGCTCGCTACCCTCTTATACAGATGTTGGTCTCTCACCAGATGGCAAGATGATTAGCGTTATAACAAAAATGCCGGATGATAAGAAAGGACTGACTATCTTCGATGCTGAAGATTTAAGTTTGATTAATACTATTACCCTAACGAACGACGAAGAGATAGCAGGCTACTACTGGGCAAATAATACAAGGCTATTAATTCAGGTTGGCTATTATGATAAAAAAGATGGACGAGGCTCGGCAGGAGAATTCTTCTCTATTAATTATGACTCAACAAAACCTGCTTATATCTTTGGTATGAGAAAAGGAAATAATAAGACCAATAAATCTGTGCTAGATAAAATGTCTGCTGGTTATGTTGAGAATATTTTAGAGGATGATGATAGGCATGTAGTGATCTCTGCATACCCCTTTGCCAAATCAAACACTGGGAGTTTTGTGACGTCAATTCGACTTAATGTTTACAATGGTCAGCAAAAGAAACTTGGGAAGTCACCTTTGGCTGGGGGTCAAGTTCGCACAGACAGCAAAGGTGTTCCCCGCTTTGCCAATGGAAGCGATAGTGATAACAATGCTGTCACTATGTACCGTGCTTCTGAAAAGGATGACTGGGAAGTGTTAAGCAGAACTCCTTATGGCGAAGGAGAAGTATTCCCTGTGAATATTTCTAAGGATGGCTCAATAATCCATATGCTGGACAGCACAGAAACATCGACATATCAGCTTAAGAAAATTAATACGACAACCGGAGCATCTGAAGTAGTTTTTCATCATCCCAAATTTGATGCTTACCCCCAAATCATCAATGATGTGGTCATGGGAGCAACCGTGAATCCTGGATACACTCAAGCTTATTGGTTTGATATTGACAGCCCTTTGCAAAATTCCATCTTGCAAGCAGTTCATTCGTTTAATGGGAATATTGATATCTTTGATACAAAAGAGGTTGGCATAGTCGCTCTAACAAAAGCTCGAGATAAAGCTATTTTAGCAATCAGAGATTCTGTCTCCTCACCAAAATACTACCTTTATGATATGAAGAAAGGCCAGATGAAGTATTTACTGACCATGTGGCCTGAAATAGATGATGCTGGACTGGAAGAGGAAATTCCATTTAACTTTACAAATTCGGATGGGGTAGTCATCCATGGATATTACACTCGAGCAAAAGATCAGCCAGAAGGTCAGACTGCTCCTATGATAGTCATTCCTCATGGTGGCCCTCATGCAAGAGATTCTTGGGGTTTTGATCCAGATACACATATTTTTTCACAAGCTGGATATGCGGTCTTAAAAGTTAACTTTAGGGGTTCCACTGGTTATGGAAAAGAGTTTACCAAGTTAGGTTTCGGAGAGTGGGGCGCTGATACTCAACAAGATATTATCGAAGCAACTGAATGGGCCATTGACGAAGGCATAGCTGATGCAAAGAAAATTGGAATATATGGCGGAAGTTTTGGAGGCTATTCAGCAGCCATGGCACCCATGCTAAGGCCTGATTTATATAAATCGTCAGTTGCTTATATTGGAGTCTTTGATTTAGAGATGCTCTATAACGAAGGCGATATCAGGAGCATTAAATGGGGCGGCAAATATCTTGATAAGACTCTTGGAAAAGATCCTGAAAAAATCAAGGCAATGTCACCAGTTTTACAAGCAGAGAAGTTAGAAGCTCCAATTATTATTGTGTCTGGTGAAGACGATCAAAGGGCGCCAGTTGAGCATGCCTATGCCTTGGCTGAAGCTCTAGAGCAATTAGGAAAAGAGCACGAGCTGATTATAGTTCCAAAGGAAGGGCATGGCTTTAGGAAGCCAGAGAATCGTTTCATGCTTTACAAGAAAATGCTTGAGCACTTCGACCGTACTCTATAAAAAAATGGTGGAGGCGGCGGGAATTGAACCCGCGTCCGTTAGTCCTTCAACCTGACTTCTACATGCTTAGCTCACTCTTTGTGTTTCGCCTTAATGACCCGAAGAGCAGGGTACTAGAGACTAGACTAGTTAGATTTCACGTTACTGCGTTTAGTCAACACAGCAAAGCTAGACTATGTATTTTGCCAATGCTTCAAACCATAGACAATTCTTGCATTGGTTAGCCTTAAGCGGCTAAAGCGTAGTTGTCGTTTTCTGCAACTAATTTTTTTGTAGTATGTTTTACAAGAGTTACCACAATCTTGGCATGCGCTTTGGAATCCAATAAAAACGTCGAACCCAATTCGCCCCCATGGGGTGAAAGATTATATAGGAATTGCTTAGCGATTAGAATTTTTTAAAATTCTTTGTTTTTCCCTGTTCCAATCTCTCTGCTTTACATCCTCCCTTTGATCATAGGTTTTTTTGCCTTTGCCGATTGCAATGTCGCACTTAATTTTATTTTCCTTCCAGTAAACCATTGTTAGGACGCAGGTAAGTCCTTGCAGGCTCACAGACTCAAGAATTTTATTTATTTCTTTTTTATTAAGTAGAAGCTTTCTAGAGCGAGTTGGGTCAATACTTTCATGCATCAGAGAAGCAGGGGGATCAATTTTTAAACCAATAACCCAGGCTTCATTATTTTTGAGGGTCACGTAGGAGTCTTTAACATCTACCTTTCCATCTCTTAGACCCTTTACTTCCCAGCCTTCCAAGACTATTCCTGCCTGATATTTATCAGTCAGATGGTAGTTTCTCGCAGCATTTTTATTTTTGACGATGATATTATTGTTTGCAGCTTTCATATTAGGTATCTTAATTATGAATCTGTTAAATCTATTTGCAAACTTTGAGGGTTTTTTATGCAAGAAATAAAAGTTACCTTAATCTATTTTGGGTTGAGTTTATTTGCTTTATTAGCTTTGGCGCCATGGATCTTAAATTTTGAGATTGGGATGATGGCCATTAAAGCTTTGGTTATATATGGTGGGATTGTCATATCATTTTTAGGTGGCTTGATCTGGGGCTGGGACGATCAGGAAAATAATAGCTTGAACTTATGGTGTGCAATTGGTTTTTCATTAATGGGTTTATCGATTGCTCTACTTGCAAGTTTTTTGATTACTGCGAGTTTATTGCTGCTAATAGCGAGCTTGCAAATTTTTTTATATTTTGAGAGCTCAAACAGTTCCTATTATCAAAGTCATGCTAAATACGCAGATGCGCGAAATTTAATTACAAACTTGGTTACAATATGCTGCATAACATCATTAGCTTTTATCTTTAATCCATACACATAAAATTTTTATGAACATTAATACTTCTAACAAGGCAAGCAATTCTATTGCCTGGGTGGGTAAGTGGACTTTTGTTTTGGCTGCGGCAGGTTCAGCAGTGGGCTTGGGAAATATTTGGGGCTTCCCATACAAAGCAGGGACTGAAGGTGGAAGCGCTTTTGTTTTAATCTATTTGGGCTGCATTCTAGTTGTTGGACTTCCAATAATGATGGCTGAGATTATGATTGGAAGGCGAGCTAGGAAAAGCCCGGTGAATGCTATGAAAATTGCTGCTATTGATTCTGGCCAAAGCTCGAAGTGGCAAGCAGTTGGGTGGGGCGGCTTAGTATCTGGAATTCTCATCCTTTCTTTTTATAGCGTTATTGCAGGCATTTGTCTCAATTACATAGGCATTGCAGCCATGCCAAATACAAGCATTACTTCAGCTGAGCAATTTTCTGTAGTGACTGCCTCAGCGCCTAGATTGCTCTTTTGGCATACACTCTTCATTGGATTTAATATAGCAATTCTTGCAGCAGGAGTTATCGGGGGCATAGAACGAATGGTTCGTTTGTTGATGCCAACATTATTCATCCTGATGATCATTATGGTCATTAATGCCATGATTAATGGTGACTTTATCAGAGGGTTCAGTTTTTTATTCTCTCCTAATTTCTCTGACGTTGACGCAACCACTTTCTTAAGAGCCATGGGGCAAGCATTTTTTAGTTTAAGTCTCGGCATGGGTTCGATCATGTGCTACGGCTCATACATGCCTAAAGAAGAAAATATTTTTAAAACATCTCTTGCCGTTGCTGGCTTGGATACCTTGATTGCTATCTTGGCTGGCTTAGCTATTTTTCCAATTATTTTTGCATATGGCATGGAACCAGGTGCTGGACCAGGCCTTGTATTTATTAGTCTTTTATCGGTCTTTGTTGATATGCCCCTTGGCAATATTATTGGTCCGGCATTTTTTACTCTTTTATCCATAGCTGCTCTTAGCAGCGCCATTTCATTGCTTGAGCCGAGTGTTGCATATTTTGAAGAAGAAAAAATTACCTCACGATTTTCTGCTGCCCTGATCCTAGGGTTATTGGCATGGTTTATTGGTATCGGCAGTGTTTTAAGTTTCAATGAATGGTCTGAGATAACCTTTATCGGAGATTTAAACTTTCTTGATTCCATGGACTATCTTGCTAATCAATTTTTAATGCCTATAGGTGGAATGCTGGTTGCAATATTTGCAGGGTGGTTTTTAAAACCAGATCTTGCATTAGATGAATTCTCAGATATCCAATTACAAGTTTTTAATGTGTGGAGATTTTTTATTAGATATATTTCACCAGCCTTAGTTGCTGCGGTATTTATATATCAATTAATCTCATAATTTATGCTTAAAGCTTTTGAGCGATCTCAGGACTTTCAAGCCGACCCCGAGTCCATTCTTGCTTTGATTAATGACTTTGAATCTTATAAAACATTTTTACCAGGATGCCTTGATTCAAAGAAATTATCCGCAGACTCTGATCAATTGGTAAGAGGGCTGCTTGTCTTTGGATTTCTCAGCAACACCTATGAATTTGAATCAGCCAATCAAACCGATGGTTATAATGTAAAAATTGACCAAATTACTGGTCCTTTTTCTATTTTTTCTGCCTCGTGGACGCTAACATCACTAGAGCCAGGGGCTACAAATGTCTTATTTCAAGCAAGCTTTCAACTCCCCTTTTTTTTAAAAATATTTGCAAGGCAGGGTGTTGTTGATGCTATGGGAGAGAGGTTTTTAAATGCATTTGCAGGCCAGCTAAGTAAATGAATATTTATTTTGCACTGCAAGAATCACAAAATGTGGTATTTAGAGAGCTGGATGTCTCTGAAAGTATTACAGCTCTTGAGGTCCTTCAGCTTCCAGGTATTAAAGAGTTATTCGAGTCCTCAATCGAAGAATTTAAAATTGGCGTCAATAGCATAGAGCTTGATGGTAAATACAAAGCGCTACCTCAGAATTATCGAATGTCAGATGGTGAGAGATTAGAGGTTTACAGGCCTTTGAGTCAAGACCCTAAAGAAAGAAGAAAGATTAAAGCAAGCCAGAAATAAAGATCAATCTTCTGCTAAATTAGCTTCCTCTAAAACCCAGCCATCCAATCTATTATCTTGATTAAAAATCAGGGATAGTTTTTTTTCTGCAACAACCATATCTCCAATTTTTACAGAGTAAAAATAATCCCATCTTTTTTGATGGATTGGGCTATTCAAAAGAGGGGTTCCCAGTAGATATAGAACTTGATCCTTAGATAAGCCTTGAGCCAATTGCTCTACATCCTTATCTTCAATAATATTGCCTTGAAGCACAGGGACCTTGTATGGTGAAAAGCTTGAGCAGTTGAAACCCCCCATTACCAAGAGAAAGGCTATAAAAAAGGCTTTTGTTAATTGCTTCATGAGATGATTTGATTATACTTTGAAAGAGCATACAAGGAAAAGTTCATGAGTAAAGAAAATACCGAATTAAAAAAAGCTGGGTTAAAGGCCACTCTTCCAAGAATTCGTATCTTAGAAGCTTTGGAGACAAGCGCAAATCGACACTTAAGCGCTGAGGACATATATAAGCAACTCATGCTTTCGGGCGAAGATGTTGGGTTGGCAACTGTATACCGCGTTCTCACCCAGTTTGAGTCTGCCGGCATTATTTCTAGGCATAACTTTGAAGATGGCCATGCCGTATATGAGATAACCCCTGATGACCATCATGATCATATGGTGTGCCTCGAATCCGGCAAAGTTATTGAGTTTCATGATGAGGTGATTGAAAAACGGCAAGAAGTCATAGCAAGAGAGATGGGGTACGAGATTGTTGACCACAGCATGGTGTTGTACGTAAAGCCATCAACATAAATTTCTGTTAAGCCCTTGAACTCATCAAGAGTCATCCCAATATATTCTATAATTGGAAAAAATGATGGCAAAGAAAAACAAAACAACAGCAAAAATAAATTCGGCCAGCGATTCCCTTGCTCAAGAGCTGATTCAAGAAATTAATCAGTTCTCTGGGGATGAGGCAGATAATCCAGAGCTTGCTGAAGATGACGAGCACTTGGAATTTGAGTCAGAAGGAAGTGACATTGCCGAAAAAATTCATAGCCTAGAAGAATCTCTTCTCAGGTCCAGAGCAGAGTTAGATAATGCTTTAAAAAGAAATATTTCAGACATTGAGAAAGCTCATAAATATGGAGTAGAGCGATTGCTTAAAGAACTGCTACCAGTACTAGATAATCTTGAGCATGCGTTGAGTAATTTTTCTGCAGAATCATCTGAAGAAGATAAAGAGGGGGTTGCGCTCACTTTAAAATCTTTTGAATCTGCACTTGATAAATTTGGTATTAGTCCCATCTACCCCATTATTAATGAACAGTTTGACCCCATAAAACATGAAGCGGTTATGACATCAAAGGATCCATTGAAAGAAAATAATGAAATTGAAAGTATATTTCAAAGAGGGTGGCAGCTTCACGAGCGGGTTGTAAGACCGGCTAGAGTTTCAGTTATTAAAAATGAACAATATTAGGAAAACAATATGTCAAAAATTATAGGAATAGATTTAGGAACTACTAACAGCTGCTTAGCTGTAGTAGAAGGTGGACAACCTAAGGTCATTGAAAATGCCGAAGGTGGAAGAACGACCCCTTCAGTCATTGGATACAGCGAGGGTAACGAGGTTCTAGTCGGAACTCCCGCCAGACGTCAATCGATAACAAACCCAGAAAAGACTTTATATGCAATCAAAAGATTGATCGGTCGACGCTTTGATGATGACGTTGTAAAAAAAGATATGGACATGGTCCCATATAAAATTATTAAAGCAGATAACGGAGATGCATGGGTTCAGGTCGGTGATCAGAAACTTGCTCCACCACAAATCTCAGCTGAAATCCTTAAAAAATTAAAGAAAACTGCTGAAGATTATCTTGGATATAAGGTTACAGAAGCTGTGATCACTGTCCCAGCATACTTTAATGATTCACAGAGACAGGCAACCAAAGATGCCGGGAAGATTGCTGGCCTCAATGTTAGGCGAATTATTAACGAACCAACCGCAGCCGCATTAGCATATGGAATGGACAAACATAAAGGTGATTCTGTTGTTGCCGTGTATGACCTAGGCGGTGGAACATTCGATATCTCCATTATTGAAATATCAGAAGTAGATGGAGAGCATCAATTTGAAGTTCTTTCTACTAATGGTGATACCTTTTTGGGCGGAGAGGATTTTGACCTCACATTAATAGATTATTTTGTTGATGAGTTTAAAAAAGAATCAGGATTTGATTTAAAAAGTGATCCTATGGCACTACAGAGACTTAAGGAAGCAGCAGAAAAGGCAAAAATTGAATTATCTTCTTCTGACCAAACTGAAATAAATTTACCTTATATTACTGCCGACAGTTCTGGCCCTAAGCATTTTGTTCATAAAATTACGAGAGCTAAGCTTGAATCATTGGTTGAAAGCCTAGTTGAGCGAACCTTATCTCCTTTAAAAATGGCTCTTGAAGATGCCAAATTGTCCGTTAGTGATATTGATGAAATTCTTCTGGTAGGTGGCCAGACAAGAATGCCAATGGTGCAACAGAAAGTTAAAGCTTTTTTTGGAAAGGAGCCAAGAAAAGATCTTAATCCAGATGAAGCTGTTGCTGTTGGTGCGGCAATTCAGGGATCAGTTCTCTCCGGGGAGACTACCGATGTATTGCTACTTGATGTTACGCCATTAACTCTTGGCATTGAAACCTTAGGCGGCATAGCGACACCATTAATTGAAAAAAATACTACTATTCCAACTCAAAAATCACAGGTCTTTTCTACTGCAGAAGATAATCAATCAGCTGTAACGGTTCATGTTATTCAGGGAGAGCGCAAGCAAGCAGCGCAAAATAAATCCTTAGGCCAATTTAACCTTGCTGATATTCCACCTGCTGCAAGAGGAACTCCTCAGATCGAAGTTTCATTTGATTTAGATGCAAACGGCATTCTTAATGTTGCCGCTAAAGATAAAAATACTGGAAAAGAGCAATCTATTATTATTAAAGCCTCTAGCGGTTTATCCGATGAAGACATTGAAAAGATGGTCAAAGATGCTGAGGCAAATGCTGAAGATGATAAAAAATTTGAGGCCTTAGTGCAGGCCAAGAATAATGCTGACATGCTAGTGCACGCGACTAGAAAAACCATTGAAGAGGCTGGCGAGAAACTCACAGAAGAAGAGAAAACTTCTGTTGAAGCTTCCACTGTTAAGCTTGAAGCAGCCATCAAACAAGATAGTCTAGAGGCGATAAAAGATGCTACAAAAGAGCTTAATGATCTTCTAACTCCCCTGACACAAAAATTGTACCCCCAAGGTGAGGCTGGGGAAGCTGCGGAGACTTCAGATGAAGCTGCGGATGATAAAAATACAGTAGATGCTGAATTTGAAGAAGTGAAGGAAGAAGAAGAGAAGTAAATTATGTCACAGAGAGACTACTACGAGGTTTTAGGGGTTTCTCAAACTGCTTCAGGGCCAGAGCTCAAGAAAGCATTTAAAAAGCTTGCAATGAAGTATCATCCTGATAGAAATCCAGATGATCCTCAGGCTGATGCAAAATTTAAAGAAGCCGCAGAAGCATATGAAGTGCTCTCTGATGCAGGAAAAAAATCTACCTATGATCAATATGGTCATGCTGGCGTTCAGGGCATGGGTGGAGGAGCTGGGGGCTTTGATGTCGGAGATATATTTGGAGATATCTTTGGAGATGTATTTGGAGGCAGAAGATCATCTTCTAGGCGCTCTGCTCGCGGACAAGATCTTCAGTACAACCTTGATCTCTCGCTTAAGGAAGCAATCTTGGGCGTCAAAAAAACTATTAAGATTCCCATTCATAAATCCTGTGGAGACTGCTCTGGATCTGGCGCTAAACCTGGATCATCCCCAGTTAAATGTTCTCAGTGTAATGGGCAAGGACAAGTCAGAATGCAGCAAGGTTTCTTTTCTGTTCAGCAACCATGCAACGCTTGTCGTGGAGAAGGACAGATTATCAAGGATCATTGTGTAGTATGTAGAGGAGCCGGGGTCACAGAAGAGACTAAATCTTTGGCTGTGAGCATTCCAGCTGGAGTAGACAACGGAGATAAAGTTAGATTAACAGGAGAGGGCAGTGCAACTCGAGGGGGCTCTCCCGGAGATCTTTATGTAGCAATTCAAGTGAAGGCTAATAATGTTTTTGAAAGAGATGGTCGAGATTTATATTTTGAAGCCCCGATTCCTTTTGAGACTGCTATCTTGGGCGGCACAATTAACGTTCCGGGATTAGAGTCAAAAATTGCTTTAAAAATCCCTGCTTATACTCAAACGGGAAAGATTTTTAGAATTAAGGGTAAGGGCGCTGCTTCTGTAAGAGATTCTCGTAGAGGTGATTTGATGTGCAGAGTGATCGTGGAAACGCCTGTAAATTTATCCAACGCTCAACTAAAAATCTTTAAGGAATTCACAGATTCTCTTGAATCTAACAAGCACTATCCAATGAAAGAATCTTTCAAGAAATCTTCTGACTCCTTCCATCAAGAATAAAAATTTGCACATTCTACTTAATGGATTTAACGGAAGTATGGGCAAGTCCATTCAAGAGCTTCTTGAATCTAGGCCCGATGTAACAGTTCAAGATTTTAAAGAACAAGAGATTGACTCCTCTCTTCCAAGAGTTGTGATAGATTTCTCATCTCCAGATTGCCTTCCTGTTGTCTTGCAAGCTTGCTTAGATCAAAAATTACCCTTGATCACAGGCACTACTGGATTTTCCAAAGAACATCATAGTCTTATCAATCGAGCTCAAGCCATTATCCCAATTTTAGTTGCTTCCAATATGTCTATTGGAATAGCAAACCTAAAACAATCAATAAATTTTTTTTTACAAACCAGTGCTGGTCCATTTACTTGTCAGATCACAGAGATGCACCACGCTAATAAGATAGATTCTCCCTCTGGAACAGCTATTGAGATCATGAGATTTCTAGAAGAATTTTTAACAGATAAGATCAGCGCCTCAATCAAAGTAAAAGCATTGAGGCTTGGCAAGATATTTGGGATTCATCGAGTAGAATTTAATGATGGCAAAGAGTCCTTTTGCTTTCAACATATTGCACACTCTAGAAATATCTTTGCTCGTGGAGCCGTTAATGCAGCGCAATGGATTAGCGTTAGCGCACCTGGTATTTACACCTTTGACGATTTCTTGGCTAAAAAACTTTAATCTCAAGCAAATCTTCTATAGAATACACAGACTTTAAATCCCGAAGGCGCTATTGAGATTATTGTTGGGGTGCTCCATTGGAGTCAACTGTATGAAGCGCTGGAGTATCAACCCCGGAGGAAATTGTGAGCATTGTTTCAATTAAAGACCTGTTAAATGCAGGCGTTCATTTTGGTCATCAACAAAGATTTTGGAATCCTAAAATGGAATCTTTTATTTTTGATACCAGAAAAAAAATAAGTATTATTGATCTTGAGATTACCCAAGAGTGCTTAAATGCAGCAGCATCAAAGGCTGAAGAGATTTGCTCGAAAGGCAATAAAGTGCTTTTTGTTGGCACCAAAAGATCTGCTTCTAAAACGATTAGAGAGTCAGCATCACTGCTTGGTCTCCCTTATATAGATAAGAGGTGGTTAGGTGGAACTCTAACTAACTGGAAAACAATCCGTGGGTCAATTAGACGTTTAATCGATATTGAGGAGCTTCAGTCTTCTGGAAGAATTAATAAATTATCCAAGAAAGAAGCTGTAGATATAGCCAAGGAGTATGCAAAATTAGATGCAAGCGTTGGGGGCATTAAAGATATGAAAGGCTTGCCTGATGCATTATTTGTTATTGATGTTGCGCATGAGAAGATTGCTGTAACCGAAGCAAGAAAAATGAGAATTCCTATTATTGCTTTAGTAGATACGAATTCTAATCCCGATGGAATAGATCATATTATTCCTGGTAACGACGATGCTATAAGGTCAATTAGACTAATTACTAAGGTTATCACTGATGCTTGTGCCAGAGGCTTAGCGTCATCCACGGTTGGGCTTCACCTTTCATCCAGCGATGAAGAAGCTCCAGTAGTCAAAGTAAAAAAAGTTGCCGTCACTTCGGGAAAAGCTTTGAATATTGTTGAAAATGCAGAGCTCAGCGAACCAGTCGAAGAGGTCACATCAGAGGTCACATCAGAGGTCGCAGCAGAGGTTATTTCCGAAGCATCTCCAGTTGAAGAAGTTGAAGAAGTTGAAGAGGTTGTTGTTTCAGATGCTGCCGATACAAAAGCAGAGGTTGCAACAGATGATGTTGAGCCAGTTAATACTGAGGCCGCAGAATTAAAGGAAGATAAATGAGCATATCAGCCAGTCAAGTGAAAGAATTACGAGAAATGTCAGGCGTTGGTATGATGGAATGTAAAAAGGCTCTAGTAGAAACTAATGGAGATCTCGAGAAAGCCTTAGATTTTCTGAGAGCAAACAGCTCTCTAAAAGCTGAGAAAAAAGCCTCTAGAGTAGCTGCAGATGGAGAGGTTAAAGTCGCCGAAACCGCATCTTACGTTAGTTTGATTGAGATTAATTCAGAAACAGATTTTGCTGCGAAGGATTCTCAGTTTAAGGACTTCACAAACTCTGTTGCTAGTTATCTTGCAGATTCCCAAGTTGATTCTATAGAAGAGCTTAATACAAAGTTCAACGAGAAAAGACAGACCTTGATCCAATCAATTGGAGAAAACATCCAGCTTAGACGCTTAAAAACTCTTCAAGTGCCAAGCAATGGATCGATTGGATCCTACATTCATTCCGATGGAAGGCTTGCTGCTCTTGTTGCAATTGATACAGACAATCAAGGGCTTGCAAAAGACCTAGCTATGCACGTCTCAGCTACAAATCCTAGTTGCCTAAATTCTTCAGATATTGATCCAGAAGTTCTAGATAGAGAAAGGGCAATATTTTTAGTGCAGGCGCAAGAGTCAGGTAAAGATGCTGCTATCATGGATAAAATAGTAGAGGGAAAAGTTAACAGGTTTTTGTCAGAAGTAACCCTTGTTTCTCAGACTTTTGTAAAAAATCCAGATATATCAATCCAACAGTTATTAAATGAAAACAATGCGTCTATAGTTGATTTTATTCGCTTCAAAGTCGGAGAGGGTATTGAGGTTGAGGTAAAAGATTTTGCAGCTGAGGTAGCAGAGCAATTAAAGCAATGAGTGAACTTTCCTACAAGCGTCTCCTTGTTAAGTTTAGCGGAGAAGCTGTTGCTGGAGAAGACGATCATGGAATTGACCCAAAAATATTAGACCAAATGGCTCACTCTGTTAAAGAGTGCAGAGATTTAGGTGCTGAAATTGGAATTGTTATAGGTGGCGGCAACCTTTTTAGAGGTGAGAAGTTAAGCCAAGCCGGTATGGACCGGGTTGCTGGGGATCATATGGGCATGCTTGCCACTGTTATGAATGGCATAGCTTTGAGAGATGCGTTAGAAAGAGCGGGCGTGAAAACTAGAGTGATGTCAGCTATCCCTATGTCAGGAGTTGTTGAGCATTATGATCGAAGGCTTGCTATAGAGCTTCTCTCCAATGGCTTTGTTGTGATCTTTACTGCAGGAACTGGCAATCCATTTTTTACAACTGATAGCGCTGGATGTCTGAGAGCTATTGAGACCCAAGCAGACATCATGTTGAAAGCCACGCGAGTTGATGGTGTTTATTCTGATGATCCAGAAAAATTCCCTGATGCAAAGTTTTATTCTAGCCTGTCTTACGACGAAGCCATTCATAAAAATCTAAAAGTGATGGATGCAACAGCGTTAACACTTGCTAGAGATCATCAGCTACCGTTAAAAGTTTTTAATTTAAATCATCCGGATGCTCTTAAAAAAATTGCTTGCGGTGAAGAAATTGGAACATTAATATCATAGCTATGAATGATATTCTTGATCAGCTAAAACCAAAAATGCAAAAAGCACTTGATGCACTGATGTATGAATTTAATAAAATTCGAACCGGCAGAGCTAATCCTAATATCCTGGACACAGTTAAAATTGACTACTATGGTACCCTTACTCCTATTAGCCAAGCAGCTAATATTGCAGTGGAAGAGGGGCGAACATTAGCTATTTCTGCTTGGGACAAATCATTGATAGGAGAAATTGCAAAAGCCATTATGAAAGCGGACTTAGGCCTGAATCCAAGTACTAGCGGTGATTTGATTAGAGTGACCATGCCAGTGTTGACTGAAGAAACCCGTCAAGAATACATAAAGCAAGCAAGGACTGAGGCTGAAAATTCTCGTGTGTCCGTAAGAAATGCACGCCGAGATGCAAACAATACTGCTAAAGATCAGCAAAAAAATGGCGATATTTCAGAGGATGATTTAAAAAGAGTTGAGGACCTAGTTCAAAAAGAAACTGATCATTTTATAAGCCTTGTTGAGGCTGAGCTCAAGAAGAAAGAAGAAGATTTATTAGAAATCTAGATACCTTTTCTCCAGCGAATATGGCAGCAAATACTAAAAAATCTCTCAATCTTTTAGGTGCTAATATTGCAATTATCATGGATGGCAATGGTAGGTGGGCAAAAAAAAATACACTCAACGTTACATCTGGCCATGAGAGAGGCGTGGAAGTAGTTCGGAGTATTGTTGAATCCTCTGTCCGACATAAGCTGGAGTCTCTTAGCTTGTATGCATTTAGCACTGAGAATTGGTCGCGCCCAAAAAAAGAAATTCTAGGTATTAAAAAACTTATTATCAGCGCCATAGACGCGCAGGTACCAGATTTAATTGAGCAACAAGTAGACCTCCACTTTTTTGGTAATTATGAGTCATTCGGTTCCGAGGTGGTTGATGCTATTCAAGACGCAGAAAAAGCCACCACTTTCTCCAAGCCAGCATTAAAATTAAATATCGCATTAGGTTATGGCGGAAGAGCAGATATCTTGCAGGCATTTAGATCAATTGGAGAAAGTATTGCTTCGAAAAAAATAGACCCAATAGATATTTCTGATGAATTAATTTTTCAGCACTTAAAAGCCCCAATTAAAGAGTTAGATTTGCTGATTAGAACTGGAGGAGATCATCGAATAAGTAATTTCCTCCTATATCATCTTGCTTATACTGAAATTCAATTTTTACAAACTCTTTGGCCAGATTTTAAGGAAGACGAGTTTGAATCATGTTTGATGGATTTCAAAAAAACGGAGAGGCGATTTGGCAAAAGAACTGTATAGCAATATTTTGACTAGGCTTCCTGCAGCATTAGTGATCGCCGTAATATCGTTTGGAATGCTTTATTTAGAAAGCTTTATTCTCGTATGTATTTTTATGGCAGGAATAGGGTTTCTTCTCTGTTACGAGTGGCTTCAGCTGTCTTCTCGTAAAGTAAATCTGACACAAATTATTTTTCTTATAACTCCCGCTGTGCTTTTTGTCTTTTTTGGAAAAGGTTTTGCATGTTACTTTTTGTTACTTTCTTTGAGTTTTTGGTTTGTTTATGGATGCTTACTTTCCTCTGGAAACGCCAGTCACGTATCTGGCATTAAATTTAATAATAACTATCTTGGAATTTTTTTAATTCAAGCTTTAATTTTTGGCGTAGTCTCTATTTTAATTTTTCCAGATTTTGGTAATTACAGCAGCTACTTTATTCTTTTCCTATTGCTTTTAATCACCGCGTTGATTGATGTTGCAGCATATTTAGTGGGGAGCATCATCGGTAAAACCCCTTTGTTTCCTGAGCTCAGTCCCAATAAAACTCTTGAGGGTTTTTTTGGAGCATTGATTGTAACTTTCTTATTTATAGGGCTGTTGCACTGGTTAGCATTTATCTCATTTAAGATATTCGCACTCTTAGCTTTGGTCATGCCTTTTGCTTTCGCAGGTGATTATTTTGAGAGCCAGTTAAAGCGCAATCAACAAGTCAAGGATAGCGGCTCACTTATTCCTGGGCACGGAGGCATTTGGGATAGACTAGACTCTCACATAGCAGTCATTCCTGTTTTTGCAGCCCTCTGTTTGCTATTAATATGAAGAATATAGTATTGCTTGGAGCCACTGGCAGCATCGGCACAAGTGTATTAAATGTTCTTAGGCAGAATAAAGAACAGTTCAACCTAAGAGCCATTGCATTGGATCAAGACTTAGATTCTGCGCTAAAAGTAGATGATGAATTTCACCTGGAATCTATTTTTGTTGCCTCCAAAAATATAAGTTCTGAACACCCGCTATTTAATTCAAATGCTAATATTTGCTATGACCAGGAAGCCCTCAAGGAAATAATTCAACACCCAGAGGTTGATATAGTAATTTCCGCAATCGCTGGTTTTGCTGGTTTACAAGGCAGTTTCTATGCTGTTGATGCCGGCAAAACAACTCTTGTTGCTAATAAGGAGAGTATTGTGGCTGCGGGCGATATCCTGCTTCCACTCGCTGCTAAGCGACACGCTAAAATTATTCCAGTTGATAGTGAGCATAATGCTATATATCAATGCCTCTCTGGCGAAAAAAGTACCTCAGCTGTTTCTAAAATATTGATCACAGCATCAGGAGGTCCTTTCAGAGATCTATCAATGAAAGAGCTAGAGGAGGTGACTTTAGAAGAAGCGCTCCAGCATCCAACTTGGGCCATGGGCTCGAAGATCACCATTGATTCAGCAACCTTGATGAATAAATGTCTTGAGCTTATAGAGGCATGCTATTTATTTGATATTCCTGAATCTATGATAGAGGTGGTGATTCACCCACAAAGTATTATTCATTCGATGGTTACTTATCATGATGGGTCCACCATTGCACAGATGAGCAATCCAAGTATGGAGGTGCCGATTGCAAACGCGTTAGGCGAGGATTCCAGAGTACCAATTCACTTTAATGATTTAGATTTTTCTTCTATGAGCCTCACTTTTGAACCAATTCCAGAGGGCAGGGAGATGATCTTTGAAATGGCACGAAAAGTTTGCAGGGAAAAAGGGAATTTAGGAGCAATCTTTAACGCAGCAAATGAAGTTGCAGTGCAAGCATTCAGAGATGCACGAATTACTTTTATCAATATTTATGAGGTGGTGGATAGAACTTTTAATCACTTTCCCGGTTCTAATATAGCAACCATGCAAGATGTATTTGAATATGACCGACAAGCACGCATTCAAGCGGAGAAGGTGATAAAATCTTTAAACTAAATTTTTCATAATTATGATATATCTCTTTTCAGCAATAATTTTACTGGGCGTTTTGATTGCCATCCATGAGTACGGTCATTTTATAGTGGGAAGACTGTGCAATATTCACATTTATAGATTTTCAATAGGCATGGGTCCTGTTATTTTTAAGACTCATGATAGGCATGGCGCAGAGATTGCGCTTTCAGCTCTTCCCCTTGGAGGCTACGTTGCATTTCATACAGAGAAATCTGCAGCAGAAGATTCTGAGTTAATACAAAACTTAACACCGGCACAAAAAGCCAATACTTTTGAAAGCAAGCCAAAATGGCAAAGAGCTTGTGTCATGCTTGCTGGTCCAGTTGCAAATTTTATTCTTGCCATTGGAATTCTTGCAGTTATATTTGCTAATTCTGTTGAAAGGCAGTTTATCCCAGAGGTCTCTGAGATTACCTCATCTTATCTTTTAGAAAGCACACCTTTAAAGCCCGGATACATTCTAGTATCTATCAATGGCAAAGAGGTTTCTAACCTTCAGCAAATTAGGTTGGAACTCTTATCAAACTCAGGGTCATCCAGTGCTTTAAATCTTGAATTTCGCTCACCTGATGGGCAGAGACAGGAAAATATAAATATTCCCCTTGAAGATTTTTTAGCCACTGCTGAAGAGCAAAATAATCCTGAAAGCTCTTTAGGCTTTGGGTTAGTGATGAAAATGCAGCCTATGGTTGGAATGATAGCGAAAGATTCTCAGGCTGGAGTGAATGGCTTGAAGGTAAATGATCTGATCCTTTCAGCAAACAGCCAAACAATTTTTTCGTTCGAAGATTTAGTTCTGTTGCTTCAGGAGTTCCAAGAATCCAGTATTGAGCTTAAGGTTCAAAGAGAAGGAGAAACTATATTTCTTAATATTCCTCTTGGTACAAGAATCAATGATAATGGCGTTGAGGAGAAATTCATTGGAATTCAACCGGGTATGCAACGCTCATGGGCGAGCGCTCTATCAAAGGGTGCCTATGAAACCTATAACTTGAGTGCAAAAACTCTAACTTTTATAGGTAAAATGGTTGTAGGAGACCTTGGAACGCAGAATCTTAGCGGCCCTATTGGAATTGTTCAGATGGCTGGAGATACAGCAAAAGCTGGATTTCTACCCTTTCTTTACTTGATGGCCTTACTCAGTATCAGCTTAGGAGTTATGAATTTGCTCCCGATCCCTGTTCTTGATGGGGGTCAGCTAGTTATGTTGGGCGTTGAGGCTGTTAGAGGCTCACCTATGCCAGAGAAGATGGAGAATCTTTTTTATATGTCTGGTTGGGTTGCAGTTGGTTTTTTAATGGTTTTTGCCATTTTTAATGACATTTCTAAATTTTTATAACCCTCACATGAAAAAAATACTTTTATTTTGCTTGGCTTTTTTATCATTTACAGCCGCCGCATTTGATGAATTTATAATTACTGATATTAGGATAGTCGGCCTACAGAGGGTTTCCATTGGAAGTATTTTTACTGCCATACCTGTGAGCGTAGGCGACAAGATGAATCAAGGCAAGGTATCTGAAATTACTAAGGCGTTATTTTCTACCGCTCAATTTAACGATATTCAAGTTGGTAAAGATGGCAATGCATTGCTTATAAGTGTGTTGGAGCGCCCCTCAATTTCTGCAATTGAGCTTGATGGGAATAAAGCCTTGAAATCTGAGGATTTACTCAAAGGTTTGGAAGGCGCAGGCATAGCCGAAGGCCAAGTCTATAAACGCTCCACATTGAATGGAATGAAGAGCGAGTTGGTTCGCCAGTACGCCTCTCAAGGCAGATATGGCGCAGGCGTTGAAATTGAAACAATAAACAAACCAAGAAATACAATTGAGCTAAAGATTATTATAGATGAAGGTAAAAGTGCAAAAATTAAAAAAGTAAATATTATTGGTAATGAGGTATTCTCAGATTCAGACCTCATGGCAGGTTTTGAACTTCAAGAGGGAAAGTGGTATTCATTTTTATCAAACAAAGATAAGTATTCAAAAGAAAAGTTAAAAGGGGATATTGAGAACCTAGAGTCCTTCTACCTTGATCGAGGGTATTTAAAATTTTCCATAGAGTCCTCCCAAGTCTCTGTCTCTAAAGATAAAAAAGATGTCTTTATAACATTGAGTATCTCTGAGGGAGTCCAATACACTATCGACGAAGTCAATATTATTGGCGATATGCCGATTGATGAAAAAATGTACACTCCCATTCTTGATGGGTTAAAGGATCAAATATATTCACAAGCTCAAATTACATCCATAGAAGAGTATTTAGTGAACTACCTCGGAAATGAGGGATATACATTTGCAGAAGTTACGGGCAATCCAGAAATTAATGTAGAGGAAAATACAGTATCTCTTATTTTTCTAGTGCAGCCAGGTAATAGAACTTATGCAAGGAAGATATTATTCTCGGGAAATTACTTAACAAATGACGAAGTGCTAAGAAGAGAGATGCGTCAATTTGAAGGTGCTTGGGCCTCAGACAATCTCATTGAAGGCTCCAAAGTTCGCTTGGAAAGACTGGGATTTTTTAAAGAAGTTAGCGTAGAGACCATTCCAGTCCCTGGAACGGAAGATCAGGTTGATATTGAGTTTACTGTTGAGGAAGAAAGTACCTCAAGCATAGGGGGATCCATTGGATATAGTGATTTTGGGATGAACCTAGGACTCAATCTCTCTGATAACAATTTTCTTGGCACCGGAAATAGATTCAATCTCGCTATCAACAAAAGCGTATATCAAGAAGCATATAATGTATCTTTCTTTGATCCATATTTCACGATGGATGGTGTCAGCCGGGGTTACAGCATTTATTACAGAGTTACTGATTATGGTGAATACAATGTTGCGAACTACCTAACCAATTCCATGGGAGGAGGCGTTCAGTTTGGCTACCCTATAAGTGACACGACAAGAATTGGCTTAAATCTTAATATTGATAATACAGACATTGACCCTGGATCATTGCCTTCAAGAGAAATAGCAGATTTTCTTGCTTACGAAGGCACAGTCTTTGATGTCTTAAAGGCCCAAGCTGTATGGTCAAGAATGACTTTGAACAGGGGCATGTTTCCAACCTATGGTTCCTCAACAGATTTGATGCTCCAAGTTACCATTCCAGGAAGTGATCTGTCTTACTTTAAGGTTGATCTTAAGCAAAAATTTTATCGCCCTTTAGGCTTAGCTAACTTAGTTTTTGGCTTTAACGGAGAGTTGGGCTACATAGGTACATATGGAGATACCGAAAAAACTCCATTTTTTGAAAATTTTTATTCTGGAGGCCCGCGCTCAATACGAGGTTTTGAATCAAATACTCTGGGGCCAAGAGTCACCCCTGCACCCTGTTATGAGTTTAATGCCAAAACTGGAGAGTGCCCATTAATTATTGATACTGACTTTGATGGAACGCCTGACTCAATCGCACAAAATCCATATGGCTATCAACAGCTCAGAGATCCGATTGGCGGTAACTTCTTGGTTGAGGGAAGCATGCAGCTGATTTTTAAATTACCGATGATTGAAGATCAAAGATCAATGAGATCAGCCTTTTTCCTTGATTTTGGCAATGTGTTCTCAACGGATTGTCAGCCCTATCAAATAAACTGTTATGAAGCTTCATTTAATGAGATGAAATACTCTGTTGGTGTTGGCGTGACCTGGATAACGGGCTTTGGGCCGATGAGCTTTAGTTTTTCTCAGCCATTTAACGATGGCATCTATGATAGAACTGAAGAGTTTCAATTTACTATAGGTACAGTCTTTTAGTGATTAGTTAGTGTTTTTTATCTCAATTCATATAAAATGTAACAACAATTTAAGGGGTTTTTAAAATGACAAAATTAGTATTAGTATCAGTGTTCTTAGTTTCTTTCCTAGCAGCAATACCGGCTTTTGCAGTTGAAGGAGTGGGAGTAATAGATATGAGAACAGCGGTGTTAGCCACTCAAGTCTCCACAGCAACTTTTAAAGCCTTGGAAGAGGAAAGCGAGTATGCAGGAAATGTTGAGCAGGCTCAGTTACTTCAATCAGGTAGACAGGCCATTGCTGAAAAACTTCAAAAAGATGGTGAGACACTTTCCCAAGATGAAATTGCTCAGATGCAAAGAGACATTCAGGCTAAAACTAAAGATTTAGAATTTATTGTTGGAAAAATCCAGGCGAAGCAAAATGAAACAGCTGATAAGGTATTTAGAGATTTAAACCCATCATTGCAAAAGATATTATCAGAGCTGATTGCTGCAAAAGAGATAAAAATTCTTCTTGGCAGAGATAATGTTCTCTTTGCTGATACTGCTTTAGATTTAACAGATGATGTTACTTCTATGTTAGATGTCGCAGCAGCAGACGGCGCAGACAAAAAATAAGTTTGTCAGGGCATCTGTATAGCCTAAATGATTTAGCCATAAAGGTTGGAGGAAGGTTAGTTGGGGACTCCACTACTGAAATTCACTCTATTTCAACCATACAAAATGCATCCTCGGGGTGCATTTCTTTTTTAGCTAACCCTAAATATAAGAAATACCTTTCTCAAACGAAAGCCTCAGCTGTAATTATTCATCCAGATAATGAGTCTCATCTAGAGTGCTCAGGGATTATTGTCGATGACCCTTATGCAGCTTATGCAATAATCTCATCTCTATTTATTTCCTTCAAGAATCCGTACGAGAACATGGCAAAAAATTTTCATGCTCACTCGACCTCAGTTATTCATGAAACAGCAATTATTGGACCAAATGTATACATTGGCCCAAATTGTGTGATTGGCAAGGACTCTATCATTCATGCCAACTGTTCTTTGGTGATGAATGTTGAAATAGGTGAGAACTCTATCGTTCATGCAAATAGTGTTCTAGGCTCAGATGGTTTTGGCTATGCTGCTGATCCAACCGGGTACTTAAAAATTGAACAACTCGGAAATTTGTTGATTGGTAACAATGTGGAAATAGGAGCTGCCTGCACGATTGATAGAGGGGCCATTGAGCATACTGAAATTCATGATGGTGTGAAATTAGATAATCAAGTTCATATAGCCCATAACGTTATTCTAGGTCAAAACTCTGCAATTGCTGCATCTTGCGCAATAGCAGGTTCAACCGTGATTGGAAAAAATCTTCAAATGGGTGGGTTATCTGGGATTCTGGGACATTTAAATATTTGTGATAATGTTCTCATCGGAGCCCACACCCTGATTACTAAAGATATCGATATGCCTGGAGATTATATCGGTATAATGCCTGCGCAAGAAAAGAAAGACTGGGCCAAATCAGCAGTCTTTATTAAAAAAAGGAATGCGAAATGAGCCATGATTTTTCAGAAATATTAAAACATCTTCCTCACAGATTTCCATTTTTATTCGTAGATAAAATTATTTCTGTTGAATTAGGCAGCACTATCCATGCTCAAAAAAATGTCTCTATTAATGAGGATTTTTTTAATGGACATTTCCCCAATAAGCCTGTGATGCCCGGCGTTCTGATTATTGAAGCCATGGCTCAAGCTGCAGGAATACTTGGTTTTATGACGATGGGCAAAACACCCGAGGAAGGCAGTATTTATTATTTTGCAGGCGTTGATAAAGTAAGATTTAAACATCCTGTCCAGCCAGGCGATGTAGTTAACTTGCATGCATCTATTCGCTCTGAGAAAAGAGGTATCTGGAAATTTGATTGCTCTGCAGATGTAGAGGGCATCAAGATATGCGATGCAACTATCTTATGTGCCGATAGGGAAAGGTAGATATAAATGAACTCAGTTATAGATCCTTTTGCATCAATACATAGTTCAGTGAAGATTGGGCCATTTTGTGTGATCGGCCCCAATGTCACAATTGGTCCGAATTGTATTCTCCACTCTCATGTTGTGATCAAAGGGCCTACAACCATTGGAGAGGACAATATTTTTTACCAATTTTCTACGATTGGAGACGATACCCCTGATAAAAAGTATGCCGGTGAAGAGACAACTTTAGAAATAGGCTCAGGCAATATTTTTAGAGAAGGAGTGACAGTCCATAGAGGCACTATTCAAGATAAGTCCAGAACCCTCATCGGTGATCATAATTTATTGATGGCTTACTCGCATGTTGCTCATGATTGTGAAATTGGCAATCATAATATCTTTGCTAATAATGCCGGTCTCGCAGGTCACGTTAAGGTAGGCAACCATGTCACACTGGGAGCGGTGACGTTGGTTCATCAGTTTTGCCACCTAGGAGATTATTCTTTTACTGGTCTCAATACTATTATTACCATGGATGTCCCAGCCTTTGTCAAAGTAGCTGCAAATCCCGCTAGGCCTATTGGCCTAAACTCAATTGGCATGGAGCGCAATAATTTTGATACTGACACTGTGAACCTGATTAAAAAAGCATATAGAATTGTATACCGCAAAGGTTACTCTCTTCAGGAAGCTATAAAACATCTAAACGCTCTGAATAGTGATTCCAATCCAGCGCTTGATTCATTTATATCCTCGATAGAGGTCTCTGAAAGAGGCTTATTGCGTTAGGTGTCAAGAAAAAAGCTAAAGGTAGGCATCATTGCTGCTGAGCATTCAGGAGATCGCCTAGGAGCAAATTTAATCACTTCTATGAAAGACCTCTATGAGGTTGAATTATTTGGACTGGGAGGGCCTGAGGTTTCTAAGCTAGGCATCTTCTCTCCGCATAATATCAATTATCAGGACTTGCAAGTGATGGGTCTAATTGATCCATTGCTTAATTTACGAAAACTATTAACTATCAGAAAAAAACTTTTCAAGTTATTTCTGCAAAAAGAAATTGATATTTTTATTGGGGTAGATTCTCCTGATTTTAATATGTTTTTCCATAAGAAATTAAAAAAAATTAAAGTTAAAACTATTCAGGTTGTCAGCCCATCAGTTTGGGGGTGGAGAGAGAATAGGATTCATGCCATCGGATCACATATTGATCTCACCATGTGCCTTTTTAGATTTGAATATGAGTATTACTTAGAAAAAAATATTAATAGTTTTTTCTTGGGGCATCCTTTTAGCTCACTACAGCCAAGCTCTTTGGCACATGTTTTAGATCAATATAACTTGGACAGCTCTAAAAATTTTATTAGCATGATGCCGGGTAGTAGAAAAAGTGAGGTCTTACAGATGATGCCAACTTTTGCAGAGGCAGCTCAGAAGATACATGACGCAAACCCCAATACATTTTTCTTAATACCCGCAGCAAATGATGAGCTGGCAGCACTCATTCAACCAATGCTTGATGTGAGTGGACTAGATTACAAGCTTGCCTCATCATCTGCAGCAAGGGATTTTCTTAGTATTTCCAAGGTTTCAATAGTCACCTCTGGCACCGCTTCTTTGGAGGCTGCCGCACTGGGGTCTCTACCCATTATTTGCTACAAAACAACTGTTTTGAATTACGCTATTTTGAGCAGAATGATTAAAACTCCCTTTATTGGCCTGCCAAACCTTTTATTGCAGCGACATTTATTTCCAGAGTTAGTCCAACATGAGCTAACAGCTGATGCAATTTATGCTCACTATCATCAGCTATCATCACACTCTGTAGAATATCAACCTCACCTTGAATCTATGAAGCGTGGAATGGAGGGTGAGGGCTTTTCAGAAGCAGCGCGCCTCCTTGGCTCTTTGTGATCATTGCTGGTGTTGATGAGGTTGGGCGAGGTTGCCTCGCTGGGCCGGTGACAGCTGCAGCTGTAATTTTAAATAATCCAGTTGCAGGCTTACAAGATTCTAAAAAGCTTTCTCCAAAGAGAAGAAGTGAACTTTCTAAAATGATCATTCAAAACTGTATTTACAGCCTTGGCAATGTTCAAAGTGAAGAAATTGATGAAATAAATATTCATCAAGCAACATTGAAAGCCATGCAAGAGGCTATAATTAATTTACCCATTACGCCTGATTTGATTTATGTGGATGGAAAATTTATCCCAAATGTTGAGATAAATTGCAAGGCAGTGATAGGTGGTGATATGTTGATCCCAGAGATATCCGCTGCCTCTATTGTTGCTAAGGTTTATAGAGATGAGATCATGACAGAGCTTGATAAAAAATTTCCAGTTTATGGATTCGCCAACAACAAAGGTTATGGTACTCAGCAGCATCTCATGGCTTTAAAAAATGAAGGTTATACAGCCTTCCATAGGCTTTCTTTTCGGGGAGTGATTATTTAGCGATGAGCTCATCATTCATACATCTTAGAGCCTCCTCTGAATATAGTATTTCTAGGGGCCTACTCAGAATTAATGAAATTATTGCCAGGGCGGTGAAGTTGCAGATGCCAGCCATTGCTTTGACTGATTTAAACAATATGTTTGGCATGGTGAAGTTTTTTAAGAAAGCAGAGGCTGCAGGCATTAAACCAATTGCTGGCACCATCCTAACCGTTATCTCAGAGGATGGTTTTGAAGGAGAAATCCTGTGTTTGGCAAAAAATAATCTTGGACTCAAGGCCTTAATGGGACTCATATCTTTAGCCCAGCTACAACAGAAAAATGGAAAAATTACCCTGGCATTTGATGAGCTTGGCACCTGTGCTGGCAATGTCATCATTATAGCCGGAGGCTATAACTCTCATATTTTTCAACTCTCAAGACATCAAAAACTATCCGAGCTGAGTGAAGAATTAGATAAATTTTACAAAGTTTTTGGCCAAGATTTCTGTATTGAAATTCAGAAGGTTGGAAAAGAAGAAGAAGATAATTTTATTCATACTATTTTGCCTATGGCATCTCGCTTGGGAATTCCAGTGATTGCAACGAATGATGCGATGTTCCTTCAGAAAGAAGATTTTGATATCCACGAAACAAAAGTCTGCATTAATACTGCTAAAACTCTGAATGATCCTAATAGAGAAAAATTATATACCCCAGAGCAATTTTTAAAATCATCTACTGAGATGACCAATTTATTTAGCGAGTACGGGGCCGAAACTCTGCTGGCTAATACCCATCAGATTGCTCTAAAATGCAACGCTTCCTTTGTCACCGACGAGTATTTTTTACCAGAATACCCAGTCCCTGAAAACCATGATTTTAATTCATTTCTGTCAGAGCTCTCAAACTCTAAATTAAATAAAATTATTGCTCCCTTCGAATCAGGAAAGCAAGTCATCTACCAGCAGAGACTGGATTATGAATTAACACAAATTCATACCACAGGCTTTTCAAGTTATTTTTTAATTGTGGCAGATTTTATTCAGTGGTCAAAAAATAATGATGTTCCGGTGGGCCCTGGCAGGGGTTCGGGAGCAGGCTCTCTGGTTGCTTTTGCATTAGCTATTACTGCAGTGGATCCTATTGAACACAACCTTCTCTTTGAGCGATTCATTAATCCAGAAAGAATTTCAATGCCGGATTTTGATATTGACTTTTGTATGGATAAGCGAGATCAAGTAATTGACTATGTCAGTAAAAAATATGGCAAGAATGCAGTATCCCAAATTGCGACCTTTGGGACTATGGCAGCGCGAGCTGTGGTGAGAGATGTCGCTAGAGCCCTTGGTAAGCCATACGCTTTAGGGGATAGAATCTCTAAAATGATTCCATTTATCCCAGGGATGACCTTGGATAAAGCTATTTCCTCTCAACCAATATTTAAAAAAATGATTCAAGACGAGGCCGAAGTCTCTGAAATCATTGATCTAGCTTTTAAATTAGAAGGTATTGCCAGAAATGTTGGCAAGCATGCTGGCGGCATTGTTATTGCTCCTGGGTCCATTGCAGATTTTTGCCCAACATACTTTGATCCTCAATCTGACTCTACCATGACCCAATTTGATAAGGATGACGTAGAATCAATAGGGTTAGTAAAATTCGATTTCTTGGGACTTAGAACTCTAACGGTTATTGATCGCGCACTCAAAACTATCAATGAGTCTTTGCGGCTAAAAAATGAAAATCCTCTAGATTTATACCAACTGTCCTTAGATGATCCAAAAGTATTTGAGCTGCTTGCTTCAGGCAGAACAACTGCTGTTTTTCAATTAGAATCAACCGGCATGCGTGAACTCATTAGGAGACTGAAACCGACTAAATTTGAAGAAATTGTGGCGTTGTTGGCGTTATATAGACCTGGTCCTTTAGAGTCAGGAATGCATGATGAATTCGTCGATAGAAAGCATGGTAAAAGCAAAGTCACCTATCCACATGAGCTCTTAGCTCCAGTTCTTTCTGAGACTTATGGTGTCATTTTGTACCAAGAACAAGTCATGCAGGCAGCCCAGGTATTAGCTGGCTATTCATTAGGCCAGGCAGATATTTTACGAAGAGCCATGGGTAAAAAGAAAGTGGAGGAAATGGAGCAGCAACGTCAGATTTTTGTTGATGGTTGCTCTGCCAACGATATCAAGAAAGTGACAGCAGAAAAAATCTTTGATTTGATTGAAAAGTTTGCAGGCTATGGGTTTAATAAGTCTCACTCAGCAGCCTACGCAATGCTGTCATATCAGACAGCTTATTTAAAAACCTATTATCCAGAGCATTTTATGGCTGCAGTGCTCTCCACTGAGCTTGGTAATACTGACAAAATAAATACTCTCATCAATGAATGCAAAGAGTTAAAAATTAAAGTATTAACTCCCAATATTGAAACAAGCAACAAATTCTTCAATGTCGATGATAATTTAGCTATTAAATATGGCCTAGGCGCTATCAAAGGTGTTGCGGATTCTTTTATAGACCATGTGCTTGAGACTAGAAAAACTCAATCTTTTAAAGATCTTTTCGATTTTACCAAAAAAGTAAATATCCGCCTTGGAGGCAAGAAATCTATTGAGGCACTAACCAAGGCAGGAGCATTTGATGAATTAGCACCCTCTAGATCGATTGCATTAGCGTGCATGGAAGATATGGTCAGAGAAGGGCAAAAAAATAGCACAAAGATGGCCGGGACTTCTGATTTGTTTTCTGCCATGGAAGAAAATTTCGACCCGTACGGTAAGTATGTGAATGTCCAAGAGTTATCCGAGGAAGATCTACTAAATCATGAGAGAGATGCTTTAGGATTCTATTTTTCAGGGCATCCCGTCCAGGCAATTGAGGGCATTATACAAAACTTGCGCTCTCATTCAATTGGCGAAATAGCAGACCAAATGAATAGGGTGAAGATTGTTGGATTGCTTAACTCCTTTAGGCAGATTAGAGACCGTTCAAATAAACAAGTAGCTTTTATTAGCTTTGATGATGGGACGGGAACAATGGAGGGTATTATCAGCACAGACGTCTTGGAGAAAAACCATTTGCTCTTAAAAACTAATTCTATCTTGGTGTTTGCTGGGTCTGTTGAAAAAGACGATTACAGATCCAAAGAACTGAATCGCAGGATGTATAAAATGAAGGTTGCAAGCGTGTCATCGCTGGAAGGACAAATCAGCCAAGGTCAGCGGGTGATGCTTATTGATACTAGAAAGCTTGAAGATGGCTCAATGCATGCAGCTTTAAGTGACCTCAAGACCTTGAATGGCGATTTTTGGAAGCCTGGTAACTGTAAAATCCATTTAAAAATCGCGCACCAGGGATCTGAAGCTATAATAGAATTGGGAAATGAATATCAGTTAATACCGTCCACTGATAATATTAAGTTACTAAAGGGATTGTTTGGCGATGGAGCCATTACTATAAATTAATCATGAGCATTACAATTTTAGATTTTGAAAGGCCTATTGCAGAAGTTTCTAGCAAGATTGAGGCGCTACAACTTGCAGCAGATAATAATCCGGAGCTCCTCCCGCAAATAGATAAGCTTAAAATCCAAGAAACCGCACTGAGGAAGAAGATTTATTCAAATCTAACAACGTGGCAAAAAGTTCAAGTTGCCAGACATCCTAATAGACCCCATACACTTGATTTCATTAAAAGAATTTTTGATGAATTTGAAGAGCTTCATGGCGATCGTCAGTTCGGTGATGACGCATCTTTAGTTGGAGGCATTGCAAAGCTCGAAGGCATGCCAGTCATGATCATAGGTCATGAGAAAGGTCGAGGTACAGATGAGAAGGTCAAAAGAAACTTTGGAATGCCGCAGCCTGAGGGCTATCGAAAGGCGAAGCGTTTAATGCAACTGGCAGAACGATTTAATCTGCCGGTAATTACTTTCATTGACACTGCTGGTGCCTACCCTGGTATTGAGGGTGAGGAGAGGGGTCAGAGCGAGGCTATTGCTCGAAATCTAGCAGTGATGTCTAGCTTGAATACAAAAATTATTGTTGTGGTCACTGGCGAGGGAGGATCAGGAGGAGCTTTAGCGTTAGGGGTTGGAGACCATGTTTCTATTTTAGAGTATGGAACATACGCAGTTGCTTCACCTGAAGCATGTGCTTCAATTGTTTGGCGAGATGCAGGGAAAGCAGCTGATGCGGCAGAAGCCATGAGAGTTGGCGCATCAGATCTTATCAAAATTGGTATTGTGGACGAGATTATTCCTGAGCCAACTGGCGGGGCACATCAAGACTTCGATGAAACCTCAGCCAATATCAAGACCTCGTTGCTATTAACTATTGCAGAACTGTCAAAAATAACTTCTGAGAATTTACTTGCCAGGCGGTATAAACGCCTTCTTAGCATTGGCGCTTAATTTTGTTAGATTCCGAAAGCTTTTTTAGTATAGTTGATCCCTCCCAAAATATTATTGTTGCATTTAGCGGAGGAGTCGATTCAACTGCTTTATTAAATTATTGTTATGAGTTAAAGCAGGCTCAGGGCTTTAAAGGCAATTTATCAGCCATCCATATCAATCATTCTATTAGTCCTCATGCGCAATCCTGGGTAGAGCATTGTCAGACTTTCTGCTCAACAAGAAAGATTCCACTGATTTGCAAAGCTATCAATGTTGATGGTAAAAAATCAGGTCTAGAGTCAGCAGCGAGGCAAGGTCGATACGAGATGTTCCAACAAAACATTAAATCAGGCGATCAATTATTGTTAGCTCATCATGCAGATGACGTAGCTGAAACTTTGATGTTTAGATTGTTTAGGGGCACAGGCATAGATGGCTTAAAGGGCCCATTGCAACAGCGACAGTTAGGCGAAGGGGTCTTGCTCAGACCATGGTTGGAATACCCCAAAAGCACTCTTGTTGCTTACCTGAAAGATAGAGAGCTTAGCTATATTGAAGATGACAGCAATGCACGTAATGATCAAGATAGAAATTTTATTCGCAATGAAGTATTACCTTTGATTGCGAAAAGATGGCCTCAAGCTGCCTCTCAAATGCAGCAAACCTCTCATCTCATAACCAAGCACCTGGTAGCGCAGGACACACTAATGAGCATGCAATTTGGAGAAGACCTATCCGAGTCAAGTCTAAACCTTATGTTCTTAAAAAATCTTGATAGCGAAACTTGTGACGAGGTTTTGAGGTATTGGATCAAAAAGAATAATATTGCTGTTCCCAATAAAAAAATTCTTCATGAAATTAACAAAGCTTTTATCAAATCTCAGCCCTCATCTAAGACTTGCGTAGACTGGTCTAGGGCAGATCAAGCTCAAAGTGGAGGCGTTTTAACCTTCAAAGATGGCGATATAATAATAAATAATAAATAATAAGTTACATGGAGAAAAATATGACTTATCAAACTTTAACTTTAGACATAGATGACCATGTTGCTAGGATTACCTTAACTCGCCCTGACATGATGAATGCGTTTAATGAGCAACTTATCTGGGATATGGGTGAGTCCACCCAAGTGGTGAGAGAGGATTCTCAAATTCGTGTTCTAGTCATTACAGGAGAAGGCAGGGGTTTTACTGCTGGAGCAGACCTAGGCGAAAGAGATGCATCATGGACTAATACTCAAGATGCTTTGCTGAGAGGCTACCACCCATTTTTAAAAAATATTATTGATATGCCTAAGATAGTCATTGGCTCTATCAATGGAGCTGCAGCTGGTATTGGCGCTGCAGTGGCCATGGCTTGTGATTTAAGAATTATGGCAAAAGAGGCGTATATCATGTCTGTTTTTAGCAATATTGCCTTGGTACCTGATGGCGGCTTGAGTTTCTTGCTTGCGCGAGCAATTGGCTACAGTCGAGCTTTAGAGTTTTCAATAGAAGCAAGGAAAATTTCAGCAGAGGAGTGTCTAAGTCTTGGGATTGCCAATAAAGTTGTTGATTTGGGTGAGTTAAGTGAGTCGACTATGCAGTGGGCGAAACATTTGTCTAAAAGATCTCCCCAAGCTTTAGCCCACACCAAACAATTAATGAGAAATGCTCTCACTCAATCGTATGACGAAACATTTGCAGAAGAAGCAGCAATTCAACAATCTATTTTTGGTAACGCGGAAAACCTAGAAGGTGTCACAGCCTTTTTTGAAAAAAGAGAACCGAATTTTAAGTAATTAGTTTATTCAGCCCAGCAAGAATAGCCTGGAAGGATGCTTTAATGGTATTGCCATCCATGCCGGCCCCCCATTCGTTTTTTCCTTTTGAAGTTAGTTCAATAAATGCAGCTGCTTTGGCATCTGATCCTGATGTCACAGAGTGCTGATGATAATCTGACACTGATATTGATTCATCAAACTGCCCGTTAATAGCGGACAGAAATGCCTCAATAGGGCCGCCTCCAACCCCATGAATCGCCAAGGGCTTACCCTCTACATTTAATGTAATCTCAATATTGTCCGAAGTAATGCCGGAGCTATCCTCTGAGGATGAGAGCGAGTAGTTAGCTAATTCAAATTTTCCAGATACTTCAAGATAGTTTTCTTCAAATATATGCCAGATTTCTGATGAGATAACTTCCTTGCCCGTTTTGTCGGCTACTGCTTGAATTTTCTCACTTAGATTAATCTGTAAGCGCCTGGGTAGTGAGACTCCATGATCTTTCTCTAGTATAAAAGCAATTCCACCTTTACCAGATTGCGAGTTTATTCTTACTACAGCCTCATACGATCTACCAAGATCAGATGGATCAATCGGTAGGTATGGAACTGCCCATTCAGGATTATTTGATTGAGATAAAGCATGCAAGCCTTTTTTGATGGCATCTTGATGAGAGCCAGAAAAAGCAGTAAAAACTAAGTCTCCTGCGTAAGGGTGTCGAGGGTGCACTGGCAGCTGATTGCAGTATTCAACCTCTCTAATGACTGAATTAATATCTGAAAAGTCTAGCTCAGGATCAACACCCTGAGTTAGTAAATTTAATGCCAGCGTCACAAGATCAACATTACCCGTTCTTTCTCCATTGCCAAATAGTGTACCTTCAACCCTGTCAGCGCCAGCCATTAAACCAAACTCTGATGCAGCCACAGCGGTCCCTCTGTCATTATGAGGGTGAAGAGATAAAGAGATATTTTCTCGCTCCTTAAGATTAGTGCTCATCCACTCAATTTGATCCCCGTAGATATTCGGGGTTGCCATTTCGACAGTTGCAGGTAAATTGATAATGATTTTCTCTTTGGATGAGTCTTTTAAGATCCCAACCACTGAATCGCACACATCCGCAGCAAATTCTAGCTCTGTGCCAGTAAAGCTTTCTGGTGAATACTCAAACATCCATTTAGTCTCAGGCTTTTGAGCGGCTAATTTTTTCACAAGATTTGCCCCATCTAAAGCAATTTTTTTAACACCGGCTTGATCTTGATTAAACACAACTCTTCGCTGCAGGGTGGAGGTTGAGTTGTAGAAATGAACAATCGCTTGAGGTATGCCATCAAGCGATTCAAATGTTCTTTTGATAATATGATCTCTTGCTTGGGTTAAAACCTGAATAGTTACATCTGATGGAATTTGTTTTTCCTCAATTAACCATCGCACAAAGTCAAAATCAGTTTGCGAGGCTGCTGGGAAACCTACTTCTATTTCTTTAAAACCAAGATCGCAAAGCAATTTAAACATTCGCTTCTTTCTATCATGGCCCATGGGCTCTATAAGAGCTTGATTTCCATCTCGCAGGTCAACAGAGCACCATTTTGGTGCAGATTGAATGACTTGGCTGGGCCATTGTCTATTTGGAAGCTGAATCGGCTCAAAAGGTTTGTATTTTTTTATTAAATCTTTCATGATTACAGTTCTGATGCTATTAAATAAATCTCAATATATTCTTTCTAAAATTGGCATTCCCTTGTTTGAAGATAACTCAAAATTACCTACAAAAGAGGAAAGCACCATACATTTTTATCAAAAAGATAATATTCTAACATTACATCTTATTTCTGTTGATGCCTATCCTGAAAAAGAGATAAACCTGCTCAATGCAATCATTAGTTCAATTAGAGGTGATTCTGCCGATGCAACACACGGCACATTGACATATTTTTCTGGTGAGCCCATAAAGCTTGAGCAAATTCTTGTGAGCAGCCAACCATCAAAGACAGTACTAGTATTTTTTGATGCAAGGTTACTGTCAGCTGACATCCAATGTATTGAGTCACCCCCTTTGAGTGATATGGCAAGCAACCCACTGCTCAAAAAAAATCTTTGGATGCAAATTAAACCCCTGACAGTTAACTAATTGTTATGAAGATTAGACCTTCAAGCTCTGATGATCTTGCGACGATTCTTCTGATTGAGAACTTAACCAATCAAATCCCATGGACGGAGCAACAATTTCGTTCATCTGATGAGGTTGGCCATTACTCTGTTGTTATAGAAGGAAAAGATGGGGTAGTGGGGTTTGCAATATACTCTCCCATTATTCCAGAGTCGCATTTGCTGAACATTGCTATCACGCCTATTCATCAGGGTCGGGGACTAGGCAAGAAGTTGTTGCAAAAAATTATTCTGCAAAATAAAACACTAGGAGTGAAATCTTTAACCTTGGAAGTTAGAGTGTCCAATCATGCTGCAATAGCTCTCTATGAGAGGGAGGGGTTTGTAAAAGACGCTATCAGACCAAATTACTACAGCGGCAAACCAAGAGAAGATGCTTTGCTGATGAGCCTGATTATTAAATAATTTTTATTAATTCAGCTTCAATGGCTGATCCGCCATCTTTAGGAGCAAATCTTTTTACAACCTCACCATTTTTGTTAACGAGGAATTTAGTAAAATTCCATTTAATGGCTTCAGTTCCAAAAATCCCCGGAGATGCATGTTTCAGGTATTTAAAAAGAGGGCTAGCATTTGAGCCGTTGACCTCAACTTTATCAAATAGTTGAAACGAGACATTAAAAGTAAGATCGCAGAAAGATTGCACTTCCTCGTTTGTGCCAGGTTCTTGGCCACCAAACTGATTGCATGGAAATCCTAAAACCTCTAAACCCTGCTCTTTGTACTTCTCAGAGAGGTGCTGGAGGTCTTTGTATTGAGGGGTAAAGCCACACTTACTTGCAACATTTACAATCAATAAAGTTTTGCCTTTGAAGGCACTTAAATCTACAGAATCTAAGTTAATATCTTTCACGCTCAGGTTATATAGGTCACTCATGCTTTCTCCAAAATAATTTCCATCAATTATAGATAATAAAAACGATATAATCACAAAATGTATTTGTTTAATCTCGCAGATCAATGCAGTTAACCTGGAAATCTTTTTCGCGCCTCACCAAACAAGAGCTATATGCTGTCATGCACCTCAGGCAACAAGTGTTTGTGTTGGAGCAAGACTGCCCATTTATTGATGCAGATTTAAATGATGAATACAGCGACCATTTGCTTGGCTACATCGACAATGAATTAATTGCATATGCTCGCTTAGTGAGACCTGGGTTTATTTACCCTGGGCCCTCAATTGGTCGAATTGTAACCTCAGAGAAGGTGAGGGGTATGGGGCTAGGCAAAACCATTACTCAAGCAGCTATTAAATACAGCGCATTAAAATACCCCAATCAAGACATCACTATTTCAGCACAACATCGATTGCTCGCTTTTTATCAAAACCTAGGCTTTCAATCTCAGGGCGATGTATATCTTGAGGATGATATTGACCATATCAAGATGGCCATCTCTCCTCCCAACAATACCTCTGCGCTCTCTTTCATTGCCCGGTCTCCCATTCATCCTATCTTAATTGCAGGCATGCTATTGGCAGCCAGCATCATTGGGTTTAGTTTTGTAAAAAAGATTGATCTAGATCAATTAAATTGGATAGCTAAAATTGATGATCGAGCAATCTCCAAGGGAAAATATGATGCTTATTTAGACTCTATCGCTCAATCGCGAAAATCAGGTCTTCTTGCCTCTGATGCAGAAAATATTCTTGAGCGGATGATTGATGAAGAGCTGCTTATTCAAAGAGCAATTGATCTTGGCATGTTGGAGAATGATGCTGAAATAAGAAGCACTATTATTCAAAAGATGATTAGTTCAATTATAGCCGATACAAAAGATCTTAGATTTTCAAAACAAGACCTACAAGATTTCTTTTCTGAGAATGAAGATTTCTTTGCTCCGAGCCCAAAACTCCACTTAATTAAACTAAGCTTTCCTTCGGGTCATTCAACTCAAGCGCAAGAAGCAAGAGAGATGCTGTTAGCGGGCAACCTAGCTTCAGCCCAAAGCCTTGCGAAGCTTGATGTCATTCAACTTCCAAATACTCTATTGCCCACCATGAAGATTAGAGAGTACATAGGACCCTTGCTAACTCAGGAAGCATTAAAACTCGATGATGGAGAGGTGAGTCAGATCATTGTTTCTGAGAATCAGCTGCATATTTTGGTTGTTATAACAAAATTACGAGAGTCGGCTGGAACCTTTGATGAGATGTATGAAGAAATAGAATCTGAGTTCATTCGCCAAAAAGGTGAAGAGATGCTTGATGGTTATCTCGCAGATCTAAGAAATTGGTATGACGTTGTTAAGGCAGATGATTTATAGCAAGTTTCTGTGTTTCCTAGCATTGCTTTTTTGCTCTATCTTTTCTGAGGGGCATAACCGCAGCGAGTCTTATTCAAAATTTAATTTTACTTCCAACTCAGAAGGTGTAGCAGTTCAAGTCACAGGCTCTATTCGACAAGACATTTTTAATAATCTTAATCCCACAGCTCACTTTCCATCTTATGACATCTTGATTGAGTACCTCAGTTCCTCCATTAATCCAGGAGCATCCTGCCAATTAAATAATCCAACTGAGCTCAATGAGAATCTTGCGCTGGGGGTATTAAAATTTTATTGGTCCTTTCAATGCCCAAGGATGCCTACCAGTATCTCCATGTCTTTGTTTCAAGATTTGGGAGTTACTCATACCCATATTGCAAGAGGCTCCATCAATGGACAAGCAGTGCCTGAGTTCATGTATGCCAGCAAGGACGATGTATGGATCATTGGATTGCCTGAAGAGCGTAATGCCAATCAAAGCTCTTACTTTGGCTATTTCAAATCTGGCATGCAACATATTTTAAGCGGTTGGGATCATCTAACATTTTTATTGGGCCTATTGCTTTTATTTGCAGGTAGATTCCTTGTGATTGCCATTACAGGATTTACGATAGGTCACAGCTTAACTTTGGGTTTAGGAGCCATGAATGTTTTAAGAATTCATGCTGAAGTAGTTGAGATTTTAATTGGGTTTTCAATTTTATTATTGGCCATAGAATATTTCTTTAAGCACGCCTTTGAATTTAATCGTCTGACTAAAAATCTTGTGCTGTCACTTTGTGCTTTCGCGCCTCTAATATTCTTTGGTGACCTTGACCTATTGTTAACGATAGGACTGTCATTATTTCTAACCATCTATTTGAGCTTAACCAACCATTATTCCAACCAATGGCTGCCTCTGCTCATCACGGTGTTTTTTGGATTAATTCATGGATTAGGCTTTGCCTCTTCCATCGCCGAAGTGGGGCTGCCCCAAGACAAGTTACTCCCTATTATTCTTAGCTTTAATCTAGGCGTGGAAGCAGGGCAATTGGCTGTAGCTTTGCTTCTTCTAGCTGCTTTGAAGCTTGCGAAAAAATACTGTCGCTTTCATCACTACAACTACCTCCATAGAGGCATGGGAACTTTTGTATTCTTCATGGGTACTTTTTGGTTTGTGGGTCGGGCGATAGGCATATGAAATTTGCAATCCCCCTATCGATGCTTCCTATTGATGAGATTCAATCCTTGGCCGTTGCAGCAGAGCAAATTGGTTATGACTCGTTAGCAGTCTCCGATCACTTGATTCACCCGAAAACCTTCTCAGTTCCTTATCCTTATACTGCAGATGGCAGCGTTAGATGGAAGGCGGGCACAGATTGGCCGGACCCCATGAACACCTTATCTCTTTTAGCTGGAGCAACTAGCACTATTAATTTTTATACGAGCGTTTACGTTTTGCCGGCTCGAAACCCTATGAGAGCAGCAAAAGAGGTCGCAACTTTAAGCACTCTATCTAATGGCCGATTCGCTCTAGGAATTGGCATAGGCTGGATGCCAGAAGAGTTTGAAGCTGGAGGTCAAGAATTTAGTCAGCGAGGCAAAAGAGCCGATGAAATGATTGAGATCATGAAGCTTCTTTGGACTGGCCAGATGGTTAGTTTTAAAGGTCAGTTTTTTAAATTTGAGACCCTGGAAATGTTGCCGTGCCCCCCTCAAGATATTCCGATCTATGTTGGCGGATTCTCAGAGCCAGCATTAAATAGAGCGGCCAAGCATGATGGATGGATTTCAGATATGCATAGTTTACAGGAGCTCCAAGCCCTCATAACTCAGCTTGAAGGAAAAAGATCCAATGTTGCTCAACAAAAAGCCTACGAATATATTTGTTTTAGTTGTTGGGATGCATTTAGTCTAGAGGGTTTCTCAAAGATGAAGGATTTAGGTGTGACAACCATGACCACCTATCCTTGGATGCTTTATGGCGTTATGAACGATGCGCCTCTAAAAGAAAAAATTGATGGAATGGAAAGATTTTTTAACGAAATAGTACCCCAGCTTAGGTAAAAATATTTGCTGTATTCCTTCAATTTACATTGCTTAGAGTTGCTATACTGTAATCATGAAAGTTGTACGACTGGTTAAGACATCAGACTTTAAGAGCGTCGAGAAATTGGTGAAGCATTCTGGAAAAGGCATGACCACTATGCCCAAAACCGCCATCGAGATCAAAAAGAGAATTACCTGGTCAGAGTCTTCTCAAAATAAAAAATCTAAAAAACCGAATCAAGACAGCTATTTATTTGTCTTAGAGGATGATGGAAGAATTGTTGGTCTATCTGCAATCTATACCTCCGTCTCACTCAAAAAACCCTCAGTATTTTTTAAAAAATCTACCACCCAACTCAAATCTAAATCTCTAAATTTTACAAGAGACTTAGATGTCTTAGCTTTACATCTATGCAAGCAACCATATTCAGAGCTAGGCACCCTTTTTTTAAAACCAGCATTTAGAGGAAAAGGGCGAGGATCCCTACTATCATTCTCTAGGCTAATCTTTATGTCTGCGCATCAGGAGAGATTTGATCCAACAGCATTCGTTGAGATCAGGGGATTTAAAAATGCTCAAGATGAATCTTATTTTTGGAATTCTTTTAGCAATACTTTTTTTAATCTAGATTTTTTTAAGGCCGATGAAATTAGTTATATTGATAATCATTTCATCATGGAGTCCATTCCAAAATTTCCATTTATCATTGAGCACATGCCAAAAAAGGTGCAGCGTGTTATTGGCAAGCCCCACCCTAACGCCATGCCAGCTTACTCTCTACTAAGAAAACAAAATTTTCGACCCAATGATTTAATTGATGTGTTAGATGGAGGGCCTTGTCTTGAAACACAGATTAACGCCATTCCATTGGTGCAATCAGCTCAAGCGTTTCCTGTTGAGATTAAAAGAAATATTACGTTTGATCGTTTTGGTTTTATAGCCAATCCATCCATTGACTCTTTTGCAGTCGTTAAAGAAAATTATGCTTTTGATGAATCTAAGAAAACATTGTACATTCCAGCCAAGACTGCCAAAGCCCTGGGTCTAAAGTCTGGCTCTATTGCTCAGATAAACTGATGCTATATTTACAGAATACATGGACGCCTGGAAAGGGAAAAAACTTTAAATCTATTGACCCATCTAGCGGAGAGATAATTTGGGAAGGAAATTTTGCGACTAGTTTGCAGATAAATACTGCACTCAAATCCTCAAACCAGGCGCACAGAAATTGGTCTGTTCAATCCTTTTCGCAACGCTTAAAAGTAATTCAAAAATTCTACAGCTTGCTTGAGCAGAACAAAGCAACCATGAGCAAGCTTATTACCAGTGAAACTGGAAAAGTGCCTGTAGATGCGGCATCAGAGGTCGGTGCTACTTTAGCCAAGCTCCAGAATTCTGTTCTTGCCTATCAAAAGCGCACAGGTTCACAAAGTAATAAATTTGGAGGGATGACTGCTTCCTTGAAGCATGCATCGCATGGCGTTCTTTCGGTAATAGGCCCATTTAATTTTCCATTGCACCTGCCCAATGGCCACATCACTCCTGCATTATTGGCCGGGAATACTATTATCTTTAAGCCCAGTGAATCAACGCCTATGGTTGCAGAATACATGATGCTTTTATGGTCTCAAGCAGGACTCCCAGATGGCGTGATCAATTTAGTGCACGGAGGCAAAGAGGTGGTGAGAGCTTTGTGCAAAGACCCTTTAAACAAAGGCATTCTTTTTACAGGTAGTTACAGTGTTGGTAAACAGTTGAGTAAAATTATGGCGGATCACCCGGAGAAAATTCTCGCTTTAGAATTAGGGGGCAACAACCCCATGGTGGTTTGGGCAACAAGAAAAATTAATGCAGCTGCAGACTTAATTTTTGAATCAGCTTTTATTTCTTCAGGTCAGCGTTGTACTTGCGCTCGTCGACTTATTTTACCAAATACCAAAGATGGTAAAAAAATATTGGATCGCTTGAAGAAAAAAATTCAATCCCTGTCTTACGGATCCCCTAAAGATTTATATTATGGCCCCCTGATCTCTCCAGCAGCCACAGAAAATTTTTTAAAGTTTCAGAATAAATTGCTGACCCTGGGAGCAAAACCAATACTCAAGGCTAAAAAAGTAAAGGGCTCTTTTAATTTAGTGACTCCGAGCCTTATAAATACTCAGCACATGGCTAAACCCTACGATGAGGAGAATTTTGGCCCCATGCTGCAAGTATCTTTTGTGGATTCCTTTCAGGAAGCTATTGAGAGTGCCAATCGCACAAGGTATGGACTGGCTGCTGGCTTGATCTCTGATAATGACAAACTATTTCACACTTTTGTGCAGGACGTGAATGCTGGCGTGATTAATTTTAATTCTACAACCACAGGTGCTTCGGGGGCTTTTCCATTTGGCGGCATCGGTAGAAGCGGGAACATGAGACCTGCAGGGTTTTATTCAGCTGATTACTGTGCTTGGCCGAAAGCCTCTATTATCAAAACCCTGTAAATGGTATTTTCAGGTGAAATTAATTTTGATGGTTTGATTGGCCCAACGCATAATTATGCTGGCTTATCAAAAGGAAATTTAGCATCCCAGGCACACCACAATCAGACTTCCAATCCACAAGTCGCAGCTCTTCAGGGCTTAGAGAAGATGCGAATTATTATGGAGCAAGGCATCCCCCAAGGTTTTTTCTTGCCCCACGAGCGACCCAACCTTCAAACCTTAAGAAAGCTAGGCTTTTCTGGTACTGATGAGGAAGTTATTTATAGAGCTGGAAAGCAATCCCCTGAACTATTAAAAAACGTTTATTCCTCCTCTTCTATGTGGGCCGCCAATGCTGCAACTTTTTCTCCAAGCATCGATAGTCATGATCAACAGATACACATTACTCCGGCAAATTTAAATTCAATGTTTCATCGATCAATTGAACCAGACTTCACCCAAATACAGCTTCAGCTTATATTTGGATCAATGGCTCAAGTTCACGATCCTATTAGCCATATTGCAGGATACGGTGATGAGGGTGCTGCAAACCATCTAAGAGTGACCGATCAACATTTAAAACCTGGTTTTCAAATCTTCGTCTATGGCGCTTCTGCTTTTGATAAAAAGGAGGGTGTTATTGCGCGACAAGCAGAGGAAATTTCTCGGACAGTCTCCGCCCAGCACCAACTAGTTCCTGAGAGAGCCATTTTTTTGAGGCAGAATAATCTTGCCATAGAGTCTGGTAGTTTTCACAATGATATTGTTAGCCTGGCGAATGAGGAAGTCTTTATCTTTCATCAAGAAGCCTTTGCGGATCGGGTTGAGCTGGAGAGAGTGCTCCGCCATCTAAGAGAGCAAGTAACTAATTTCCAACCTCTTGAAATTCTATCGGAGGATATTTCCCTGGGCGACCTGGTATCTAGTTACCTGCTTAATTCCCAATTAATTACTCTTGGCAATAATGAAATGATGATGCTGCTTCCAGAAGAGGTTCAAAATCATGGCAACTGCATGCGTTGGCTGGATAAAATCAAAACTTCCTCCTCAATTAAACATTTTAAGTTCGTTGATATTCGCCAAAGCATGATGAATGGCGGAGGACCAGCTTGCTTAAGGTTCAAGACTGTGGTCAACCAAGAGGAGTTAATGCTGGTTAATAAGAAATTTTTATTGACCCCGCAGAAATTAATAGATTTAAGAGCATTAATTACAAAACATTACAGAGATAAGCTTACGCCAGAGGCGCTAATGGATGTTAAGTTGATGGAGGAGTCCTATACTTTTCTTGACGAACTGACGCAATTATTAGAGCTAGGCTCCATTTATAATTTTCAAAAATTTTAAATCACGAAAGCCAATGAAATTATTTGATAGAATTAGTTGCGTAACAGTTTTTTGTGAACACTTTGCTATATATGTTGAGGGACAATATGTTTTATAAGATTAAAGAATTTTTTCGAATGCTAGGAGAAATTAAGTACATGGTTCCTGTACTTAGATATGAATTTCCAAAGCCTGATTCTCATAATTCTGTAGCTCATATGTTTCAAGATTCTGAACAAAAGTTTGGAGACAGGCCCTTTGTGTATTTTGAAGACGAGACATGGACATATTCCGAGACAAATAAAGCCGCTAATAGCTTTGCAAGATACCTTGTTGAAAGCGGAATCAAGCACGGTGACAGGGTCGTGCTCTTTATGGAAAATCGTCCCTATTATGCAATTTCACTCCTAGCGTTAAATAAAATAGGCGCCATAGCCGTGTTGATTAATACCAGCCTAACAGGAGACCCATTAATTCATTGCATCAATTCATCTGATTCAACTAAATGCATTGTTGGAGCTGAGCGAGCCAAGCCATTAGAGGATGTATTGGATCAAATTAATATTACACAACAAGAAAATTTTTTATGGGTTGAGGATACCAAGGACTACTCCTTGCCAGATTGGGCCATTGATTTAAAGGACTACTTAGATTTAAATGATGATCAAAATTTAAATGTAACAGATCTAGTGACTGCAAAGGACACGGCTTGTTATATTTTTACCTCAGGTACCACTGGCGTTCCTAAGGCTGCTATCTGCCTGAACTCAAAGCTCATTGCTGCCTCTTTTAATATAACCAAGGCTGGATACAGAATTACTGAAGAAGATTGTATGTATAACTGTTTGCCTCTCTATCACTCAACAGGCTTGATGTTAGGGCTCTGTGCCGCTATGCAGGCAGGAGCTGCCTCCTTTATTAAGCGAAAATTTTCTGCTTCTACTTTTTGGGAAGATGCGCACAAATACAACACCACTGCATTTGTCTATATTGGGGAGCTGTGTCGATACCTTGCTAATCAATCCCCCTCATCATTAGAGCTTAACAATCCAATCACCAGCATGGTCGGAAATGGTTTAAGGCCTGATGTATGGGATACCTTTAAAGATAGATTTGGCGTAGATCGGATTATTGAAATTTACGGAGCTAGCGAAGGCAATGCGTTGTTCATGAATCTTTTTAATAAAGATAAAACAATTGGTATGACCAGCGCTGATATAGCACTGCTTGAATACGATGTAGCAGAAGATGCCATTCTTAAGCATGATGATGGGCGATGCAAAAAAATTATCAATCATGATCCAGGACTTTTAGTTATTAAAATTGCATTAAACTCCCCTTTTACCGGCTATACCGATGGGCAGGCTAGTGAGAAGAAAATCTTAAGAGATGTCTTTGAAGAGGGCGATGCTTGGTTTAATACCGGAGATCTTATTAAAACTGTTGATGTGGGCTTTGCTTTAGGAAAGCAGCATTATCAGTTTGTAGATAGGGTTGGAGATACTTTTCGGTGGAGGTCAGAAAATGTTTCTACCAATGAGGTGGGTGAAATATTAAATGGATATCAAGATGTAAACATGGCTAATGTTTACGGGGTCAAAATTCCGGGCTGTGAGGGCAGAGCTGGCATGGCGGCTTTTAGCCTCGAGCATGCTGAATCTTTTGATTGGCAAGAATTCTCTGGTTATGTAGAGAATAATCTTCCCAAATATGCTCGTCCTGTTTTTATTCGTGTTATTCAAGAAATGGATACGACGGGAACTTTCAAACTGAAAAAAAATGATCTTCGAGACGAGGCTTTTGACCTAAATAAAATTAGCGACCCCGTTTATTGTTTAAAGCCTAACTCAAGTAATTATGTGGCACTTGATTATGATTGGCTGCAAGTAATTAACTCTAAGCAAGCTGGTTATTAATCAATTAGTAATTAAATTTTAAAAGGAGACTCTCATGAGTGACAAGAATTTTGATGTAGTGGTTTATGGTGCAACAGGTTTTACTGGGAAGTTAGTTGTGGAATACATGCTCAATCAATATGCCAATGACCAAAGTCTATCTTGGGCCATGGCAGGCAGAAGCCATGAAAAGTTAGTTGCCGTTAGAGATGCATTAGGCGTGTCATCGGATGTTCCTTTGCTGAGAGTCGACAGCAATGATGAAGAAAGTATTGCGAGTATGGTCAAACAATCACGCTGTGTTTTAACAACTGTTGGGCCTTATCAGCTATACGGCTCAAACATTGTGCAGCAATGCGTTGCCCATGGAACCGATTATGTTGATCTATGCGGTGAGCCTGGATGGATGCATGAAATGATTAATGAGCATGCCGCACAGGCCAAGGAAACAGGCGCAAGAATTGTCTTCTCTTGCGGTTTTGACAGCATACCTTTTGACCTAGGTGTTTATTTCCTTCAAAAAAAAGTACTAGCTCAACAGGGAAAACCTGCCTCCAATGTAAGGGGAAGGGTTAGAGCAATGAATGGTGAGTTTTCTGGAGGCACTGCAGCATCCTTGAGCGCAACTATGGCATCCTTAAAAGAAAAACCGGAATTATTTGAAGTTCTGGTCAACCCCTTTGCATTATCCAATGGGTTCACAGGACCTGAGCAAGCCCCAGACTCCAAGCCCGTATACGATGAAAAGCTTGAGACATGGGTTGCTCCATTTTTTATGGCTCCCATTAATACCAAGAATGTACATCGATCCAATGCCTTAATGGCCCACATGTACGGAGAAGATTTTTGTTACAATGAGATGTGGATTCAGGGACCAGGAGAGGAGGGTAAAGCCGCAGCAGAGTTTATTGGAAAAATGAACCCATTGGCTGATGCGCCAGAACCCGGTGAAGGACCATCTAAAGAATCCAGAGAAAATGGTAATTATGATATTTTATTCTGCGCTGATATGTCTGATGGTTCTTCCATGCACGCATCTGTTTCAGGTGACCTAGATCCAGGTTATGGGTCAACATCTAAAATGATCACTGAAAGCGCACTATGCTTGGTAAAAGAGTGTTCCGATCTTGCCGGGGGTATCTATACTCCAGCGCCTTCAATGGGCGATAAGCTAATTGCAAGACTTCAAGTTAATGCTGGGCTTACCTTCAAAATCGAAGAATAGTTACTTCAATTGTTATGAACTTTATGTTTCTTCTACAAGTATAGGAGAACAGCTTGAGTCTTGTAACTCGCTAAATACATCCGCTTCACCTAATAGTGATCGACGAACGAGCTGGGATATTATTTCTGGTTGATCGTTTTGCGGGTAATGTGAGGCGCAAGGCATTCGCCAATAAGACGCCGGTGCATCTCTATTGCGCAGGTAATTCTCCCAAACAAAATCAGCTATTTCTAGCTTAGCAATAGGATCTAGCTCTCCCCAGATTAAAGTTGTAGGTATGTCACTTGAATTGAGTGCCTGCAGCCAGGTTTCTTCATATTTTTTTCGATCTGCAATATATCTAAGTGTCTTGGTAAATCCAGTAGTACCACCTTGGTATTTAAAAAACGAAGCTATGTTTAATTGCTCTTCATCGCTTAGCTTAGGCGAGTAATATTTAGCTAATTGGGCGGTAAATCTATCAGGCGTAAAAATAACTCTCGTCATAAAATAACCAAAGATAGGAAGAGTGAAGTATTTTTGAGCAGCAGATAATTCAGCCAAGGGAAGATAGATGCCCCCATTAAGAATAACATGTTGATCTATTTGATAATCAGGCGAGCTTGCTTGTTGATATAAATCAAGCACGGCAAAACCAACGGTATCTCCCTTGTCATGAGTCAAGAGAGTAAATCTACTAATCTCCAGTATTTCCTTTATAAAAAAATTAAAAAGAAGAGCGTCGTCAAGAATGGAGTAGCGATAGTTGCCTTGGGGCTTATCAGAAAACCATAGCCTGGAGTATCAATAACAGCTATATAGAAATCATTTTCTAGCTCTCTAATAAGCTCTTGAAAATCATAACTACTCGTCGGCCAGCCATGAACCATCACAATAGCTGGATTATCTATGTTTCCAAATGTTCGATAAAAAATATTGAGCTTAGGTAAATGGCTATTTTGAGATTGCTCTGATTACCATCTAAAAAATGAGCCGCCACGACCCCATGATATTGCATCAGAGCCAATACCAGGATTGCTGGTAAAAAAGTCTTCAATATTTTTAGATTTATCTAGAGTGTTGATCAGCCAGATGAGCATTAACGCCTTAACAATTATGACCAATGCCATGAGGACAGTCTTAGCTCTCATATTTATTGGCTATTAAAAATCATCATGCATTGCCTGACCACCGCACTTTTAATTTGATCTTTTTTTAAGCCTTGACCTTGCAATCTTGTCCAAAACGCAAAGGACAAAGTAGCATGAGTAAGTTCTTGTAACTCACTGTCAAAATTTAAAACTTCGGGGAGCACTTCTTCTGTTTTTTTTCTTATGATCTTTTGATAGTTCATGTAGTTTTTTTCTAAGAACTTATATTTCCACATATTTGAAACAGTGGCGAACATTATTAACCTATGTTTCTTGTAACCTGAATTCAAATGATTTATGGCTATTGCAAGTCGATGATCGAAAGAGGAAATAGGGTCGAATTTAATATCAAAATTGTAGTCCTTGCTCAATTCAGCATCAACTGATTTAAAAAGGTTTCCCATGTCATCAAACTGCCTGAATACTGTCCTTATACCAATACGAGACTTATCAGCAACCATCTGAGCAGTAGGCTCCATAGTGCCTGCTCTTAATAATTTTATGTACGCACCAACGATCAGTTTTTGACTTTTAACGCTTCGTAAAACTCTTCCATCTTGGTTGCTCATATGTCATTCAAATATATCTATTGACATAATGTATGTCAATAGATATTGTTACTTCTATGAATAGAGTTACAGAAATCTTAGGTGTTAAATACCCAATTGTTCAAGCGCCCATGGGCTGGATTGCAAGGAGTCAACTTGCATCCGCAGTTTCAAACGCCGGAGGCTTTGGCGTGATCGAAACCTCCTCTGGTGAAACTGAAAATTGTAAAGCCGAAATTTTGGCTATGTCAGAGCTCACCGATAAGCCTTTTGGGGTAAATTTGCCTTTAATGTTTTTAAGAGATGAAAGCATGATTGAATTGGTCCTGGAGCAAGAAATAAAGTTTGTGACAACTTCTGCTGGTGACCCTGGAAAGTACATACATATTTTAAAAGATGCAGGAATCAAAGTTTTTCACGCAGTTCCTAGTGTGGCTGGGGCCATCAAGGCAGCTGATGCAGGTGTCGATGGGTTGGTTATTGAGGGCACAGAAGGAGGCGGTTTTAAAAGCCCCGAGGAAGTTGGATTAATTGTTTTGATTCAAGCAATAAGAAAACATACTGACTTACCAATTATTGCTGCAGGAGGGATAGTTGACGGAGTAGGGATGGCGGCAGCATTTGCTGCTGGAGCAGAAGGCATCCAAATGGGCACTAGGTTTGTATCCTCGCTAGAAAGCCCAGTACATGAGAATTTTAAAAACGCTATTCTTGATTCAGATGAGCAAGGTACTTGGATTCTTAATAAGAAATCAAAACCTTGTATTCGAGCCTTAAAAACTGAATTTACCCAAAAGATTCATGAGGCTGGCGTGATGGAGATGTCTGAAATGGGAAGAATTCAAGATCTTTATTTTGGTGGCGACATGAATGCAGCTCCTGCGCTTACCGGGCAATCAGCCGGTCTAATCGATCAAGTAAAACCAGTTTTACAAATCATTGAAGATACTATCTCTGAGTTTAATGAGATATGCCAAAGAATGTCTTCCCAAAAATTCTAGCAATGAAATGAAAAGTCTAAATCCAATCCCAATCAGCGGGGTTCCAGGCTCACCTTATACTAGGAAAATGCTTTCCTTAATGCGATATCGCAGGATTCCTTATGCGGTTGAATGGGGAGATCCCAGAGCATTTATAGAAAAGTTTAATGTAGAGGAACCTAAGCCTGTTTTGCTTCCAGTGATGATTTTTGAAGTTGATGGCAAGCAGAAAGCAATTACTGACTCCACTCCTATCATTCGTCATTTAGAGGATGAGTTCCCTGAGAGAGGCGTTATTCCCTCTGATCCAAAGTTAGCTTTTTTAAACTATGTTCTCGAAGACTTCGGAGATGAATGGGTTACTAAGTTCATGTTTCATTACAGGTGGTACTTTCAAGACGATATTGAAAAAGCAGGTACCATCTTACCATTATTTCATGACATTACTTTAGAAAAAAAGGCTCACCAGACTTTCAAGCAGAGCGTTTCAGATTGGCAAACTAGTCGTTTGTGGGTGGTTGGCTCCAACGAGACAACAGCCCCTATCATTGAAGCGAGTTACAAAAGATTTCTTGGTCAGCTTGAAGATTGCTTGTCAATGTATCCATTCCTGTTTGGCAGTCGACCATCCTCTGCTGACTATGCAATATTTGGTCAATTATCTGCATTAATTGGCTTTGATCCGACTTCCAGAGACATAGCTCATGAAATCTCGCCACGCGTTGTAGCCTGGCAAGATCTTATGGAAGACATGAGCGGCTTAGAGCCCAGTGAAGGCGACTGGATCACTTTTGAGAATGCAGAACAGAGCCTATCTAGGCTTTTTGAGGAAGTGAGCAAAGTATATATACCTGCCTTACTGGCGAATTCACAAGCATTTGCTCAAGAAGAGAAAACTTGGACTGCTGAGATTGATGGAGTTCAATGGGAGCAGCGTAGCTTTCCCTATCAAGTAAAATGCTTGCAATGGATTAACGATGAATTTCAAGCCTTAGATGAAGACGATCAGCAGCAAATCACAGAATTTTTAAATAAAACAGGGTGCAAAGATTTAATTATCAAAGATTAGAAATGGAAATATTAAGAACACCGGAAGAAAGATTTAATGATTTAAAGGAATATCCTTTTAAACCTCATTACACCATTATTAAAACCCATGATGGCACTGACTTACGCATTCATCACATTGATGAGGGTCCAGAAGATGGCCCAATACTTCTGGCTATGCACGGCCAACCTGTTTGGAGCTATCTATATGCCCGCATGATCCCCTTTTTAACTAAAGCTGGAATTAGAGTGATTGCTCCTGATTTACCTGGATATGGCAAATCAGATAAACCTGCTGCTCGAGAAGATTACAGCTATCAAAGGCAAGTAGACTGGATGGGCCAATGGCTTAAAGAGAACAATTTTAAAGATTTAACTTTTTTTGCGCAGGATTGGGGAGGGCTTATAGGCCTGCGAATGGTTGCACAAGACCCAGATAGATTTATTAAGGTAGCAATGGGAAATACTGGATTACCCTATAACCCGGATGTACCCCAAGAGGTTATTGATCAGGTAAAAGCTTTTAGAGAAAGTGATGTAAAGCTAACTCCAATGAGTATGCAAAAAGAGGTTATGCAGATGGATGGAAAGAACTTGTCAGCAGACCCATCTGCAACTTTTTACCCTGCATTAAAGTTTATGTATTGGCAAAAGTTTTGTTGGGATACAGTAAATCTACCCATAGGATTCATTAACTCTAGCTCGATGGAAAAAAGATCTCAGTTATCGATGATGGGCCAATACCTGTTTATAAAAATGGGTTTAGAAAAGCTTTCACCCTTTACTTCGGATTTAGTTAAAGCTTATGAAGCTCCTTTTCCAGATGCTTCTTTTAAAATGGGTCCTCGGGCTATGCCCAGTCAAGTTCCAATGATTCCGGATGCATCTTTGGAGGCACAAAGAGAAGCTAGAGAATTTTTTAAGACTTCAACTAAACCATTTTTAGCTGTTTTTGCTGGTGATGACCCTGTAACTAATGGCATTGAAAAGGACGTACTTGCCATGGCTCCAAATGCAAAAAGTGCCCCCCACATTGGAGGCGGTCATTTTTATCAATGGACTCGACCAGAAAAATTATCTGATATTCTAATATCCTTTATTCAGGAGTAATCATGATTGATTTTTATACTGCACCAACACCAAACGGGCATAAGGTTTCTTGTACTTTGGAAGCAATGGAGCTGGAGTATAAAACCCATGTAGTCAACTTGATGGAAAATGAGCAAAAAGAGCCTGCTTTTCTTGCAATCAGCCCCAATGGCAGAATCCCAGCAATAGTAGACAGAGAAGCCGGTAATTTACCCATCTTTGAATCAGGCGCCATTATGCTTTATCTGGCTGAAAAGACAGGCAAGTTAATGCCCGCTGATTTGAGTGAAAAAGCTAAAGTTCTTGAGTGGCTTATGTTTCAGATGGGAGGGGTGGGACCTATGATGGGCCAGGCTAATGTTTTTTTTAGGTACTTTCCAGAGAAAATACAACCAGCGATAGATAGATATCAGAATGAAGGCAGAAGATTATTTGAAGTGCTAGACACCCATTTAGCCAAGCAAAAATGGCTAGCAAATGATTACTCAATAGCTGACATTGCAAATTGGTGCTGGGTCAGAACTCACAAGTGGTCAGGGATTTCAGTGGAAGGCTTAGACCATCTTGAGCGATGGATGAAGGCTATGTATGAGCAACCAGGCATGGTTTCAGGCATAGAAGTTCCAATTAAAATTGAAAGCCTTCTAGATGACGATGAAAAAATGAAAGAGTTTACAAAGAATGCTGCAAAAATGGTAAAAAAATAAAAAGGAGAAAGGGATGCTAAAAGTACATTTTGTTGCAGGAACTAGAGCGGGACGAGTGGTCTGGCTTCTAGAGGAGTTAGGGCTTGAATATGAAGTAAATATTATGCCATTTACCAAAGAAGGCTTGAAATCCCCAGAGCATAGATCAAGACATGCTCTTGGAAGGGTTCCTGTTTTGGAAGATGGCGATATTTCAATTTTTGAATCTGGCGCCATCATTGATTATGTTTTAGAGAGACATAAGAATGGAGGGTTGAAGCCCAATTCAGATGCGCCTGAATTTCCTTTGTATCTTCAGTGGTATCACTATTGCGAGGGCATGGTTATGCCGCCTATGAATCAAATTGTTGTTCAAACAATTTTATTGCCTGCTGATCGAAGGGATGAGACTGTGTTAAATCAAGCTAAGAAATTACTGTCCAAAGCACTTGCTCCAGTGAATGATGCTCTTGCTGGTAAAGATTATTTAATTGGAGATTTCTCTGCTGCAGATTTGATGCTTGGACACTCATGTTTTATGGCTGATAGATTGGGCTGCGTAACTGATGATATGCAAAATATTAAAGATTATGTTGCTAGAATTGATGCCAGGCCTGCATTCAAAAAAGCTATCACTATGGGAGAATAATCATGGAAGTAAAAAACCATTTAAGACCTAATAAAGCTCAAATGGAAGGATTTTTTGAAGGTGATACGGAGACTGAAATTACTATGCTCAATCTTCTTAAGTTTAAAGAGAAGGCTGAATATGAAGATGGAAGAGAGACAGATCTCACCGGAAGAGAGGCCTATTCTATCTATGGGAAAGAAGTTATTGAGCACCTGAAAAAAGTTGGTGGAAAATCGGTTATTACTGGAAAAGTAAGTCGCCTCATGCTCGGAGAAGTCGAAGATTTATGGGACAGCATAGCACTTGCCAGATACCCAAGTCGAAAAGCTATGGTGGAAATGATGATGGATTCTGATTACCAGGAAAGCGAAAAACATAGATCAGCCGGTCTGGAAGGGCAGCTTAATATTGAGTTCCAGGAAGGGAGTTTATGAGGAAATATATTCTCCTTGCTGTAATTTTACTTACCGGGATAGCTTTCTTTTTCTTTGGTGTAAATACTAACAATAACGAATATAAAGTTTTTAAAAATGCAGTGATGCCTACTCCAGTTCAAATTGCAGGGTTTGCATTGGGGGACGATGTTCCGTTCTTGGCAGTCAACCTCATAAAGTTTAAAGAAAAGGCTGAATATGCAGATGGCAGAGAAACTACTCTTACTGGAGAGCAGGCATATGCTATTTATGCTGATGAGGTGCTAGAGCATCTATCCAAAGTGGGTGCTGAGCCGATACTAGGAGGAGGAGTTAGTCGACTCATTCTCGGAGAGGTTGAAGAGCTCTGGGATGTTGTTGCAGTTGTAAGGTATCCAAACAGAAAAGCTATGTATCAGATGGCTACAAGCGATGAGTATATGGAAAGCGAAAAGCATCGAACAGCCGGGCTAGCAGGACAATTGAACATTGAGGTTGCCGAAGGCGAACTTGATTTTGAATAAAATTTTCCCCGCAACTGCTGATAATCATTTTAAAGGTTATAAGATTTCACTTTGGGGATTTATTGCTTTCATGATTTTAATGACATGGCGGTCAATTATTCATATGCTTTTTGAGCAATATGGATTTCATGAAATAGCTAATTTTTCAGTTATATCTGGTGATCCTGATCCTATGCTTTTAATTTATAGATTCTTTTCTTTGTGGGGCTTTGCACAACTAATTTTCTGTTTTGTATGCTGGATCGTAATTTTTCGATACAGATCACTTATTCCATTTATGTATTTACTGTGGTTATTTGAGTGGAGTTTTAGAACATTCGGATATCCTTTAATTAGGGAAGACATAGCTCTTCAAGGAATCTATACAGTTGGTGCGACTCCTGGTGTGGTTGGAGCTCCTTTCATCACTTTTATCCTAGTCATACTTTTTACTCTCTCGCTAATACAAAAAAATAATTTAGGAAAAATATTATGAGTCAATTTCAAACTTTAAAATCAGATTTAACTCAATCAAGAATTATAGATGTTGACTCTCCCCCCATTGATGACGGTGAAATCGCAGTCAATATTGAAAGTTATGCTTTTACAGCTAATAACGTTACCTATGGTGTAGCAGGAGATACCATTGGATATTGGAAATTTTTTCCAGCCGGACATGATGAAAAGAATGAATGGGGGTGTATACCTATGTGGGGATTTGCAGAAATTACTCACTCAAAAATTGAAGGTTTAAATGTTGGAGAGCGACTTTTTGGTTATTTTCCAGCTGCAGACTCATTAATTCTAAGTCCGATTAAAGTTTCTGATCAAAGCTTTAGTGATGGAAAAGAGCATCGGAAAGAACTGCCACCTGTTTACAATAATTATGTCAGACTTGCTGGAGACCAAAACTATGACAGCTCTATGGATGCCGTTCGAGCGCTTTTATTTCCGCTCCACATCACAGCATTTTGTTTGTGTGATTCTTTAGAGGAAGATTCATATCTTGGAGCATCCCAAGTCATTATTGTCAGCGCTTCTAGTAAAACGGCTATTGGCCTAGCTCAAGGCTTAGCTGATGCTGAAGATTCACCAACAATAGTTGGATTAACCTCCGCAAGCAATGCTGAGTTTGTAGGAAGTTTGGGCTGTTATGATGAGGTGATTTCATACGATGAACTTGACCGAGCCGATTGCTCCCTGGGATCTGTGATTGTCGACATGGCAGGGAATCGAGAAATCTTAGGAACACTTCATGGGGAGTTAGGAGATAACATGCTTAAGTGCCTCACTGTAGGCATGACTCATTGGGACAACGAAACCACCTCAGAAGATGCTTTGGGGCAAGCGATGCTAAGAGACAGAACGGAATTCTTTTTTGCGCCAGCACATATTCAAAAACGCATTGGTGACTGGGGTCATGAAGGCTATGCTGAAAAAACAAATTTATTCATGACTGCTAGAGCTGTTCAAAGCAAAGACTGGATGCAGGTCAAGGAGATTTCTGGGTTAGAAAATTTTACTAGTACTTATGAAGAAGTGGTTGCTGGAAAGATCAATCCAAATGAAGGCATTATCGTCAATTTAAAGAATGCTTAAAAAGCTATCTTTTCTTTTGCTAGTAATGTTATTTTCTGGAATTTTAATTTGGGAATACAAGGTCAATATAATTGTTTGGACATTGCCAAAAATTAGTAACTTCATGAATCCAATTCAAGAAAATATTCCCACTAATTGGTCCGAAGGCCCATTAGAAGTATTAGACAAAAAAGATTCTCGACCAAATATTATTTTAATTTTGGCTGACGATATGGGATATAACGACATCTCTTTGCATAATGGCGGTGCAGCAGATGGCTCTCTCCAAACTCCGCATATAGATTCTTTAGCAAAAAATGGTGTTTGGTTCTCCAAAGGATATGCAGCGAATGCAACTTGCGCTCCATCAAGAGCTTCAATCATGACAGGTAGATATGCTACGAGATTTGGGTTTGAATTCACCCCTATTCCTGATGTAGGCAGAACGGTATTGCGGTGGTTTGCGGAGGAGGATGACGCGGTTTTAAAAACAAGAATAGATGAGGAAGTAGCTAACAATCTTCCATCTTTTATGGACCAGGGCATGCCCTCAGAGCAAATTACTATTGCAGAAATCTTGAAAGACGCAGGTTATTACACTGCTCATATCGGAAAATGGCATCTTGGCCAGGCCTCTGGAATGTCGCCTATTGATCAAGGGTTTGATGATTCATTATCTTTGGGGAGTTCACGTTATCTGCCAGAAGATCATCCGGATGTGGTTAATGCAAAATTTGATACGAGTATAGATAAGATGATTTGGGCATCCGGTCAATATTCCGCTAGGTTTAACGAAGGTGAATATTTTGCTCCAGATAAATATGTCACTGATTACTATACTGATGAAGCGTTAAAGGTCATTGAGAAAAATAAGAACAGGCCTTTTTTCTTATATTTAAGTCATTGGGCAATTCACAACCCACTGCAAGCATTAAGAAGTGATGTAGAAGAAATGAGCCACATGCCTGGCCACAATCTCCAGGTTTATTCTGGAATGATTAGAGCGCTTGATAGAAGTGTTGGAAAAATTGTTGAGAAATTAACAGACTTAAATATTCAGGGCAAGACGTTAATTATCTTTACTAGCGATAATGGCGGAGCTAATTACATTGAATTAGAAGATATAAATAAACCATTTCGGGGCTGGAAAGTAAGTTTTTTTGAAGGAGGACTCAGAGTTCCATTTATAGCAAGCTGGCCCAATGAAATTGATTCAGGTTTAAAATTTGATAAACCTGTCCATCATTTCGATATTTTTTCTACCATTGCTGCAGCTGCAAAAGCTCAAATTCCCAATGACAGAAAAATAGATGGAGTCGATTTGCTACCCTTTATTAAAAAGGAAATACCAATCAAACCACATGAAACTCTTTTTTGGCGATCAGGAAACCATCAATCTGTATTGCACGAAAATTGGAAATACATAATCAGCAAAAAAGAAGATATGAGATGGTTGTTTGATACTTCTTTAGACCCATTAGAAAAAAATAATTTAATAGAAAGTCATCCAGATGAAGTTCAATTAATCGAAAATCTTTTGGCGAAATTTAATTCTGAGCAACAAGACCCCTTATTTCCTTCTAGTTTTGAGGTTCCTATTTTAATAGATAAGTTTGAAGGTAAAAAGATTGAAACAAATGACGAGTATATTTACTGGTCAAATTAAAAGGAGAAAAAGATGAAAAATGTATTAAGAATTATAGCGGGACTGTCCGGGGCTTTATTTTTACTGAATGGGTTGCGATGGATTCTGGATCCATCTATGGTTGCAGAGTCTTTAGGTATGCCTTTGCTGGAAGGTGTGGGACTGAGCACTCAAATTGGCGATATGGGCAGCTTCTTTGTTACTGTCGGCGCCATGACATTAATTGGAGTGTTTACCAAAACACGTCATTGGTTTTTTGCGCCCTCAATGCTCTTACTAGTAGCAGCTTTGTATAGAACTCTTGCAAGTGTTTTACACGGGGCCCCATTTGTGTTGTCATCAATTGTTGTTGAAGTAACCGTAGGCTTATTTTTGATCTTTGCTGGATCAAAAATTTCAAAAGGAGAATAACAACATGAAATTAATTAAATATTTTATGATTGCAGTTGCAATCATCTTTGCGCTAATTATCTTTTTAACCTCAATCCCAGCAGTGCAGGACAGCCTAGTAGGCACTGGAATAAAGAATCAATTTAACTCACAACCCGATCTTCATGATGACTCTTTAACAGCTCTTGTTTGCGGCTCACGCTCTCCAATACCAGCACCGGGAAGAGCTGAGGCATGCATCCTGGTTAATGCGGGTGGTAATTATTATGTTGTGGATAGTGGTGATGGTAGTGTGAGCAATCTCAGAAATTGGCAGGTTGACCCAAGTAAGATCAAAGCCTCTTTATTAACACACCTTCACTCAGATCATATTTCGGATCTAGCTGACTTACATCAGATGACATGGATTGGACAGTCCCGACCGAAATCCTTAGATGTTTATGGCCCGCAAGGAGTTGAGCGTGTTACCCAAGGCTTTGAAGATGCCTATCAGCTTGATTATGGATATAGACATGATCATCATGGAGATTCAGTAGCGCCGTTAGATGTGGTGGGATTTGATCCCCATCCCATAGATTTAACAAACCCAGTCATTGTTAATGAGGGCGGCTTGAGAATTACTGCATTTGCTGTGCAGCATGAGCCTGTGGAGCCAGCATTAGGATATAGATTCGATTATAAGGGAAGATCGCTTGTTATAAGCGGAGATACAAGATATAGCAAGAATTTAATTAAATATTCACAAGATGCAGATGTTCTATTTCATGAAGGACAAGCCAATCATATTTTGAAGTTGATGGAAGATGGCGCTAATGATGTGGGTAGACCCATGTTAGGAACAATTATGAAAGACATTTTAACTTATCACACCACTCCAGAGGAAGCTGCCCAAGCTGCTAACTTGGCAAATGTTGATCATTTGATGTTCTATCATTTAATACCAGCCCCAAGGAATGAGCTGATGGAAAGAATGTTTTTTAGAGGCGTTAATGCGATTAGAAAGAACTGGAGTTCAGCAGAGGATGGAACTATAGTTGTTTTACCTTTAGACTCAGATGAGATCAAAATTACTAAAATAAATTAATGGATGTAAAAAATAAAAGAGTTGTTGTTACCGGAGCTGCGAGTGGAATCGGCAAGGCTTTATGTGAAGCCTTTCATCAGGCTGGCGCTCAATCAATTGTTGCCGTTGACATGAACATAGAGGGCGCCCAAGAAACTGCCGATTCAGTTAATGGTATCGCTATTCAAGCTAATGTGGGGAAAGAAGAAGATATTATTAATGTCATTGAGAAAGCTAATGAGCACGCTGGTGGGATAGATATATTCTGTTCTAATGCAGGCATTGGTGGCGTGCCAGGATTTTTTGAGGTGAGCGCAGCCGATTGGCAAAATATCTGGGACGTGAATGTCCAAGGCCATATTTTTGCTGCCAAACATGTCTTACCTCAAATGATTGAGCGAGGAGAAGGCTATTTGGTGAACACATCTTCCGCCGCAGGTTTACTCACACAGCTTGGAGCTGCAGGTTACTCAGTGACCAAGGCAGCAGCAGTTAGTTTTGCTGAATGGATCAAGATTACTTATGGAGAAAAAGGAATAGGCGTTTCATGCTTATGCCCCCAGGCAGTGAGAACAGCCATGACAGCTCAGGGCCCAGGAGTGGCTGGTGTCGATGGGATGATTGAGCCAGATGTAGTTGCACTAGAGGTTTTAAGGTGTATCGCAGAAGAGATATTTTTAATTCTTCCTCACACAGAAGTTGCTGAGTATGTTTCGAGAAAAGGGAATGATAGAGATAGATGGATTTCAGGCATGCAAAGACTTCAGAAGCAATACGAGGATTTTTTAACCCCAGTGGACATGAAATAAATAGGAGAGATGATGAAAACAAAAATTACAGAATTATTTGGCATAGAGCATCCAATCATTCAAGGTGGAATGCATCATGTTGGCTTTGCAGAATTAGCTGCAGCAGTATCTAATGCTGGCGGGCTTGGAACCATCACAGGTTTAACTCAGGGCACTCCTGAGAAACTGGCTAATGAGATAGCTCGTTGTCAGGAGATGACAGACAAACCATTTGCAGTGAATCTCACATTTTTGCCTTCACTCACCCCTCCAGATTATCCAGGCTTGGTTAAGGTAATTATTGATGCAGGAGTTCCTATCGTTGAAACAGCCGGCAGAAATCCAGCTGAGTACTTGCCTGCGCTTAAAGAAGCTGGAATTAAAGTGATTCATAAATGCACATCTGTTAGACATTCTTTAAAAGCTCAATCCATTGGATGTGATGCAGTTTCTGTTGATGGCTTTGAGTGTGGCGGCCATCCTGGCGAAGATGACATACCTAATTTTATCCTGTTACCGCGTGCAGCAGATGAGCTAGAAATTCCTTTTGTTGCCTCAGGCGGAATGGCTGATGCGAGGAGCTTGGTTGCAGCTCTGGCCCTTGGAGCTGAAGGCATAAATATGGGCACAAGATTTATCGCAACTCAAGATGCGCCTGTGCATCAAAATGTTAAAGAGGCCATTGTTAATGCATCAGAGCTAGATACTAGGTTGATCATGCGATCTCTTACCAACACTGAAAGAGTTCTTAACAATGCAGCAGTGGAGCGTTTGATAGAGAAAGAAAAGGCTCTAGGCGACAAACTGAGATTTGAAGACATTGTTGATGAGGTGGCTGGGGTTTACCCAAAAATTATGCATGAAGGCACCATGGAAGTTGGAGCTTGGTCATGTGGAATGGTTGCAGGATTGATTCATGATATCCCAACAGTAAAAGACCTGATCGACGGCATCATGACAGAAGCTGATAGCATTATTAACAAAAGATTAAGTAATTTTTAATACTTGATTTTATGAGTGATTCACCAACATATATCCCACCAAAAGTTTGGAAATGGGAAAATCAAAGTGGCGGCAAGTTTACCAATATCAATAGACCCATATCAGGTTCAACACATGACCAAGAATTGCCTATAGGCAAGCATCCTCTTCAACTATACTCTTTAGGCACTCCTAATGGCATTAAAATCACTGTGCTATTAGAAGAGTTGCTAGCTTTGGGGCATGCAGGAGCAGAATACGACGCTTTCTTAATCAACATTGGTGAAGGCGCACAATTTAGTAGTGGCTTTGTTGAAATCAACCCTAACTCTAAAATCCCTGCTTTATTAGATCTTAGTACCAAGCCATCTACTCGAGTATTTGAATCCGGCGCAATTATGCTTTACTTGGCTGAAAAGTTTGGAGAATTTCTACCGACAGATCCTTCTGAAAAAGCTGAATGCATGTCATGGTTTTTTTGGGGCATGGGTAGTTCGCCTTATTTGGGAGGTGGTTTTGGACATTTCTATGCGTATGCACCTGAAAAGTTCGAATACCCCATTAATCGTTTTGCCATGGAAGTAAAGCGCCAATTACATGTATTAGATCAAAATTTATCATCCAGAAAATACTTATCTGGAGATACCTTTAATATTTCTGACATAGCAGTGCATGCTTGGTATGGAACACTGATGTTGCGCAATGCCTATGATTCAGCGGTTTTCTTAGATTTGGCCTCCTATCGGCATGTTGCTCGATGGGCAGAAGAAATTGCAGATCGTCCAGCTTACAAAAGAGGCTCTAGAGTCAACAGGGCACCAACTGAAGACGATAATGCAATTCTTGAGCGCCATGACGCAAGTGACCTTGATTAACTAAAAAATAGATAAAGATGTTGAAAGCTTTTAGAGACTTTTTGACCAGGCGCACCATGATTGCCAAAAGAAGGAATCAAGCTATGAATACTTTTTCTAGCTATGAAATTTTTAAAGATATTCGTAAAAAAACTGAGGCAGCAAGACAAGATGAAAGTAGACCTCATGAGATTTTATATTTTCATAAAGTTGACGATCCTTATTCTCATCTCACCATCCAATGTATTGAAAAATTAAAATCTTCTTTTAATATTGTTTTGAAACCAATTTTAGTTGGAGAAGAAAATCTTGAGGCTGTGCACGAACCCTCTTTGTATAATAGCTACTGTCTAAGGGATGTAAAACGTATTGCACCTTTTTACAATATGAATTTTCAATCTGATACCTATCCAGCAAAAGAAATTGTGGATCAGGCGAACTCAATTTTAACTTTTGTGAAAGATGAGGATTTTGGAGAGATAGCAACGCAAGTTAGCTCTGCTCTATGGCAAGGGGATGCTAAGGTATTGGAAGAATTATCCTCAACTTATTTTGCAACTAAGACTGAGGTAAAAGAGAAATTAATTTATGGAAACAAAATAAGAAATGCAAATGGTTATTATTTTGGGTCCGCATTCTATTATGAAAAAGAATTGTATTGGGGTGTAGATCGCTTACCTCATTTAGAGGAAAGGCTTACTCAGTTAGGAGCAAAGAGCTCTCAAGCCAGCGATAGTATTTGCCCAATAGAATTAAAAGCTCCTAGGCATCTAGAATCAGATACCAAAGTAAATTTATATTACTACCCATCTTTGAACAGTCCATATACTTTTGTAAGCACCAAAAGAGTGCATCAAATCAGGGAAGAGTATCCAGTAAATCTCATCACAAAGCCTGTGCTACCAATGCTCATGCGCATGATGACCATTTCCAATTTTAAGGCTAAGTATATTATTTCAGATGCGGCTAGAGAGGGTAGAAAGCATGAACATGAAATGAGATCTATTTATTCACCAATTGGAAAACCAGCTCGGAAGTCTTATTCACTATTCCCAATTATTGACGAGGCTGGAAAGGGTTTTGAGTATATCGAAGCATTATTGAAGGCTTCATTCCAGGATGGGATTAATATTGGCGATGAAGCGTTTTTAGAGAATCTGGTTACAGAGCTTGAGCTTGATTGGTCAATCATTAAAAAGGATTTAAATACCAAGCATTGGAAAAATATTTTAAATGACAATCTTGAGGATATGTACTCAGGAAATTGCTGGGGAGTGCCAAGTTTTAAGATTACTGATGCGGATGACAGCAATCCTTTTTATGTTTGGGGGCAAGATAGAATGTGGTTAATAAAAGAAGAAATTACAAAACGTATATCTAAAGAGCAATAATGAAAATCCAAAATATTTTTTTTATTTTGGTTTCAATAATTTAAACCACCTTGACTTAGAGTTAACTTTAACTGTTAGACTAACCTCTTAATTTATTTAGGAGAAAAAATGCCAGAGATGTCACTTTATGGTTGGTTTCACACGTTTATGGGAATATTTGCGTTATTGAGTGGGCTGTATTCTCTTGCAAGATACAAGGTAATAGATTCGCACAATACCTCAGCAAAAATATTTTTAATTTGTACTTTGATTGCAGCCATTACAGCTCTTACTTTGTATAAGCAAGGCGGCTTTGGAGTTGGCCACATATTAGCTGTTCTGACCTTGCTAGCTTTGATAGTTGGAAGAATTAATGAGAAAGGATTGATATTTGGTTGGTTGGCACCGTACTTTCAGGTTATTTGTTATACCTCTCTTTTCCTCTTTCATTCGTTTCCAGCAATCACAGATGGCTTGAGACGTCTCCCGGTTGGCGATCCTGTTATCACAACCTTAACCGACCCTCTTTTAATGAGTTTTTATGCTGCTTTTCTTTCAATTTATTTGGTTGTATTAGTTTTGCAAATGGTTTGGATTAAAAGGAATTCTTGAAATGAGCTTATACACAATTTCACAAGCATCTGAAGAAGTGGCTCTGACTCCACACACACTGCGTTATTATGAAAAAGAGGGCTTACTTCCCAATGTTAAAAAAGATTCTGGCGGAAGAAGAAATTATCAAGAAGATGATATTCAGAGAATTGGGTTTATAAAATGTCTCAAGGGAACAGGGATGTCTTTAAAACAAATTAAAGAATATGGAAACTTATATGCGCAAGGCAAGCAAAAGTTTCAGGAAAGAAATGCAATGCTTGAGGCTCACAGAGAAAAAATATTGCTGGAGATCAAAATCCAAAAGAAATATTTAAAAATGGTTGAAGCAAAAATTGAGATGAAAATCTAAGAATGCATTTTAAAGATTTTCAGCCTTTTTCTAAGGTTAGTGCTTTAACTCTTGGTGGGGGAGGCATTGGTCAGGTTTGGGGGGAAACAACGAGAGAAGAGTCCATTAAAACAGTTCATGCTGCTTTAGAGCATGGCATTAATCACTTTGATGTTGCTCCCATGTATGGCAGAGGAGAGGCTGAAAGAGTCCTGGGAGAGTCTTTGCAAGGCAAGCAGAAAGATGACCTGTTCTTTACTACCAAATGTCAGCTAGGGACTCTACCTGATGATCAAGTCTATGATAAATTAAACGCATCACTCTCAAAGAGCTTAGAGAACATGGGATTGGAGAAAGTAAATTTATTTTTACTTCACTCGCAACTCATTGAAGATGACTTCAAACTTTTTCAGTTTGATGAATTGAGAGCTAAGAGCACCACAACCTTAAGTTGTTTTTTTAATTCTGTGATTCCTGCTTTTGAGAGATTGCAGCAAGAGGGCAAGATTGATCATTGGGGCATCGGCGGTCTTGGACAAGAAGAGGCAATTAAGCAAGCGCTTGCTCATGATAAGCCCCCTAGCGCAGTTCAGTGCGTGGTTAATCTTTTAAATTCAGCTGGAGCTATAGGCTATGTTTCAGAAAATTTTGATCCAAACTCAGTCTTATCTGCATGTCAAAATCATAATATTCCTATCTTAGCAATCAGAGCAGTTCAAGCAGGTGCATTGACCTCCTCGATGGATAGAAAGCCCCATGCCTTTGGGTTTGATAAGAGAGATTTTGAAGACTTTGAACTAGCCAAACCTTTCAGGAACTTAGCCAATGATTGGCATGTATCTCCTGCCAGCTTAGCTCATCGCTATGCACTCAGTATCCAAGATGTTGCATCTGTTATTTTAGGTGTTAAAAATAGAAAAGAGTTACTTGAGTGCCTTGAAGCAGAGTCGCAAGGCATTTTATCTAAGATTGAAATTCAACAGATTGAAAACTGTATTAAGGAGGGTTGATAAATGGACACATTTAAGAATAAAACTGTATTGGTGACAGGTGCATCCACTGGTATTGGAGAGGCTATGGCCAATGATCTTGCGGCTCGAGGAGCTGAGTTAATCTTAACCGCCCGATCTCAAGATCAATTAGAGGCATTGGCCAATCAGATCAATGAAAATGGCGGCAAAGCTCATGTCTTTCCAGGAGATTTAGCTCTGGCAGGCTCAGCTGAGACTTTGCACCAACAAATTACAGCCTCAAACCTCCATGTAGATATAGTAATTAATAATGCTGGTTATGGACGATGGGGCCAATTTGGGGAGTTCGATCGCGAAGATTATGCCGCTATGATTCAATTAAATATTACATCCCTAACTGATCTTTGTCATTTATTTATTCCTGCAATGGTTAGCAAAGGCGAGGGCGGCGTCATCAACATTGGGTCCTCTGCCTCGTTCCTGCCTGTTCCATATGCTAGCGTTTACTCGTCTACCAAAGCATACGTTTTAATGTTTTCTGAAGCGCTCAGGTATGAATACGCAGAAAGCAATATCCGAGTGATGGCATCATGTCCAGGGGCCACAGATTCAAACTTTAGACATATTGCTTCCGAAAAATCATCCGAGAAACTGAAACAAAGGATTGGTAAATTGAAGGGCGCTGGCCAGGTGGGAGACACTTGTGAAAGAGTTTCCCAAGAAACCCTTGAGGCTTTTATAAAAAATAAGCATTACATTGTCCCTGGAAAAGGAAATTCAAAGTTTGCATTTTTGCCTAGAATTTTATCTAGGGCCAGAGTCTTGAAAATCGCAGGTGATACATTTAAAAAACACACTGCCAGCTAGCCCTTGGATCTAAAATAATTTTTAGTAGTATAGTCTTGCTATGAATAGCATAAATCAAGCTGAGGCTGCGCGGTGAGGAAGTTTCTGATTAGTCTTCTTGTCATTGCTGTAGTGCTTTGGCTTCCTTATTTTATAAAAACCTATGGCTTGAAAACAATCTCTGAGGCTGACTTGCCTGATGTCGGAGGCTGGGCACAATTAGATCAGGGTAATCTTTATTATCGATGGTATGAACCAGAGATACCAAACAATGAAATTGTTGTCTTGGTTCACGGATTCTCAACTCCACACTTTGTATGGAATCCTTTGATGAGTTTTTTAATGGATTCAGGTTACAAAGTCCTTGCCTATGATCACTTTGGAAGAGGTTTATCTGAAAAACCTGAAATATTATACGATCAAAACCTATTTGTTGATTCATTAAAGGGGTTGTTGGACCATCAAATGGTTTCCCAACCATTTCATATAGTTGGTTACTCCATGGGCGGTCCTGTTGTAGCTCATTACTCTAGCAAGTATCCTGAATCAGTTAAAAGCATGTCATTGATTGCACCTGCAGGATTCATGATTGAAGACCCTACGGCCAATATGTGGACGATCAAACCATTGATTGGAGAGTGGTTTTGGAATCTTTTTGGTTCATTGGTGGTATTTCAAGACAACAAATTAGATGGCTCGCCAGCAAGAAAGGATCCCCTGGCTCTTTCTAAATCAGATTTTGTGGAGAAGGCTCGCTCTCAAATGCAGTTCAAAGGTTTTATCGAGTCATTGCTATCAACCGTCCGTCATTTCAACCTTTTTAATGCAGAAGAAGTTTTTTTAGAAGTGGGACAGCTCAATATACCCACCTTAACTATTTGGGGGACTGAGGATGGCGTGGTTCCTTTTGCTGGCAGCGAGAGCCTGATGAAGAGTATTCCTCATTCACAGTTAATCATTATTGAGGGAGGCAAGCATGACATTACTTATTCAGAACCAACCAAGGTTGGCAGCGCCATTCGTGATTTTTTAAACCAACAGCTTAAGACCGAAGCCTAGCAATACTTTTTTCTAGCATGAGTTTTTTATTTTCAGCTGTAGTGATTTTCTCTTTCTCTTTTTGAACCACAGCCTCTGGAGCCTTCGCAACAAATTGCTCATTCTCTAACTTCGAGCTAATAATTTTAATATCATTCTCAATGTTGCCTAGCTCTTTGCTGAGCCTTTCTACTTCTTCTTCTGGATCTATAAGGCCTGCCAAAGGGATGATAATTTTATAGTTAGTCATTGTTTTTTCAATAGACTCTTCGTAATCCTCATCACTGAACTCAATCGCATCTAATTTTGCGATGCCACAAACAATCTCTTCGAACTCTTGAATGAGCTTGAACAATGAGGGAGTAAGGTTGCCTGAAAGAACAAGGTGCAAAGTTTCATCCTTGATGTTTGCATTCTCACTTCTAATCACTCTTAGTTCAGAAATGATGTTAATCAATTCATCTACCCCATTATCGTTAGAGGCTGTTAGATTGGCAAAGCCAGCCTCTACAAGAAATTGACGCCCATCCAACCCCTTCAGAGCATTCATTTTTGCAAAGAGTTCCTCTGTAATAAAAGGCATGAAAGGATGTAGTAATTTTAAAATGTTTTCAAAATTCTTAAATAGATTGCCAATTAAATCTGCGGTTACACTGGGATCAGTTGATTTCTGTATAGCAACTTTACTCAATTCAATATTCCAATCACAGAAATTTGACCAAACTAATTCATAAATTTCTGCAGCAGCTAAATCAAATCGATAGGTTTCTATGTGGGTTTTACAGTTCAGCGAAGATTGAAAGATTTTTTGTGACATCCAGTCCGACAACGCATCGACTTTATGCTTAGCTGGTTGATAGTTATGAGTTGTAGCTTGCATCTCTATAAATCTGAAGGCATTCCAGATTTTATTGCAAAAATTTCTATAACCTTTAATTCTTCCAATATCAAAATTAATATCTCTGCCCGGGGAAGCAAGAGAGTAGTAGGTATATCGCAGTGCATCTGTTCCATAACTATCTATACCATCTGGAAATTGTTTTTTTGTCTGCTTGATAATTTTTTCTTTTAATTGAGGCTGCATCATTCCCTCAGTTCTTTTTTCTAGCAATGCTTCTAGAGATACTCCATCAATTAAATCAATAGGATCTAGAATATTACCTTTAGATTTTGACATTTTTTGGCCATTTTCATCCTTGATTAACCCGGTAATGTACACCTCTTTAAATGGGACTTCTTTCATAAAGTATTTAGTCATCATGATCATTCTGGCAACCCAGAAAAAAATAATATCAAAACCAGTAACCAAGGCAGTTGTCGGATGAAAGAGTTCTAATTTTGATGTTTTTTCTGGCCAGCCCAGCGTGGCAAACGTCCATAGACTGGACGAGAACCAAGTATCTAGCACATCTTCTTCTTGGATTAGAGGGCCTGCGAGATTATTTTTTTCTCTCACATCTTCTTCTGAGTGCCCAGCATACGCTTGACCTTCGGCATCGTACCAAATTGGAATTCTATGGCCCCACCAGAGCTGCCTACTGACACACCAGTCTTGAATATTATCCATCCATTGAAAGTATGTTTTCTCCCAATTAGCGGGAACGAATTTTATTTCTTTGGATTTCACTGCTTCAATTGCTGGTTTTGCAAGAGTTTTAGCATCCACATACCATTGATCGGTTAAGAGGGGTTCTAGAATTTGATCTGACCTATCTCCATAGGGCAACGTGCTTTCATATTCAGACTCTTTGAGTAAAAAACCTTGAGCATCTAGGTCCTTCAATAGCTCAGTGCGCGCATCAAAACGATCCATTCCATGGAATTTCTCTGGCGCTACCCCAATAATTTTTACTTCTTTGCTAAGAATCGAGATCGGATCAAATTCTTTTTCACTTCCCGTACAGCATTGGTTATCGTCGTTTATATGCAAGCCATGTCTCTTGCCTAGCTCATAGTCATTAAAGTCATGACCAGGCGTAATTTTCACCACCCCCGTCCCAAACTCTGGATCTACATAGTTATCGGCAACAATAGGAATAACTCGATCACATAGAGGTATGACTGCACTTTTGCCCACAAGATGTGAAAATCTTTCATCATCAGGGTTCACAGCAAGAGCCATATCGCCAAAAAGAGTCTCTGGTCTTGTGGTCGCAATAGTGACAAATTCACCAGTGCTATCTAGGGGATATTTAATTTCCCAGATTTTAATAACTACATCTTTATTAACCACTTCTAGGTCTGAGAGCGAGGTTTCAAGCACAGGGTCCCAATTAACCAGCCTTTTGCCTTGGTAAATAAGCCCGTCCTCAAATAACTGTATGAATGCGCTCTGAACAGCGTATTGATATTCATCATCGAGAGTAAATCTTTCTGAGCTCCAATCTAAACTAGAGCCTAAACGCCTTAATTGGGAGGTAATTTTATTGCCAGAGTATTTTTTCCAATCCCACACTTCTTTTTCAAATGCTGCTCTGCCAATGCTCTCTTTGGATTTTCCTTCGGCATTCAGACGTCGCTCAACAACCATCTCAGTAGCAATCCCTGCATGGTCAGTGCCCACTTGCCATAAGGTATTTTTCCCTGACATGCGGTGATAACGAATAAGACAATCCATGATGGCATTTTGGAAACCATGCCCCATGTGCAATGTCCCGGTAACATTTGGGGGAGGGATAGCTAGTGAATAAGATTCAGAACTTTCACCTGGTTCAAATAGACCAGAGGTTTCCCATTCTTGATAGAGTGTTTGCTCTATTTCAGAAGGATCGTAAGGCTTCTTATCCATTAACTATGTTAATAACAGCATTCAAGTAATACGGTTTATAAATTTCCTTTTAGAATTAATTCGGCCAATAAGGGGACTGGTCTTCCAGTTCCACCTTTCTTTGCTCCACCTGTCCATGCGCTAGCAGCAATATCCATGTGAGCCCATTTATAGTCTTTTGTAAAATTTGATAGAAAAGAGGCTGCATGAATCGTTCCGGCTTCTCTTCCGCCACCAATATTGGCTAAGTCAGCAAACTTTGTTTTTGTGCAGTGAGCGTACTCTTCCCATAAAGGAAGCTGCCATGCTCTATCGCCCGAAGCTTCACCAGCTGCTAGAATTTTATCTGCCAACGCTTGATTATTTGCCATGACACCTGATGCAGGGCTGCCCAAAGCTACAACGACTGCTCCTGTGAGGGTTGCCATATCAATTACATGACTAGGTTTAAATTTCTTTGCGTAAGTTAGCGCGTCACAAAGGACCAATCGTCCTTCAGCATCGGTATTTAAAATTTCAATAGTTTGTCCTGACATAGACGTAACTACATCTCCAGGTTTTGTAGCTCTAGCTGAAGGCATGTTCTCAGCACACACCAATAACCCTACAACATTTACCTTGGCTTTTAGTCTAGCTAGAGTTTGCATGATGCCAAATACAGATGCAGCGCCACACATATCCCATTTCATCTCATCCATTCCAGAGCCAGGCTTAAGTGAAATACCGCCTGTATCAAAGGTTATCCCTTTGCCAACAAGGACTAGAGGCTGCTTATCTTTAGCGCCACCTCGATACTCAACTGTTATCATTCTTGGAGGCTCATCACTTCCCTTGGACACTGATAGGTAGGAGCCCATCTTTAGTCTCGCAAGATCTTTTTCATTCAAGCTAGAGATTTTTAACGCAGGGAAGTCTTTTTTAAGGGCTTTGGTTTTACTCTCAATAATTCTAGGCGTGCAATGATTACCAGGCAAATCACCTAGGTGTTTTGTGGCATTCATGCCTTCACCAACCGCATGACCAAATTGAACTGAGGATTTAATTGATTTTAATTTTGCAGGCGTTAAACCAGAGAATAAAAGAGCTCCTTTTTTAACAGTCACTGGTTTTGCTGTTTTATTTTTAGTAGCATTAAAGGTGTATGCAGCTGCTTCAAAGGTTCTTGCTGCAATTTCAGCAGCCCAATTTAAATCTATAGTTTTAGGTGTAGCCGAGCTCATTAAGTAGGCAAAGTCTTTTGCTTTTGAGGACTTAACCATCGCCATGATTTCTTCGAAGTAACGAATGACCAAGAAGCTTGCTGCATCTCCATCAGGCTCTTTGATTAGCAATATATTTTTTGCATTAGCTTTATCTGGTGCAGGTAAGAAAATTGACTTTCTTGAGCCTTGATTAATTACATTAATAGATTCAGCAACCAAGGATTTAGTAGATGATTGGAGGTCTTTTAGCTCGGGCGCTGAAACAGTCTTTTTATTCACTCCTATGATTAATAAATCTGTTTTAACCTTAAGTACATCTGCTGAATTAACGTTATTTGCTGTTAAGCTTGACAAGACTTTGTAAGTCATAAATCCATCTCCTAATAAAAATTACTGATAAGATAATTATTGTAATGCATCAAGATCGCTAAAGGCATGTATAAAAAAAATATTCTTGCAATTCATCTTAATACTCAAATCTTCAAAGGATTCACTGCTATTTTATTGATTTTGTTAGGACTTATTTTTTCTTCACGTTTGGTTGGATATTATGAGCAAGCAGTACTTGGAGATCTTAATCCAGATATTATTTTCTCAATTTTATTGTTGCGTCTTCCAGATTTCTTATCGCTTCTTATTCCTTTTGCATTCTTCTTAAGCCTATTATTATTGGTCTCTGAGTTATATCAATCTAATGGTATTTATGCGTATTTTTCAGCGGGAGTTTCTAGATTTAGATTGATGAGATATCTGACCCCTTTTTTCTTGTTTACGCTTATTGCCTGCAGTGTTTTCAGTGTATTTATTGGCCCTTATGCCAAAGTGTTATCCAAGAATTTAATAGCAGAGCAGTCGTTTGATGATAGGTTGGCAAGCCTAAAAGCCAAGACCTTAATTAATTTAGATAGCAGTAACAGCTTTCTTTATTTTGATGCAATGAATAATTCTGTGATGGATGGCGTCACCTTTTTTATATCCAAGGATGATTCTTTTTCTCTGATCAAAGCAGATGCATTGGAGTTATCTAGCCCAAATAATCAAATGATTTTAGGGTTCAAAAATGGGTCTGTTCACCCAGATTTAAATAGCCCTAATAACATACAAATATCTTTCAAGGAGCTTTCACATACCCTTGATCTTGGCACACAATCTTCTCAGAAATTTAGCTTCACAAAATTATTAGATTTTAAAAATTCTTCTAATTTTATTGAAAATCAATGGAATGCGAGCATCCCACTGATGTTGATTGGATTGATGGTGCTTGGTTTTGTATTTGGAAGATCTAGCCCAAGAGCAGGAAGGGAGAGCAGCATAGTGACAGGAGTCCTTATTTACATCTTGTATTTAAGCCTGCTTGTAGCCTTTAGAGAAAGTTACACAGAGTCCTTTCATTTTTTTTACTTAGGGTTATGGCCTGTTCACCTGGCAGTTCTAATAATCAGTATGTTGCTTTTCAATCTTGACGGCCGCTTCCCAATGAAAGATTTCATGCCTCGCCAGAGATTGAAAGTTATTGCCATCATTTTTAGCATCTTTGTATTGATGGTGTGGTTAAGCAAATGATACGGCAAGGAATGAGCACCTATACCAAACATCTTATACGGAGAAGCTTTTCCATATCACTTTTTGTATGGCTGACGATCCTTTGTCTTGATTTTACTGTTTCTTTTGTCACAGAACTAGAGAATCTCTCAGATGCTACAAGCTTTCTTTCATTACTTCTAATGACCATGCTGGAGCAGCCTCATAAAGGTCTGCAGTACTTAGAAACCTCCATGCTCATAGGGACATTAATAGCATTAACGCTCTTTAACCAACAAGGTAACTTAATATTCCTTAGGTCTCTTGGATTTGCTCCTGCAAAAATTGTATTAATTGCAGGCATTGGCCCGCTACTTTTATCTTTCATATTGGTTAATCTAGATGAGTTTGTATTTATTTCGCTAACCGATAAATCAAACCTTTCTCAGAAAATTTCAATAGAAGCTAATCAGCTTGATCAAGGTGCCTATTCATGGCAACTCAACGAACAAAACCTAATTGGAGTTCAGAATCTTGGTACCAATCAAATTACAGGCGTTCAATTGATAGAATTTAATGAGACAGGAGAAGTTATTCGAGCAGAACGATTGGCCTCAGGCCTATTAAAAGGGAATCAATTAACTGTTCAGTCTCTTGCAAACGCTTCTCCAATGACCCGGGTTTTTCCTTTTCTACTAAAACCTCCGCTGGATAGAAAAAGCTTAGAGAGAAGCTCTCTTCGATCTCTGTTAAACCTAAAGAAAAGCTATGCAACTGATAACTCTAAGAGTGATTTAAGGCTTATTGAGTCTGCAATCTATGCCAAAATTTTTCTACCCATATCTGCTATTGGGATTATTTTTTTTGCTGGGAGCTTAATATTTGGCCTAGTTCGCTCTGGTGGCATCGGGAGGCAAGTGATGTTTGGTATTTTCTTCGGTCTACTTTTTGATCTCACAAAAGATTTGTTTGTGGCATCTTTCTTAACTTATCAGTGGCCAATCGTCTTGGCCTACTTGCTGCCTATCTTGGGTCTGGCTCTGGGCGGTTGGGCAGGGTATAGACGGCTCTAACTGCCTACCTTGATGAGTTTAGTTTTAGATAAAATATCATTTACTGCTAAGTTTTTTGGATCTACATAGATTAAAAATAATGGCAGACCCATCAAGGCAACAATGCCACAGTTCACCGTGTAACGTAAAAAAGTTTGGAGCAAGGTTACTCGCTCATCGCCCGAATTAAGAGAAATTAGTTTAATCCTCCAAACCTGCATGGCAAGAGTTTGACCGCCTTTCATCCAAAAGAACGCAAAAAATAGCCACCCACTGATAAAAGCTAACATAGAGCCAACCGCAGGATGAAGTACCTGCCCACCATTTAAGAAGAGAGCAATAGAGCCAACTGCAAACCAGACACCCAGTAGCAAGAATAGATCGTAGGTCGCAGAAATGGTTCTGCGAAATGGTCCTATGTAGGGAGTTTTTTGCATCATTCTGATATAGTATTTCTCATAAATCATAACTCAATTGACATGAATACAAGCAATACTTTTTTTGGGCACCCGATAGGGTTAAGAACTTTATTTTTAACTGAAATGTGGGAGCGTATGTCCTATTACGGTATGAGAGCCTTGTTGGTCTTGTATATGACTGGGGCAGTCAGCGGCTTTAATCCAGGCCTAGGTTGGTCCCAAGTAGATGCGCAAGCAATCTATGGGATTTATGTTGGAATGGTATATTTTATGGTGGTTCCAGGGGGCTGGATTGCTGACAACATCTTAGGGCATCAAAAAGCAGTATTGATAGGAGCTTTCATTATTGCGCTTGGGCATTTCACTCTAGCCATGCCTATTGAGCAATCATTTTTTCTCGGCTTAACTTTTGTAGTCTTAGGTACAGGGCTATTAAAAGGTAATATTTCTACCATTGTGGGAGACCTATATAAAAATTTAGATGAAAAAAGAGATTCTGGCTTCACCATTTTCTATATGTCTATCAATATAGGCTCTACTCTAGGCTTCCTAGTTTGCGCTTACCTTGGAGAAAAAATTGGATGGCATTGGGGTTTTGGTGCGGCAGGCATTGGAATGGCCTTCGGGGTTATCCAGTTCATAAAACATAGAAATCTCCTTGGCGATGCTGGAATGCATCCAAATGAAATGTCGGATGAGAAACGCTCTCGGCTGTCAACATACATGTATGCATCTCTAGTTGGAATGTTTCTTATCATTGGCGCTGGCTTGATGGGCCTCATCACCATTGACCCAAGATTCTTTGCCGAAAAGTTTGCATATTTTTTAACAATTGTTGCCGGCATTTATTTTGTATATTTATTCTTATTTGCTGGTCTCACTGCCAGTGAGAGAAAGAATTTAATTCTATTGTTTTTATTGTTTATTGGAGCAGCTGCTTTCTGGGCAGGGTTCGATCAGTCAGCTGGATCATTGAATATTTTTGCAAGAGATTACACAGATTTATCTATTTTAGGCTTTATTATTCCAGTGGGATGGTTGCAGTTTGCTAACCCCATGTTTGTTGTAATGTTTGCGCCGATCTTTGCAGGAATCTGGGCCTACTTAGCTAGAATAAATTTAAACCCTAATCTACCAATTAAATTTGCCATTGGATTATTGTTCATGGCCTTAAGTTTTCTAGTCATGATCATCGCCGTAGACATTGCCCTGGAATCATCTCCTGTTGGCATGCAATGGCTAGTTTTAACATATCTTTTTCAAACCTGGGGAGAGCTCGCACTGTCTCCAATTGGTTTATCAGCATTTTCTCGATATGGACCCAAGAGATACATGGGTCAAATGTTTGGTTTGTGGTTCCTTGCCAGTGCGATTGGCGGAGTGATGGCAGGCCTACTAGGTGGAGAAGCGCTGGATGGAGGATTAGAAACAATCTCTCCGGTATTCAGCTTTATGATTCAATACTATCTTATTATTGCAGTGGTGCTGATAGGCCTATCATTTATTATCAAAGGCGCGAAAGAGAACGCTAACTAGCTGCAATCTGAGTTTCAACCAGGATTTGATGATAAATTCTGGTTAGAAGCTCCAGGTCTTCAAGAGAGATCTTTTCATCTATCTGGTGAATAGTTTGGTTGATTGGACCAAGCTCAATGACTTCTGCACCTGAGGGTGCAACCCACCGTCCATCTGAAGTTCCACCACCATTATCCACGACAGCTTCTTTTTGATTTACAGATAACAAAGCCTTTTGAATAATCTGGAGTAAATTTGTTTTTTTAGTTAAATATGGCTCTGCATTTAGCGTCCACTCAATTTCAAACTTACACTTGGATTTATTTAAGACTGAAATCACTCTTTGTTTCAGAGATTCATGGGATGATTCTGGGGAGAATCGAAAATTAAATAACATACTTAAATGACCTGGGACCACATTGGTTGCGCCGGTTCCAGATTCAATATTTGAAATTTGAAATGATGTTGGGTCGAAATATTCATTCCCCTGATCCCATGCCACGTCTCTTAGCTCAGAAATTACAGGACCAATCTCAAGAATTGGGCTGAGCACTTTTTTGGGGTAGGCCACATGACCTTGTTTCCCAAGAAGTTTCAAGTTACCACTCAAAGATCCCCTTCTGCCAACTCTGAGCACATCACCCACCCTGTCGGATGAGCTAGCTTCACCTACAAGACAATAATCTATGATCTCATTCTTTGCAGCCAAAGCATTGATTAAGGTATTAATTTTACCATCTTGTGGTTCTCCTTCTTCATTGCTAGTTAGCATCACCCAGATTTGAAAGTCTGGCTCAGGGCAGTTAGGCAAGAAATTTTTCAAGGCTTCAATAAAGGCAGCAACACTTCCCTTCATATCTGCAGCACCTCTGCCAATTAACTCTCCATCAATCACATTGGCCTCAAAAGGGTGGGAAGACCATTCCTCCTCTGGACCTGAGGGGACCACATCGGTATGCCCTAGGTAGCAAAAAATTTTTCCCTTAGTACCAAATTTGGCCAGCAATGTTTCGCAATTTAACTCTTTAATTTTTTCTACGCCAAAGCCAAGGGATAGCAGCTCTGGTTCCAGGAGCTTAAAGCACCCTCCATCATCTGGAGAGATAGATTTAATCTTAATGAGTGCTTGGGCTAAATTTAAAGCTGACATAGCTTATTGGTTTTTATGAAGAGCATCATTCAGCTCCACTGATTTTAAGTTGACTCTTGCTTCAACAGCCCCAGATAATGAATTGCGAATAAAGAGTAAGTTATCTTGATTGGATAATTGATCAGCCTTTACAACCCCCTGAGATACCATGTCTCTATCAAAGACTTCAACCTTTGAGCCACCGGTGAGGTAGAGACCAGCCTCAACAATACAGTTATTACCTAAAGGAATACCAAGCCCTGCATTGGCCCCAAGGAGGGAATTTTCTCCAACTGATATCTTCAATTTGTTTCCACCGGAGAGAGTGCCCATCGTACTAGATCCGCCGCCTAAATCAGAGTTTTTGCCAACTATCACACCTGCCGAAATTCTTCCTTCAATCATTGCAGCACCAAGGGTGCCAGCATTAAAATTTACAAAGCCTTCATGCATTACTGTGGTGCCTTCACTAAGGTAGGCACCCAATCTCACTCTACTGGTATCAGCAATTCGAACCCCTGGAGGTACAATGTAATCAGTTAGCCTGGGAAATTTATCTATGGATTTAATCTCTAACGACCTATGTGCTCTTTTGGACTCCAGTATTGAATGATTGATACTTTCAAGTTCAATTGGACCATTGTTTGTCCAGGCAACATTTGGCAACATATTAAATAAGTTATCTAGGTTTAGGGTATTGGGCTGAAAGAACTTATAGGAAATTAGATGAAGTTTTAAGTAAGCTTCTTCAATACTTTGTATTTTTATGTCCTCCTGAATTCTACAAAGAATAAGCTTGATGTTTGAATTGAGGGATTTTAAGGCGGAGAGGGTGATTTCATCCTCTATATTCAGAGCTTCAACATCCTGGATTTCAAATATATTTTCATCCATGAGTGGATTCCAGGAATCATAAAGATTGGACGATTTAAGATCTCCTCCTGCAAAGGCTATAAGGGGAAAGAATACATCAAGAGTTTTTCCTGAGGCACCTATGGTGGCTAGGCCCAAACCTATTAATGGCATTTTATTCATTTGCTTATTATATGGAGTCAGGGAATTAATTGTAGAGTTTAAAGGTTTTTTAGTTTTGCTCTAATAATTTTTTCCTTACTTTCGCTAATCTGACTACTCTTTTTAGCATCCATCACAATAAAGTTATCTTCTACCTTTTCACCAAGGGTTGTAATACGAGAAGAAATAACATTTATTCCATGCTCATAAAATATATATGCAACCTTGGAGAGCAGAGAGGGCTGATCAAGAGTTTCAAGAGTAATGAGGTTTGATGAGGTATTTGCATTTTTTGAAATTTCTACCCTAGTAGAATATTCAAACACTCTCCTTGTCTCATGAGAGGTTTGCATTTTTTCTATTTTCTCCCCGTCAGAGAGTCTAGATTTTATTTTTTGTTGGATTGCCAATTCATCTCTTTTTATTAAGTTACTTCCAAGAACTCTGTGCCTACAAATAAATGTATTCATTGCAAATTGCCCATCATTGGTTGTGTGAATATTTGCATCAATGGTCTCCAGCGAGAGGCTTTCTAGGGCCTGAGCTGTTTTATAGAATAGGCCCTGTTGATTGGGCGTGAAAATGAATACTTCCAAAAAATTTTTTCTCTTACTGACATGAACTGCGGTGCTTGAATCCGCTTCAGAGATGATCAGAGCTTGATTGGCCAATTGCTCGACTTGGTATTTAGAAAAATAAGCGCTCGGCAGTTGAGCCCAAAGATTTTTTATATCCAAGGTATTCAAATCTTCCAAGTGGCCCAATGCTCTTTTTTTCCTTTCGGTGATTATTGAATTGGCAGAGTCATACTCCTCACGATTTAGCTTTTTCCTAGAGGATAGAAATAATTCCTTCAATAGATCGTGCTTCCAGGAATTCCATAAAGTGGGGTTGGTACCCCGAATATCATTCACCGTTAGGATATAGATGTAATTCAATTTCTCAAGATTATCCACAATCTTTGTAAACTGCTGAATTGTTTCAGGATCATGAATATCTGTTTTCTGTGAAATAGAAGACATCACCAAGTGGTTCTGAACAAGCCATTTTAATAGCTCAGTATCATGCAATGAAAAGCTCAGCCGCTTACAAAATTTAGCAACTATGCGCACCCCAATTTCAGAGTGATCCCCCCCTTTACCTTTGCCTAGATCATGGAATATTCCAGCGAGATAGAGCAATTCTATTTTAGGCAGCTTATTAATAAGCTCTTGCTCAATTCGCATCGATTCATCCATATTTCCTATCTGCATTTGGCGCATGTTGTGAACAACTTTTAGGGTATGCTCATCCACCGTGTAGACATGAAACATGTCAAATTGCATTTGACCCTCAATGTCTCCAAATTCTGGAATAAGCAATCTCAAGACACCCAATTGCTTTAGTTTTTTTAGAATAGTGGAGAGACTAGTTTGAGACTTTAATATCTCAAGAAATTGATTTCCAGTTTCAATTGTTAAGAAAAATTTAGTGCCAACTTTTGGCAATGCAGTCCGAATTTTTTGAATAGACAGGCAATCTAAACCATTAATATTTTTCAGCCGCCCGATTTGCAAGAAGCTCTCTAGAATTAATTCTGGATGTTTCGCCAGATTCACGTGCTCTTGAATTCCCAGCCTATCCTTAAATAGGTAAAAATTCTTGGTGTAAGGTCTTTTGATTAAAGCATCTCTATCACTGTATGCCTGGAAAACCATTTCATTAAAATTAGATAATCGAGACGCATGTTGAAAGAAAGCACACATAAATTTCTCAACAGAAGAGGACTGTTTAGATGCTCTGAGCCTTGATTTAGATGCTAAAAGTAGCTGATTTTCAAAGCTTATGCGATTAGATTTTGCGTGAATATTAAGAAGAAAGCGCATGGATTTAATATGGCAATATGAAGTATTGATACTCTTCAAATATTGGATATCAAATATACCCAGCCGCGCACTAGCTTCAAAATTCTTAACCTCAAAGCAATGCTCTAAAATCCATAAAGCAGTTTGAAAATCTCTCAGGCATCCCGGGGATTCTTTTAGATCAGGCTCAAGATTAAACTCTGTTGAATCAAAAGATTGAAATCTGCCGTATTGTTCTAATCTTTTTGCTTTAAAAAACTTAGATTTAGTCCAGCTTTTCTTAATGCCATTAAGATTTTTTTGTAATTCTCTTTCTGATTCTGGCACGCAATAAAGGATTCTATGCGAAAGGTAGGATGTAAATTCCTTTAGATCAGCTTTCGTAATTTTTTGAATCTCTCTGAGAGTTCTAACCGAGTGGCCAATTTTGACATTCAACGTCCAAAGCCAGCCTATAAAATCTTTTACTTCTTCAATTTTCTGACTTTTTTTAACTAGCTGGATAATTGAAAGGTCAATATCGGAACCTGGAAACAGCTCGTTTCTGCCATAGCCACCCAGGGCAATAATTGCAAAATCGCTCTCAAGCTTTAATCGTTTAAATTCTCTAATGATCAGAGAATCAAATTCTTTTGATCTGTCGCCAAGAAAACACTCAACCAATTCAGGCTGCTCAAAAATATGATGAAACTGCTCTTCAAATTTGGAGTTAATTTGATCTAGAGTGCTATTCAAAAGGATTCGTCGCTGCGTTGAGTCAAAACCTCCACACCAGTTGAGGTGACAGCAAGAGTATGCTCCCATTGCGCAGAATTTCTTCCATCTTTTGTTTCAACGGTCCAGCCATCTTCAAGAAGCTTTGTAAATTTTGTGCCTTGATTAATCATGGGCTCAATCGTAAAACAGAGGCCTTCCTCTAGCTTGAGACCTGTACCTAATTTGCCATAGTGAAGAACCTGAGGATCTTCGTGATACACCTGCCCAATTCCATGCCCGCAATAATCCTCTACTACCGAATAATGATTCTGGAGAGCATGTTCTTGTATAACGGCGCCGATATCGCCTAGATAGGCTCCTGGCTTTACAAGTTCAATTGCTTTATATAGACACTCCTGAGTCACTCTTACCAATCTTTCGTTGTGCGGCTGGGTTTTTCCAACTAAAAACATTTTTGAGGTATCGCCATGCCAACCATCCCTGATTACCGTGACATCAATGTTTAGAATATCTCCATCTTTTAAAACTTTATTCGCAGAAGGTATCCCATGGCATATCACCTGATTAACGCTAGAGCATATAGTTTTCTTAAAACCGTTATATCCAACATTGGCCGGGATGGCTTGTTGCTCATTGACAATAAAATCATGGCATATGGTATCGAGCTCTTCTGTGCTGACCCCAGGCACCACAAGAGGCGTAATCATCTCTAAAACTTCAGCAGCTAATCTACCAGCAATTCTCATTTGAGAAATTTGATCTTTAGTTTTTAAATTTATCTTCATTTTTGTTAAATAGTGATGGACCTTTTGACCTTGCCAATATAAAGTATCGTTTTAATGCCAGCGCACAATTTTAGCTCATTAAAACCCCACTTATCACAATTTATTGCTTTCTTTTCCCTATTTTTTAAGGCGAGTTCTTTATGACCTTTCCTGCGCTTTTGGTTTTAGAAGATGGCACTATCTGCAAAGGCTTGGGCTTTGGAAGCTCTACTTTGTCAGTGGGAGAGATTGTTTTTAATACCTCTATGTCAGGCTATCAAGAAATTATTACTGACCCCTCGTATGCCAAGCAAATCATTGCATTTACTCATCCTCATATTGGCAATACAGGTACTAACGATGAAGATAATGAATCGGATAGTGTTTTTGCATCTGGCGTGGTGATCAAGAACTTACCAAAACATCATAGTAATTGGCGCGCAACAGCATCACTTGAAGAGTTTTTAACAGCGAGAAAAGCTATAGGCATAGCAAATATTGATACTCGTCAGTTAACAGCAAGGCTTAGAGATCATGGGTCGCTTAAAGCCTGTATTCTGCCGGATAGCTTGGATGCTTTAGATCTAGCTCATGATGCGCTCAATAGTTTTCATGGACTAAAAGGTGTAGATTTAGCGAAAGAAGTGACTGCGAAAAATAATTATTCTTGGGACGAGGGTACTTGGCCTGACTATCAAGACGTATCCAATGATACTTTCATTATTGCTGTAGATTTTGGGATTAAGAAAAATATCTTAAGGCTCCTCAGAAAGCATGTAGGAAAAGTGATGGTTGTGAATGCTCAAATTAGTTTTGAGGAGCTCATGGCTTTAAATCCTGATGGCGTCTTCCTATCTAACGGCCCAGGAGATCCAGAGCCTTGTGATTATGCTATCAAGCTTATTCAAAAGCTCTTGCATATCAATATGCCAATCTTTGGCATTTGTCTTGGGCACCAACTCCTTGCATTATCTGGTGGCTGCAAAACTTATAAAATGAAATTTGGTCATCATGGAGCCAATCACCCTGTGCAAGATATTGACTCTAAAACAGTATTCATTACCAGCCAAAATCATGGGTTTGCAGTTGATGAGGCCAGTCTTCCAGAAAATATCAAAACAACTCATATCTCTTTATTTGATAAAAGTCTTCAGGGAATAGAGTTTGCTGATAAGCCAGCTTTTAGCTTTCAAGGACACCCTGAGGCGAGCCCAGGACCTCATGAGCTAGAGGAGTTGTTTGTAAAATTTAAATCTTTAATTCAATCAAATGCCAAAAAGAACTGATATTAAATCTATTTTAATTATTGGAGCAGGGCCAATTATTATCGGTCAGGCGTGTGAGTTTGATTATTCAGGCGCTCAGGCTTGCAAGGCGCTTAAAGCAGAAGGGTTTCGGGTGATTTTGGTAAATTCAAATCCTGCCACGATTATGACCGATCCATTATTGGCCGATGCAACTTACATAGAGCCTATTCACTGGGAATCAATTGCAAAAATCATAGAAAAAGAGAGACCCGACGCCCTGTTACCAACAATGGGCGGTCAAACAGGTCTAAACACTGCTCTTACTTTAGCCAAAGAGGGCGTATTAGAAAAATACAATGTTGAATTAATTGGAGCTTCTCGCGAGGCCATTGATAAAGCAGAAGATCGAGAGCTATTTGACAAAACCATGAAGGGTATTGGTCTTGCCACTCCAAAATCTGGTATTGCCCACACGATGGAAGAGGCTATTGAGGTTCAAGGAAAGCTAGGATTTCCATGCATTATCCGCCCTTCATTTACCCTGGGTGGGTCAGGCGGCGGCATTGCTTACAATATCCAAGAATTTAAAGAAATATGTGAAAAGGGTCTGGATTTATCTCCCACCACAGAGCTCCTAATTGACGAGTCACTTCTTGGTTGGAAGGAATATGAATTAGAGGTTGTAAGAGATAAAAATGATAATTGCATTATTATTTGCTCAATTGAAAATCTTGATCCTATGGGCGTTCATACTGGCGACTCAATAACTGTTGCTCCTGCCCAAACGCTTACTGATAAGGAGTATCAAATTTTACGCAATCAGTCTTTCCAGATCTTGAGAGCAATCGGAGTCGAGACTGGCGGCAGTAATGTTCAGTTTGGCATTAATCCAGAAGATGGCAGGGTCGTGGTGATAGAGATGAATCCTCGAGTGAGCCGCTCATCTGCTCTTGCGTCTAAGGCTACTGGATTTCCAATTGCTAAGGTAGCTGCGCTTTTATCTGTTGGATTTACTTTGGATGAACTACAAAATGATATCACCGGTGGCCTAACCCCTGCATCTTTCGAGCCCTCAATTGATTATATTGTTACAAAAATTCCAAAGTTTGCATTTGAAAAATTTCCACAAGCCAATGCTAGATTGACCACTCAAATGAAATCAGTTGGCGAAGTCATGGGTATTGGAAGAACTTTTCAAGAGTCTTTTCAAAAGGCCATGCAGAGTCTTGAAGAGGATCTTTATGGACTTGAAAGCATCATTGAAGTTACTGAAAACCAAAATGAGATACTGCACTTTGAATTAACTTTTCCTGGGCCTAGGCGAATTCTTTATGTGACCGATGCTTTAAGATTAGGATGGGAGATAGAGAAGGTTTATGAATTAACAGGCATTGATAAGTGGTTTCTATATCAGCTCCAAGAGCTCTTAGAGGATGAACGCTTATTGGAAGGCATGAGTTTGGATGATTTATCTCGCGAGAAAATGTTGGAATTAAAGCAAAAGGGCTTTGCAGACCAAAGAATTGCGGTATTAACAAAATCCTCTCCCAAGGAAGTGCGTTTAAAAAGAAAAAAATTTGAAATAGTACCCTCTTATAAAAGAGTAGATACTTGCGCGGCTGAGTTTGCAACAGAAACAGCTTATATGTATTCAACTTATGAAGGTGAATGCGAGGCAAATCCCTCGATCAATAAAAAAGTTATAGTATTGGGGAGTGGTCCTAATAGGATTGGCCAGGGCATAGAATTTGATTATTGCTGCGTTCATGCGTCCTTTGCACTTCAGGAAGAGGGGTATGAATCCATTATGATTAATTGCAACCCAGAAACAGTTTCAACTGACTATGACACTTCAGATAGACTATATTTTGAACCAATTACAGAAGAAAAAGTCTTGGATATTATTGATCTGGAAAAGCCAGATGGAGTTATCATTCAATTTGGCGGCCAAACTCCTTTAAAGCTTTCACAGGCTCTTTTAGATTATGGGGTGAAAATTCTTGGTACAGATGTTGATGCTATTGATCGGTCGGAAGATCGAGAGCGGTTTCAGTCATTGGCAAGAAAATTAGAGCTCAAACAACCGTTAAACCAAACTGTTAAAAATATCGAAGAGGCAATTCTTGCTTCAGAAAAAATTGGTTTTCCTATAGTGGTGAGACCCTCATATGTTTTAGGTGGTCGGGCAATGGAGTTAGTTCATACCCAACAAGAGTTAAAAAAATATCTGCAAAGCGCAGTAGAGGTTTCGGATCAAAAGCCAATATTGCTTGATGGCTATTTAACGGATGCAATCGAGGTTGATGTTGATGTAATTTCAGATGGCGAAGAGATTTGTATTGGCGGCATCTTGCAGCATATAGAGCAAGCAGGAATTCACTCTGGTGACTCAGCATGCTCCTTACCCCCATACAGCCTAACAAATCAGGTGATCGAAGAAATTGAATTCCAGGCTAAAAAGATTGCAAAAGAACTCAACGTCGTTGGTTTAATGAACATCCAATTTGCAGTTCAGGAAGACTCAGTTTTTATTATCGAGGTCAATCCCAGGGCCTCGAGAACAGTCCCATTTATTTCCAAATGCATCGGTCAATCCTTAGTCAAATATGCTACCAAAGCAATGGTTGGTAGAACCTTGCATGACATTGGCTTTTCTAATGCATTGCCTGCTAACTATTTTTTTGTAAAGGAAGCAGTGTTGCCCTTTGATAAATTCCCTTCCGTCGATCCAATTCTTGGTCCAGAAATGAAATCTACCGGCGAGGTCATGGGTATTGGCTCCTCTTTTGGAGAGGCCTATGCAAAAGCACAAAAAGCTGCAAATAGAAACATTCCTACCGGAGGACTTGCCTTTGTAAGCGTAAAGGAATCTGATAAAAAGTACCTCAAAGATCTTATTCCATTGATTCTAGGGCAAGGTTTTTCATTAATTGCAACTAAGGGTACTGCAAAGATAATTGCAGATTTGGGTTACCCCACCTCAATCATTAATAAAGTATCCGAGGGTAGGCCCCATACAGTGGATGCGTTGCTTAATAACTCTATTAGCCTGCTTATTAATACAACTGAGGGTCGTCAATCTATTGCAGACTCAGGCTCAATAAGACGCACAGCGCTGCAGAAGAAGATTTTCTGCGTCACCACTATCTTTGGCGCATTTGCTTTGATGGAAGCTCTCAGCAAAAACCCTAATAGCTGGACTTATCATTCTCTTCAAGAGATTCACTAAGCCTTAACATTTGATATAATCTTTGTATGGACAAACTACCCATTACAAAAGCTGGCGGGATCAAACTTTCCCAAGAGCTGCACCGTCTCAAAACTCAAGATAGGATAGAAATCTCTCAAGCAATTGCAGATGCGAGAGCTCATGGTGATCTCAAGGAAAATGCTGAATATCATGCTGCAAAGGAGCAACAGGGTTTTGTTGAGTCTAAAATTCAAGAAATTGAACACGCATTGGCAAATGCACAAATTATTGACGTGAAAGATATTCCAGAAACCGGGAGAGTGGTATTTGGATCCACTGTAGATTTGTATGATGTTAATAATAAGAAATCTATTACCTACAAAATTGTTGGGAATCTAGAGTCTGATCCAGATCAGGGTTTTATATCAATTCAAACCCCTATAGCAATTGGTTTATTGGGAAAATATGAAGGCGATGAAGTCACTATTGCGACCCCATCGGGCGTAATCTCATTAGAAATTGAAAAAGTTAAGCATCTCTAGTTAGCTTATGCACGCTGATTCTTGGGCAATAAAAGCAAAGCAGCTTGGCCTAAGATCGCGTGCAGTTTTCAAGCTAGAGGAGATACTTAAAAAAACTAAAGCCCTAAAAAAGGGCCCAAGTAATATTCTTGACATTGGATCAGCGCCGGGTGGCTGGTCGGAATTAATTAGATTGCTCTCTCCCTCATCTCAAATATTTGCCATTGACTTGCTGGAGATGGATTCAATCGAGGGTGTAACTTTTTTTCAGGAGGATATTATCAATATTGATCAAATAGAAGAAATTTCCTTGCTAAAAAAGAAGTTTGATCTTGTTATTTCTGATTTAGCCCCAAATTTAACAGGTATAAGAACGGTTGATGAAGAAAATATTTTTGATTTAAATATACTGACGCTTGAAATAGCTACCAATTACTTAAAACAAGGTAATACCTCTTTCATTATTAAAACTTTTCAAAATAGTCTTTTGAAAAAACTTCGATTAGAAATGGAAAAGTCTTTTCAATTAGTTCAAACTTACAAGCCAGCTGCTTCTAAAAGCAAGTCTGGAGAAATTTATCTTTATGGAGTGAACCCATTATGAATTCAGTTTTTAAAAATGCCTTAGTGTGGGTAATACTCGGATCAGCTTTAATTTTTATTTTCAATAATATCGACAGTGCGACTTCTCCAAAACGTCAAATGGTCACTTACAGTCAGTTTAAGCAAGAGGTGTTATCCGATAACATCGCTTCCATTACATACAAAGGCGATCAAATGACGATCTTTGGTGAGCGTTTGGATGGAACTAAGTTTGAAACCCGTCATCCTATTTATAAGCGGGATGAAGCCGTAGATTCAGCAATTGATGAGCATGGAGTAGTTACTATTTTTGAAACGGTAGAGCAGCCCTCTATTTGGTCTCAGCTTCTTGTCGGCGCATTCCCTATTTTACTACTTTTAGGGATCTTCTTTTTCTTTATGAAGCAAATGCAAGGCGGCATGTCTGGTAGAGGGGGACCCATGGCATTTGGAAAAAGTAAAGCAAAATTAATGGAGGGTGGAAAAGTTACGACCACCTTTGAAGATGTTGCCGGGTGCGAAGAGGCTAAACAAGATGTTCAAGAATTAGTAGATTTTCTTCGAGACCCCACTAGATTTCAAAAATTAGGAGGCAAGATACCACGGGGCGTATTAATGGTTGGTCCTCCAGGTACTGGAAAAACTCTCCTTGCTAGAGCTATTGCAGGTGAGGCTAAAGTTCCATTTTTTTCAATCTCTGGATCTGATTTTGTAGAAATGTTTGTTGGTGTTGGAGCTTCTCGTGTTAGAGATATGTTTGAACAAGCTCAGAAAAACTCACCTTGCATAATTTTCATAGACGAAATTGATGCTGTTGGACGCCATAGAGGAGCTGGCATGGGTGGCGGGCACGATGAAAGAGAGCAAACATTAAATCAATTGCTCGTAGAGATGGATGGGTTTGATGCGAATGAGGGTGTGATTGTGGTGGCGGCTACAAATAGACCAGATGTTCTAGACCCAGCTCTGCTTCGTCCCGGAAGATTTGATAGGCAAGTTGTAGTTGATTTACCTGATCTAAGAGGTAGGGAGCAAATTCTTAAGGTTCACATGAAAAAAGTACCTCTATCAAAAGATGTAGACGCGCTTGTGATCGCCAGAGGGACTCCAGGGTTTTCTGGTGCAGATTTAGCCAATCTCATTAATGAGGCCGCATTATTTGCTGCCAGATATGGTGATAAGAAGGTCGATCAAAATCATTTAGATCTTGCGAAAGATAAAATTATGATGGGACCTGAGAGAAAGTCTATGATCATGACTGATGACCAGAAAAGAATTACTGCTTATCATGAATCAGGCCATGCAATTGTTGGCCGCATGATGCCAGAACATGACCCAGTTTATAAGGTAACGATAATCCCTCGCGGCAGAGCTTTAGGTGTCACTATGTTTTTGCCTGAAGAGGATCGTTATATGCAGAGCAAGCAATACCTTCACAGCAGAATTGCTACATTATTTGGAGGAAGAATCGCTGAAGAAATAATTAACGGCGAGGATGGCATTACAACTGGCGCATCAAATGATATTGCAGTTGCGACGAGTATTGCAACTAACATGGTTACAAAATGGGGTTTATCTGATTTAGGCCCGCTAAAGTATGGTGAGGATGATTCCAGCCCATTTTTAGGTCGATCCGCATCTATGGCTCCCAAAGGAATTAGTGGCGACACTGCCAACCTTATAGATATGGAAGTGAGAAAAATTATAGAGACTAATTATAAGAAAGCTCAAAAAATACTCAAAGAGAATATAGATAAACTTCATACGATGGCAGAGACCTTGCTGACTTATGAAACAATTGATGTGGACCAAATTGATGACATCATGGCAGGCGCTAAACCACGAGCACCTAAGGACTGGGATGAGCCGAAGGCTCCACAAGCCAAGCCTACAAAAAAAACTTCGATTAAGGGTCCTGCTACAGAGTTATAATTCTCGTATGAATATTAAATTTGGTACTGATGGAATTAGAGGTCCTGTAGAATCTGAGATTACACCAGAAGTATGTCTTAGAATAGGCCATGCAGCAGGAATAGTTCTTAAAGAGATGGGATGGGGCACAGTGTTAATTGGAAAAGATACCCGAGTCTCTGGCTACATGCTTGAATCTGCTCTTCAAGCTGGATTTATAGCTGCGGGAGTCAACGTAAGATTGCTTGGCCCCCTTCCTACACCTGGAGTTGCTTACTTAACTAAATCTCTTAGAAATCAGTTTGGCATTGTTATTAGCGCATCGCATAACGACTATCTTGATAATGGCATCAAACTTTTTTCTGGCAATGGTGAAAAAATCTCAAAAGAGGTAGAACAAAAGATTGAAAAACTTCTCACTGGAGATTTAAAGCCTGTACGAACAGCAGAGCTTGGAAAAGCCAGGAGATTTGATGAATCTGGCGCTAGATATATTGAATTCTGCAAATCTACAGTACCAGCTGAGCTATCTTTTGAGTCACTGAGGATAGTCCTCGATTGCGCTCATGGTGCTTGTTATAAAGTAAGCCCTTCTATTTTTGAGGAGCTTGGTGCGGAGGTTATTACCTTGGGCACAAGCCCGAATGGATTTAATATCAATCATGAGTGCGGCTCAACAAACCCAGCTAAAGCCCAAGAAGAGGTTATTAAGCAAAGAGCTGATTTTGGCATTGCTTTGGATGGAGATGGCGATAGGGTAGTTATAATCGATAAAAATGGCACAATCCTAGACGGTGATGACATCATGTATATTTTAGCATTTTCAAATCCAAATAGAACCGGGCCATGGTCTGGATTAATTGGAACTCTGATGAGTAATTTAGGCTTTGAAGATGGCATTAGAAAACTTGGCTACCAATTTAAACGCGCGGAAGTTGGAGATAAATATGTTAGCCAAATGTTAAAAAAAGAAGGCTGGCTGCTTGGTGGAGAGCCATCTGGCCACATTATCTGTCGAGATTTAGTGAGCACAGGCGATGGAACCATTGCAGCGCTTAAAGTTATCTCATCTTTATTGATGCTAGAAAAAAATCCAGCTGATATTTTAAGCAACTACTCAAAAATGCCTCAGGTGAATATTAATGTTGATGTCGTAAATAAAGATATTCTTTCTGACGCTACTATCCAAAAATCAATTAAAGAAATTGAATCTGATCTAACCGTTGGCAGGGTATTGGTCCGGCCATCAGGAACTGAGAGTAAAATTAGAGTGATGGTCGAATCAGATAGCGAATCAACTGCAAAAAAATATGCTGAAGATATTGCTGGCATGTTTGCTAGTTAGGGCATGAGCTTAAAACTTCTAGCAAACTGGAAACTTCATGGGTCCAAATCTTTTTATCAAAACTGGTTCGCAGCATTCAATCAAAGCTACCGAGGATCTAACCATGATTCGCTTGGCATTGCGCCACCATCAATCTATATAAGTGATATAGCTAGATATTCCAGTAATCCCGGTATCGCTATTGGCTCTCAAAATATAGATCAGTTCTCTTCTGGAGCTAGAACTGGCGAAATTGCATCAAGAATGGTCAAGGATGCCGGCGGCTTATTTTCAATTACAGGGCATTCTGAACGAAGAATGTTCTTTAATGAATTGGATGGTGATATTGCTGCAAAACTTGATCTTGCAAGTGCAGCCTCTCTGATCCCAATTTTATGCGTGGGAGAGTCAAGCGAGGAGAGAGATCAAAATAAAACTGAGAAGGTCCTGGAGATGCAAGTCAGCAATGTCTTAAGGGCTTGCTCAACATTACACTCATTAACCATAGCCTATGAACCTGTGTGGGCTATTGGGAGTGGGATGATACCTGAGCCTGAAGAAATTAATTCAATTCATGAAATGATTAAAGATGTAGTACAATCTCGTTTTTCGAACATTGATCTCCATGCTGTAATTTATGGTGGGAGCGTCAATTTAGAAAATTCTAAATCAATTTTTAAAGAAAAAGAGATTGATGGCGCATTAATAGGTGGCGCGTCACTTAATGGTGAGGAGTTTGCCTCAATAGCAAATATCTTTAATGATTTAAAGGGGTTATAAAAATATGATTATTACAACAATAAAAATCGCATGTATCATCTTAGCAATTATCCTAATTATTTTAGTGATCTTGCAGCAAGGCAAAGGCTCTGATTTGGGATCAGCCTTTGGTGGCGGATCTTCAAACTCAATGTTTGGAGCTGTAGGGCCATCAAACTTTCTTGGAAAGCTAACAGGTCTGATTGCTGCATTGTTTCTTGGTCTTAATTTAGCCCAAGCTGTTTTGTTAAAAAATGAAAATACAGAAATGCTTTTTAGTGACGAGGAAATTCAGGAAGCAAAAAAAGTAGTTGAAATACCTGTTGAGTAGATCAGTATCGCTTAAAAAGCTTAGCTGAGTGCATACTCAGAAGAGTCATCGCCCCTAGTATTACTAATATCTCAGCATAAATATCAGCGAAGAAAAACGAAAATCCAAGCAATAAGCCTCCGCCAATCAAGCGTTTGGACTGCAGACCTCGGAATTTAACTTTGATCACTGACCTGTCTTCAAGACGCGCATCATTGGATGGGCCGATAAATTTTAACCGAGATAAGCAGGCTAAAGAGAAACCGCTAAGAATTAATATTGCGTGATTTGTTGGATCTTCAAATAGAGCTATCAGATACATATTTGAGTTTAATATGCCTGCAAATACCAGGATAACTAAAACACAATGAAGGAAGCATACAAAAGAAACGGAGAATCCTGCTGTATTTAAGGCTAGAGATAAGTTCTTCATTGTTACATTATAACATAACAATCATTCAAATTATGATGGTGCCGAAAGCGGGACTTGAACCCGCACGAGCTTTCGCTCACTAACCCCTCAAGCTAGCGTGTCTACCAATTCCACCACTTCGGCAAAGAGAAAGGATTATATCAAGATATTTTTTTAATGCTTAAATAAATTTAAATAGACTTGACCTTAAGTACATGCTTTCTATACACTCTGTTTCTCTGCAATGCGGGGTGGAGCAGTCTGGTAGCTCGTCGGGCTCATAACCCGAAGGTCGTTGGTTCAAATCCAGCCCCCGCTACCAGTTAGAGAAATACGTACTGGGGCATTAGCCCCTTTTTTATTTGTAAAGCAATGAGAATAGAAGAGATAGAAGATGCAATAAAGCCTGTGGTTGAAAGCCATGGATGTGAGCTATGGGGCATTGATTTATTAAGAGGCAAAAGAAGACCTACGATTAGAGTCTATATAGATGCAATTGCTGGGGCTACAATTGAAGATTGCGAGAAAATTGCACAAGATCTTAATTATGAATTAGCCTTAAATGATTCATTTATTGATCAAGACTATGTATTGGAAGTATCAACACCCGGTATAGATAGGAAGTTTTTTAATGCAAGTCAGCTCAGTGCATTTGTCGATGAAGAGTTTAACTTGAAGCTAAGAGAAGCGATGAATGGCAAGAAAAGCTTAATTGCAAAATTGTTGAATGTTAAAAATAATGAAATGATCTTTAAGTGTGATGAAGAGCAGTTAAGTTTAAATTTTTTAGATCTTGATTTATGTAGATTAAAACCAAATTTTGACGAACTTATGAGAGGAAATAAATAATGGAAAGTATTGAGATATTAGCAGTTGTTGAATCTGTTTCTAATGAAAAAGGAATTGATGAGGGCATTATATTTGGTGCATTGGAGACAGCCATTGCCACCGCTTCACTGCGTCATTTTCACGAAGATGCAGAAATAACAGTATCAATTGATAGGGTATCTGGAGAATATTCAACCCATAGACATTGGGCTGTAGCAGAAGAAACCATTGAGGACTTCCATAAAGAAACTCATATTACTGAAGTTGATTCCCAAATGAGCCTTGGAGATACTTATTCTATAGATGTAGATAATGTAGTGTTTGGAAGGATTGAGGCTCAAGCTGCGCGGCAAGTAATGATGCAAAAAGTTAGAGAAGCTGAGAGAGATAATATTGTTGCAATGTTTACCTCTCAAAATAACTCTCTGATGAATGGAACTGTTAAGCGAGTTACTCGAGACAATATTATTGTAGATATAGGAAATGACATAGAGGCTATTCTTCCAAGAAGCCAATTGCTACCTGGAGAGATTTACAAAATTAAAGACCGAATGAGAGCAATTTTACAAATTCAAGAGATTGACGGCAGGGGCTCGCAATTAATGCTTAGCAGAACTTGTCCAGAAATGGTTACAGAGCTGTTTAGAATTGAAGTTCCTGAAATTAATGAGGATATTATTGAAATTAGGGGTATCGCAAGAGATGCAGGCTCAAGATCAAAGATTGCCGTCAAGACAAATGATGGCAGAATTGATCCTGTTGGCGCATGTGTTGGGATGAGAGGCTCAAGAGTCCAATCTGTTTCTGGTGAACTTGGCAACGAAAGAATAGATATTATTATCTACGATGATAATCCAGCGCAAATGGTAATTAATGCTCTTGCTCCAGCCAAAGTTGAATCCATTGTGATGGATGAGGATTCTAGATCTATGGAATTAGCAGTGAATGAAGAAAATTTAGCACTTGCCATTGGATCAAGAGGGCAAAATATTCGTCTGGCATCCCGTCTTGTTGGGTGGGAGCTAAATATTATTAGCAGCAATGAAGCTGAAGCAAAAGAAAGAGTGGTGGAAGCAGAGTTTCAAGCTAAGTTAATGGATAATCTTAGTATTAATGAAGCTGAAGCAGAGGCGCTGATCAGGGGAGGATTTTTAACTTTTGATGATATTGCTTATGCCGAAGACGACAAGTTGCTCGCTGCTCTTGGATTAGAAGCAGTTAGGGTAGAGGAGATTAAAGCAGCGGCTGCTGATGCCGCACTTCTGGAAGCAATGGGCGAGATCACCCAAGAGGAATCAAACTTAGAATCTTTAACTGAGCTAGGTTTCAGCGAAGAAGAGGTTGATATCCTGGTCTCGAAGTCATTGAAAAGCATGGATGATATTGCAGAGCTTGCTGTAGACGAATTGCAAGAGGTGCTTGAGATCACGGAAAAGAAAGCCGCAGAAATTATTATGAAGGCTAGAGAGAGTTGGTTTAAATAAAAATAGGACAGTACATTGGCATTAACAGTTACAGATTTCGCAAAAACTCTAAAGATTAAAGATGAAGCTCTATTAGAGCGAATGAAGGTTGCTGGTCTTCCTCATACCAAATCATCAGATGAGATAACTCCATCTGATAAATTGGCTTTTTTAAAATCTTTAAATAATCGTAAGTCTGGTTCTAGCCAAGCTATGACATCATCATCTAGTAGTGGTGGGGTAACTGTGAAATCGAAAGGGACTGTATCCCAACCTACAGGCCCTGCATCTATTCAGCCAGAAGGGATGACTGATAACATCGAAACTAAAAGACAGGCAGCCGCAGAGAACCTAAAAGAGCAACAGAAGAAACGTGAAGATCAGATTAAAGAGGCAATTCTTTTAAAACAAGAGCAGCAGCAAGTAGCCAAAAAAACTTCACAAAAATTCCAAACCCCGGACAGATCTCAACCACGTGTAAATATTAAAGATCAGCTTTCAAGAGCAGCCAATGAGTATTCTCGAAGAGAAAAGAGTTTTAGCAATGAAGATTCTGCGCATCAGTTTGCAAAGCCAGTTGAATTTATTCAGCGAGATATAGAAGTTCCAGAAATGATACAGGTTGGCGAGCTCGCTAAACTCATGTTCATTAAAGGAGGGGTGGTTGTTAAGACTTTGATGAGCTTAGGGGTTGCAGCAACCATCAATGATTCAATAGACCAAGAAACAGGCATCTTAGTTGCTGAAGAATTAGGACATAACGGCATTCCTTTCAATGACTCCTCTGTAGAAGATGAAATTATTGGCAGCATTGAATATACAGATATCCCAAAATTAAGAGCGCCAGTAGTCACAGTAATGGGTCATGTTGATCATGGGAAAACAACTCTTCTTGATTTTATTCGCCAGACTAAAGTTGTGGATGGAGAAGCAGGAGGCATCACTCAGCATATTGGCGCCTATCAAGTGCCAGTAGGTAATTCTGTTATCACCTTTATTGACACACCTGGTCACGCAGCATTTTCATCTATGAGAGCAAGGGGAGCAAACACGACTGATGTGGTTATCCTAGTGGTTGCTGCAAATGATGGGGTTATGCCTCAGACAGAAGAGGCAATCAATCATGCGAAGGCTGCTGGTGTATCTATTGTTGTTGCAATCAATAAAATGGATTTACAGGGCGCGGACGTTGAGAGAATTAAGAGTGACTTAGCTGCCAAGGACCTAACGCCCGAAGATTGGGGTGGAAACATTCAAATGATTCCAGTTTCTGCTTTGACAGGAGATGGTGTAGATAAATTATTAGAGGCAGTAGTTCTGGAATCAGAGCTATTAGAGCTAAAAGCACATTACGAAGGACAAGCTCAAGGAGTAGTGATTGAATCAGAGCTTGATAAGTTTAGAGGGCCTGTGGCTACCTTATTGATTCAGAGTGGAACTTTAAAGCTAGGAGATATGGTCGTTTGTGGTGCAGCCATTGGAAAGGTAAAGACCATTATAGGATCTGATACCTCGAAGTTAAAAATTGCAGAACCTTCGTTTGCTGTAGAAATTCTTGGCTTAAATAGCGTGCCTAATGCTGGCGAAAAATTTCAGGTAGTGAAGAATGATAAAGAGGCTCGTGAAATCGCAGCATTTAGAGCGAACAAGCTCAAGGATAGAAAAGTATTAAAACAAAGGGATGAGAGCGTTGGGAATATCTTTGAATCAATGGGTCAATCCAATAAAAAGATCTTGAACGTCATATTAAAATCTGACGTTGCAGGTACCTCTGAGGCTATTGTTGCTGCATTAAATGATATTGGTAATACTGTTGCCTCTATTAAGGTTGTTGCATCTGGAGTGGGAGGTATTTCTGAATCTGACGCTAATTTAGCTGTTGCAACTGAGTCCATGATCTTAGGCTTTAATGTAAGATCGGATAACGCTGCTAAAAAAATAGTAGAAAGCGAAGCCATTATTTTGTCCTATCACAGCATTATTTATGAGTTAATTGACGAGGTTAAAGCTAGGCTAAGCGGTTTACTAGATCCAATCATAAGAGAAGAAATTGTAGGAACAGCTGAAGTTCTAGAGGTATTTAATTCTCCAAAATTTGGTCAAGTAGCGGGTTGCATGGTCGTAGAGGGTTCAATTTTTAAAAGTAAACCAGTGCGTGTATTGAGAGATGACGTGGTTATTCATCAGGGTGAATTAGATTCCCTTCGACGATTCAAAGATGATGTGAGTGAAGTAAAGAGTGGCACAGAGTGCGGGATTGGTATTAAGAATTACAAAGACATTCGACCAGGAGATAAAGTTGAAGTCTTTGATAGGAAAGAAGAAGCTCAAACTATCTGACGCAATGCCATCATCTAGAATTCCTAAAGTAGAAGATTTTTTAAAAAAAGAGATCTCTCAACTTATTTCTGCTCAAGTTCAAGATCAACGTTTTAAATTGCTTAATATTGTTGATGTTAAAGCTGCAGCTGATCTTGGGGTGGCAACTGTATACTTCACAATTATTAATGGTGACAAGTTGCAAGCTCCAGATAAAAAATCTCTAGATAAATTCGCATCTATGATTAGATCTAAACTCTCGCAGTTTATGAAAATTAGAAGAGTGCCCAAGTTGATCTTTAAATATGATGAAAGTTTAGAGAGATACAATAATATTGATTCTATTTTGAGCTCTTTAAGTGACTAATGGATTCATATTAGTCCATAAAGACAGCGGCATAACCTCATCAAGGGTTGTCCAGACTGTAAAAAGAAAATTTCAATTCAAAAAAGTTGGCCATCTTGGAACCTTGGACCCAATGGCCACTGGGTTGCTAATATTGGCTATTAATCGGGCGACTAAATTCTCTTCTTTGTTACTAGAAAGCAATAAATCTTATGCAGCAGAGATCACATTGGGCGAGCAAACTGATACCGATGATGCTGAAGGGGAGATGCTCCTCACTAAATTAGTTACCAGTTCTCATGATGAGATTCAGAAAGAGCTTTTATCTTTTTTAGGAAGTAGCTTGCAACAGCCACCGATTTACTCAGCATTAAAGGTGAAAGGGAAGCCTATGTATAAATATGCGCGTGAAGGGGTTGCAGTAGAAAAAGCACCTCGACCCATCATTATTAAAAGCATTGATAATATTGTGATTAACCTGCCAAAAGTTTCATTTGAGGTTAGCTGCTCTAAGGGCACCTACATTCGATCTATTGCCCGAGATTTAGGATCTCAACTTGGTTGCGGCGGCCATTTATCAGGCTTGGTTAGACTAACCCAGAAAGATTTCTCTTTGGCTGATGCTAAGACTGTCGATGAAATTAGCAATCGAGATATCATCCCGCTTGAAGACGCATTTAATCACCTGGACTCTATTCAAATTCCAGAAGATCAATTAAAAAATTTTATTAATGGCTCTGCTGTGAATATTTCAGCTCCCCAAGAAGGTTTGGTTAGAACTTATAACCCTTTAGGTGAATTTATTGCTCTAGGTAAGATGACTGCAAATGGCTTTAAGCATGAATACCTTGTTTAAAAGCCTAATTAGTAATAAGCTACAGCATCTCAAACTTTAGATATGCAAGGTTTGAGTATTTTTTAGAGCATATCCAAGGAGAAAAACATGGCTTTATTAAAAGAAGAAAAGAATAAAATTGTTAAAGAATTCCAGAACAGCGACGCTGACACTGGCTCACCAGAAGTGCAGATTGCCCTTTTGACAGAGAATATCAATAAACTCCAATCCCATTTTAAAATTCATAAAAAAGATCATCACTCGAGAACAGGTCTAATCAGAATGGTTAATTTAAGAAGAAAGCTATTGGCTTATCTGAAAAGAAAAAATCTAGAAAGCTATCAAGCAATAATAAAATCTCTTAAGTTAAGAGGATAAACAAAGGAAAATCGTGGAAGACAATAAATTAAATACTCAGTCCGTAGAGTTTGAATACGGAAATAAGACTGTAAAAATAGAAACCGGTAAAATTGCTAGACAGGCAACATCCAGTATTATCGTGACTATTGATAACCTAGTTGTGTTAACAACAATGGTTGCCAGAAAAGAAGCAGATCCTAGAAAAGATTTTTTCCCTCTAGCAGTTTTTTACCAAGAAAAATTTTATGCGGCAGGTAAAATTCCTGGAGGATATTTTAAGAGAGAAGCTCGCCCAACTGAACAAGAAACACTAACTTCAAGGCTGATTGATAGACCAATTAGGCCTTTGTTCCCTGAAGATTTTAAAAATGAAGTGCAAATATTTTGCACAGTTCTATCGGCTGATAAAAATATCAACCCAGATATCGCTTCATTAATTGGAGCTTCTGCAGCTCTTTCTATTTCAGGCGTCCCTTTTCAGGGTCCTCTTGGAGCAGCAAGAGTTGGATTTATTGATAGCAACTTTGTATTAAACCCATCCCCAGCAGAGCTAGAGAACTCTATGTTGGATATGGTGGTAGCAGGAACAGCCGATGCCGTCCTCATGGTTGAATCAGAAGCCAGGGAGCTTAGCGAAGATATTATGTTGGGCTCAGTACTGTTTGGCCATCAAGAAATGCAAAAAGTAATCAAAGCCTGCTCAGATTTAAGAGCCAAAGTTAATCCGACTCCTTGGGAGTTCTCAGAAGACACTGTGACTGCAGATTTTACAGCAAAGATTGCAGAATCTTTTACAGGTGACATTGCTGCTGCTTTTAAAATAGCAGATAAAGCTGAGCGAGGAGACGCAATTCATGCGATTAAAGATCAGATCATAGAAAAGCATGCTGCCGATCTTGATGATTTAGAAAAAGGTAAGCTTATGAATGCCTTCAAAGCTGTTGAAAAAGACGTAGTCAGAAAAAGTATTCTTTCCAATGAGCCTCGAATTGATGGTAGGGATCGTGATACGGTGAGACCTATTTTTGTAGAAACAGGTATTCTTCCAAGCGCACATGGCTCTTCCTTGTTTACTCGAGGGGAAACGCAAGCGTTGGTAGTAGCAACTCTTGGATCAACCAGAGATGCTCAAAGGATTGAGAGCCTAAGCGGAGAGCAGCACAATCAATTTATGCTTCATTATAATTTTCCTGCATACAGTGTTGGCGAAATTGGCATGCCTCTTGGACCAAAAAGACGTGAAATTGGCCATGGTAACTTAGCCAAAAGAGCTATCAAGGCTGTTTTGCCTAACCCAGAAGAGTTTGGTTATACCTTGAGAGTCGTATCTGAAATTACTGAGTCTAATGGTTCTAGCTCCATGGCTTCTGTATGTGGCACCTCGCTATCACTAATGGATGCTGGTGTCCCAATCACAAATCCAGTTGCTGGAATTGCAATGGGCTTGATCAAGGAAGCCGATAACTTTGCAGTGCTAACTGATATTCTTGGTGATGAAGATCATCTCGGAGACATGGACTTTAAAGTTGCAGGAACAAAAGATGGCGTGACCGCCTTGCAAATGGACATTAAGGTTCAGGGCATTACTGCTGACATTATGGAGTCTGCATTAGAAAAGGCTAAAACTGCAAGATTGCATATTTTAGAAAAAATGAATGCTGTAATATCCGGACCTAAAGAATTATCTGATAACACCCCTGCGATGAAAAAAATTACAGTTCATCAAGATAAGATTAAAGAGATCATAGGTAAAGGCGGGGCTGTTATTAAAGCCATGCAAGCTGATACTGGCGCATCTGTTGATGTTAACGATGATGGTGTCGTCACCATCTTTGGTGAAACACAATCAATCATGCTTGCTGCTTTAGAGATCATAGAAGGCATTATTGAAGATCCAGAGTTAGATAAGATATATGAAGGCAAGGTAGTTAAAATCGTAGACTTTGGCGCTTTTGTAAACATTCTTCCAGGCAAAGATGGTTTACTTCATGTCTCAGAGATCTCCGCTGAAAGGGTTGAGAATGTTTCAGATGTTCTCACGGAAGGTGACATCATCAAGGTTAAACTGATAGGTTTTGATCGCGGGAAGATGAAGCTTTCTAAAAAAGCAATCGAAGAATAATCATTCAAAATGATAAGTCATTTATGGTTTATCATAATTTTATATAATGTCAAGCAACATTAATTTTTTTTGTTTAGTACTTGCATCCAGTAGCTCATTTGTGTTTTTATATACTAGTTAACACATAAAACCTTAGGGGGAAATTATGGATAATGCATGGAGAATGATAAATGAACTAGTTGGAAATCTAACTAGCGTCATTACAGGAATCCTAGGACTTGGAATTGTTGGAAGCTTAGCTTTCGGTGATATGCTTGGACTAGATGTGATTGGCAACATTACTGCTTTAGTGGAAACACTAGCTAATGGTGGAGTTGTTGGACTGCTTGTTTTAGCAGTTTTAATGAGTCTTCTTAAGTAAACTTAAGTAATAAATTAAGAAGGGCGTAAGTCCTTCTTAATTTTTATATATATAAAATATGGACTTTAATTTAACCCTCAAAGGAATTCAAACATTTATTTGGAAAGTAAATGGTGTGCTAATACCATTAGTTTCTGTTTCATTGCTTCTAGGCATAATCTTTGGCCCCACAACTCCTTTTGTTGGAGACGTTTATACCAACGTTGCTGCAATAATAAAAATGCTTGGAGAGGATGGCTTACTTGCGCTTATCTCAGTAGTTATTATTCTTGCATACCTAAAGAAGTAAAAACTTTTTTAGTGAATTCTGGTTGGCTCTCAACCTATAATTTCTTTACTCTTAATCAATGATGGTGGCTATGGGTGGAATTGAACCACCGACCCCAGCGTTATGAGTGCTGTGCTCTAACCATCTGAGCTACATAGCCAAGTTTGGAAATGATAAAGAAGTCCAATTATAAGTCAAACATTAAATTTAAAATGAATAATATCTCCATCACGGACTATATAGTCTTTACCCTCAAGTCTTAATTTTCCTTCTTTTTTAGCTCCAGCCTCACCCTGACACGCAATAAAATCAGAATAAGATATAACTTCCGCTTTAATAAAGCCTCTTTCAAAATCCGTATGAATGACTCCTGCTGCTTGGGGAGCTAATGCATTTTCATGAATGGTCCAAGCTCTAGATTCTTTCGGCCCAGAGGTAAAATAAGTCTCTAGATTTAAGAGCTTATAACCAGCTAAAATAATTTTATTAAGGACTGGTTCGTCCATACCAAGTAGTTCTAGATATTCCCTTTGCTCTTCCTCTTCAAGGTTAGCAAGCTCATGCTCTATTTTTACCACCGCAGGAATAATATCTATTGAGTTTGCAGCAGCGTATTCTTGAATATCTTTAATTTTATTTTTTGATTCATCGTCTGATAAGTTTGCAATTAATAGCATGGGCTTAGTCGAAAGCAAATTTAAGCTATTAATAAAAGCAAGTTCTTCATTATTAAAAGTATCTAACTTTGGTAGAGCCCCATTACTCATCAAATCTTTTAGGGAGTTGATAACCACTTGATCTATTTTAGCCTGGGCATCCCCAGACCTAATTAATTTTTCTAATTTTAGCAATCGTTTATCGAGGACTTCAATATCAGCAAAGATCAATTCTAAATTAATTGTCTCTAGATCACTCAATGGATCAACTGCACCTTCTACATGGACGACATTATCATCTTCAAAGCATCTCACAACATGAAGCAGGGCATTCATCTCTCGAATATTTGATAAAAATGCATTGCCCAGGCCTTCACCTGTTGAGGCCCCTTTGACCAATCCTGCAATATCTACAAAACTCATAGTAGTTGGTATAACTTTTTCTGAATTTGCTATCTTATTAATTTCAATCAATCTTGTATCAGGGACATTTACGATACCCACATTAGGTTCTATAGTACAAAATGGAAAGTTTTCAGCAGGTATTGCTGATTTTGTTATAGCATTAAAAAGCGTAGATTTACCTACATTAGGCAATCCAAGAATTCCGCATTTAAAACCCATATTTATCCTGTGTGAAGTTGGAGCTGAACTTTTGCAATTTGCTTGTCTGCAAGTAACTCAATAATATTTAAAAATTCTAGATAACTATCATCTAATAGTTTTTTTTCATGAGGCTTGAATTTACCTAACACCCAATTAGTCACATCTTCTTTTTGTCCGGGATGACCTATACCTATCCTGATTCGAAGAAAACTATTGCCTACTAAGCTGATAATACTTTTAAGCCCATTGTGGCCGCCGTGACCCCCTTCAACTTTAAGTTTTATTGTGCCCATAGGCAGATCTAAGTCATCATGCAAGATTACCGTATCTATAAGCTGTAGGTTTGTATTTTTGATTATCTTATGAATAGACTGACCAGACTCGTTGACATATAAATTTGGATAGCCCCAAAGAATTCTCTCATCTGCTGAAACAGCAACAGATGAATCTAACTTACTTTTTATCTTGAGAACAATATTGTTTTGCAGGCAATAGTTGATAACCCAGTCTTTTCCAATATTATGCCGAGTATCATCATATTTCTGACCAGGATTTCCTAGGCCAAGAATACTTATATTAGGCATAGTTTAGTTGCAACTTAACTACTTTCTTCTGGGTTATCTGCAGAGCCCTCATCATCTTTAGCATCTGATGCTTCCTCTGTTGCCTCGCCTTCAGGTGCAATTTCAGCTTCGACTCTTGGGGCATTCACGGACACAACCATTTGATCGTGTGCTGCATCTAGACCTGGTATTTCAGCTCCTTCGGGTAGCTTTAATTCAGTTAAGCGAATAGCTTCATGTAACATTAGATTGGTAATATCTATCTCTATAGCTTCAGGAATATTTCCTGCTAAACAGGCTATTTCAATTTCTGACATAGCTTTTGCGATAACACCACCATCAGTTTTAACGCCCTCACAATTGTCTTCACCAATAAATCTAAATGGCACTACAACTTTTAACTTAGTCTTTCCAGATACTCTCAGAAAGTCAGCATGCAAGAACTTTCCTTTCACTGGTTCCCTTTGAAGTTCTTTTAATACAACTTTTTCTTCTTGACCTTCAAGTTTAATCAGTAAGACCTGAGTATAGAAAAGTTCATTCTCTGAGGCCTTTGTTAACTCATTTAACTTCACTTTGATATTCTTAGATTCTTGCTCATTACCATAAATAATAGCTGGCACCATAGAGTCTTCTCGCCTAATTTCACGAGTTTTGTTAGTTCCAGTTCTAATTCTTAGATCTGCGTTTAATATAATTTCATTTGACATAAGTTGTACCTTTAAACTTTTTACAAGAACAGAGCGCTCAGCGACTCTTCATTGTTTAATCTTCTAATGCATTCAGCAATTGTTGGTGCAAGAGAAATGACGCGTATTTTACTGCATTTTTCTGCTTCTGTGGACAGTGGAATGGAATTGGTTACAACTAATTCATCAATGGAGGAATTTGTAATTCTTTCAATTGCTGACCCAGAAAGAACGGGGTGGGTGATATAAGCCTTCACTTTAGCTGCCCCAGCATCTTTTAAGGCTTGCGCAGCATTGCAAAGTGTTCCTGCAGTATCAATTATATCATCTGGAACTATGCAGCATCTTCCTGCCACATCTCCAATAATATTCATCACTTCTGATTCATTGGTTGTAGCCCTTCTTTTATCAATAATTGCAAGATCGGACTCATCTAAAAATTTTGCCAGGGCTCTGGCTCTTACTACGCCACCAACATCAGGAGACACAACTAGAATTTGCTCATCAGATGAAGAGCGAGATTTAATATCGTCATGCATAATCTTCGTTGCATAAACATTATCAGCCGGCATATCAAAAAACCCTTGAATCGATTCTGAGTGCAGATCAACCGTTAAGACCCTATCAATACCTACTGTATTCATCATATCAGCAATCACTTTTGCGCTAATTGGTACTCGCGCAGATCTCACTCTTCTATCTTGGCGGGCATATCCATAGTAAGGAAGGATTGCAGTAATTTTAGATGCAGAAGACCTTTTAAGTGCATCTGTGATCAGCATTAGCTCCATTAAGTTTGTATTTGAAGGCGCGCATGTAGATTGAATGATGTAGGCTTCGTGCCCTCTAACATTTTCAAGAATTTCTACTTTGATCTCACCGTCTGAAAATTTACTTAATTCGATTTGACCAAGCTTTAATCCAAGGATACTGACTATCTCAGACGCAAGTTTCTTTGAGGCTGAGCCAGCAAATATTCCTAGTGTTGGTTTATTAATCATAATTTTTAAAAATGGCTGGGGTGGCTGGATTCGAACCAGCGCATGACGGGATCAAAACCCGTTGCCTTACCGCTTGGCTACACCCCATTATGTTATGTATTCTAATAATGGTGAACATTGTAATGGTTCACAAAAAAAGTGTCTCCATTTAGTTGGAATTTTTTTTAAAGTTTTTTCAATCTCAACATCTTCTTTATAGATGCAAAACATCGTTGAGCCAGTTCCTGAGAGTTTTATATCAATTGCGAGACTTAACTCTTTATAGATTTTGTGTAGATTTGTATTTTTGGATAGGAAAAGAGGCAAGAAAGAGTTGTCATATCCTTGAAGATTCTGAGGAGAGTTCAAAACATCAAGCTCATCCCACTTAGCAAACATTTCTTTGGTTGAAGTGTGAATATTGGGAGAGATAATTAAAAATTTTGAATTCACGCAGTGCACTTCTTCTAGCACCTCACCAATGCCGGTTGCAATAGCATTTTTTCCAAATATGAAGAAAGGAACATCTGCTCCTAGCTCTTCACCTATAACCATCAACTCGGAAATTGAGAGGCAAAGATTGTAGAGCTTATTGATTCCAATTAACGCTGCTGCTGCATTCGAGCTTCCGCCCCCCAGGCCTCCACCAATTGGAATATTTTTAATTATATGTATTTTACAATGTATATCCTGCTTAGTATGTTTACTGAGAGACAGTATTGCTTTGTAAACAATATTATTTTCATTCTCAATATCAAGAGAGGAATTAGTGGTGATGGTGCTTTGTGGCTTATTAGCTTTTTGGATGGTTAGCTCATCAAACAAATTTATGAGCTGAAAGTGACTTTTAATTTCATGCATACCATCGGCTCTTTTTCCTACCACCTCAAGCATCAGATTTAATTTAGCCGGACATGAAATATTGATGATTTGATTCATCGCTTAAGAAATCCAGAGACTTGCCAGGTATTTGAAGTGAGAGTAATTGAAACTTTATCTGGAGAAGCTAAGCATGAAGCTTTTAACGAGGCATTATTCCAATTTTGTTGCTGATTAGAGAAATTTAAGCATTGATAAAAGATTTTTATTATTTCTAACATCACCGCTCCTTGAATCTCCTTATCAAACTCCTTGGTGCCATAACTTGTTTGCATTTCTAAAATTTTATTATTTTTTCGGTCTATTTTGGCCCTAAAGACATTGCCATAAAACGGTTTTTTAATCTGTATAATGTCATTATCCAAGTTGCTATGTAGCGAGAGGTTGAGAGCGATAGTCTCCTCTCCATTATTAGCGAACAGCTTGCCAATCAAACTGCTCTCAGGTTGATATTGTGGAGTTGAAGCGCACGAGCAAACTAATAGGGCAATACAAAGATTTTTTGTTATGGAATTACAGCTATTTGGCATAAATCATAAAACTACAAAGCTTTCTGAAAGAGAGCTTTTTATTATAAATGAGTCTAATCAAGAAGAGTTTAAAAACTTTATATCGACTACTTTTAATGGCCAGATAGAATCATTCTTTGCTTTATCTACATGCAATAGAACAGAGATCTATTTTTATGCTCAAGAACTAATGTCTGAAATAGTAATGGAGAAAACTGTAGAATTCCTTGGTTGCAGCCAATCAATAATCCAAGACTCTTATAAATTAGATGGGATCAAAGCTTTAGAGCATATGTGTTGCGTTGCAAGCGGACTTGACTCTCAAGTTCTGGGCGAGCAAGAAATCTTTGGTCAATTCAAAAAAGCTGTTCAATCCTTTGTAGATCTCCAAGTTGTGCATGGCACCTTTCAGCAAATCATTGATGAGGCTATCTCGATTGCCAAGGCGGCTAGGACAGAAACCAGCATTGGAGTGAATCCATTATCAGTATCTGGATTAGCACTAAAGATTGTTAAGGAAATTTTTGAGGAGCCTCAGCAGCAACAAGTAACCGTCGTGGGAGCAGGTCAAATGGCTATCGGCGTCTTGGAACATTTTTATAGCAATGGCATTCAAAAAATTCATGCAATCAATCGAACCAATAAAACCTTGGATATCTCAGAATCCCTTCAGCTGGATACTTCAAATCTTAGCCAACTGGCAACAGCAATCATTACAACTGACATATTAGTTGCCTCTATTAGTACCCCGTTGCCAATTATTGGCAAAGGCTTAATAGAGAATGCTTTTCGCCAACGAAAGAATAAACCCATGCTTTTGATAGACTTAGGTGTTCCAAGAAATATTGAGGATCAGGTTAGAGATATAGAAAATGCATACTTATTTAGCATCGAGGATATGGAGAAAGTTACGCAAGAAAATTTAGTGGAAAGAACCAGCGAAGCGAAAAAAGCGCATACTTTGATTGCAAATAAAGCAGCCCTAGTTGAAAGTAACATAAGTATAAAAAATATTAGAAGCAAGGCATATCTTGCACTTACTTCGATTGTAAAGAGTTTGAGTGATGAAAGTATTGAGCGCATTTCTCAATCACAGGATCCTTTGCAGGAAGTTCAACAGATACATCAACTTTCTGATGATCAGCTACAATGCTTGTCAACGCAAACCCCGCATGCAATATTATCAATGATCAGGGAGATTAGAAGTGCTAAATAGCTCTATTGTTTTAAAATTAGAAAGCCTCTTAACCCGCTCTGGAGAGATCAATACTGCACTTTCGCAAGAAGGCGCCACAGATGATATGGCTAAATTTACTCAACTGAACAAGGAGTATGCAGAAATTATACCTATTGTAGATCAATTTAAGTTGCTGCAAGGTCTTGAAGGAGAGCTGTCAGGAGCAAAGGAGCTCTTAAGATCAGGTGATTCCGAGCTTATAGAGCTCGCCAAAAGCGATATCTCTCTTAGCGAAGAAAAAATAGTACAAATAGAAACAGATTTAAAATTGATGCTGCTGCCAAAAGACGAGGCTGATGAAGGAGCAGCCTATCTAGAAATCAGAGCAGGTGCAGGTGGGGACGAAGCCGCAATCTTTGCTGCTGACTTGTTTAGGATGTATTCAAGACTGTCTGAGCGACAAGGGTGGAAGCTAGAGGTGGTCAATACTAAATACTCTGAACCTAGCGGTATAAAAGAGGTCGTTGTGAAGATTAATGGCCAAGGTGTTTTTAAGTTTTTAAAGTTTGAATCTGGTGTCCACCGAGTGCAAAGGATTCCTGAGACTGAGTCTCAGGGTAGAATTCATACCTCAACCGTAACAGTTGCCATCCTTCCTGAGGTTAATGAGGTGCAAGATGTAGAAATTGAAAAGGGTGATTTGCGAGTTGATACTTACAGAGCCTCTGGAGCAGGAGGGCAGCATGTTAATAAAACAGATTCTGCTGTTCGCCTAACTCACATACCAACTGGTGTTGTTGTTGAGTGCCAAGACTTGCCATCGCAACATAAAAACAAGGCCAAAGCCATGGCCCTGTTAGTTGCAAAAATAAAACAAAAAGAGATAGATGAGCGGCAGAGTTCCATTGCAAGTGAGAGAAAAATATTGGTTGGCACTGGAGATAGAAGTGAAAAGATAAGGACCTACAACTTTCCCCAAGGTCGCATTACTGATCATAGAATAAAGCTAACTCAACATAATTTAGCCCAAGTAATGGATGGAGATATGATTTCCATTTGCCAGGCATTAATTACAGAAAATCAACTGGAGCTCTTATCTAACCTAGAAAGCAGTATTTAATTGAGCGGCAGCCTTAAATTCTATTTTACTAAAGCTCGCAAGCCTAGCTCTCATAATTTAGCCCTGCTTAGAGATTTTAAATTTTTTCTACGCTCCCTCGATATATCAGAAACTATTATTGCCTTAGAAGACGACCTGCTTCTATCTGCCAGAGAACAACAAAAAATAGAAGACTTCTTTGAGGATTATATGCAAGGAATACCTTTAGATTATATTTTAAAAGAATCTTCATTTTTCAACCATACTTTCTTTGTTGACTCGAGAGTACTTATCCCAAGACCTGAGACAGAGCTCATGGTTGAGACAGTGTTAAGACTGCCTTTGAGCGCTGGTGCAATTGTGCTGGAGGTGGGCGCGGGATCAGGGTGCATTTCAATTTCATTGGCGCTTAGCAGACCTTCTTGGAAACTCATTGCTTCAGACATATCTTCAGAAGCATTAGAAGTAGCTCAAATAAATCTAAAGAAATTTAAAGTTTTCAATTTACAGCTTATTCATTCAAATTGGTTATCATTCGCTAAGCCAGATTCAATTGAGTTAATTATTTCAAATCCACCATATATTCACCCAGATGATGATCACCTTAAAGACCTCATACATGAACCCATATCAGCACTAGTTACCCCTAATGGAATAGATAGCTTCAAGGAGATTGCTAAACAAGCAATGTCTGCATTAAAAGCAGGGGGGAAAATAATTTTTGAGCATGGGCACACACAAAAAGATCAGGTGATTACGATTCTTCGTGAGGAAGGTTTTAGAAATATAACAGCAGACCAAGATCTGCAGGGCTTGAATAGGTTTGTTCTTGGAGAAAAATAAAAAAATCTTTTGAGTGATTTATCCTATGCTCTTGCAGTTCACAATTTCAGCTTCCCTCTACTGCATATGATAAGATTTCATTTGAAGATAGAAGAGCTTCGGTCTCTTTCTTGGCAGAGTATTGAAATAAATTGAATTCAGAATAGGGGAAATTATTCAATGAAAGGCAACATGATGAACTGGGATCTAACAATTCCACAGGCAATCTCTCATGCAGAGAAATATAACTTTGATGGCAGATTAATTTCTAGAGAGGTGGATGGGTCTATTACTTCTACCACTTACGGCGCATCTATTCAGAGATCAAAAAAGCTAGCTAACGCTCTTACAAAACTTGGTGTTAAGTTGCATGACAGGGTAGGGACAATTGCTTGGAACAACAGCAGGCATTTTGAGACTTACTTTGCGGTATCTGGTATGGGAGCTGTGCTTCATACAATGAATCCAAGGTACTCAGCCGAGCAATTAGTTTATATATTGAATCATGCTGAGGATAAAGTATTAATTTTGGACCCCACATTTATTCCTTTGATTGAGTCTATTCAAGATCAACTTCAATTTGTAGAGGTGATGATTATTGCTTGCAACCAAGAGTCAATGCCGTTAAATACGCTGAAAAATACCCTTGCATTTGATGACTTAATCCAAGATGAATCAAACACATTTAATTGGCCATTATTAGATGAAAATACTGCCGCATCTTTGTGTTACACCTCGGGTACAACAGGCAACCCAAAAGGAGTGCTGTATTCGCATAAATCTACAATTTTGCATGCTATTACCATAGCAGGATCATTGGGATTTGATTCTTCTAGTTCAGTCTTACCAGTGGTTCCAATGTTTCATGTCAACGCATGGGGAGTTCCTTATGCAGCGCTTATCAATGGATTTTCTTTGACTCTTCCCGGGCAGGCGCTTGATGGCGAATCACTTTTTGAGCTTATCGAACAAGAATCTGTTGATTCCTTGTTAGGTGTTCCAACAGTATGGCTTGGCTTGCTGAAATATTTAGAAGAGAAGGGGAAAAGACTAGACTCTGTGAATCAGGTCCTTGTAGGTGGCTCAGCTGCATCATATGCGATGATCAAGGCATTTGATGAGCAGCATGGTGCATTTCTAACTCATGGCTGGGGCATGACCGAGATGAGTCCGTTAGGCACTATTAACGCGCCGACCAAAAAAACTATGAGTCTGCCAACCGAAGAAAGGTATCAATTACAAACCAAACAAGGATACCCATTGTTTGGCGTAGAGATTAAAACTGTCAATGATCAAGGTGAAGAGCTTCCTCGCGATGGCAAAACTAGCGGCGCACTCAAAGTCAAAGGCCCATGGATTATGCATACATATTTTAAAGCTGAAGAATCAGCCGTTGATAATGGAGGTTGGTTTGACACTGGTGACGTTGCAACTATTCATCCAGATGGCTGCATGCAAATAGTTGATAGAGCAAAAGATGTAATTAAAACTGGTGGAGAGTGGATTAGTTCCATAGATCTAGAAAATGCGATATTGAGCCATAAAAATGTTCTGGAGGCATGCGTTGTAGGCGTCCCGCATCCAAAATGGGATGAAAGACCCTTATTATTTTTAATAACTAAAGATGGTAATCCAATTGATCCGCAGGAAGTGAATGATTTTCTAATAGAAAAAGTAGTGAAATGGTGGTTGCCTGATGATATTATCTTTGTTGATGAGCTGCCGCATGGCGCAACTGGTAAGCTACTTAAGGTAGAACTTAGAGAAAAATATAAAGATCATTTAATGGGGAAATAAGATGGCATTGACAATAGTAAAACCTGAAAATATTGCAGAATACATTGGTAAAGATTTAGGAACTACAGAGTGGTTTACGGTCGATCAAGACAGAATAAATAAATTTGCAGAAGCCACAGAAGATCGCCAGTTCATTCATGTTGATCCTGAAAAAGCTACACCAATATTTGGCTCAACTATAGCGCATGGATTTTTATCTCTCGCTTTAACAGCGGGTATAGGGCAAGACATTGCGCTGGTTGTGGAGGGCGCAAAAATGGGATTGAATTATGGCCTGGATAAAGTTAGATTTTTGAACCCAGTTCCAGTGAATTCTCGTATTAGAATGAATTCAGTTGTGATGGACATCACAGAAAAAAACCCAGGACAATTTTTAGTAAAATCTGCAGTCACTATGGAGATTGAGGGCGTGGAGAAGCCAGCATTTATTGCTGAAACTCTTTCTATGTGGGTGCTTTAAGAAAGTTTCTTTTTTAGCAGCTCGTTAACGACTTGAGGGTTAGCCTTGCCTTGTGTTTCTTTCATTACTTGGCCAACAAAAAAACCAAACAATTTATCTTTGCCATTCTTGTAGCCTTCTACTTGAGTGGGATTATTTTCGATAACAGCATTAATAATTTTTTCAATTTCATCATCATCTGAAATTTGCTGCAAGCCCTGAGAGTCTATAATTTCATCAGGAGTCTTGCCGTTTAAATACATTTCTTCAAAAATAGACTTCGCAATTTTTCCAGAAATTGTTTGATCATCGATACGATTGATTAGCATTGCTAGATTTGTGGGGGTAAGTTTAGATTCATCAATTTCAATGAGATCCTTATTTAAAAATGCACTAATTTCTCCTATGAGCCAGTTTGCTAGCAACGGGTAATTCTTTGATTCCTTTGCTGAGGATTCAAAAAAATCAGCCATGGATTTAGAGGATGCTAGGATTTTAGAATCATAGCCCGTCAATCCAAATTCACTCTCAAACCGAAGCTCTTTGTCTCTAGGTAGCTCAGGAAAATTATCCCTGATATCTTGCATCTCCTTATCAGAGATAACGACTGGGAGCAGATCTGGTTCCGGAAAGTATCGATAATCATTCGCAAATTCTTTGGAGCGCATTGGTCGAGTTTCATCTTTTATGCTGTCATATAGGCGAGTTTCCTGAGTTACAGTTTCACCTTTTTCAAGTTGTTTTATCTGACGTTTGATTTCAAAGTTAATTGCTTTTTCTATAAATCTAAAAGAATTAATATTTTTAATCTCTGTTCTAGTGCCCAGCTTGGAATCTCCTACTTTTCTAATGGATACATTGGCATCACATCGAAGAGATCCTTGGGACATATTACCATCTGATACATCTAAAAATGTTACCAATCGATGCAAGGCTTTCATATAAGCTACCGCTTCTTTTGCATTAGAGATTTCAGGCTCAGAGACAATTTCGAGAAGGGGAGTGCCAGCTCTATTCAAATCGATTGCTGAGTAACCCGCGAACTCATCGTGAATTGATTTACCAGCATCTTCTTCTAAATGTGCTCGAGTAATATTGATAGTTTTTTTATTTCCTTCATCGGTTTCAATATCAATTGTGCCGCCTAGCACAATCGGCAAGTCCATTTGCGTGATCTGATAGCCTTTTGGCAAATCTGGGTAAAAATAATTCTTACGATCAAATATGGAGGTTTGATTTATTTGAGATCCTACCGCCATGCCAAATCGAATAGCTTTGTAGAATGCTTCTTTATTTACAGAGGGTAAGACCCCAGGCAAGCCACAATCAATTAAATTAACATTTGTATTGGGACTCTGGCCAAAGGTAGTCGACGCTCTTGAAAATAGCTTAGTTTTTGTTGAAAGTTGAACATGCGCTTCCAATCCTATAACAGTTTCCCAGGTCATTCAAAATCCTCCATGTTAGGTTTCATTAAGTGAAACTCAGAATTTTTTTGAAACAGGTGGGCCGCATTGAGGATCTGATCTTCTCGAAGAAAATTACCAATTAATTGCAGTCCAACAGGCAAAGAATTGACTGTGCCATGGGGTATTGAGATAGCTGGAAGACCGGCGAGGTTAGCAGAAATTGTAAAGAGATCCTCTAGATAAAGCTCTACTGGGTTTTGGCTGCCCTTAGTTCCAAAGCCAAACGCAGTGCTAGGGGAGGTGGGAGTCATAATAAGATCAACTGAGTTAAAAGCATTCTCAAAATCATTCTTGATGAGTCGTCGTACTTGCTGAGCTTTTTTATAATATGCATCGTAATAGCCTGCTGATAAAGCATATGTACCTATTAAAATTCTCCTTTTTACTTCATCTCCAAAACCTTCACTTCTAGATTTAATATATAGGTCGGTTAAATCCTTAGGGTGTTCCGTTCTATGACCAAACTTTATTCCATCGAACCTTGATAAATTTGAAGAACACTCAGCAGGTGCAATTGAATAATAGGTAGGAACTGAGGCTGAGATATTTGGCAAGGATATCTCCATAAACTCTGCGCCGAGTGATTCATAAAGCGCTTTAGAGCTCTCGAATCTTTTTTGAACCTCTGAATCAAGATCTCCAAGATTAAACTCTTTTACAATTCCAAATTTTAATCCCTTGAGTGAATTGTTAAGAGATTGAGTGAGATCATTGTTCTCCACATCTAGCGATGTTGTATCTTTTGGGTCATGACCTGACATGATATTTAATAATATTGCGCAATCTTCAGCAGTCCTTGCAAGAGGACCAGCTTGATCGAGGCTAGAGGCGAAAGCAATCATCCCCCACCTTGACACTCTGCCGTATGTTGGTTTTATTCCTGTGATCCCACAATGAGCTGCGGGTTGGCGAATAGATCCACCTGTATCTGTTCCAGTAGCTGCGGGAATAATTCCAGCTGCAACTGCTGCTGCAGAGCCCCCAGAACTGCCACCAGGAACAAACCCTTTTTTCCAAGGATTATGTACATTCCCAAAATAACTTGTTTCATTTGAGGAGCCCATCGCAAACTCATCCATATTCGTTTTACCAATAGTAATTGATCCTGCGCTCTCTAAATTAGTTACAGCAGTTGCTGAGTATGGAGGGATAAAATTAAATAACATTTTTGAAGAGCATGTAGTTCTCAAGCCTTCAGTGCAAAACAAATCTTTTTGACCAAGAGGTATGCCTGATAGGGTAGATTTTGAGTTACCACTCTGGTCAATTTGAGCAGCTTTTTGTATGCTCGCTTCTTCATTCATCGTCACAAAGCAATTTAATGATTTGAATCTGCTTGCAAGCTGAAATGTTTCTTGAATTAATTCTTCAGAAGAAATCACTTTGGTGTCGAGCATTTCCCTAAGCTCAAGTATTGATTTAAATTGAATGCTCATTCAACAAACCTTGGAACTAAGAAATAGTCATCATTTGAATGTGGGGCATTTTGAAGAAATTTTTCTTTTTGATTATCAGAATTAAGAATATCCTCATGCTTCAGTGCGGTCTTCTCTAAAGGGCTATAAAGAGGTTCAATATTTGTTGTATCTATAGAGCCCAGACCTCCAATTAACTCTATAATTGTCTCTAGATCTTTCTCTATTTTTTGCGCTTTATCTTCATCAATTTCCAGTCTAGCTAGATAGCAAATAGTTCTGACGATTTCTTGGTCCATATGATATTATCTTACTTTAATGCTTATTTTAATGCGAATGCGCAAATGCACAATATTAAACTAAAAGCATCGTTAATTGTATTTTTTGAAGGAACATCATATTGGATTTCAACCTATTTAAAAGCGTCCGAGGCTTATTTTCTAACGATTTATCTATCGACCTTGGCACAGCTAACACGCTAATTTACATAAAAGATATTGGCATTGTTCTAAATGAGCCTTCAGTGGTCGCAATTCGCGAGAGTAAGGGCCAAAAGACAGTAGTGGCAGTAGGTCATGAAGCAAAAAAAATGCTGGGGAGAACGCCTGGAAATATTAAAGCTATTAGGCCCCTTAAAGATGGGGTCATAGCAGATTTTCAGGTTACAGAGAAAATGTTGCAACATTTTATTGCCAAGGTGCATGAGCAACGATTTATTAAACCAAGCCCAAGAGTCTTAGTTTGTGTTCCGTGCCGATCTACTCAAGTTGAACGCAGGGCTATTCGAGAATCAGTGCTTGGAGCTGGCGCAAGAGATGTGAAGTTAATAGAAGAGCCAATGGCTGCTGCAATAGGCGCAGGATTACCTGTAGAAGAGGCAAATGGTAATATGGTGGTTGATATTGGCGGAGGAACTTGTGAAATTGCAATTCTGTCCTTAAATGGTGTGGTATATGCAGAATCTGTAAAAATTGGTGGAGATGTTTTAGATGAAGCTATTTCATCATGGGTCAGAAGAAACTATGGTTGTGTCATAGGAGATTCCACTGCAGAAAAAATTAAATACACCATAGGATGCGCTTCACCAGATTCAGAGGAGCTCGAAATGAATGTTACTGGAAGGAATTTGGCAGAAGGCATTCCAGAAACTTTTATTTTAAAAAGCTCTCAAATATATGACGCCATGAAAGATCCGCTTTCAGGAATGGTGCGCGCAATAAGAACGGCTTTAGAGCAATCACCCCCAGAACTAGCAGCGGATATTGCAGAAAGAGGCATAGTGCTAACTGGTGGAGGGGCTTTAATGAGAGGTTTGGATCAACTGATCTCAGCTTCCACGGGCATTCCAGTTATTGTTGCCGAAGACCCATTAACCTGCGTGGCGAGAGGTGGTGGCAAGGCACTAGAGCTTATTGATAAATACAATATTGACCTGCTTTCAACAGAATAACTAATTAAATATGGCGAGAACTACGCCTATACATACCCCTGCTCTTAAATATATCTTAGCTTGCTTGGTATCTACGGCTTTGCTTTTCAGCGATGTAAGCTATCAAGCTTTTTCTCCTTTAAGGGATTCTGTTCAGGCAATTGGCATTTACTCGCAATTATTTTTTGAGACCATTACATCTAGATTGCTTGAATACTCTAGTGCATATGAAGATCAAAGAACTTTAACGCGATTAAATAATCAGCTTAGGGATGAGCTGCAAGAAATAGATGACAAGTTATTTTTAGAAGAACAATCACATCTAATAACCAATGACATAATTAATTTACAAGACCGCTTGCAGATTCTTGGAGACCCAGGGGAGGGCAAAGTCTTAAAAATAGCATCTTTCAGTTTGCAAGATTATTTATGCTGCTCACAACACATTCTGCACCTTCAAAACCCTCTCCAATTTCCTATTTTAATTCATCAGCCGGTGGCAGTTGATGAAACTTTTATTGGCCAAACGTCTAAGACATACCTCAACCTGATCGAGATCACTTTATTTTCAGATACCTCGCATGTTTTGCCCGTTAAAATTGATGGATTGCACTGCAATGCTCGTGGAGCAGGAAAGCCTAGGTTGGTCAGGTGCATAGTTGCCGGAGAGTTTAAGATGTCAGATATTCAGGAAGCCAGCTTAGTCATGACCTCTGGTCTGGGGGGAGTCTTTCCAAAAGGTGTAATCATTGGCAAAGTACTGAGCATTTCTGCAATTTCTATCAATGAATTTAGAGTTGATATTGCTCTTGATGGAAATCCACTGGATCATAATTACTTTGGGATCTTGTCTGGCTCATGAAATTTACAAGCCACTTATTTATATTTGTAACTATTTTTAGTGGCTTTTGGTTAGATAGTTTAATTGCTGAATTTAATATTAGATCTTATATTTTGGCGCTTGAAAGCTTCCCTTATCTCGTAGAGACAAGTCTTGGTTTTTTAATTTTATGCTATTGGATTTATGCTATTCCAGAGAAGATTCAAAGCTCAGCAGCATTCTTCTATGGGTTATTGATTGATTTATGTTTTGGGAGTGCCATTGGCTTTAATATGTTATTTTTTTCAGGCATCTCATATGTTATCCACGTCTATGTATTTCGCTTTCGAATATTTTCATACTTACAGTTGATCATTTTTTTTGCAGGATCCTCAACGTTCTATGTGGCTTGCAAGTATTTAATTTTTTCTCCTGAAAATTATTCATATTTATTATTACTCTGCAGCTTCTTGATTAATGCTCTGTTGTGGCTGCCAATATATTTTTGTATGCGCAGCTTAAGAAGAAGCTTTCTTTGAGCTCAGGGCAGATGAAAAAAATATCTATTAGCATTCTGTTTTTAACATCCATCCTGAGCTGGGTATTGCTACTCATGATTATTGCAATAATGTTTTTTCCAGGCTCGACACTCAAAACAATAAGCAACTCAATGACTAATACTTATAATATTTCATATTCAGAGTTACAAAATCAGGGCTCGCCCCTGAATCCGATTCTCTTATTTACAAATCTTGAGATCACAAAGAATGGCTCCAATCTCTTTGGGGCTAAAAAAATAGAAATAGGCATTCCCCTTTCATTGAATTTAATTTTTGGCCGCATGGAGGTAAATTCCTTGCAGATAAAGGATGCGTTTATAGTGCTTGAGAGCTCTCAACATAGACCAGTATCTCTCCCTAAGATTATTTTTAGTCAGAATATTGCATTAGATATTGCGAACTTTTCAATTTCCAATATGGAATCCAATCTTCTAATTAATGGCGAATTAGATAGCTTGTTACCCGGGCTAGCAAATGGCTATTTCAACATCACTCATGGAGAACATATAAGTAATTTCTCTGTTAGCTCTGATGGATCCACTTCGAACTTCTTTCTTAGTTTTAAAGAATTTAATTGGATGCAGTTTTCTTTGAATCCGATGCTCGCACCCCTAAGATCTATGAACATTGGGGGCACGCTCTTTGGCTCCATGAACTCTCAAGGGTCTTCCATGGAAGGTTCTATTAGCTATCAAGAGACTGACTTTGGTAGTGTGACAGCAAAGAAAAACCACGGATCATTTGCATTTAAATCAAATCATAAAATAGCCACATTACTACTAAAAGAATTTCTACTACCTTTTGTTGATGAGCAATACCCGATTTTATTTAATCTACCGAAGCAATCCATTGCCGTGCCAAAATTATTTTTAAATAACCAATTGATTCAACAAAATAGATCTAAGTTTTCAAATCTGGCATTAGAGAACTTGGTTGCATCTTTTGATGGCGGTATCCTTAGATACTCTGGCGTAGTTAGCGACCTAGATTTAGTTGACGTATATTTTTCTGAAATCACGAATCTCAAGGGTAGCTTCTCAGGAATGAATCAAGCAATAGATTTTTATATAGCACCGAGCCAGTCTTTCATAAGAGATGAGGACGATGGATTTCATCCTCTAATAATTAATGCTGCGGGCACTTTTATCGATCAAGAATTTAATTTAGAAGGTCATATCAAAGAATTGATAGGGGATATTCGCTTAAGACTAGGTTTCTCACTTGATCAAAAAATACCCTTTGCTCTCAAATTATCCGGACAAAATATCTCTAAAAAAATTATTTTAAGTTCCATTCCTAGATCTCTAGAGAAAGTGAGAAGCTTCATTGATTTAAATATTAAGCCAGGTAAGTTAAATGGTATTTTTCTTGAATATCTTGCGCCCACCAGATTGCAGGATCAGCATTTAATCTTAAAATTATCAATGGAGGATGCAGCTCTTGCTATAAACCCAGAGCTAAATCTTACGTTTGGTAAAAATTTATTAGAAATCCAAAATGAGCATCTTTATTTCTTTGCATCACCAGGAGCAGTTAACCAGCTTTCCATCCAATCTATCGCTGCCACATTGGACTTTTCAAATCAAATGCTCAGGTATAAATCGATCCATAATTTTTCAAGCTCTGATATCCAAGCTATTCTTCAAAACCCCTCTCAATCCTTAAGTAATATAGTTGCTCAGGGCTTAAGCAAGGGCCAATTTAGTCTTTCTTCCCAGGATCACCATAATTTTCTATCAATGCAGACCAAGGATTTTAGCGTGCCTATATATAACGAATATTTCTTACAGATACTGCAAACACAAGTATTTATTTCAAATCTAAATCAAGTGAACGGACTGATCGATGGGCAGATATTGGGAGAAGATGCCTCTATTTTTATCAAAGGAAAAAATTTACTTGGTTCATATGAGTTAGATTTTTCAACTCAAATTCCATTACAAACTGAAGATATATTTCCTCAGTCATTCTTGGGCAAGCTATCCGGCAAAGGCACTTTTTTTGCAGAATTAGCGGTACGTGAAAATCTGCTGCCAAGATTGAATATTTTTTCTGATTTAAAGAACATAGAGCTTGATTCTGATTTTTCTTTTTTAAGTAAAAAAAAATTGAGCACTTTACCAACCCAGATAACACTTTCTAATTTTTCTAAACCGGAGCTCTTCCTCTCAAATAAATTAATGGAGTTGAATTTAAAATCATTACAAAGCCTTGAAGGGTACATTGTAATTGGTAGCGAGCTTCCAGCTCAATTTTCCTATCTCCAGCAAGCCAATGGGTTGAATATTTACCTTGAATTAGATTTGCTTACCTCCAAGATGATTGATAGCTGGACCTCACCGCGAGCAAACATTAAAAGGCAACCTATTCAAAATTTTATTGTTGATATTCAGAATCTTGAAATCCTCGGAAATCAATACAATCAAGTAACAGGGATTTTTTCTATAGGAGAAAGGAGTTTCAAAGGAAAGATCGAAAGCAGCGAATTAAATGTAAATCTTAACCAAGATAGCTCTGGTTTTTTAAAGTTAGAATTTAATAATACACATATCCAAGATACTAGCTTTTTAAACGCTCACTCTGCTTCTGGTGATATGCCGGACCTGAATCTGAGGTTAATTGCTGAAAACTCTTCTCTGGGAGAGCTTAAAATTAAATCTTTAGACATGTATCTTTTAAAAAATAAAAATATCACCACCTTTAATAATATTAATTTAAGCTCTAACTTTCTATCTATTTCCCCTCTGCCAGATCAATCAAACGCATATTTCTCTATTGATGATAGGCGTAAGCTATACAAGCTAAAGGGAAACTACCTGATTAAAGATTCCTCTAGAATTCCTGTAATTCAGAATCTTGCTAATTTCTCCTATTTTAATGGCGATATTAATTTGCAATGGAAAGATCTTCAAAAATTACAAGACATCGAGGGCAATCTGAACTTTATATTAAAAGATCTTCTGGTTGAGAATAAAACCTCAACATCAATTGCTTTTAACCTATTGGGAGTTTTAAATTTAAAAAATATTCTTGGTAAAGTAGCAAATCTTGATCTGACAATGACTGAGTTTACCTCGACACAATTAAATCGAGTCGAGGGAGATTTAATTTTTAGCAAATCAAAAGCTAGGCTAGCATCCCCAATCTTTATAGAAACAAATGCAGCAAAAATGAAATGGATAGGGCATATCAATAAGAATAATAAGGGCGAGCTTAGCGAATTAGATCTAAATTTAGATCTCAGGGTAAGAATTGGAGAAAATATACCCTGGTATGCAGCCCTGCTTGGTGGGTTGCCAGCAATAGCAGGGTCAGCCATCATCAGTGAAATATTTGAAACTAATATCGATAGCTTATCAAATTATCAGTATGAGGTTTCTGGATTCCTTGCCGAGCCTAAGATTCAAAGAATTAACTAATTTAAGTTAAGAAAATGGTGGCTAACCCTAAGAATGAAAAGAAGCCAATAACATCAGTAACGGTGGTCACCACCACACTACCAGCAATTGCAGGATCCTGATTAAATTTTCTAAGAATAATTGGTATAAAAATTCCTGCAACAGCAGAGGACATAAGATTGATAATCATGGCCACACAAATCAATACGGAGATTATAATCTCATGAAACCAAAGATAGGTGATGCCACCCACTAAAACAGATAACAAAATACCATTTACAATCGAAACAGCTAGCTCGCGTTTAAATAGCCAATTTACATTTGTGGAATTTATTTGTTGCAGGGTGAGACCTCGGATCATAATAGTTAAAGTTTGAGTTGCTGCAACACCACCCATGCTGGCAACTATAGGCATTAAAATAGCCAAATAAACAATTTGATCAATCGTGGCCTGAAATAAACTAATGGTAAGGGATGCAATAAAAGCCGTGATGAGATTGATTGATAGCCAAAGCATTCTAGAGCGGGCAGCTCTCGCGGGCGCAGCAAATGTGTCTTCGGCAATGCCAGCCATCCCAAGAAAATTTTGATCAGCATCCTCGCGAATGACATCGACCACATTATCAATCGTAATTCTACCAATTAAATTGAAGTTTTCATCTACAACTGGAGCTGACACCCAATCATTTTGTTCGAACAGCCTTGCTACATCTTTATCATTCATATCGACTGGCAATGGCTGTGTAGCAGTTTCCATGAGCTCTCTAATATTTAGAGTTGGCTCTGAGACAAGAATTTTAGAGACTGGTAGTGATCCTAAATACTTATTTTCTCTGGACACTACAAAGATCTGATCAGTATTATGTGGAAGTTCTTTTTGCGCTCTAAGATAGCGCATCACCACTTCTAGGCTATGCTCTGGCCTGACGCTAATAATATCAGTGTTCATCAAGCCGCCCGCAGAGTCTTCCGGGTAGACTAGAGCTTCTGTAATTCTTTGCCGGTCTCTCTTAGACATAGCCGATAAAACATTTTGTGTTTTACTTTCAGGCAGAGCCTGAAGAATATCTACAATTTCATCTAGCTCTAAATCTTCTATAATTTTAATAAGCTCTGCAGTTGATATCTCGGCAATTAATTCCTGTTGAATCTCATCATTCAGCTCCGAAATAATCTCTCCCTCATCTTCAATCTCAATCATGGACCAAAGTAATTTTCTTTCTTTTGGAGGAAGGGACTCTAGGCTATGAGCTATCTCGGGCGCATGCATATTCACAAGCATTCTCTTTAATTGATTCAAGGACGAGCTAACATCTTTTCCCTGAATACTTTTCAGCAACTCATCTGATGGAAATTGATGCGGAACGATATCACTCATAAGATTAATTCTAACTCAAGCAGATTAGATTTTATCTTTTTCTTGAATTAGGAATATTGAGTTTCAATCTATATTTTGCAATGGTTCTTCTGGCTAAATTAAAACCTCTTTTATTTAGCATGTCTACTAATTTTTGGTCACTAAGTTTTTGTGGGCTATCGCTAATCACTCTTGCAATCTCCTCCATCAGCTGCTGAGGAGTAACTCTTCTTGTTTTAGATACAGAGGCAGATAACAAAGATCGCATAGCTACTGCGCCTTTGGGTGTTTGAATGTATTTTGATCGAAGAATTCTAGAGATGGTAGATGGGCTAAGCTTTAGTTCTCTTGCTAACTCTAAGTTGCTAAGAGGGTTGAGTTGCAAAGACTGTCCAAGCAAAAACTCTGCTTGCTTGCGACAAATTAACTCTCCCACCTGTCTAACTGTCTCATTCCTCTTTTCCACAGATCTTATCAGCCATTTAGCATCAGAAATTTTTTCTTGAAGCGCCATGTTCACTGGATTATTTTTATCTTTTGCTAGCTGCTCTAGCTCAGAATCTAGTTTTAATTGTGGGAAATTTTCTTGGATAAACTGAATATCTAGACCCTCTTTTGCTGGCAGTATCTCAACATCAGGATAAATCATTTGCACAGATTCAAAATCTAAGCCAGGCGATAAATCACAAGCCTTGATCAGGGATAAAGTTTGTTGAACTTCTTCTGCTGGAAATCTATCTAAGAGAGTAGATTTTGCATGCTCAAAATTTTTAAAATCAGGGTTAAATAAAATTTCCTGCACTAATTCTTGCTGATTCTTAGAGAGATTCTTTCTCTTCAATTGAAGGTGCACTAGCTCTTTAAAGTTTCTGGCACCTATACCCGCAGGTTCTAAATGCTGAATAATATTTTCCAACACCAGACGAATGTCTTCAACAGAACTCTCAAATTCAAGCAATTCCTCTAGCTCGTTAAGATCAATGGAAAGTAAGCCACTCTCATCTAAGGATTGAATAATTGCTGCTCCAATCTTGTCCTCTGAATTAGTGAGCCTTAGATCTTCTAATTGATTTTGAAGGTAGTTCGGTAGAGTAACGATTTCTGGTAAATTTGCCATGAGCTCATCATCATACCCAGGAGATAAGAGTTCTCCTGGATCTTTTTTTATAATAAAAGGATTATCCTCAATCTCTGCATTAATTTTATTGATGATTTCAATTCTAGAAAGTTGCAGCAGATCAATTGATTTTCTTAGCTGCGGAGTCATTGAAAGCTGCTGTCTTTGTTGAAACTCCCTTACTAACTTCATGACCATTTGCTAGGTATACATATTCCCAAAGTATGTCTTTTTTACAAGTTCATTCTCGATGAGATCCTGTGCAGTTCCCTCCGCTATTACCTGGCCTGCATTCATGATAATTGCACGACTACATAAATTTAATGTTTCTCTTACATTATGATCAGTAATTAGGATTGAAATCCCTCGAGCTACAATCTTATTTAACAGAGCTTTAATATCCTCAATTGCGATAGGGTCAATCCCAGCAAAGGGCTCGTCTAACAGCAAGATTGTTGGATTGCATGCCAGGGTTCTTGCTATTTCTACTTTCCTTCTTTGCCCGCCCGAAAGCAGTCGACCCTTTTGCATTAAAATATTTTCCAGGCCAAACTCATCAACCGCCATTTCAAAAAAATTTATTCTATCAAGTTCAGCGTTCATTTTGAGCTCAGCAATTCCTCGAAGATTTTCCTCTACCGTCAAGTCCTGAAAGATTGAGGCTTCTTGTGGTAAGTAACTTAATCCGATGGCAGAGCGTTTGTGCATTGGAAGATTTGTCACAGCATGATTATCAATCTCAACGCATCCTTTATCAGGAAAAAGTAATCCCGCAGCAATATAAAAGGCAGTAGTTTTACCTGCTCCGTTAGGCCCAAGCAGTCCAACAATTTCATTTTCACTTACTGAGAAACTAACATCAGAAAGAATTTTTTTCCCAGCAATACTTTTGTCAATTTTCTTGAGAGCCAGCCTATCTTTGATCATCGGCATTGATTTGATAAGTAATATGTTGAGAAAAGATAGAGCGATTCTCAGCAAGTAGTTCGGCATTGCCAATCATTTCCATTGATAGATTTGGATAAATAATTAAGCGATCTGCCTTTCCATTTATTTTTTGGTCCCTAGAAATAATGGATGCAGGCGTTCCAAGAATTAGTAAGCTCTCTTCTTTGTAGTCTAATAAAGCACTTTTTCCAGAGATGCTAAAATTTCCAAAATCAATTTTTATTTCTCCATTCAAAGTCAGCTGGTTGCTTACCTCATTAAGAGTGACGCTGTTAGCGTTAATAGATATATTTTGATAATTAATAGGCTCGCTACTAGAGACTGCTGATGCGATGAGCAAGCATGCCAGACATATAAAATATTTTAGTATTGCAATCATTGAGAGTTAAATAATTCCTGATTGCAGAAGTTGATGCATCGTAATAATACCGGTGACATTTTCTTCAGCCCCGAGCACGACCAGATTAAAGATCTTATTTTTCTCCATAATCTCCGCAGCATCTATAGCCAAAGAGTCATGAGGTATAGTTTTAAACTGCTTAGTCATAACAGATCCAATGGAAGTATTTACTAAATCCTGGGAATTATTCAAACATCTTCGCAAATCGCCATCAGTAAAAATACCTATAATTTTTTTGCCATTTGAGACTAATGTTAATCCAAGCTTCTTCTCAGTCACTTCAATCAAAGCATCTTTAAGAGATGTATCCTCAAATACCACTGGAGCAGCATCACCCATAATAGCGACATCTCTGACCAAGGTTGTTAATTTTTTGCCAAGCTGCCCTGCAGGGTGAGATCTTGCGAAGTCGTCTCTGGTGAACCCTCTGTGATTCAAGAGGGCGATTGCAAGAGCATCTCCAAATACTAGCGCAAGAGTAGTCGAAGAAGTTGGGGTTAAATCTAGAGGACATGCTTCTTGATTAGCTTTGATAACGATATTAATTTCCCCTGCTTTTGCAAGCGTTGAGTTAGCATTATTAGTGAGAGTAAAGATGTGGCCAGCACATCGTTTCAATGCAGGTAAGATCTCCAGTATTTCTTTAGTCTCTCCTGAATTAGATAAAACTAAAATGATATCTTGTTTTTCTATCATTCCAAGATCGCCATGAGCAGCTTCTGTTGGATGAATAAAAAAAGAGGGCGTACCGGTACTCGAAAGGGTTGCGGATATTTTTTGAGCAATATGGCCAGACTTACCAATCCCCATCAAAACAAGCTTTCCTTCTGTATTAATAATTTTTTCACACAGGTCATTAAATGTATCTTGAATTTGATCTTGCAACGCAAGAATTGCATTACCTTCTATTTCTATAACTTGTAAGGCACTTTTTATAAAATTCTTCTCTTGCATAGCTCATTTTTAATTATGTACTAATGTTATAATACCTCCATGAAACAAACTATGAAATCTATTCTTATTTTTGCTGGACTATTTTCTTTGAATGCTTTTGTTTTTGCTGAGCCTAATCCCAATCAATTTATTGACAGTCGAGCTCAAGCTATGGTTGAGGTCATAAGAAACAATCAAAGCTTGTATCTTTCCGATCCAGAGCTATTTAAAGCTAAGATCAATGAAATCTTTGAGCCAATGGTTGATTTTAGAAGGGTTGGCGCTAGCGTCATGGGCAAGAAATTTTACTTGGCAGCCACCAAGGATCAGCGCCAGCAGTTTATCGCAACCTTTAGGACATCCTTATTAGATACCTATTCATCAACTTTAGCTCAATGGGGTGATCAAACAATTAAAACAATTTACCCTGATTCTCTTATATTTGATCAGACAGAGGATGTGCATCAAAATCTTATTACATCTAATAATATTTACCCTATTACATACAAGGTTCGTAGTGATGGCGAGGGCAATTGGTTAATCATCAATATTATTGTTAATGGCGTGAACCTGGGTCTAACCTTTAGGAATCAATTTCAAGCATTGGCATCCGAACATGATAATGATATCAATGAAATAATTAACCATTGGACTTCAGACGCTAACCTTTAGAGCTTAAAAATTAAATTTTATGAATATTGCTCAATTTCTTAAAGACAAATTTCCAGATGCAGAAATTTCTACTGGTGGAGCAGACTGCTCAACTAGGTTGCTGATAGTCAGCTCTCATTTTGAAGGGCTGCCCACCCTTGCAAGACATAGGTTAGTGATGAGCAGTTTAAAAGAGCAATTTCAATCTGGCGAAGTTCACGCTTTAAGTCTCGTGACAAAAACTCCATCTGAGATTTCTTAACATTGGAAAAACTACGCATTATTGGCGGCAATAGATTATCAGGCTCTATCTCCTGTTCCGGAGCAAAGAACGCAGCGTTACCAATGCTTGCGGCAACCATACTTTCAGACCAACCTGCAACTTTTAAAAATCTTCCTTACCTTCAAGACATCACTACGATGTTTGAGCTGCTAGGCTCTATGGGCGCAGATATTTCGCTTAATGAAAATATGGACTTTAAGATTTCTACAGCCACGCTTCATGATTTTGAGGCTCGATATGAACTCGTCAAAACCATGAGAGCTTCAATCTTAGTGCTAGGACCCCTGGTTGCTCGGTATGGATTTGCTAGAATCGCCTTGCCAGGGGGATGCGCCATTGGAACTAGACCAGTAGATTTCCATCTGTCTGCTTTAGAGCAGTTGGGAGCAAAAATCAAACTCAAAAATGGCTATATTGAAGCCAGCGCAAAGAAATTAATTGGGTGTGAAATTAGCTTTCCAGGCATTTCAGTTACAGGCACAGAAAACATAATGATGTCCGCAGTTTTAGCTAAAGGCAGAACGATATTACGAAATGTTGCAAAAGAGCCTGAGGTTGAAGACCTTGCAGATTTTTTGAACTCAATGGGCGCAAGTATTTCCGGAGCTGGTTCTGATGAAATTATTATTGATGGGGTGGTCAGTCTTCATGAGACTACATTTACAATTCCCGCGGATAGGATAGAAGCTGGTACATACTTAATAGCTGCAGCATTGACCTATGGCGAGATTACCATAACTAATATTAATTCTAATCGAATGAACAATATCCTAGATAAATTAAAGCTCAGCGGCGCAGTAATAACCCTTTCTGAAAATAGTATTCGTCTAACGATGAGTGAGAATACTATTGCACCAGTTGATATCTCTACGGCACCATTTCCTGGATTTCCTACAGATATGCAGGCTCAGTTTACCGTCTTAAATGCATTATCTAGTGGCTCTGCCGTGGTCACTGAAAATGTTTTTGAAAATAGATTTATGCATGTTCAAGAATTAAATCGAATGGGATGTGACATCACGGTCAAAGGAAGCAACGCTTTTATTAAAGGGGTGAGCTCTATAACAGGAGCTCCTGTAATGGCAACAGACTTGAGAGCATCTGCTAGTTTGATCTTGGCAGGCCTATGCGCACAAGGAGAGACCATAGTTGATAGAATTTATCATATTGATCGAGGGTATGAACGGATTGAGGAGAAGCTCTCATTCCTGGGAGCAGATATTACTAGACTGCCAGGCTAACTTTTTTGCGCCTTAGTTATCACCTCAATTTCATCGATTATATTATTTTTATTAATGATCTTTAGCGTAATCTTGTCTCCAGGGAAAGAGCTCTGCAATGCTTTTGTTAGATTTTCCCAAGTTGCTGATTGCTCATTGATTGAAATAATTACTGCACCAAGCTGAATTTGACCTCCCTCGAACAATGGACCATATTCTTTAAACTCCAATATTTCCAAACCATGAGTTAATTCATTATTTAATAAAAACCTTTTAAATTTAACTCTAAAATCCCCAATCCATGATCTCTGCACTGAGCCAGATTGTATAATTTCAGAGGCCAGATCAATCATTTTATTTGAAGGAAGAGCAAATCCAATGCCAGCATATGATCCCGTCTTTGAAAAAATTTTAGTATTCATGCCTATCAGGTTGCCCTTGTGGTTTAAAAGCGCACCTCCTGAGTTTCCAGGATTGATTGCAGCATCTGTTTGAATGAGTTCTAAATAAGGATTGCCGTAATCTCTTCCAGTAGCGCTAACAATTCCACTGGTAAATGTTTTTCCAAGACCAAAAGCATTTCCAATCGCAATCACCTCATCGCCTGCTTGCACATCTTTGCTATCCGCCCATTTAATAGAAATAAGTTTTTCAGAGGGCGAAATTTTAATTACAGCAAGATCTGATCGTTGATCAAAACCAATAAGTGTTGCTATTTTTGTTTGACCATCATCAAGCTCAACACTAATATTTTTTCTTCCAGCTACAACATGAAGATTGGTAATGATGTAGCCATCATCAGAAATAATAATCCCTGAACCTATAATTGACGCATTGCCGGTATTCCAATCATTCCTAGGTGAGGTGTTTTCACTAGCAATAATATTAACAACAGACAATGCAGCTACTGCAATTCCTGTGGAATTTTTTCTATTAGACATATCTGTATAAAGATATGGGAGAATAAGAGCGAGAATTAAAAAATTTATTCTAGAAAGCTTATTATTAAAAAAATTCACTGCACTATTAACATATATTATGAAAGATATAGAAATTGTACTTGAGAATTTAGCTTCTCATGGCATAAAGCCAGATCAAGCTCAAAAAATATTTCTAGAAACATTCATAAACTTTGATTCTCGCTATCGATCTTCAACAATATTTAGGAAGCAGTCAGGTTTTGGTAGCATCTACCTCTGGGGGCCTGTTGGTAGAGGTAAGACCCTATTACTTCAATCTATAGCCAATAGTTACTTTGAGAACATAGGGATTTTTCATTTCCTGGAGTTTATGCAGTTGATTCATTTAAAGCTATCGAAGCTTGAGAGTATCAAAAATCCATTGCCTCAAGTTGCAAAAAATATCTCAAAAAATTACCGCGTCATATTTATTGATGAATTTCAGGTCGAGGACATTGCTGATGCAATGATCATAGGCTTGATTATCCAATCCCTCTATGATAATGGTGTTCGCATCATGCTCTCTTCGAATGCTGCCCCCAATCATCTCTACAAAGATGGGCTGCAGAGAGATAAGTTTTTAAAAACTATCCATTTTATCGAATCAGAATTTATGGTTTTTAACTTACAGGGTGAAGAAGATTACCGATTAAGAGAAATTGTGCAGTTTGATACTTTCGCTTCTGATAATATTTCAGAATTTCTTCATCATGCCTTTGAAGGGCCCTGGAGCAAAGTCAATAATTTTCTTATCAATGGAAGAGAGTTTTCATGTGAAGGACAGTCCCCAAAGTTTCTATGGCTTTCTTTTCACAAATTTTTTTCTGAGCCCTGTGGCAGCAAAGATTTCATAGAAATGTGCAAAAGCTACGAATGGATTTTTATAAGTGATTTTCATCCCTGTGGAGACGAGCATCTTGATAAGATTAGGCGATTTATTAGTTTTATTGATATTTCTTACCAGGAGAAGCAAAAAATGAAATTATTTTCTCAATTAACCTTGCTCCAAAATCTTTACCTGGGATCTAAGCTAGACTTGTTATGGGAAAGATCAGCAAGCCGATTGCATGAAATTTATAGTAAAAGCTATCTTGAGGATTTGAAGATAAATTAAACTAAATGCATTTAAATATTGATTAAATTGTCCTTAAACATTAATATTCGCATCTAATTTTTTCTTAAAACATAATAAAAATGAAAACTCTTTCTCTCAGAAAAGAAGACGCAACCCATGACTGGTTCATAGTGGATGCATCAGATAAGATTTTAGGTCGCTTAGCAACTAAGATTGCTGACAGACTGCGAGGCAAAGACAAGCCAACCTTTACCCCTCATACAGATGGCGGGGACTTTGTGATTGTTATTAACGCAGAAAAGATAAGGGTTACAGGTAATAAACTAGAAGATAAAAAATACTACACTCATACTCTTTATCCAGGTGGTTTAAAAACTAAAGTGTTTAAGGATGTTTTAGAAATGAAACCTGAATATATTATTGAAGAGGCTGTCAAAGGGATGATGCCGAAGAATAAACTAGGAAAACAAATGTTTAAAAAATTAAAAGTTTTTAAAGGATCTGATCATCCGCACGAGTCACAACAACCGAAAATCTGGGAACCAAAAATATGAGCACTGCTATTCACTATGCAACTGGAAGACGTAAAACGTCTTCAGCGAGAGTTTATCTATCTAAAGGCCAAGGCAAGATCACGGTTAACGATAAAGAACTGGCACATTACTTTGGAAGACAGGTAGCTCAAATGCTTGTTCTGCAGCCCCTTAGACTCACTGAGCTAGACGAGCAAGTGGACATCAAGGCAATGGTCAAAGGTGGCGGAAGTTTTGGTCAAGCAGGCGCTATCAGGCATGGAATTTCAAGAGCTTTACTGGAATATGATGAATCTTTAAGGCCTCAACTTAAATCTGCTGGCTTTTTAACCAGAGATGACAGAAAAGTAGAAAGAAAAAAACCAGGATTAAAAAAGGCAAGAAAAAGCTCTCAATTCTCCAAGCGTTAATTTCTACTGTATGGAAGAGAAGCTTAATACAAGAAGAAAAGTTCTTATAGGCATGACTGCAGCTGTTGGCGCAGTCGGTGTTTCATTTGCAGCAGTTCCTTTTTTATCTGCCTGGAATCCTAGCGCAAAAGCTAAGGCAGTTGGAGCTCCTGTTAAAGTAGATATCTCCAAGATTCAAGTCGGTCAAAAGATTCAAGTGGCCTGGAGAAAACAGCCCGTTTTCGTTATTAGGCACTCTCCAGAAGCCCTGGAGAATCTATCAAAGATTGAAGAGAAGCTTGATGACCCGCGGTCAATTAATATTGACGAACCTTATAGAGATATTAATCCGACCAGATCAACTTCTAAGGAATTCACTGTTATTGCTGGTGTTTGCACGCATCTTGGATGCTCTCCTAAATATTACCCAGAGATGGAACCTCAGCCTTGGGACAAAGCATGGATTGGAGGTTTTTTCTGTCCTTGCCATGGATCGATGTTCGACATAGTGGGTAGAGTGTTTAAGGGTGTTCCAGCTCCAACAAACCTGAAGGTGCCACCTCATAATTTCAAAGGAAATATTTTAACGATAGGGGAAGATCAGGAGATAACATAATGTCAAATCAATCTTCAGGGCTATTTAATTGGATCAATGATCGTTTACCTATCAAAAACACCTACGAGCGACATTTATCAAAGCACCCAGTTCCTAAAAAAGTAAATTTTTGGTATATGTTCGGAGCCTTGGCTGCAGTAGTTTTAATTGTTCAGATTATTTCTGGTATTTGGCTAATGTTTGGTTATGAAAATACTGAAGAAGGGGCCTTTGCTTCTGTTGAGTACATTATGCGAGACGTTGATTATGGATGGATCATTAGATATATGCACACAACTGGTGCGTCGATGTTTTTCGCTGTAGTTTATCTCCACATGTTCCGCGGACTAATGTATGGGTCCTATCACAAACCTCGTGAATTAGTGTGGATTTTTGGTATGACAATTTACCTGGTAATGATGGCCGAAGGCTTTTTGGGGTATGTATTACCATACGGCCAAATGTCCTATTGGGGAGCGCAAGTTATCATTTCATTATTTGGGGCGATTCCCTATATTGGTGAGTCCTTAGAGTTATGGGTAAGAGGAGACTATTATATTTCAGGCGCTACTATTTCTAGATTCTTTGCCTTGCATGTAGTTGCATTACCATTAATCCTTATAGCCCTTGTTTTTATGCATTTAGTTGCTCTTCATGAAGTTGGCGCTGGAAACCCCGAAGGTGTTGATATCGAAAAATATGTTGATCAAGATGGAGTACCCTTGGATAGTGTTCCTTTCTTTCCATATAAAGTTTTAAATGCTCTTGTAGCAATAGGTATTTTTGGAATTGTATTTTCCATTATCATGTTCTTCTTTCCTGAAGGAGGAGGCTACATGCTAGAGCTTGCTAATTTTGAAGAAGCTAACCCAATGATCACTCCAGATCATATTGCACCAGTTTGGTATTACTCACCTTATTACGCGATGTTAAGAGCTATTCCTGATAAATTAGGAGGCTTGATTGTTATGGGTGCAGCAATTGCAATTCTTTTTGTGGTGCCTTGGCTTGATAGAAGCAAAGCTGCCTCGATTCGCTACAAAGGCAATTTAAGCAAGATAGCAATGGTTATTTTTGTATTAAGTTGGTTGATGTTGGCCTGGTTGGGTACGATGCCAGTTACTGCGCTGAGAACAACTCTGAGCCAGATTGGTACAGTAATCTATTTTTTATTCTTCCTCTTGATGCCCATTTATACATCTATTGAAAAATCTAAACCAGTTCCAGATAGACTATGAAAAAAATTGTAATTACAAGCATCCTTCTATTTTCATCTTATGGTGCATTATCTGCTGAATCTGCCCCTTGTGGTGACTATGGTGAGTGCGAAAAATTTTCACCGCAACTAGAAAACCTCGAGTCTCTCCAGTTAGGCGCAGTTACCTTTTTGAACAATTGTTATGGCTGTCACTCATTACAATATTCTCGTTGGAATAGGGTTGCAAAAGATCTAGAAATTCCAGAAGAAATATTTTCCTCTAATTTGGTCTACGGCCAGACAGTTAAATTGGGGAACAGGATGACCGGCTCAATGGACACAGCAACTGCTGAGTCTTGGTTTGGGATTGCGCCCCCAGATCTTACATTGGTAACCAGGCTGCATGGCTCAGACTGGGTCTACACCTACCTCAAAACCTTCTATGAAGACGCCTCCAAGCCTTATGGCATTAATAACATGGTTTACCCGGGAGCTGCTATGCCCAATGTATTGGCATCCATGCAAGGGCAGCAAATTTTGTCTTGCAAGGATATTCCTTTGCTTGCTTCGAATGGAGGAGTTAAAAGAGATGAGTTAGGCAACGATCTAACCGAGGAAAAATGTGGTTCTTTAAAAACAATTCCTGGTTCCGGCTCTTTATCTGAAAGTGAGTTCGATGAATTAATATATAACCTTGTCAATTTCATGACTTATGTAGGCGAGCCGAGTCGAGCAGACAGGGAAAGAATTGGCTGGTATGTTATCCTCTTCTTCATTATATTTACTTCATTTTCTTACCTTCTTTTTAGAGAGTATCAAAAAGATTACCACTAGAATTTTACATATTAACAACGAGGACACATGATTTTATATTCTGAAAAAGATGATCACTATAGCCATAGAGTAAGAATAGTTTTGGCAGAAAAAGATATTGCCTGTGAGATTAGAGAAACCTCAAATGAAGAGGCGCCTGATGAAGTTTTGGCCCTTAATCCTTATCACTGTCTTCCAATTTTGTCTGATCGTGATCTTGGTTTATACGATACAGGCGTTATGCTTGAATATCTTGATGAAAGATTTCCTCATCCACCATTGCTTCCTGTTTACCCCGTTTCTAGAGCCAACAGTAGATCGTTAATGTTGCGAATAGATAAAGAATGGTGCCCCATGATTGATACTTTAACCGCAAAGGAATTATCAGAAAAAGACCTCTTAATTCTCAGAGAAGAATTGCTGAATGAGATTAGTACGGTGTCCCCAACATTTAAAGAGTTTTCTTTTTTCATGAGCCAGGATTTCTCAATTATTGATTGTTATTTAGCTCCCATCCTTTGGAGGCTGCCATCGCTGGGGATTAACCTACCATTAAATAGACATTTGAAGCCCTTGCTCGATTACCAAGCTAAAATTTTTGCACGACAAAGCTTTCAAGACAGCCTCTCTATGATTGAAAGAGACCTTAGAGCTTAGACTCTCAGGAAGCTATCCACTGAGCCCTCACTCTGCTTAAGGGGACCCTTCTTTTAGCACAACGGCCTTTTTGAAACTCTATTGTGCCGGTCATTCCGGAGATATTGGCTGAGCGCACCCCTGACTGATTCATCAGTTCAATTAACAGCCAATCATTTAGAATTGAATTCCTAGTTATGCTCTCAAGAGAATCAATTTCTTTTGCTTTTATTTTTTTGATAATATTCTCAGACAGAAGTATTAAAGTATTTTCAAAATCTAGCAATTGATTCACATCCTGTAAATTTTCAAGAGAGGAAATAAAATTAATATACTCAAAATTACTCCCTCCATGATATCTCAGCGCTGGGAGCAGCGATTTGTATTGCGTAGGCTCAAGTATTAGCAATATTTTTTGAACATCATCCCTAGGTCTAGGTAAAAACTTTAATTCTTGATTGGGATTTAGATTCTTAATTTTAACGAATCTATTTTGACTGTCATTAATCCCCAGGAGCATTGCTGCAAAATTTTGCGGGTCGCTGGAATTAAATTGTATGCTCTGAATCTTAGGCAATAATTCAGTCAGCTGATTAGCAATAACAGCATAATTTTTCATAAAAATTATTATTGTCTCTTGGTCAGCGTTCATAATCTCAGTGGCGATTGAATCCATGGCATCTTTGTTAAGACTGGAGCAGAAACCTGTCACTGGTTTAGTCATCAAGTCTACAAATTTTATACTTTGCTCTTCATTGCCCCACTCAATTTTAATTGGTAGCTCCAGTTGGTAAATTGACTCCATCACTCTTACAGAATGAATATTTGCACTATCAAGATGGAGAATAAAACTCTTTTTAGCGAGGATTTTGTTTAAATTATTTCTTAGCTTCCTTGCCTCTTCTTTCTCTTCTCTTGATAGGCTATTAGAGCTAGACACTGCATCGAGCTCATTAATTACACCAGCATTAAACTCTTGGTAGTTTAAGTATTGAGCTATGTTAATGGAATTATTGGCAGCCTTAGTCAGTTCGGGTGATGAAGAATTATTCTGTGTAGTTGAGCATGATGATAAGATAACCCCGACTGTTATTAAGTGGATAACAATTTTTTTTCGTAATTTCATGTTTGTAATATTATGCTCTATCTAATTTGCACACCCATTGGTAATTTAAATGATTTATCTTTGAGGTCAATCAATACCTTAAAAGAAGTAGGGAGAATTTATGCAGAGGATACTCGAGTTGCTGCTAACTTACTGCAGCATTTTCAGATCTCTAAAAAATCCATCCCATTTCATGAGCACAATGAGTTAGAGCAATTACTAGACATTACCAACGCTCTTCAGGAGGGCATAGATATAGCTGTCATGTCCGATGCTGGCGCCCCATTAATCTCTGATCCAGGTTACCCACTCATTAAAAAGTGCATAGAGCTTGATATAGATTTCACAGTTTTACCGGGACCATCTTCGGTTATCAATGCAGTCTTGTTGTCTGGGATCTCACCCCATCAATTCACTTTTTATGGATTTCTACCCAAAACTAGCACTGGAAGAAAAAAAATTGCCGAAGAAATAAAGCGAAGCGGCATTCCTTATGTATTTTTTGAATCAGCAAAACGATTATCGAAAACATTAGAGAATTTCTTGGAGATCTTGGATAGCAATACCCAAATTTCTATTTGCAGAGAAATGACCAAGGAGTATGAGTCAATTTATAGGGGTTCTCTTCAAGAGCTTTACGGGCAATTAATTGACTCTAGAATTACCTTATTAGGAGAATTTGTTTTAGTTATACACTCATCTTTAAAAACTCAGATTACATCTGCTTTAGACATAGATTTTTGTAAACCATTTTTAGATTACATGTCTCCTGCTGATGCATCAAAGCTCATTGCAAAAATTACCAATCATTCCAAGCAAGATATTTATAGATTTCTTATTAGCATTTCTAATTCTTCTTAAAGGTATTAGAATGCACCTGAGTTGATCGGATGGTCGCTAGCTTTTAGCTAGAGGAAAGTCCGGACTTCATAGAGTAAAGTGCCAGGTAACTCCTGGGAGGCGTGAGCCTACGGCAAGTGCAACAGAAAGTATACCGCCAAGCAATTGGTAAGGGTGAAATGGTGAGGTAAGAGCTCACCGCGAGATTGGTAACAATCTTGGCAATGTAAACCCCACTTTGAAGCAAAACCAAATAGGGATCCCATTAGGCTGCTCGTCTAGGATTCGGGTAGGTTGCTTGAGCAATATGGTGACATATTGCCTAGATAGATGGCCATTTAAGACAGAATCCGGCTTATAGATCAACTCACCTATACTTTTTTTAACAAAAAGTGTGTAAAAGTGTGAATTATGTTGTATAAAGTGTGTTACTAATATTTATTTATGTAATATGTTTGGTTTTACAACAATTTCGATAGATTCCAAGGGTCGCTTAGCGATCCCGGCAAAATATCGAGAACACCTCTTGGCTAATCAAGAAAACCAAATTGTTGTAACAAGAGACCCCCAATACCCATCATTAAAAATTTACCCTGGCTCAGCATGGACTCAGATAGCTGCTGACCTTCAATCGCTTCAAGGCCTTGACCCAATAGTTAGAAACCTTCAATGGACAATTTTAGGCAATGCTAATGTGAGTGATTTTGACCCGTCTGGACGAATGTTAATTTTAATCCCTGCCGAGCTCAGAAATTACGCCAACATCGACGCTAAAAATAAAATTGCATTAGTGGGCATGGGCAATAAATTTGAAATTTGGAATGAGCAAAATTGGGAGATGAGACAAACTGGCGGATCTCTATCAACAGAGATTCTTGAGGTTGTATTACCCGAAAGTATCAAAACAATGGCTTTTTAATTTAAAGGGGAAAAAAAATGAATTGGGAAATAATTGAAGCAAATGCTGGATTAGCCAAAATTAAAGTAATAGGTGTTGGCGGGGCAGGAGGGAATGCAGTTATTCATATGATGGAGCATGGGATTCAAGGGCCAGATTTTATTTGTGCCAATACAGATGCTCAGGCACTAGAGAGAGCTCAGGGAGCAATAATTTTAAAATTAGGCGACAACCTTACTAAGGGACTGGGCGCAGGAGCAAATCCAGAAATAGGCAGAGCGGCCGCCGAAAGAGATCGAGCAGCAATTGAAGAAATACTTAAAGGTGCAGATATGATCTTTATTACGGCTGGCATGGGAGGCGGAACCGGAACCGGTGCTGCGCCTGTTATAGCCCAGATTGCAAAAGAGCTCGGGGCATTGACAGTTGCAGTGGTAACCAAACCTTTTAATTTTGAAGGAAAGAATAGAAGGAAAGCTGCAGAAGCAGGAATTGCTGAGTTAGTTGAAGAAGTAGATAGCTTAATCACCATACCAAATGAAAAGCTAATGGAAATACTTGGCAAGAAAACAACTATGAAAGAAGCTTTCGCAAAAGCAGATGATATCTTAAAGGGAGCAGTACAGGGCATATCAGATATTATTATGAAGCCTGGATATGTCAATGTTGATTTCGCTGATGTAAAAACTGTCATGTCAGAAAAGGGTATTGCAATGATGGGTACAGGGAGATCATGCGCTGAAAATGAGCGTGGGGTAGAGGCTGCCCAACAAGCTGTAAGCTCTGAATTACTCGAAGACGTAGAATTAAAAGATGCTCGAGGAGTATTGGTAAATATTACAGCTAAAGCTGTGACACTGTCAGATAATGCTGAAGTAGAGTCAGTTATTGAAGGACTTATAGCAGAAGATGCAACAATTATATGGGGTGTTGTTGAGGATGACTCAATGGATGAAGCAGAGCTTTTGGTCACAATAGTAGCTACTGGCATCAATCAAAGAAAAGCCACCTTGGCTGTAGATAATACTCGAAAAGCAACAGTTAAATTAAATCCAGTGGGTTTACATGCCCATTCAACAAGACATTTAGAGTCAGGTGGCACATCGTCTGCAGAGGAAATAGACTTCCTTGATGTGCCGACCTTCATGAGAAAGCAAGTAGATTAGTCCATGTTACATGTTCCAGTTTTGCTGGAAGAGTCGTTAGATTTCTTGCTTAATGATCTATCAGGGACATACTTAGATCTTACTTTTGGCAGAGGCAGCCACTCCAAAGAAATCCTTAATCGCCTTTCTTCCTCGGGAAAATTATATGCAGTTGATAGGGATCTCGAGGCAGTCTCTTATGGTAATCTCAATATTAATGATGATAGATTCAGCATTACCCATGGGAATTATTCTGAAGCCGGCAAGTTGTTTAATGCGCAGTCATTTGATGGCATTTTATTAGACCTAGGTACTTGCTCAACTCATCTTGACGATCATTCCAGAGGCTTTAGCTTTCAAGGAGATGGCCCATTAGATATGAGAATGGATACATCAAAGGGATTCAGCGCTGCAGACTTCCTCAACGAATCCTCAGAACAGGAAATTAGCGATGTACTTTATAAATATGGAGATGAGAAAGCATCGAGAAAAATAGCCAAAGCAATTATTGAATTTCGGTCAAATCGCTTGCTTAAAAGCACAGGAGATCTTGTTAAAATTGTTGAGAGCATCCTTCAGAGAACAGGGAGAACACATCCGGCTACTAAAACTTTTCAAGGGATAAGAATTCATGTAAACAATGAGTTAGAGCATTTAGAATTAGCTTTAGCTCAGTTATCTGATCTGCTGAGCGAGAACGGTGTCATAGTTATTATTGCATTTCATTCTCTTGAGGATCGAATAGTAAAAAATTTCTTTAAGCCAGATGTGCAATTTTTACCTAAGGACATTCCTATAAATATTGTCGTGACTGAGAAATTTCAGTGCATTAAGAAAAAGGTAAAACCTTCCGCAGAAGAAATCAAGAGAAATCCAAGATCCAGAAGCGCAGTCATGAGAGTATTTTCAAAAACATGACTTATTCTGCGCAATTCTATTTTTTACTCATCTTGTCTTTTTTTTTATTGTGCATTTGTTTAGATACTGTAAAAGTCAGATGGCAGATAGCACAGGAATTTGAAAATCAGGAGTATTTACAGGTCTCTCAAAATAAATTAACTGAAATAAATATTCAATTAAAAACAGAGCATCATCACTTAAATTCTCCAGCTAGAATAGAGCGCCATGCCAAAGAAGTATTAGGTATGGTAGAGATTGCCCAAAAACTAGAAATAACTTATGAAAAATAATTTAGCCTTGAGCTGGCGAGCTTTACTTACTTACATGCTCATTTTTTTAATCTTTCTGTTTGTTGTATTTAGAATTTTTGAGATTCAATTTAATGACAGAGACTTTCTTGATTTAAAGGGTCAAAAAATGCTTCTTTCCTCTCGTGATATACCAATCCTGAGAGCAGGTATTTATGATAGAAATAATTTCCCTCTAGCTGTTTCTGTGACTCAATATAATCTATTTGCCCTGAGAAATTTTTCTGCAGACAACTATGAAGCAATTAATACTATTACACCTCTAAAAAAGACATTCAAGCAAATAGACGGACTTAGAAGAAAATCTTTACTTTTTTTAAATCTAGATTTTTCTCAGTACGAGGAAATTAAAAAATTGAGACTAGATTCTATTGAAATTGAGTCTGTGCAAAAGCGATATTATCCTTTAGGAGAACAGATTTCACCTTTGATTGGTTTTGCTGGTAGGGATGGCGTAGGGACAGATGGGCTAGAAAAGATTTTAAATACTCAATTATCCGGTATTTCAGGCTCAGAGATCGTATTAAAAAATGCTAGCCGCAAACCTCAAGTAGTTAGTCCTGCCATACCCGGAGTAGCTTTTAAATTAACGATTGATAGTAGAGTTCAATTTATTACTTTCAAGCACTTATCTAGATTTATAGAAGCAAATCATGCTATAGGCGGCAGCGTGGTTGTGCTGGATAATCATTCTGGAGAAATTTTGGCGATAGCAAGCTACCCTTCGTATAATCCAAATAATCCATTTAGAGAAATCCAGAGAAATAGAGCGCTGGTGGATGCTGTCGAGCCTGGCTCAATTATTAAACCATTAGCTTTAGCCAAGGGGATTGATATGGGCTTGATCTCTTTATTGGAGAAAGTAGATACCAACCCTGGTTTTATAACACTGAATAGCGTGCAGATTTCAGACCCAAGAAACTATGGCCTGCTCAGTTTCTTGGAAGTTATTGAAAAATCCAGTCAGGTCGGAGCATCTAAAGTTGCATTGCTAATTGGAGTCGAAGGCTTAAATGCAGGCTATCAAGCCTTTGGTTTAGCCAAACCACCCAATATTCTTTTTCCAGGCTTAGCCTATGGAACCATCAACACTCGACCTAATATTTCTGATCATGAGATTGCAAGCTTGGGGTTTGGTTATAATTTACAGGCTTCAGCCTTGCAATTAGCTCAAGCATATTCTGTTTTTGCTAACGATGGCTATCTTAAAGACTTTAAACTTTTTTTAGATGACAATGAGGTTTATGAGCAAAGAGTTATTTCAAAGAATTCAGCAGATCAGCTGTTGCTTGCTTTAGAATCAGTTGTTTTAAAGGGTACTGGCATGCTTGCTGCCATCCCCAATCATCGAGTGGCTGGGAAAACTGGGACTGCTCACAAATCTAGCTCTAATGGTGGTTATGATAAAAGTAAGTATGTTTCTTCGTTTGCCGGGATTGCGCCTTTAGATTCTAAGCGACTAACGATCTTTGTGAGTGTAGAGGAACCTGGGTTGAATAATTATTCAGGAGGAGCGGTCGCAGCTCCTTTGTTTTCAGCTATTTCAAAAGATGTTTTAAATTATCTAGATGAATAGTTTTTCTAGCATCGCATCTTTTTTTAAAATCGACACCCAAGTTGATTTAACAATCTCCGGCATAACCGATGACTCAAGAAGTGTTCAAGGTAATTTTTTATTTGTAGCCCGTCCAGGTATTAATTGTCATGGGTTAAAATTTGTAGAGGATGCGATTAAGAATGGCGCAACCTGCATCTTAAGTGATAAGCCATCACCACTAAGCATAAAAATTCCATATATCCATTTTGGTAATCTAGAAAGATTATTAATTAAGTTTTTATTTAAGTTTTACCATCTAGATGAAAACAATTTTTTATTCCATGGCATCACTGGCACTAACGGGAAAACCTCCACTGCATTCATTGCACATCAAATCATTCATAAGCTTGGGAGACCCTCCTGTTACATCGGTACCCTGGGTGCCTTTGTAGATACTAAATTTTTTCCTACAAAAGGAAATTCTACCCCGGGCATATTTGAATTATTTCAGCTCCTTGCAGAACATAAATTTAATGAGCTAACATATATTTTCTTAGAGCTTTCTTCTCATGCGCTAGAGCAAAATCGTCTTTTATCTCTGCCATTTACTCAAACTATGCTTCTAAATATTTACTCAGATCATTTGGATTATCACCTCACGCATGAGGAATACGTGCAAGCTAAACTAGCAATATTGGACTTACCCTCAAAATATCCACCTATTATTCATGTTGATTCTGTAATTATTCAGAATAGTCTCGGGGCTATCGAGCAAAAACATCAAGTGCTTTTTTTAAGCTCCCAAGATTCTGATAGGCCTTATTTTTACAAAAAAATATTCAAGCATCCTGAGACCTCCAACATTGTGTTTCAATTTCCAAGCTTCAGGAGCACTAAGAATCTTTCATTATTTCCAGAATTTAATTTAGATAATTTTGCATGCGCTATCGGCTTGCTATCAAACTCATGCTCAGGGTCTGAATTAGAAGCATTAGACTATACCGATTTAGAGCTACCGCCTGGTCGAAGCGAGCATTTTATTTGTACCCAAGGTCATATTTTTATTGACTATGCCCATGATCCAGAGGCGATGAAAAATATCTTATCTTCACTCGCTGCGTCATATGATGAGTTGGTACTCATTTTTGGATGCGGGGGGGATCGAGATAAACTAAAGCGCCCTCAAATGATGCGTGTAGCTGAAGAATTTGCCCATGAAATTATTTTTACATCAGATAATAATAGAAGTGAGTCTTTCGAGATGATTGCAGCTGATGCAGTTGGAACTAGGCAGTTTAAAAATTTAAGTATTGTAAAATCAAGACCAGATGCAATAAATCAAGGGCTTAGGTCTCTGAATTCAAAAAATATTTTAGTAATACTAGGCAAAGGCCATGAAATGTCCATGGAGGAGGATGGAAAGTTCATTCCATTCAATGATCGAGAGTATATTTTAGGTAATATAAATACATGAAGATTATACAAAATACAGGTGATATTTTTAGCGCCTTGGGGATAAGTGCCAAACATGATGTGCGAATTAGAGATTTTCAAATTGACTCCAGAAAAATAAAAAAGAATTCAGTTTTTCTTGGGCTGACTGGCGCCAATGAGGATGGAAGCATCTATGGTAAAGAGGCCATCGCAAAAGGTGCTGCTTTAGCTATAACCAAAACCACTCAACCCCAGCGTGAAAATAAACTTAAATCTAATATCTTGTCCGTTGCAAAGCCTGAGGAATCATTGGTTGTTCTTGCTAAATCTGCCCTAATGAAATTTCCTGGACCCATTATTGGGATTACTGGCAGCAATGGGAAAACAACAACAAAAAATATCCTTCACGCAGGAATTAAAAATAGCTTTGCAACCCCCAATAATTTTAATAATGAAATTGGGTTACCTTTGTGCGCACTCGCGCTTGATACAAAAAATACCGCAGCAATTTTTGAAATGGGGGCTGCAAAAAAAGGAGATATTAAGTTTTTATCACAGCTGATTAAGCCAAAAATAGGAATTATTACCCACATTGGCCACTCGCATCTTCAGGGCCTAAGATCACTGGATGGGGTACTAAAAGTGAAATCTGAGTTAATTCATAACATTCAAAAAAATGGTGTTGCGATAGTACCAGAAGGCCGATACATCAAATACTGGATAGGCCTTAGAAAGGACCTTGCATACAAGACGTTTGGTTTGGATGATTCGGCAGATTTTTTTGCCACAAATATTAAAATTATAAAAGCGGGCACTATATTTAATATCAACTCACCATATCTAACAAAAAAAATAAAAATTCAGACATCCCTCCTAGGAAATCATAATATTTTAAATATTCTAGCGGGATTTATTGCTACTCTTGAATTGAAAGAGGACATAGATTTTTTTATAGACTCTGTGAAAGGCTTTGCTAATGCATCTCAAAGGCTTCAATTGCAATCCTGGATCAATCAATCGACCCTCATCGATGATTCCTATAATGCTAATCCTGATTCCGTAAAGGCTGCCATTGATGTATTACATCAACAGGCTGGAAGACGCATACTAGTTCTTGGAGATATGAAGGAGCTTGGTAGATATCGAAAAAAACTTCATCAGGACATTGGAGAATATGCCAAAGCTAAAGATGTAAATCTATTAATTGGTTTCGGCGATCTTGCTCGCTACTCTGTCTCAAGCTTTGGAGACCCTGGTGTTTTTTTTACATCAAAAGCTGAACTGATGGCATTCTTAAGAAATGAAGTAACTCGTCATGATTTTATTCTCATCAAAGGATCGCGGAGCATGAAGATGGAAACACTTATTAATTAATATAGGAGAGAGCAAGTGATAGAGCTTATAGGTACATGGTTAATAGTATTCGATCCAGGGTTCGATATTTTGCGCTACTTAACAGTCCGTACAATTGGCAGCACTCTAACTGCATTGATTTTATCGATACTGCTAGGCCCATTATTTATTAGATACTTGACGCGCATTCAGTTTGCTCAATCTATTCGGAGCGATGGCCCAAAATCCCATTTAGCTAAATCTGGAACTCCCACCATGGGAGGCTTGATTATTATTTTCTCTTTCGTGATATCAACGTTGTTGTGGTCTGATTTTCAAAACCCATACATCTGGGTGCTTTTATTTGTAACTGTTGCCTTTGCATTTATAGGATTTTTAGATGATTGGTTAAAAATTAGAGATAATAATTCAAAAGGACTGAATGGGAGATATAAACTGGGATTGCAATTTGTGTTCTCTTTAATAGTTCTTGTCTTAATACTCAGAGTATCTCCAGATGGCTCTAATCAAATTTTGATACTTCCTTTCAATAAAGACCTCATTTTTGCTATCTCACCTATCTTATTTGCTGCCATAGGGATATTTGTAATTATGGGCACCTCAAATGCCGTTAATCTTACTGATGGCTTGGATGGTCTTGCAATTCTTCCTACGATCTTGATAGCTGGTGGGCTCGGTTTAATTGCTTATGCGATGGGTAATCAGGTTATAGCGAATTATTTATTTATTCCTTTTCATCCATTTACAGGAGAATTAATTGTATTTTGTGGAGCTCTTATAGGCGCAGGCATTGGTTTCCTTTGGTACAACACTTATCCTGCTGAAATTTTTATGGGAGATTTGGGCTCTTTGACTCTTGGGGCCATTCTAGGCACCCTTGCTGTTCTCCTGAGGCATGAGGTTGTTTTTGCGATTATGGCTGGAGTCTTTGTTATGGAAACTCTAAGCGTCATTATTCAAGTTGGTTCATTTAAACTGAGAGGCAAGAGAGTCTTTTTAATGGCACCAATTCACCATCATTTTGAGCTTAAAGGTTGGGCAGAGCCCAAGGTAATTGTTCGTTTTTGGATTATTACTTTCGTACTTGTGTTATTTGCGCTCGCAACATTAAAGCTTAGATAATTCAGTCAATGAAGTCTTTAATTTTTGGATATGGAATGACAGGGCAGTCTTTTGCGAGATATTTATCAAATAAAGTAATAGATTTTGATATATATGATCAATCCTTCATTGATCATCCCAATGCATTTAGCAAGCTGCCAGATAGAAAAAAATTAGATTCCTATCAGATGGTCTACATGAGCCCAGGTATCAATTTGCGGAAACTTTATCCAGGCAATGAATTGCATGCATTGCCCTATCTAACTGATCTAGATATTTTTTTTAAAGAAGATACTTCTTTTAAGATTGGTATTACTGGTACCAATGGAAAAAGTACTTGCTGCATGCATCTGAATCAATTGATACAAGGCTCTCAAATTTTAGGAAATTTTGGCATGCCTCTTCTTGATGCAATTAATTCAGGGAAAGAGTATTCGATAATTGAGCTCTCCAGTTTTCAATTAGAAAAAATGCAGCAGAATGACTTGGATTATGGAGTGTTGTTGAATATGCGATCAGATCATCTCGACCATCATGGTACTTTGAAGAGTTATCAAAATGCTAAAAAGCGAATTTTACAATCAAAGAAATCTACCAGTGAAAATGATCCCTTTTTACTTTACAAAGAAATTATAGGAAAGCCATATCAGGGAGATTTGCTGCATAGCCACTTGATCAATTTACCTCATAGGCTAGAAGCATGCACACCAAGAAATGGCTTGCAAGCAATCAACGACTCGAAGTCAACCAATACAGATTCTTTAAAATATGCCTTGAAAAATCTTCCAGTGAGCGCTTATCACCATTTAATTATCATGGGAGATCCAGCAAAAGAACAATATAAAAATCTTAGGATTACAGGACCGAGTAATGTGTTTATCTGCGGCAAATACTCTGAATCACTTGCAGAAAAAATATTGCATCAAAATAAATTCATCTTTCCTTCGCTAGAGGAGACACTAAAGTATATTAAGTCTTTGCAACAAAAATCCGGAATATTATTTTCTCCCGGACATCCAAGTGGAGAGGATTTTCAGAATTTTGAGGTCAGGGGCAATTACTTTAAATTGCTAGTCAGGGAAATATTTGATGATTAATAAAGACAATATCTTAATTATTTTACCTTTCCTCTGCTTGCTTTTCATCGGCATAATTATGGTGACTTCTTCAAGCGTCTATGTGGCAGAAAAAATGTATGGGAATCCATTTCAGTTTGCAGAAAAACAGATCATTTTTCTTTGCATAGGCATGCTGGCAACAATTATTGCAATGAGCATCCCTTCAAATTTATTTTATAATTATGATTGGTTTTTTTTATTGGCATCATTTCTCTTATTGTTAGCGCTCTTACTTCCAGGCATTGGAACTGAGGTTAATGGAAGCACCAGATGGATTAGACTTGGACCTATTAATATCCAACCATCAGAGATTAGTAAACTTGCATTGTTGATTTATATCTCTGGCTATTGCGTTAGGCGGCAAAGTGAAATTAACACAACCCTAGGTTTTTTTCGTCCCTTGGTAATATTGGCTGGTTTTGGCCTTTTAATCATGAGTCAACCTGATTTAGGCTCCACTCTTGTCATTAGTATGCTGGTAATAGCTATATTATTTTTTGCTGGGATATCGTTTCTGCAATTTTTATTATTAATTTGCTTGATGGTGTCCTTTGCAGCATATGCAGTTTTTTTTATAGCTTTTAGATACGCTCGATTAATTTCATTCACAGATCCTTTTGCTCATTTTAAAGAAGCTGGCTGGCAATTAGGCAATGCTCTTCTTGGGATAGGAAGGGGGGAATGGTTTGGAGTTGGCTTGGGTAATAGCATTCAAAAAAATCTTTATTTACCAGAGCCTCATACAGATTTTATTTTTGCTGTGCTAGTTGAGGAATTTGGTGTTGCTGGCAGTTTAATTCTGTTAGCTCTATATGCTTTTTTAATAGTTGGAATTATCATGACAGCAATCAAATCCATAGAGCTTGGAAATTTATTTAAAGGATTGCTTGCATTTGGTACTGGTATCTTGATCGCTATTCAAGCTCTTTTTAATATTGGCGTAAATTTAGGAATGTTACCTACCAAAGGCTTAACCCTTCCTTTTATCAGCTACGGTGGAACAAGCTTGATCATCTTTATGTTTATGATAGGAATGGTTTTAAGAATCAATTATGAAAACAGAGTGACAAAATAATGAAATTTTTAATTTCAGCTGCTGGAACTGGCGGACATATTTTTCCTGCCCTCAGGTTTTGCTTAACATGCATGGAGCAATCACATCAGGTTATTTGGGTAGGTACTAAGCAGGGCATGGAGAGTCAAAGAGTACCAGAGCACAATATCCCCTTTTTAACTGTTCCCATGAGCGGATTTAGAGGAAAGAGTGTTTTCAAGAAAATTGTTGCTCTGCTTGGCTTGGTCTCCTCAACTATTAAGTCAGTGATTTATATATTCCACAATCAAATAAATTGCGTAGTTTGTTTCGGTGGCTACATCTCATTGCCTGTTGGTATTGCTGCAATAATCTGTCGTAAAAAATTAATTTTGCACGAGCAAAATGCTGTGCTTGGCTCATCCAACAACCTACTTTTAAAGTTTTCTAAGATCGTTTTTTTAGGGATGCCTCTTGTAACTCCGCACCATCAAAAGATGAAGGTTGTTGGAAATCCAATAGAGCAATTCTTACAAAATGATATTGTTCCTAGTCACTTTGATGCAGGAATTCTCAGGATTTACGTTACAGGAGGGAGCCTAGGATCAGAGTTTATCAATCAGCATGTTCCTTTTGCTTTAAGCGCCTTAGATATTCCAATGGAAATTAAGCATCAGGCTGGACGTAATAAATCTGAAGGAATAAAGACCCGATATTCTTCAAATCTCTTGGTTGATATCAGTGAATTTTACAACGAACCTTCTGTAAATATTCTTTGGTCGGACTTTGTGATTTGTAGGGCTGGAGCTCTTACTTTAGCGGAGGTAAATAGTTTAAAGCGGGGGTGTTTAATGATACCCCTTCCTTCAGCCATTGATAACCATCAACTTGAAAATGCTCGCCAAGTAGAAAAGCTTGGCTTGGGGGTAATCTATGAAGAATCAGAGCCAGTCTCAGAATTACAAGAAAAATTAAAAAATATTATAAATCAAAAAAAATACCTTGCTTGGCAGACTAGCAAACCTCAGACTGATCATTTTCAAGCGTCTGAAAGGATGTTAAGTTCAATTTTACAAATAAAATAATTATCAAAATGCGGTCACTAGGTTTTCAAAAATTTAAAAAAATTCATATGATTGGTATTGGCGGATCTGGAATGATTGGGGTTGCAATGATTCTACAGAAGAGAGGGTTTAATGTTACAGGATCAGATTTATCACTTACACCGGAGCTGAAAGAATTAAAAAAACTTGGTTCAAAAGTTCAATTGGGGCATGAACCTCGTCTAATTAAAAATGCTGACCTCGTAGTTGCCTCCTCTGCAATTTCAAAAAAAAATCCAGAGCTGGTATTTGCACAGAAATCTGATATCACCATTATTCCTCGAGCAGAGATGTTAGGGACTCTCATGAAGCCTTATAGAAGTATTGCGGTTGCTGGGAGTCATGGCAAAACCTCTACCACAAGCATAAGTGCAAGTATTTTCAATGCAGCTGGTCTCAGTCCAACCTATGTAATTGGCGGACAAGTCTTGAGCATTGGGCGAAGCTCGAACCTAGGAGAGGGCAATCACATTATTGTTGAGGCTGATGAAAGTGACGGCTCATTTTTACACTTACAGCCGGAGGTTGCGATCATTACAAATATTGATAATGATCATTTAAATTTTTATGATTTCAGTCAAGCAAAATTAAATCAATCCTTTGTAAGTTTTGCTGAAAATTTACCCTTTTATGGTCACTTAATTCTTAATTTAGATGATATGAATATTAGAAAAATTGAAAAAAATATTCATAGGAAAAAAATTAGCTTTGGTTTCACTGACATCAATCAATATCAAATTATTAATGTGGAATTAATGCAAGGAATGCAAAAATTTCAATTATTTGATCATTTATCAAGAAAGCTCTATAAATTTACCACCTCTTTAAGCGGCAAGCATAACCTCTATAATCTTGCAGCAGCAATTTGCTTGGCATTGGAAGAGGGCATCTCCATTTCAAATATTAAGAAAGGGCTGAGGGAATTTAAAGGGGTTGGTCGAAGGTTTGAGATTTCAGAAGTCACAGTTGCCAACACATCTAAAATTTTAGTTGATGATTATGGACATCATCCAGCAGAAATTTTAGCAACCTTTCTTGCTGTAAAAGAAAAATTTCCAAAAAAACGTATTTGTATGATTTTTGAGCCTCATAGGTTCTCAAGAACCCAGCAGCTTTTTCATGACTTTGTGAAAGTGCTATCTAAAATTGATCAATTGCTCTTGCTGGATATATATCCTGCGAGCGAAGCGCCTATTCAAGGAGTATCTTCTAAAAAATTGATAGTTGGGGTAAACCAAAGTGGTGGAAATGGGGTTTATATACCAACTCATTTAGTGCAAAAGTGGATTGCAAAACATGCCCAGGAGTTTGATATTTTAATTACACAGGGAGCCGGAAATATTTCACAGTTAAATAATTCAATTCAAAAGAAATGGGCTCTAAAAAAATAATCGTTTTATATGGAGGCGAGTCTTCAGAGCGAGAGGTGTCCCTTGAGAGTGGTAAAAATATTTATATAGCAATTCTTGAGTTGGGGTATGAGGCAAGCTTGATTGACTATCCCAATGATTTTACGCCAGCTATTCTGCAAGAGCATAACTACGTTTTCATTGCCTTGCATGGCCAAGATGGCGAGTCAGGTGCTTTGCAGGACTATTTGCTAAAATGTGGTATTGAGTACTCAGGCAGCAACTCAGCTGCATGTCTAAAAACTTGGAATAAAGCTCGATGCAAAGAAGCGCTGAAGGCAAATGATATTGCAACACCTAGATGGGCATCAATTCCAGAGCTATCTGAGGATTACGCTAATTTGTCTTTACTTCAGCAAGAAATGTTTACGCCTTCCTACCCACTTTTTTTAAAGCCTGAAGAGGATGGATCTAGCATTGATGTTTTTAAAATTTTACATCAACAGGATATGCTTGATGCCATAAAAAACTGCACCAATAAAATCAGACCCTTTATCCTTGAAGAAAGCATTGATCACAGAGAGCTTACTGTCCCGATTCTTAATGGAGAGTGCTTGCCATCAGTCGAAATTATCACCAGCGAATCTTTTTATAATTACGAGGCAAAATATCTTAGAGATGATACTCAGCTGATCAGAGCCAATTTATCTCCCGATGAGCAAAAAAGATTAGACGCACTTTGCATAAAAACTTTTCATGCCCTGGGGTGCAAGGGCTGGGCGCGTATTGACTTGCTCCAAGATCTTGATGGAAATTTCTACATCTTAGAAGTAAACACTGTTCCGGGTATGACCTCGCATAGCTTGTTTCCTAGCTCTGCAAAAATTGCTGGGTTGGATTATAAGTCCTTAGTTAGAGAGATTATTGAAGGTGCCTAGATTAAAATTCTATCATTGCTGGATTCTTTTATTTACTGTTGCAGGCTGCAACAAATCTGATGGCCAGCATATAGTTATTAATTTTGAAAATAGGCTAACCCTTAAAAAGGAAGTAGATATGATACAAAATATTCAATCTCTGCCCTCAAGCCAGCAAATACAAATATATTTACAGGATCAGCCGTGGATTGAAACCTTCTTAATTAAAAGTAGTTTTTTCAAACCAACTGAAGTATTCATTCAAAGCAAAAAACCAAAGTATGTTTGGAGAAAAAAATTTTACATGGATCATAAGCTATCTAAGTTTTTATATGACGGCCAGCATTCTCATCTAATACACTTAGATATGCCCATAGAGTCTTTATATTCTTGGATAGTAGCAGAAGATGAAGTGACCCTGGCTTTAGATCAATTTGATCTAGTTATTGAAGAGGTAAATTTTAACCCCGCAGGAGGGTGGCACCTGATTACTAAAAATTTACGGATTAATCTTGGAGATGATTTATCTACTCAGACATATCAAAAACTTTCACTTACTCTGAAATATATGTTCGAAAATAACCTAACACCTAGTATCATTGATCTAAGATATAAAGCCGGAGCAGCATTAAATTATGGCAAATAATGGAACAAAAGATTCTGATTACGTTGTAGGACTAGATATTGGAACTTCTAAAGTAGTTTGCATTATTGGAAAATATATAGATCAGCATTCCATAGAAATTATCTCTATGGGCTCATATCCCTCCTCAGGCTTAAAGAAAGGCGTAGTAGTTAATATCGATGCTACTACAGATGCTATTCAAAAATCTCTTGATCAAGCCAAAACTTCATTTGAGGGTAAAATTAAAAATGTCTATGTGGGCATAGCGGGAAACCATATCCGAAGTTTAAATTCTCATGGAATTGTTGGAATCAAAGACAAAGAGGTTACTCCTGGTGATATTGATCGAGTGATGGAAGCTGCTCAAGCAGTAGCGATACCTTCTGATCAGAGAGTGCTGCATGTTTTACCTCAAGAATACGTTATAGATGACCAAGATTCTATCAGAGAGCCATTGGGCATGTCTGGCGTTCGATTAGAATCGCATGTGCATCTAGTAACCTGCGCAAATAATGCCATTCAAAATATTGAAAAGTGCGTTAAAAGATGCGGGATTGATATTGATGGCTTTGTTTTAGAGCAATTAGCAAGCTCATATTCTGTTTTATCTGAGGATGAAAAAGAGTTGGGGGTCTGCTTGGTAGATATTGGTGGCGGCACAACTGATATTGCTGTCTTTAATTCTGGCTCTATTGCGTTTACCGGAGTTATTCCAATAGCTGGCGACCAAGTTACTAGCGATATTGCAGTTGCCCTGAGAACTCCAACAGCTCAAGCTGAAGACATTAAACAAAAATATGGGTGTGCCGCAGCTGAGCTTACAAATGATGGAGAGGTTCTAGAGGTTATGAGGGTTGGTGGAAGGCCCCCAGAAAATTTATCACGAAGGTCATTGGCTGAAATCATTGAGCCAAGATATGTTGAACTCTTTGAATTAATAAAAGCAGAAATTCAACGCAACGGCTTTGAAAATAAAATTCCAGCTGGAATTGTCCTAACAGGTGGAACTTCTAAAATAGAGGGTGCAGTCCAACTAGCCGAATCGATTTTTCAAACAAGCGTGCGGCTCGGGATTCCAGAAAAATTTAGCGGAATGGAATCAGTTCTTAAGAATCCTATTTACGCAACAGCCTTGGGGTTGGTTGGTTTTGGGTTTGATCAGCTTGAGCAGGGCTACACATTAGAGAATAATAAATCTTTTTTTGATCGAGCTTTTGGTTTCCTGAAAAATAATTATTGATTGCTGCGGTCATTTATCTTAGAATTCACGTTCCTTGGTTTTTTGATACCCAAAAAATCTACTAACTCATAAGGAAATATATGAATAACTACGAACTAACACTAATCCTAAATCCCGACTTATCTTCTAAGTTTGATGACTTTGAGTCTAAATTTTCAAAAGTTTTGGCCGATATTGGTTTTGAAACCAAGAGATTAGAGAATATTGGAAGAAGGCAGCTCGCATACAGCATTCTCAATCATAATAAAGGGCACTATGTTATTTATCAGCTAGAAGGTCCTGCAGAGGGAGCTGTAGAGCTTGAAACTAAGCTCAAATACGATACTGCTGTGATTAGAAGTCTCATGTTAAAAGTGGATGCTCTCTCTCTTGAAGATTCTATACTGATGATCGAATCAAGAGAAGCTAAAAAAGCTCCAGAAGAAATCAAGGTAACTCCCCCCAAAGCAAAGGGAACCGAAGAGCCTAAGCCAAAAGAAGATTCTGGTGAAGATACCAATACAACGGAGACTGAATAATGTCACAAGATGCCAAAAAGAATTTTAATTACAAGAACATAGATCTATTAAAGAGATATATAACAGAAACTGGAAAAATTATTCCTGCAAGAGTATCAAATGCTACCGCTGCGGAACAAAGAAAGCTAACTAAATCAATCAAGATTGCAAGGTTCTTGGCTTTGCTTCCATATACAGATTCACATAGATAAATTATGAAAATTATACTTTTAGACAAAATCCAAAAACTGGGTGGAATTGGTGACGTTGTAGATGTCAGTTCCGGCTATGCCAGAAATTTTTTAATTCCAAAAAAGAAAGCCATGTTTGCTTCAGAAGACAATCTAAAATATGTTGAAAGCAGAAAGTCTGAATTAGCTGCTGCATCAGCTGATGAGGTTGCTAAAGCTCAAGGTTTATCAGATTCCATATCAGGCTCAAGGGTAGAGATCAAAGTTCAAGTCACAGAAGAGGGAGCTTTGTATGGTTCGGTTGGAACTAGAGAAATTTCAGATGCATTTTCAGCTATTGATTTTGATGTTGATAAGAGCGTGGTACAGCTTCCAGAAGGACCGCTGAAGGAGCTTGGAGATTATTCTATTACTTTACTTTTCCATCCAGAGGTTTCTTGCGTTGTTGAAGTTTCAGTTCAGCCAGAATAGTTGTTATCTTGATAATATGATGTAAAAATCATATTTATGTCAATCCAGTCCATAGAAAATACAGAACAAGTCCGCGACCTTGAAAAGGCCGTGTTAGGTGGCTTGATGCTAGAAACTGAGAGATATGATGCTGTGAGTCTAATCATTCAATTTTCTGATTTTGAAGGCCAAGACCATCAAAGTATATTTCAGTCCATGGGAGAGCTGGTCTACTCCAACAAACCACTTGATCCTTTAACCGTTTCAGATCGACTGGATAGCAAAAATCTTCTCACCAGAGCTGGCGGTAAAAATTACCTTATTGACTTAGCTTCTGCTAGCCCATCTGCAGCTAATCTTGAAGCCTATGCTGAAATGATTCGTCAAAAATCCATTTCCAGGAAATTGATGAAAATCAATTCAGAAATAGCTCAATTAATTCTTAATCCACAAGGCAAAGATGCAGCTGCATTGCTTGATGAAGCGGAAACAAAAATTTTCTCATTGAATGACGAGGCTAGCAAAACTGCTTCAAGCATTCAGAAATTAGATGTCTTGATACCTCAATCCATCGATAGGTTAAATCAAATTGCCAATAGCGGCTCCTCCTTGCTGGGCTCATCAACGGGCTTCAAAGATCTAGATGCTAAATTACAGGGTTTGCAGAAAGGTGACCTGATTATTGTGGCAGCTAGACCCAGCATGGGTAAAACTGCTTTGAGCATGAATATAGTAGAGAATTTCTTATTAAACAAAGAGGTTAAGGGCGGCGTTCTTGCATTCAGTCTTGAGATGCCAGCTGAATCGTTGACTACTAGACTCCTTGCGAGCAACGCTAAGATTGACCAACAAAAAGTCCGATCAGCATCCATGAATCAAAATGATTTAAAAAGATTTATGGAATCCTCTTCTAAGCTGAAAGATCTGCCTTTGTACATTGATGATAGTTCAATGTTATCTCCCATGGAATTAAGAGCTAGAGCTAGAAGAATTCATAGGCAGGAACCTCATGGCTTGTCTTTGATAGTAGTGGACTATCTTCAGTTAATGGGATTACCCTCTTCAACTGAAAATAGAGTGAATCAAATATCAGAAATATCTCGATCTTTAAAAATGCTAGCAAAAGAATTAAATGTCCCAGTGATAGCATTGTCTCAGCTAAATAGGGCTGTAGAGCAACGCCCTAATAGGAGACCTGTTATGTCAGACTTAAGGGATTCCGGTGCTATTGAGCAAGATGCAGATGTAATTTTATTCATCTATAGGGATGAAGTTTATAATGAGGATTCTGAGGAAGGTAACAAAGCAGAAATAATTATAGGCAAACAAAGGAATGGCCCTATTGGAAAAGTAAACCTGACATTCCTCAAGGAATTTACTAGATTTGAGGATTTTGCAGTAGATAGCTATTACGACAACATCCAATGATGCAACCAAATTCTGAACTCATTATTGACTATGGGTTAGTAAGAAATAATATTCAGTTCATTAAAGACCAAATCTCACCATCATCGAAGTTTATGGCAATTGTTAAAAGCAATGCCTACGGCCATGACCTGGATACAATGGTGCGAGCTCTAAATGATAGCGTTGATGGCTTTGGTGTAGTCCGTCTTGAAGAGGCAATTAATTTACGAGCAAAATCTGTTTTACCAATCTTGATGATGCAAGGAGTCTACTCTATAGAAGCTTATGATGAATTAAAAAATCATAAAATTTGGACCACGATTCATTCTCTTGCGCAAATTCCTCTGGCTCAGAAATATTTAGATGATTTAATATTCTGGATTAAAATTAACACAGGAATGAATAGGCTGGGACTGCAGTTACATGAATTAGAGGCATGTGCCTCTTTTATTAAGGAGGGTAACGTTCTGATGACCCATTTGGCATGCGCAGACAATCCCCGTGATGAGATGAATCAAAGACAATTTTTAAAATTTGATGAGGCCTGGAAGAATACAAACCAGAAATTACTTCGCAGCGTTGTTAATTCAGCTGGAGCAATCAATTTTCCAAAGCAATCTCATGATTGGTCTAGAATAGGCATTGGAATGTATGGAGGTCTGCCGCATATACCAGATCTTAAAACAGCCATGTCTTTTAGAAGTCAAATTATTGGATTTCAAGATCTAAAGTTGGGAGAGCGAATTGGTTATGGTGGTCGGATAAAAACTTCTAGAAATACGAAACTTGCAATAGTTTATTGTGGATATGCCGATGGGTTACCCCAGCCAACCATTGATGGAACCAAGGTTAGAGTGAATAATGATATTGCTACTGTTATGGGAAGAGTCAGCATGGATTTAATTTCTATTGATGTCACTGATAATCCAAATTGCGCCATTGGTGATTGGTGTGAATTTTGGGCACCTGATTTATCTATCAATCTAACTACTCAAACAAATCATTTGATTTCCTATGAACTTATGACCAAAATAAGTCCAAGAGTAAAAAGACACTATGTGAATGTATGAAAATTAATTATGTAAAAAATAACCCAAGAGATATTCGCTTGGAAGAAGAATTACCTCCATATATGACAGAAGCCGTGGCAGATGACATCGTGGAGATTTTTAAAACACCATTAGCTGGATCTTACAATTGGGATTACACCATTCAAGATAATAGAATCAAGAAGCTTTATGAGCTTGGCAAGGAATTAAATTGGAATGTTGAGCTTGATATAGATTGGTCCAGACCTTTTGTAAAATTCACTGAGCCAGTAGAAATTTTTTGGGATGAATTCTCCCCTTATCAAAAACTTTCTGATCAAAATAAGGTTGAGTTTTTAAATCATAGAATCGCATGGAGTCAAAGTCAGTTTCTGCATGGAGAGCAGGGCGCTCTATTGGTTGCCTCCCAACTGACCTCTTGTGCACCAACATACAATGCAAAGCTTTATGCAGCATCTCAAACTTTTGATGAGGCAAGGCATGTAGAGGCCTTCAATAAGTACATTCAAACTAGGATAAAAATGATGTACCCAATTGGGAATGCATTGAAGTCCATTCTAGATAAGATACTAACGGATCCAAGGTGGGATCTAAAATTTATAGGCATGCAAATCATTATTGAAGGTCTGGCCCTAGCAGCATTCCAGTCATCCAGAGAGCTGACAAAAGATCCGGTGCTATATGATATGTTGGGATTAATTATTCGAGATGAGGCAAGACACGTTACATTTGGTATCAATTACCTAGAGGAGTTTATTGAAACTTTAACTGAAGAAGAAAAAGAAGAGAGAGCTCAATTTGCATTTGAGGCTTGCTGGCTAAGTCGAGAAAGGTTGCTGTCAACTGATGTGTTTGAGCGCTTTGGGTGGGATATTGAGGAAGCAAGACAATTTCAGTTAGGCACAGATATCAATAAGCATTTCCAAAAGCTATTATTTCAAAGAGTTATGCCTAATCTTAGGCGAATCGGTCTTTTGAGGGATTCTGTTAAAGATAAATTTGAGGATCTAGGAATCCTTGAATACGCATCTTCCAAAAGTGATGCCGATATAGATTGGGCAGATTTATCTAGACCTTTATTTGAAGAAAGTGCGTAATTAGTTTTTATTAGCACTAATATCTGATATCCTGTTTTCCCATCAAAAACTAAAAACTGATGGCACAAACAAAGTACATATTTATCACCGGCGGGGTGGTTTCTTCTCTCGGCAAGGGAATCGCAGCAGCTTCTATTGGCGCCCTTTTTGAGGCTCGCGGACTCAAAATCTCACTTAATAAATTAGATCCCTATATCAATGTAGATCCTGGCACTATGAGCCCCTTTCAGCACGGAGAAGTCTTCGTGCTGAATGATGGCACAGAGACAGATTTAGATTTGGGGCACTATGAGAGATTTGTAAGATTCGAAGCAACAAAAAAAAATAACTTTACAGCTGGAAAGGTTTACGAGGAAGTTATTAAAAAAGAGAGAAGAGGTGATTACTTAGGAGGGACAGTTCAGGTTATTCCTCACATTACAGATGAAATAAAACGTAGAATTAAAGCTGGCGCTAAAGGTTCAGATATAGCCATTATTGAGATCGGAGGTACCGTGGGTGATATTGAGAGCCAGCCTTTCATTGAGGCTATAAGGCAAATGATGCTTGAGCTACCGACCTCTGCCACAGCCCTAGCTCACTTAACCTTGGTTCCTTATATTAAAGTTTCAGAAGAGCTGAAAACCAAACCTACCCAACATTCTGTAAAAGAGCTCCGATCTTTGGGCCTTCAGCCTGACTGTTTGATCTGTCGATTAGAGCAAGAGCTGCCCCAAGATGAGAAGAAAAAAATTGCACTTTTTTGTTCAGTAGATCCAAAAAGTGTTATTTCTATGCATGATGCAGAAACTGTCTATTCCATTCCTTTATTACTTTACTCTCAGGGAGTAGACAAAATTTTATTGAAGAAGTTAAATCTATCAAAAGTGAAGCCCCCCAAACTCAATGATTGGAAGAGGGTGGTTGAAGCAAAACTAAACCCTAAGAAAAAAGTTTCTATTGCTGTGGTTGGAAAGTATGTTGATTTAAAAGACTCTTATAAATCACTGAATGAGGCCCTTGATCATGCGGGAATAGTAAATCTTGCTAAGGTTGAAATTCATATGATTGATGCAGCCAACATCACCAAATCAAATGTTTCAAAGACTCTTCAGAGTTATCAGGCTGTCCTTGTGCCTGGAGGTTTTGGGAGTAGAGGAGTGGAAGGGATGATTCATGCATGTGAGTATGCTCGAAAAAATAAATTACCTTATTTTGGTATCTGCCTAGGAATGCAGATTGCCATTATTGAATTTTCAAGAAATGTTTTAGGATTAAGGGGTGCTAATAGTACTGAGTTTGATGATAAAACAAAATATCCCGTCATTGGATTGGTTACTGAGTGGAAAGATGTTTTGGGCAAGACCCAGATTAGAAATAAAAATTCAGATCTTGGCGGCACCATGAGATTAGGCGGACAAGAATGCCTAATTAAACCTAATTCTCTGTCAAAGAAACTCTACAAAAAGAATAAAATTATTGAACGTCATCGCCATCGATATGAGGTCAATCCTAAATTTAAGGAGCTTTTGGTTGCAGGGGGCATGGATATAGTGGGGACTTCGCTTGATGGAAAATTAGCAGAAATGATCGAAATTAAACAGCACCCTTGGTTTTTGGGGTGTCAGTTCCATCCTGAATTTACCTCCAACCCTCGTGATGGGCATCCAATTTTTAATGATTTTATTTTAAAAGCCATTAAGATTAAAAGATAATGTTTTTAACTTTAAAAAATTCTAAGATTGGTAACAATGAGCCTATGACTCTTATGGGCGGTGTCAATGTGCTAGAGTCTGAATCCATTGCAATGAGCGTGGCTGAGAAGTTTGCTGAAGCAGCATCTGAGCTGAAGATAAATTGGATTTTCAAGGGATCTTTTGATAAGGCCAACCGAAGTTCCATTTCCTCATACCGTGGTCCCGGTCTTGATGAAGGCCTAAGAATTTTAGAAAAAGTTAAAGAGACCTTCGATGTTGCAACCATTACAGATATTCATGAGCCTGCCCAAGCCCTGCCTGTGGCTGAGGTATGTGACATTATTCAAATTCCTGCCTTTTTGTGCAGGCAAACAGATTTGGTAATTGCGGCAGCGCAAACTCAGAAAATTATTCAGTTTAAAAAGCCGCAATTTTTATCAGCCCCTGAGATGAAAAATGTGATTGAAAAATGCGAAGAAGCAGGCAACAAGCAGATCATTCTTTGCGAGCGTGGCAATGTTTTTGGTTATAATAATCTTGTAGTTGATATGCTAAATTTTCAAATTATGAAAAATTTAAATGTACCCGTAATTTTTGATGCAACACATGCTCTTCAACTTCCTGGTGGCCTGGGTAATGCTGCTGGTGGGAGAAGGGAGTTCTTATTGCCACTTGCAAAGGCTGGGCTTAGCCAGGGGATTGCAGGCTTGTTTTTAGAGGCGCATCCAAATCCTGACGAGGCAAAGTGTGATGGCCCTTGTGCGATATCCTCGGATCAGATTTACCCCATTTTATCTCAGCTAGCTGCTCTAGATACTTTTATTAAACAACAAGAAAGCATTTAGCAGTGCCAAATATTAAATCAATCCAAGCCATCCAGGTTTTTGATTCACGGGGATCCCCAACCGTCTCTTGTGAAATCTATTTGAGCAATGGGACCTCATATACCTCTATGGTGCCTAGCGGAGCTTCAACAGGCTCTAGGGAGGCTTTAGAGCTTCGTGATGGGGGTGATGACTATATGGGCAAAGGAGTGCAAAAGGCCATAGAAAATATCCATAATCATATTGCACCTGCCCTCATGGGACTTGATGCGAGAGATCAACAGTTGATTGATGAAAGAATGATAGAGCTAGATGGATCTTCAGCCAAATCTTACTTAGGCGCAAATGCCATTCTGGGAGTTTCGCTGGCTGTGCTTGGAGCAGGCGCCAAAACATCCCAAACCCCCCTTTATCAATATATTAATCAAGTATTCCATCAGATTAATTCTGTAACGCTGGATATGCAGCTACCGGTTCCAATGTTAAATATTATTAACGGAGGCGAGCATGCTGATAATAATATTGATATCCAAGAGTTTATGATTATGCCTTTAGGCGCATCATCATTTTCCGAAGGAATGCAGTGGTCTACTGAGATATATGCAGGTTTAAAAACACTCTTACGGCAGAAAAATCTTAGCACAGGCGTTGGAGATGAGGGAGGCTTCGCACCTCACTTACAGTCACATCAAGAGGCTATTGCGTTAATTATTCAAGCTATAGAGAATAATAATCTAAGGCCAGGAGTAGATGTTAGTATTGCGCTCGACTGCGCTGCGACAGAATTCTATGATGGCGATTTATATCACCTCAAAGGAGAGTCATTAAAGCTTAATGCCGATGAGTTCTCAGAATATTTAGAATCCTTGAGCTCCAAATACCCCATTGTCTCAATTGAAGACGGCATGGATGAAAGTGATTACAAGGGCTGGAAAATACTGACCAACGCGCTGGGCAAAAAATGTCAATTGGTTGGCGATGATTTATTCGTGACCAATGTTGAAGAGCTGCAAAGAGGCATTGATGAATCTCTTGGTAACTCTATCCTAATTAAGTTCAATCAAATTGGAACTATCACCGAGACCATGCGCACTATTCACCTTGCAAATTTAAATAACTTTACCTCGGTTATTTCACACAGATCAGGTGAGACAGAAGATAGCATGATAGCTGATTTATGCGTTGGCTTGGGTACCGGGCAAATTAAAACCGGTGCTCCATGTCGCTCTGATAGAGTGGCAAAATATAATCGGTTATTGTGGATAGAGGCACAAAATAAAAATCTAAAATTTGCTGGCAATGTTTTTAGTTAAAATCTTGATAGGGCTTTTCCTAACATTGGTGACTATTACTTTTTATAGCCTGTACTTTGGCGGTGATAGCAAGCAAACATACCTAGATATTCATGCTGAAAATCAGCTGCTGATTGAAAGCAATGCTGATCTCTCTAAGCAAAACAATCTTCTAGAATTAGAAATTCAAAGCAAACAGCAGAATGATATGCATGCAGAAAAATTTGCACGCGAACAACTCAATCTTATCTACAAAGATGAAGATTTTCTAAGCTTTGAGACCAAAAAACTTAATGCACCACAATAGTAAAGTTGCAGTAATAATACCTGCTGCTGGAAAAGGTATGAGGTTTGGAGCAGATAAGCCAAAACAGTATAGTGTCCTTGGGGAGCAGACGATATTGGAGCGCTCTGTAAATATTTTTTTGAATATTCCTGAAGTTTTAAGAGTTATCATTGCAGTTGATCAAGACGATAAGTTCATTCACTCTCAATCCTTTATTGCCCATCCAAAAATTACAATAGTAAATGGAGGCAGCTCAAGAAGCACCTCAGTTTTTAATGCAGTTAAAATTCTAGAAGCAAGAGATATTCCAGCAGTAGCTATTCATGATGCTTCCCGCCCTTGGTTGCAGCCTAATCATTTCTTAGACCTTTTGTGTCAATTCCATGCACACAATGAGTGGGATGGTGTGTACCCTGCAATTGAAATGATAGATTCGATCAGGGAAAAAAGAAATGATGAATTGGTTCCAGTTAATAGAGAGAATTTTATGCAAATTCAAACCCCTCAAATCTTCAATACCAATGCTTTGCAAATCGCTCTAAAAAAAGTTATTGATTCTGGTATGAATCTAACTGACGAAACGCAAGCCATGGAAAATGCAGGTTATAGGGTAAAAGCCATGCAAGGAGATAGATCTAATCTCAAGGTTACTTATTCTCATGATTTAAATGCAGCAAAAAATATAGATTATAGAATTGGACGAGGTATAGATTTTCATAAATTATTGCCAGGCAGTGGCATAACCTTAGGCGGCATATCGATAGTTTGCGATCTAGCCATTGTTGCTCATTCTGATGGAGATATTGTTCTTCATGCTTTGGCTGATGCGCTACTTGGTGCCGGCGGCTTAAATGATATCGGTTTTTATTTTCCTGACACTGATAGCCAGAACAAAGGCTTATCAAGCCTAATTATTATTAAAAAAGCAATGGGTTTGCTTGCACAAAAAAACCTCCAACCCTCAAATGTAGATTTGGTAATTATTTGTGAGCAACCAAAAATTTCTCCTCATGTTAATGCCATGAAGGCTAGGTTAGCTAGCTTGCTCACAATGGAGACAGGTGATATTTCTATCAAAGCAACTACAACAGAAGGCATGGGTATTATTGGGCAAGGAAATGGAATTGCTGTTTATGCTATAACTTCATTAAAAAAATTAATATGAATATCTTGCTAACAAATGATGATGGATATACAGCGGTAGGTATTGAGGAGCTCTCTAGCGCTTTAGGAGTATCGAATAATATTTTTTTAGTTGCCCCTAAAACAAATTGCAGCGGCATGAGTGCCGCAATTAGCTTACATAAGGAAATTGAAGTAGAGGAGATTGCAAAAAATACTTATGCAGTCTCAGGCACTCCAGCTGATTGTTCTTACCTCGGATTATTATCGATTATCTCTGAGCCTATTGATATGATAGTTTCTGGAATCAATTTAGGGGCAAACCTTGGAGAGGATGTCTTTTATTCTGGAACGGTTGGGGCTGCAATAGCTGGTCGAAGATTAAATTATGTTCCAGTGGCTTTTTCAGTTGCTGCTTATCAACCAAAACATATTAAATTTATTGCAAAAAAAGCAGCTGAAATTACTCAGCAAGCCACCAATTTACCTGCTGATAAAAATTTGTTGGTCAATGTAAATTTTCCTGATCTTCCTGCTGCTGCAATACAAGGGATAAAAATAACCAGCTTGGGAAAACAAGAAATTCCTGACACACCCCAGTTAATAAAAAAAAATCAGCTCTCAGCTTTTTATAGCTTTGGTCCGTCAGGGACTTTAATGCCCAACCAAACGAACACTGATATCCAAGCAATCAACGAGCATTTTATTTCAATTTCAATTCTTGATTATAATTTAACTGCAGCTGCATCTGATTGGGGTCTCTTCGAGGAGGTATTTGTAAATGCATAATTCTGGATTTACATCTGCTAGAGCAAAAGAACAAATGATCCAATTATTACTTGAGATGGGTATTAAAGATTTTCGTGTCTTAGATGCAATGAGTCAGGTTCCTAGGCATATTTTTCTAGATGAAGCCTTGTGGAGCAGGGCCTATGAAAATAGAGCTTTAACCATTGGGTACAAACAAACTATTTCTCAGCCCTATATTGTTGCCAAGATGACAGAGTATTTAATAAGCCACACAGCAAAAAGAGGCAGGGTATTAAATAATGTTCTTGAAATTGGTTCAGGTTGCGGATACCAGTCAGCAGTTCTATCTTATTTTGCGAATGAAATTTTTGCAGTAGAGAGAATCAAGCCCCTGGTCATCAAATCTAGAGAAAACCTCAGAGAGCTAAAAATTAGAAATGTAATGGTCAAACATGCAGATGGTTTTGAGGGCTGGGGAGAAAGTATTAAATTTGATGGGATCATTTGCGCGGCAGCACCAAGACAGTACCCAGAAGAGCTGATGGAGTTACTTGAGATTGATGGCAAATTAGTTATCCCTGTTGGGCTAGAGGGCCAGCAAAAACTATACGTAGTGACGAAGAAAACTGAAACAGAGCATGAAGAGATGATATATGAAGATGTTGCATTTGTTCCCATGCTGCCTGGAACATCAATTGGGAGTATTTAAATATTATGTTGCAAATTAAATATGCTTGTGCTGGATTTTTAATGGGTATTGCTGAACTTATCCCAGGAATATCTGGCTCAACCATTGCCGTAATATTCAATATTTATAAGAATCTAATGAGCATTTTAACCGAGCTTAAATGGAGCAATGCATCTTTCAATCTAGGTAAATTAACTAGAGTGTTCCAGTTAAGGTTATTTGCCCCATTAATATTTTCTATGTTTCTTTCAATACTCCTTTTTTCAAAGGGCATAGATTACTTGCTAACTAATTATGAGCAGCCCTTTTTTTTATTGCTGGGGTGGCTAATGATGCTGCTGTCTATACAGGTTGGAAATTTTTTTACAGCTATTATTAGCAAACCTACCTTATTAATTTTTCTGATAGGCGGAGTATTTTTAGGCTTCTTGCTAAGCAACCTAGGAGTGGATTCAGCAAACGCCCACCCTTTATACCTGTTTATTTCTGGAATTATAGCTTTTGCATTCTTTTTAATTCCTGGAATCTCTGGGAGCGCCATGCTCATCGCTCTAGGTGTGTATGGAGCAGTGATTAAGGGAATCTCTAATTTTGATCTTGAGACTCTAATTCCATTTGGTGCAGGGTGTTTTACTTCTCTAGTCTTGCTTCCAAGATTAATTTTAGCAATCTATAAAGCTTATGAAGATCAAATGTTATTAATCTTTTCAGGCCTTATCTTTTGTTCAGGATATTTTTTAATCTAATGAAAGCCTTAATTTCTTATCTCACTACTGTTCTTATTATTTCAGGATGCAGCTCCTTAGAGAATTTAAAATTAAATCTTGAAGATCGTATTTTTTATGACCCCAAGGAGATATATATTGTCCAATCTGGAGATTCAATTTGGTCCATTGCTTTAAAAAATAATCTAGATCCACAGCAAATTATAACGAGCAACAACCTATCAAAACCTTACGTGATTTTTCCAAATCAAGAACTTTCCCTATTTAAAACCTCTCAAAATTCTATATATGAAGCGCCCCAACAAAACATCACCTGGAATCAACCAATTAAGACCTCCCAGAAACCAACCGCTGAAGGCCAGTATTGGTTAATTTACAAGGAAGACCTTGGAGAAAAAATTTATGCAGTTGATAGAGGTAAGGTTGTTGTTGCAGGGCCAGATATACCTGGGTACGGGAATTTAGTAATGATCTCTCATCCTGATGGCTTTATTAGTCTTTATGCCCACTGTGAAAAAATTTATGTTAGTTCTGGAGAAATGATTGAATCCGGAATGGAGATTGCTCAATTAGGGAGTTCAGAGGCTTCTTCTCCAATGCTTAGATTTCAATTAAGAAAAAATGGGGCCCCTATTAAAACTTCTACAATAACATTTAGGTAAACTTTATATTTCTAGCAAGTGAATTTTATCTTTGATCCCTTTGTATTCTTGAGCTTCAGGCAATTCATCTTTTTCTTCAGTAATATTTGGCCAAATTTCACTATACACGGCATTAATTTCAATAAAAGGAATTTGATCTGGTGGTAGCTCATCTTCTGAAAAAATTGCGTCAACAGGGCACTCTGGTTCGCATAGAGCACAATCAATGCATTCTTCCGGATGAATTACTAGAAAATTTGGGCCCTCATAAAAACAATCTACAGGACAGACTTCCACACAGTCCGTATGCTTACATTTAATGCATGCTTCTGTAACTATGAATGCCATGATAACAAGTTGTAAAATAGGTAAATGAAGATTTTAGCAACGACTCAAGCACAAGTCTGCATGAAATTGATAATAATTATTTTATTTTTTAGTTTTTGTAATATACTGTACAAACATACAGTAAGGAGTAAGACATGTCAGATAAAGAGAAAAACGTAAAAGAGACTAAAGAGAAAAACTTAAAAGAGACCCTATCACAAATTGAAAAGCAGTTTGGCAAGGGCACTGTGATGAAAATGGGGGACAGAGAAATTGTAGATATGCCTACCATTTCTACGGGATCACTTGGGATTGATATAGCTTTGGGAATAGGCGGCCTACCTAAAGGGAGAGTCATTGAGATTTTTGGACCAGAGTCATCCGGTAAAACAACTTTAACACTTCAGGTAATTGCAGAGTGTCAAAAAGCTGGAGGCACAGCTGCTTTTATCGATGCTGAGCATGCGCTAGATCCAAGTTATGCTGTGAAACTTGGGGTTAATGTTGATGAGCTGCTTTTATCTCAACCGGATACAGGAGAGCAAGCCCTCGAAGTTACAGATATGCTTGTAAAATCTGGAAGTGTAGACCTCATTGTTATTGATTCAGTTGCAGCGCTTACACCAAGAGCTGAAATTGAAGGAGACATGGGAGACCATCATATGGGTCTGCAGGCAAGATTGATGTCTCAGGCACTCAGAAAGATCACCGGAAACATACAGCGCTCAAACGCAACAGTTATTTTTATTAACCAAATTAGGATGAAGATTGGTGTGATGTTCGGAAATCCTGAAACTACAACCGGTGGCAATGCTCTGAAATTTTATGCATCAGTCCGACTAGACATCAGAAGAATTGGTGCGGTTAAAGAAGGGGAAGAGGTCGTTGGTAATGAAACTCGAGTTAAGGTTGTGAAAAATAAAGTTTCCCCTCCTTTTAAGCAGGCAGAATTTCAAATTATGTACGGGCAAGGCATTAATATGGAAGGGGAAATTCTTGAACTAGGTCAAAAACTTGAGTTGATTGAGAAATCAGGCTCATGGTATAGCCATAATGGTGAGAAAATAGGTCAGGGAAAAGTTAATGCAAGCAAGTACCTCAAAGAAAATACTGAAATCAGAGATGGCTTAGTTAGCGAGATCAGAAAAGCTTACATACCTACAATCAAGAAAGAGGCTAAGAACAAGAAAGAGGCTAAGGAATAAATTTTTTCGATCACTATGCTCTTGTATTTAAATTGATTAAGATATCTCCTGGTAAATATCACTAAGGGAACCATGTCAAACAACAATGCATATATAGTTTCAGCAGTCAGAACTGCTGGCGGTAAAAAGAATGGTAGCCTCAGTCAATGGCACCCAGCTGATTTGGGAGCGAAAGTCCTAGACGAGCTTGTGTTGCAAACGGGCATTGATCCTGCCCTGATCGATGATGTAATTTTTGGTTGCGTAGATCAAGTGGGTGCTCAATCCGGTAATGTCGCAAGAAATGCAGTTCTTGCATCAAGTTTACCTGAATCAGTGCCAGGCACTTCTGTTGACAGACAATGCGGATCCTCGCAGCAAGCCATTCATTTTGCAATCCAAGCTGTTATGTCTGGAACTCAAGATGTTGTAATAGGTGGTGGCGTAGAAATTATGTCCATGGTGCCAATAGGTGCGAGTATCAAAGATGGCTATGAAGCAGGGCATGGCCTACCTTTTGACTCAGTAGGCATGAAGGCTAGATATCCAGGAGTTTACTTTTCACAATTCACGGGCGCAGAAATGATGGCCAAAAAATGGAATTTATCCCGAGAAGATCTAGATAATTTTGCATTCAGTAGCCATCAAAAAGCCATTGCCGCAGTTCATGGTAAGTATTTTGATAGAGAGATTCTTCCGGTTCAAGCAAAAAATGCTGAAGGTAAAACCGATATGATATTTTTGGATGAAGGCATTCGCTATGATGCTAGCCTAGAGGCTTTAGCTGGCTTAAAAACTGTTACTGAAGGCGGAGTTATTACCGCTGGAAATGCAAGTCAGATTACTGATGGCGCAGCTGCAGTTATGGTATGTAACGACGCAGGTCTCAAAAAAATTAAAACTGACCCGCGGGCAAGAATTGTTGCAATAAGCGTTGTCGGTGATGACCCTATCATGATGCTTGGCGCCCCCATTCCAGCCTCTCATAAAGTCCTAAAAGCAGCTGGGTTAAATATTAACGATATAGATCTTTATGAGATCAATGAGGCTTTTGCTCCGGTTCCCTTGTCTTGGGCAATTGATTTAAAAGCAGATAAAGATAAATTAAACGTTAACGGAGGAGCAATGGCGTTGGGCCATCCCTTGGGAGCAACAGGCGCTAAATTAATGACTACACTTCTTCATGAGCTGGAGCGTAGAGATGCAAAATATGGTTTGCAAGCTATCTGTGAAGGTGGTGGTACAGCTAACGCTACAATCATAGAGCGACTTTAAGTATTACTTTTTAAAGTGATCAAAGATTGTTGAAATTTCAGCAATCTGACTGAGTGAGCTTTTGCCATTCCTATGCTTGAGCTCTACTTCACCGTTTTCTAGAAATTTATTTCCTATAATGATATTTATCGGAATGCCTATCAATTCAGCATCTTTCATTTTGGTGCCATAGCCATCCTTCCTATCATCCACGATGACCTTGTAGCCTATTGATTCAAGTGTTGCACACAGTTCATTGGCTGCATCAGCAATCTTCATATCTTTTGTATAGCCTATAGCCACAATATTTACTTCAAAGGGAGCAATAGATTCAGGCCAAATAATACCTCGATCATCATGGTGTTGCTCTATAGCTGCGGCAACTAGACGAGAGACTCCGATACCATAACAACCCATAAAAAGATCTACTGCGCGTCCCTCTTGGCTTTGCACATTAACTTGCATTGCTTCTGTGTACACTTTTCCCAATTGAAATATATGCCCAACTTCGATACCTTTTTTTATCACGATTTTACCATTTCCATCCGGGGAAGGCTGACCCTCTAAGGAGTTAATATCTTCACCTTCTTTCAAGAGTAACTCTGTATTGATAGCAAACTCAGAAGCATCACTAATCGCAATAGTGTCTTCACCGTTTTCTGCTAAGACATGAAATTCCTCAGATACTTCACCACCTATCGCCCCAGAATCTGCTTTAACAATTTTATACTCCAATCCAATTCTTTCTAAAATTTTCTTATAAGTATTGCGCATAGTTAGATAAGTTTCTTGCAAGGAATCTTCATCTAAATTGAAGCTATAAGAATCTTTCATTAAAAATTCTCTGCCCCTCATGACGCCATACCTTGGCCTAATCTCATCTCTAAATTTTGTTTGAATTTGATAAATATTCAGCGGCAGTTCTTTATAACTCTTGACATTATTTCGAATTAAATCAGTTATCACCTCTTCATGAGTAGGGCCTAAACAAAATTCTCTATCGTGCCTATCTTTTATTCTTAATAGCTCTGAACCCATTTTATCCCAGCGTTTAGTTTCCTCCCAAAGCTCTTTGGGTTGAACCATTGGCATTAAAACTTCTTGAGCACCAGATGCGTTCATTTCCTCTCTTACAATATTCTCAATATTCCTAAGGACTATCAAGCCTAAAGGTAGCCATGTATATATGCCCGATGCAACCTTTCTAATCATCCCTGCGCGGAGCATTAATTGATGGCTGATAACTTCTGCATCTTGAGGCGAATCCTTTAAAGTGGGGATAAAAATTTTAGACCAGAACATTTTTATATTTGAAAATTTATTTAGTTTATAATCTTATATTTTTTTGGACACTTATGCCGATTTATGATTACAAATGCTCAAATTGCGAGTATCAGTTTGAACTAATCCAGAAATTTTCTGATCAGCCTGCAGAAATTTGCCCTGAATGCGGCAAAAAATCTATTCAGAAATTAGTTTCTGCGCCATCTTTTAGGTTAAAAGGCGGAGGCTGGTATGAAACAGATTTTAAAACTGGAGCTAAAAAGAATATAGTAGACACTAAAGATAGCAAGTCTAACGAAACTAAAGAAACTAAATCTAACGAAACTAAAGAAACTAAATCTAACGAAACTCAAGAAACCAAAAAAACTACTGATGCATCTACTAAGAGCCCAAGTACAGAAAAATAAATTTTAAAAGAGAGTTAAAAATGCGATCACACTATTGCGGAGATATCACTAGTTTAGATATTGGAAAGGATATTGAGATATCAGGGTGGGTTCACAAAAGAAGGGATCATGGGGGCGTAATATTTTTAGATGTTAGGGATCTGCATGGCATTGTTCAGGTGGTATTCAACCCAGATCACCCCAATACCTTTGACCTGGCAGACTCTTGCAGAAGTGAGTTTGTTATTAATATCAAAGGCTTGGTTAGAGCAAGGATAGAAGGTGCTATTAACACAAAGATGGCAACCGGTGAGGTTGAAATCGAAGCAAAAGATCTAGTGATTTTTAGCAAAGCAGTAACTCCGAAATTTCCTCTTGATGACTACCAAGAGGTTAATGAAGATATTAGACTGAAGAATAGATTTCTTGACTTAAGACGACCAGAGGTTAGCGGTCGATTGCTCAAGAGATCGAAGATCACCTCAAAAATTAGATCTGTCTTGGAGGGTAATAACTTTCATGAAATTGAAACCCCTATTTTAACCAGAGCAACCCCTGAAGGCGCGCGTGACTACCTTGTTCCAAGTAGAGTTCATCCTGGTGAGTTTTTTGCTTTACCCCAGTCACCTCAGCTTTTTAAGCAGCTATTAATGATTGGTGGACTAGATAAGTACTATCAAATTGCAAGATGTTTTAGGGATGAAGATCTGCGTGCCGACAGACAGCCTGAATTTACCCAAGTAGATATCGAGGCATCCTTCGTAACAACCGAAGATATTATAAACCTAGGTGAGCAGTTGATTTCTAAGCTGCTGTCAGAATTCACTAATTACACAACCAGAGATATTCCACGCATTACCTATAAAGAAGCTATCGCTAATTACGGGTGCGATAAGCCGGATTTAAGAATTCCTTTACAACTACAAGATATTTCAGAGCTGGTAAAAAATGAAGAGTTTAAAGTCTTTTCTGGCCCTGCAAATGATCCAGCCTCAAGGGTTGTTGCATTGAGAGTGCCAAAGGCCTCAGGTTTAACTAGAAAGAATATTGATGAATACACTGATTTTGTTGGGAAATTAGGAGCTAAGGGACTGGCATATATTAAAGTGGTAGCTCTGGGAGAGGAAAATGGTCTTCAGTCACCAATTTTAAAGTTTCTTCAGCAAGAAACTATTGATGCTATTACCTCTGGGCTAAAGGTAGAAAATGATGACATCATTTTCTTTGGTGCAGGAAACGCAAATGCCGTTAATTTATCAATGAGTTCCTTAATCAAGAAGCTTGGAGAAGAGTTAGGTTTAATAACCTGTGAATGGGCGCCATGTTGGATAGTAGATTTTCCAATGTTTGAAAGAACAAAGGAGAATCAATTGACCTCTTTACATCATCCTTTTACCCTTCCCGCAGTATCAGTTGAAGAACTTCACTCTAATCCTGATGAGGCATTAGCCTGCGCATACGATTTTGTTTTAAATGGATATGAGTTGGGAGGAGGCTCCCTTAGAGTCTTTGATCCAATTATGCAAAGTGAGATATTTAGTATTCTGGGTATTTCACCTGATGAATCCGAAGAGAAGTTTGGGTTTTTATTGTCAGCATTGTCATCAGGCTGCCCGCCTCATGGCGGAATTGCTTTTGGGCTAGATAGAATAGTTATGCTGCTATCAGGGACAACGAATATTAGAGATGTGATCGCCTTTCCTAAGACACAAAGCGCTTCATGTTTGCTTACAGATGCACCTGGCGAAGTTACAGCCGAGCAATTAGAGGAGCTGCACATTAAATTAACTATAGACAAAGAAGCTAAGGAATAAACTATGGCAGGGCATTCCAAATGGGCGAATATAAAGCATAGAAAGGCTAGACAAGATGCCTCAAGAGGTAAGATTTGGACAAAAGTGATTAGAGAGATCACAGTAGCATCAAAGGGTGGGCCTGATCCAGATGATAACCCTAGGCTAAGATTGGCCTTGGACAAGGCTAATGCATCTAATATGCCTAAAGATACAATCAAGCGAGCGATTCAAAAGGGTTCGGGCACAGGTGAAATGGGCATTATTGAAGAGCTCACTTTTGAGGGTTATGGCCCCAATGGCGTAGCTATTTTAGTTGAAACTATGACTGATAATCGCAATAGAACTGTTGCAGATGTTCGACATGCTTTTTCTAAGTTTGGCGGTAATATGGGGACAGATGGCTCGGTTGCCTATCTTTTTAATAAGCTTGGAATTATTCAGGTTGCTTCTTCCTATGAAGAAGATTCAATTATGGAGATTGCTTTAGATGCTGGTGCAGATGATTTTATTGTGGCAGATGAGTTTTTTGAAATTATAACAAGTACAGTCAATTTATCTTCAGTGGTAGAGGCTTTACACTCGCAAGAGATTGCAACACTGGATGCTGAGATCACAATGAGAGCAGAAACTTTAGTGCACCTAGATCAAGAAACATCTGAGAAGGTGTTGAAGATTATGAACTTCATGGATGACTTAGATGATGTTCAAGAAGTACATACAAATGCTGAATTTCCCGATGACTTTGACGAAGAAGCTTAATTGTGGCTATTAACTCAAGAACAAAAGGGGCTAATTTTGAAAGAGAGATTGGTAACTTATTAGTTCAAGAGCTTCATTTAACCCAACCTGTTAAAAGGATTTTAGAGCAAACACGAACCAAAGAATTGCCTGATTTAAAACTAGGCCGTTGGTGTATTGAATGTAAAAGATATGGAGATGGTGCAGAGCCTTCGGCTGAATGGTGGGAGCAGGTTTTAGCTGCAACTCAAGCTGGAGAATTTCCAGCTTTAGTTTATAAATTTAATCGTAGGCCTATTAAAGTAAGGATTTTAGCTGGATCACTAATTCCAGAGCTAGATTTCTCACCTATGACCATTGATTTAATGTGGGAAGATTTTGTTGAAATTCTTCGCTATCTCTTTCGGGTAGATATTGAGCAGCATGAAGCCTCAGTTCAAGTGTAACGATCTATTCTGCATGGTATATGTAGAAGATACTGATTTTCAAGGCGTGGTTTATCATGCCAATTATTTAAAATATTTCGAGAGAGGCCGATCAGAGTTCTTAATAGAGCATAAGATTTCTCAGGCCCAAGCTTTGCAGGCCCAAGAATCCTTCATTGTAAAAAAACTAGATGTAGAGTTTTTCTATCCAGCAGTGCTGCATGATAATCTGATTATTAGCTCAACAGCGGTGCTTTTGAGCAAAGCGCGGATGCACTTCTTGCACTCAGCCCGCACCCAAAAAAATGATACACTCATTGTTAATGGGATCGTTGAAGTTTGTTATTTTGATGCTGCTAAGAGCAAGCCAAAAGCATTCCCTAAGAATTTATTAGCACTATTTGAGTAAACAATATGGATAATTTTTCAATCATAGATTTGTTCTTGCAGGCTAGCTTGATTGTTCAGCTGGTCATGGTGATTTTATTGATCGTATCAGCGCTCTCTTGGATTGTGATTTTCGAGAGATACTTTAATTTAAATAAAATTAAATCTGCTAACCGATCTTTTGAAGACGAATTTTGGTCGGGTAAAGATTTAAATGATTTATATGAGAGCATCCAAGATATTCCACGCGACCAGTTAACTGGGTCTAGAAATGTTTTCAAGCATGGTTTTAGTGAATTTCTAAGATTGGCTGATGGTCAAAAAATTACCACAGAGGACTTAGAAAGCGTTAATCGTTCAATAAGAGTTTCCCTGGCGAGGGAAGAGGAGGGCTTGATGACTCATCTACCCTTCTTGGCCAATGTTGGATCTGTTAGCCCATACGTAGGATTATTTGGAACGGTTTGGGGTATTATCAATTCATTTCAAGGTCTCTCTGACGCTACTCAAGCGACAATAAATGCTGTTGCACCTGGTATTTCAGAAGCCCTAGTTGCCACAGCCTTAGGTCTCTTTGCTGCTATCCCAGCTGTTGTAGCCTACAATCGATTTGCTTCTGATTCTGACTCGCAACTGCAGCAATCTTCGATATTTGGAGAGGAGCTTGCCAGCATTCTTTACAGACAAACGGTGAAAGAGAAGAATTGATTTATCGTATTGGTAAAAGAAAAAAACTAAACTCAGAAATTAATGTAGTTCCATACATTGATGTAATGCTTGTGTTGTTAATTATCTTTATGGTTTTGTCACCTTTGTTAATTCAAGGCATAGAAGTTAATTTGCCTAAAACAGATACGACCAAGATGTCTATTTCTAGCGAGCCCCTTGTTATCTCTATTGACAGTAAGGGAGAGTATTTTCTGAATTTGGGTGAAGAGCAATTACCCATCTCCTTAGCAGAGCTTAAAAACAAAGCTAAGATTATTTATGAGGCAAACCCTGATATTGAGATTGTTTTTAAGAGCGACGCCAAAGTACCTTTTGATTTTGTAGCCAAAGGAATGGCAAGTATTCAAAGTTTAGGCATTGAAAAAATTGGCATTGTTACCTCCGGCTATGACAGCTAATTTAAGATACCTTCATGCTGCCTTTATTTCATTTTGTCTGCATGCTTGCATTTTTCTTTACCTCTATGGAACTTTTGAACGCAATACATCTCCAGCACTATTAATTTCACAGCCCTTAAGGGTTGAGCTTACATTTGATTCTCCCATCAAGACTGCAGAGATCAAAGCACCAAGAATCACAGAATCTCTAGAGAGAGAAAATCTCCAAATGCAAACCTCTTTAGTCCCAACATTACAATTCAGTGAATTGCCAGCTCCTAAGCTAGAGGAGCCCTTACACTACTCAAATTTTGATGCCCTTCTTGAGCAAGAGGAGGACATTTTTTTATCAGAAGAGCAAAAACAAATAAATCTTTTTGCGCAAAAGATAATTCAGACAATAGAAAATGCATGGATGAAACCAAGAAATATCCCCGATGGTTTAATAGCTAACTTACGCCTACACATCAAACCTACCGGACGCATCTCAAAGGTTGAGCTACTTCAAAGTAGCGGGAATATACGATTTGATAACTCTGCACTGCAAGCAGTAAGAAGAGTAGAAACATTAAATTTTTTTAAAGAGATTCCATATGTGCTGTATGAAAAAGAGTTTAAAAAAATAGCTGTTAGCTTTAATCCATCATGAAAAAAAATATTTTACTTTCTTTGTTATTTTTGCCTCTGGCTTGTTTTGGTGAGCTTTTCTTAGAAATTACCAAGGGATCAGATGATCCATTTAAGGTTGCAATTATCCCTTTTGCTGGTGCTGCAAAAATCTCCAATCCATTACATGAAGTTATTCGCAATGATTTAAATAGAACGGGCGAGTTTTCTTTGTTGGATACAAAGCTGTTACTTCCTCTGAGACTAGAAGATGGAGATATTAATTATCAAGATTGGAGTCTCTTGGGCATGGACTATCTTGTTGCTGGGACCATTCTAAACGGGCAGAGTTCTGTAGATGTTAACTACGATATTTACGATATTCAAAAAAGAAAAAAAATAAGAAGCTCCAAGGTATTTGGACTGCCTAGTCAGATTAGGCAACTTGCTCATTACACCAGTGATGGTATTTATGAGTCTATTTCCGGAATTAAAGGTATTGCTTCTACCAAGTTACTTTATGTTAATCAGATTAAATCTGCAAAGCTCAATTCAAATTATCGCTTAATGTTGGCTGATTCTGATGGAGCAAACGAAAAAACTTTATTGAGCAGCTCCGAGCCTATTATTTCTCCAGCATGGTCTCCAGATGGACAGAAGGTTGCGTATGTATCATTTGAAACTGGCTTAGCGAAAGTTTACATTCAAGATATAGCTTCAGGAAAAAGAGAGTCTGTGCTGTCTAATGACACTCAGATTAGCTCTCCATCCTGGTCCCCAGATGGAAAATACCTTTCTTTGACTCTCTATCAAGATGGAAATGCAGAAATTTATATTCTTAGGTTGCATGATAAAACCTTGACAAGGATGACCAATCAATTTGCAATTGATACAGAATCTTCATGGTCTCCTAAAGGCAATAAAATACTCTTCACAAGTGGTAGATCTGGATCCCCGCAAATCTATGAGTTGAATCTAAGAAAGCTAAATTCAAAAGCAAAGCGCATTTCATTTGAAGGTACATATAATGCTAAAGCGGCCTATCTACCAAACGAGGAGGGAATAATTTTTGTTCATCGCTCCAGCGATGGGTTATTTCATATCGCAATGAAATATAAGAAAGAAAATTTTATTAGAATCTTAACCGAAGCAAAAATGGATGAATCTCCCAGTGTTGCTCCCAACGGTAATATGGTAATCTATGGAATAACTGAAGGAGATCAGAGCATGCTTGCCGGCTTTAGTTTAAGTGGTGCAAGTTTTAAACTCCCAGCCTCTCAAGGAGAGGTTAGAGAGCCAGCTTGGTCAAACTTTTTAAGATAAATTTACTGGGATAAAATTACTATGAACAAATCTACCAATACTTTCTTTTCTTTAACGATGTTAATTCTTTTGTCTGCATGTAGTTCTGTGCAAGTAACTGAGGAGTCCGTTTCCAATCAAGCAGTCGCTGGCGTCAGTATTTCTCAAAAATCTTCAGCAACGCAAGCTGTCCTAGCTAACGCCGTCGTATATTTTGAATATGATCAATATACTCTGACAAGTAAATCTATCCAGGCCTTAAAAGGGGTGGTTGGCTTGATGAAGAAGAATCCAAAAATTACATTATCGTTAGAAGGTCATGCCGATGAGAGAGGTACCAGGGAATATAACTTAGCTTTGGGTCAGCGCCGCGCAGAATCTGTTGCCAATTATCTCATTGCAAATGGCATCAAGCGCAATCAGCTGGTTTCTAAGAGTTACGGAGAAGAGCGACCATTATCCTTGGGGTCTAATGACTCAGCATGGTCCAAAAATCGAAGAGTTGAAATTAAATAGTTACAATTTTCATGAGATTTTTTCTTGCTGCGTGCTTGCTCATACCCGCGGTGATTCAGTCACAAGAGGTTGATGCATCAGATATTTTATTCCTTAAGGTGCAGGAGCTTGAAGCTGAGATTTTTGCTCTAAGGAGCGAATTTGAAACTCAGGCTTACCTAATTGATAAATTGCTTAGCGAGAATGAGGCTCTGCCCTCTAAAAATACCCAGGCTAATCCAGAGCCCTCGATTCCAGATAATAGGTTTAGATTTAAAGGCATCAATGATAGTCAGAGTATCGATGAGGTTTATGCTCAAGCAATTTCAGCGCTCAATGATAAGAATTTTATAGAGGCTAAGAAATCCTTTACTTATTTGGCAACTAATTTTAGTGACGATGAAAAAATTCCACTCAGCCTCTTCTGGTTGGGAGAGATATCATTGCTTGATTCTAACCTCGAAGAAAGCGAAGAGTTTTTTCAAAACCTTGCAGCAAACTATCCCGATCATTGGCGCACTCCATTGGCTCACAAAAAAATAGGCGATATTTTAATGATGTCTAATGAAGCTGAAGCAGCGAAGATTAAATATCAGTTTGTTGTTCAAACCTACCCAAGTAATGCTGCATCTTCTTTAGCCTTGCAGTTATTGGAAAATATGGAATAATCACCCTTTTTTATGAAATCCTTTCCAGGGTCGCTAGCTCAGCTGGTAGAGCAGTTCGCTTTTAACGAATTGGTCACAGGTTCGAATCCTGTGCGACCCACCATTAATTTGTCTGATCTAATTCTTAATTTACCATGATCAAATCTATTTTTAGTCCAATCTCTAGGGCGATAAATAGATTAGCCACATCTTTTACAAAAGAATCCTTGCTGGCAGGTTTTTTCTTTTTCTTAGTTTTATGCTCTTGGTACATCTTAAGGCCTGTTAGAAATGAGATGGCAGTTCAGAATGCTGAAATTCTTCCATATCTCCTTGGCATTGGAGCCTTGGTCATGCTGTTTTTAAATCCAGTTTATTCTTGGCTGGCTTCTAGAAAAAATCTACGGGGTGTCTTGGTGGGCTGTTATTCCTTTTTTATACTCAATTTGCTGAGCTTTATTGGTTTGTGGCAATTTTTTGATCTTTCTTCATCACTATTACTTAGTCAAATTTTTTATATTTGGTGCAATGTATATTCTTTCTTTGTGGTATCAATATTTTGGGTTGTTATCATCAATCTGTTTAGGGGGGGCAGCGCTGTAAATGTTTTTGGAGTAATTGCTGCTGGTGGGTCGCTGGGAGCCTATCTCGGCTCAGAAATTTCCAAGCAACTTGCCACCACCTTTAACGAATCAGGCATTATATTTTTTACGATGATTTCGATTATTTTCTTGTTGCTAGCATTGCTTGCAGGGCTAGGCCTTATGAATAGATTTAGAGAGCTCAAAGGTATCAATGATTCACCTGGTGGCTCTAGTTTTGATGCGATCAAGAATTTAATATCCTCTTCGCAAATTAGGTCTATAGGTTTATATATGTATCTCTGGACGGCCCTGATGACAGTTCATTGGATAACTTCCGTTGAAATAGTTAATGCATGGTCTTCTGACGGAGGAAATAGGATAGTTTTTTTTAGCAAGATAGAGCAAACCGTCACGGTCTTAACTTTATTCACGCAGTTTTTCTTAACATCAGCAATTCTGCGTTTTGTTAGGGCCAAATATATCTTGATGACTTATGGATTTTTATTTGCTGGGGTATTTATTGGGTATTTTTTAAGCCCTAGTATTGGATATGTTTTTATTGTGACTATTGTTCTTAGATTGTTCGAATATGGAATTAACAAGCCTACAAGAGAGGTTATTTTTAGCTATCTCAAGAAAGTAGATCGCTATAAATCCTCGGTCTTTGTTGATACGTTTTTGGTGCGCCTAGGGGATTTTTCTGGAAGTGGATTTATTCTTATCTCAAAAACATTCGGAGTAGTATTTTCTCAAGTGCCATTGCTGGCTTTACCCTTTGCAGGGTGTTTGGCTTTATTAGGGTTAAAAATTCCTCCCAAAGAAAATATCGAGTCTTAAAGACCTCTTTTTTGACCTAGTCGATCCTGGGCGAATTTAATTTTTGTCATGATCAGCTCAGAAGTCTGAAAAGAATTTGCTGATAATCCCAATGCAAGCTGAAATTGATTGAGCGCACTCTCAAGATCGCCAAGTAAGAGATAATATTCTCCTCGACTAAGATGGTATCCAACAATGTTTTTTCCAGCTCTCTGAATTTCTGAAAGCAGCATCCAAAGATGCGGGTCATTATTTTTTGAGATCAGCAGCTCTCTAAGAATCTCCTCAGCTTCAATTGTCTTTTGTTGCGCGCTGAGCACATTAGATTTAATAATTGATGCGGGATAATTTCCCGGAGAAATATTTAGCACTTTATCAATTTGTTGATTGGCCTTATCAAACTCCTGGTCTGCAAGATATATTTCAGATTTAGCAATGTTCAGAATTAAATTTTTTGGATATTTTGCAAGCAATTCTTCAAGACTCAATAAAGCCTGAGAAAAGCTACCATTTGATTTTAGCGCTTCAATATATGCATATTGATTCTCATTGGTGGGATTGTCTTGGGCAAGTTTTTCAAAATACCTGACAGCCGATTGAGGGGGTAACGACACATATCGTGCTTGAAGCCTCCCTTTAATAAATTCAAAGTTGATAGTATTTTTCTTTCCGCCCGAGAACTCTATTTGACCGGCCGCATTTAATGCATCACTGACTCTTGAAGAAGAGACCGGGTGAGTTAAAAGAAATTCTGGAGGATTGTCTCCGGCCAGTTTTCCAATTTTTGCCATGTTCTCAAACATTTGACCCATAGCAGATGGATCATATCCCGCAGCAATTAAGTTATTAAACCCATATCTATCAGCTTCACGTTCAAATATTCGACTATATCTTAACTGTTGCTGGGCCAGGGCAGCTGGGCCAGTCAAGAAGGCTGTTGGGTTATTTGAAACAAGAGCTAAGGCTATTGCAGATACCATAACGAGTGACGAAGCTAAATTTGTATCTCGCCCCCGCAAGACTCTTCTGGCAAAATGTCTCTGACTTAAGTGAGCTAACTCATGTCCAAGCACCGAGGACAGTTGAGCCTCATTGCCAGCATTTAAGAATAAGCCTCCATTAATGCCGATCACCCCTCCAGGAGCTGCAAAAGCATTCAATGATTTCTCATCAATTAAGATAATTGTGAAGTCTCGATCTTCAACCTGTGATGATTCAGATAACCTATATATCAGTAACTCTGTGTATTCTTGAATAATAGGATCGTTAATTAAAGGTGCTTGAGCATATACTTGCTCTACAAAACTTTGGCCCAGTAATTTTTCTTGTTCAAGTGATATGACTCCCGACACTCTATCACCGAGATCAGGTAAATTCAGGTCTTTTCCTTGTGAAAAAGCAGCTTGAGAAATAAGCATTCCAGTTATAACTATCAATCTAAAAAACATAAGTCTATCTTAGCGTAAGCTTGTTATGCTTACACTATTGATTAATTTCAATTAACATATGGTTCTCTGACAATTTTAACTACAAAAAGTGCTAGAAGAAATAAATAATTTGTTTAAAAAGATTTTTTCGAATGAAGAGACATTAGTCTTTTCCTTATTGGTAATATCTGCCTCTTTGATCCTGTTCTTTCTGGGCGCTATTCTCACACCTTTTCTGATTAGCATCATTTTTGCATATTTATTAATTGGGATTCAGTCACGGTTTGAGTCCCTTGGAATCAAAAGGTCTATTGCCTTATTCTTAACTTACAGTATTTTTCTCTTGCTCGGGATTACTTTGATGGTGTGGTTAGCCCCTTTGGTATATCAACAACTTCAAGCCATAGTCTTAGAAGTGCCCAAGTGGCTCAGTTCATTTAGATTGTTTGCGCAGGACATTCCTTCAAAATACCCTGATTTAGTTTCCTCTGATCAAATCACGGTCTTTCTTGAGAGCTTATCTGGGCAAATGACTACTTTATCCCAAGATTTTCTTAAAGCTTCAATTGCTGGCATTCAAAATACAGTCACTATTGCTATTAATTTAATTTTGCTACCTATTCTTGTTTTTTTCTTTCTCTGCGACAGGGAGGCTATTATTTCTGGATTTCTGACCATTCTTCCAAAAGAAAGAAGCATGCTAAAGAATGTTTGGGTGGAAATGGATGGGCAGCTAAGCAATTATGCTCGAGGCAAGGCAATTGAAATTGTGATTGTTGGCATTGCTGCTGCAATAATCTTCATGTATTTTGATTTAGAGTATGTAGCTTTGCTATCTGTGCTGGTTGGTTTCTCTGTCTTAATTCCATTTCTAGGCGCTTTTATCGTGACAATTCCTGTCGCAGTAGTCGGCTTGCTGCAGCTTGGCCTCACATTTGAATTCTCGCTACTCATGGGTTCTTACCTTACTCTTCAGATTTTAGATGGTAATTTATTGGTCCCAATTCTTTTTTCTGATGCTGTGAAGCTTCATCCAGTAGCAATTATTCTGGCGGTATTTGTCTTTGGTAGTCTTTTTGGCTTTTGGGGAGTATTTTTTGCAATTCCAATAGCAACTCTGATTAAAGCTATATGGAATGCATGGCCAGCCATGCTAACTGATTAAATACAGTCTACTTTACTAGCTCCTTCACTGCTTGCAGCACTTCTTGGACATGACCTGTAACTTTAACGCCTCGCCACTCTGATTTAATTTTTCCTTTTTCATCAACTATAAAGGTACTTCTATCAACCCCCATATATTCTCTTCCATACATTGATTTAAGCTTCATCACATCAAATGCTTTGCAGACTTTTTCGTCTGGATCTGAAAGAAGTTCAAAAGGAAAGCTTTGCTTTGATTTAAAGTTTTCATGAGATTTTATGGACTCTCTTGATACCCCTAATATCTCCGTATTCATTTTTTTAAATATCTTATAGCTATCTCGAAATTCCTGACCTTCAGTCGTACAGCCTGGAGTGCTATCTTTGGGGTAGAAATAGATAACAAGATTTTTTCCTGCAAATGACGCATTAGAAAGAGTTTGATTATTTGTGGCCTCAGCCTTGAATGCTGGGCATTTTTTGCCGAGTAGATTTTTAGCCATTATTTTTTATAAAAAAAGTGTATAGTTTCATTTTTTACTGAAAACAAGAATGATGCAACCCCTTCAAGGCAGTTTCGTAGCTTTAGTGACACCGATGCAGGCTAATGGCAGTCTGGATTATAGCTCCCTAGAATCATTGATTGAATGGCACATTGCATCAGGCACTAGTGGCATTGTGACTGTTGGGACTACAGGCGAATCGGCCACTGTATCTGTCGCCGAGCATCTCGAAATTATCAACAAAACCATCGAGCTTGTGGACAAACGAATTCCTGTTATTGCTGGGACAGGAGCCAATTCCACTCAAGAAGCTATTGAATTAACCAAAACTGCCGCATCTTTGGGAGCTGACTATGTCTTGATAGTTACACCTTATTATAATAAACCAAATCAAGATGGCTTACTTCAGCACTATACTAAAATTGCAGACACGGTAGACATTCCTCAAATTTTATACAACGTTCCATCTAGGACAGCGTGTGATTTAAGGCCTGAGACTGTTGCAAGTCTTGCAACACATCCTAATATTATTGGAATTAAAGAGGCTACAGATGACCCAATGCGCCTGCGAGAATTAATGTCTATTGCTGAAAGGCTTGAGGACCAAAAACACTTCTCTGTTCTGTCTGGCGACGATCCTACATTTAACTCCTTCATGGCAGAAGGTGGTGATGGGGTCATTTCTGTAGCTGCGAATATTCTGCCAAGTCAAATTGCAAAAATTTGCACCCTAAATCTTGATAAGCAGTTTGATGACGCCAAAGACCTTAATGAGATGTTTTTATCAATCTATGAACTTTTATTCGTTGAATCCAATCCAATCCCTGTTAAATGGATGCTTGAACAAATGAAAAAAATTGATACAGGGATTAGATTGCCCCTTGTACCCTTGGCGACTCAGTATCATGATGCAATAATCAACGAGATGATAAAATTAAAATTATTATGAAATATACCAGAAATTACCATTTACTTTGCCTAACCCTTTTGTTTAGCTCTTGCTCATATATCACTGGTCCAGAAGGTCTCTATCCCGAAACAAAATATAAGTTTTTTGAAGAAGTAGTCAATCCAGAGATTCAATTGGAAAATGAAGATTTTATTGTGATTACAGACGATCATTATCCATCTATTACAGATGGTATTTCCAGTGCCGAAGTTCAAGATATTCCTGCTCCAAGACAAATATTTTCTTCAGGAGAGTCTAATGAAGTTCAGCTAAGAAGGCTTGGAGAATTAATGTGGGTTTATATCGAGACGCTTCCCTCTACGGCATGGCCGATTACTAAGAATTATATAGAAGCTTCTCCAATGTCCATTGTGAGCGCTGATCCAGATGCTGGGATATTTACGATTAAATACTCCGAAGCATTGAATTTGATTCTTCGGGTTGAGCACGGCATCAAAGAAGCGTCTACTGAAATATTTTTGAGTTCGCAGACTTCAAATGGCACATTGAATTCAAACACAGACTCTACATTTATTCAGACAGAGCTTGAAAAACTGGTTCAGTATTTTGCTAGCTCCGCAGCATCTTTTTCTGGAACATCTCTTGCAGCACAAAGTTTAAATGATAGAAAAAAAGCAAAAATATTTAATTTAAACAATAAAACAACCATTCAGCTTGACCTTGGGTTTGACAGGGCTTGGTCTGCGGTCAGCAGAGCTCTATCTGCTGGAAATATTACCTCTAATGATATTGATAGAGATGGTGGAATTTTTTTAGTTAGTTATTCGGTAGAGTCTGAAGGAAATGGCTGGTTTAATTTTCTAAATTTTACAGATGATTCAGGCCCCAATTCCTTGTTGCTAAAAGAGCAAGCTGAATTTAAAATTATTCTCAAGACAGCAAATGAGCAAACTAATATTGTTGTTGAGTCTCTAGCGGGCTCCCCCGAAGACGCTGAAGCTCTAATCTCTAAAATTAATGAATTATTAAGTTAAAGCTATGGAAAAACTATCACAAATCACAACCGGTAAAGCTAAGTCTTTATATGCAACCTCTAATCCTGATCAGTTGATTATGGAATTTAGGGATGACACATCTGCATTCGATGGAAAAAAGATTGAGGCCCTTGATAACAAAGGAAAGGTTAACAATCAATTTAATGCTTTTGTCATGGAATTTCTATCTTCTAAGGGCATTGAGACACATTTTATTGAGTTACTTTCAAGCAATGAGTCCCTTGTTTACAAGCTTGATATGTTCCCAATTGAGTGTGTTGTAAGAAATAGAGCTACTGGCTCATTATGCAAAAGACTAGGCATTGAGGACGGTCTATTGCTGGATCCGCCATTGTTTGAATTTTTTCTAAAAGATGATGCCCTGGGTGATCCGTTAATTAATGATCATCACATCGTCTCATTCGGTTGGGCAACTCAAGAAGAGGCTGATCTGATGAGAGAGATGACTCTCAAAGCAAATGATCTGCTTGTGGATTTTTTTAAGGAAGCTAACCTCATCTTGGTTGATTACAAGCTTGAATTTGGTATGTTTAAAGGAAAGATGCTGTTAGCTGATGAGTTCACTCCAGATGGTTGTCGCTTATGGGACAAAGACACTTTAACAAAAATGGACAAGGATAGATTTCGCCAAGATTTAGGCAATGTTATCGAAACTTATAGCGAAGTGGCTGAACGCTTAGGCATGCAGATAAAACTTGACTAATGCACTCAGGTATTGATAATACCTGTATGAATTTCACAACAAAGAGTCGTTACGCTGTAAATGCGTTGGCCGATCTTCAATATCTATCTAATCGCTCTAACCCAGTAGCCTTAAGAGATATTGCGGTGAGACAGGGCATAGAGCTAAGTTATCTTGAGCAATTATTTCGAAAGTTAAGAATGGCCGGGATAGTAAAAAGTATTCGCGGAAGAAATGGTGGCTATGTGTATGCTACTGAACCGACTCAGATTACTATCAAATCAATTATGGATGCTGTAGAAGAGAATCTTGATGCCACTAATTGCGCTGGAACTTCAGCCTGTCTGTCTGGAAAGCAATGCAACTCCCATCAATTATGGGATGATTTAAATCATGTGGTCGATAATTTTTTAAGTAAAATATCAATTGCCGAACTTGCAGATTCTCCACACCATCAAATTACCCTAAAGGAAATACAATAATGAGAGCCCCGATCAATTTACCCATATATTTAGATTACGCATCTACCACTCCTGTTGATCCTCGTGTGGCCCAAAAAATCTGTGATCACTTAACCATAGATGGAAATTTTGGCAATCCTGCATCTCGCTCTCATAAGTTTGGATGGAAGGCAGAAGAAGCGGTAGAGGAAGCAAGGTCTCATGTCGCAAACCTTGTTGGCTGTGATCCGAGGGAGATTGTTTGGACATCAGGCGCTACAGAAGCTGACAATCTTGCAATTAAAGGCATTGCAAATTTTTATCAATCCAAAGGCAAGCACATCATTACATCTAAAATCGAGCACAAGGCAGTACTAGACCCTTGTCGACAGCTAGAGCGGGAAGGATTTGAGGTAACATATTTAGAGCCCACAGAAGGTGGCATCATTACAATTGATTCGATTAAAGAAGCAATTAGAGAGGACACAGTATTAATCTCGATCATGCATATTAATAATGAGCTGGGCACTATCAATGATCTTCAGGGCATAGGAACGTTAGCAAGGGAAAAAGGTATATTTTTTCATGTCGATGCTGCACAAAGCACAGGCAAGGTTGAAATCAATTTGGCTGAACTCCCGGTGGATCTAATGTCATTTTCGGCTCATAAAACTTATGGACCAAAAGGCATAGGGGCACTTTATGTGAGTCGCAAACCCAGAGTAAGAATTGAAGCACAAATGCACGGTGGCGGACATGAAAGAGGCATGCGTTCAGGCACACTCCCTACACATCAAATTGTAGGTATGGGTGAAGCCTTTAGGATTGCAAAAGAAGAAATGTTACAAGACACCAAGCGTATTGAAGCTCTGCATAATAGATTCTATGAGTCTGTTTCTAAAATTGAAGAAATTTATGTCAATGGAGATATTTCTAAAAAAGTTGGCAACATATTAAATATCAGTTTTGCCTATGTAGAAGGCGAGTCTTTGATTATGGCTTTAAAAGATATTGCAGTATCCTCTGGCTCTGCTTGTACCTCAGCAAGTCTTGAGCCTTCTTATGTACTAAGGGCGCTGGGCAGGAAGGATGAGCTGGCTTCTAGCTCTATTCGCTTCTCCTTTGGCCGCTTTACAACGGAAGAAGATGTTGATTACACACTATCTTTAATTAATCATGCGGTTGAGCGGCTTAGAGAACTATCCCCGTTATGGGAGATGTATCTTGATGGTATTGATCTTGACACTGTAGATTGGCAAACACACTAAATTTTAGGAGAAAAGTATGGCGTACAGCAAAAAAGTAGTTGATAAATTTGAAAATACTATCAATGAACCAGCAAAATATAATGTTGGTAGATTTGATCCCAAGGAAATGAATGTAGGCACTGGAATGGTGGGTGCGCCTGCTTGTGGTGATGTGATGAAGCTCCAAATTAAGTGTGAGCGCCAAGGGAACACCCATGTTATTAAGGATGTAAAATTTAAAACATACGGTTGTGGCTCTGCTATCGCATCGTCAAGCGAGCTTGTAGAAATGCTTCTTGGCAAAACACTTGAGGAAGCCAAAGAAATAAAAAATATTGATATTGTTAATGCGCTTGAGCTTCCCCCTATAAAAATCCACTGTTCTGTTTTAGCAGAAGATTCAATTAAGCAAGCGATAGAAGACTATGAACAAAAACAATAAGCATGGAAAAATTCTCTGTAGAAGCATTAAAGTTTTCTGATAAAGCTGTAGCTCACTTCCTATCTAGCATTCAAAATCGCGGCAAAGGCCATGGCGTAAGAATTGGTGTTAAAAAAGCTGGCTGCTCAGGCTTTGAATATTTTTTTGATTATGTTGACGAGCCACCTGTGACCACTGCTGAGGATGTGATCTTTTTAGAGGGGGAATGCAAAATTTATGTAGATTCTGATAGCCTGAGTTACCTCAAGGGTAGCATGGTTGATTATTCTGAAGATGGTCTCAACAAGGGCATTAAGTTTCACAACCCAAATGCGAAGGCTGTTTGTGGTTGTGGAGAAAGTTTTACCATCTGAAATGGCGACCATTAAATTACTTCCTCATTCTGAGCTTTGCCCAGGTGGGGCTGAGTTCGAAACCAGAGTAGATGAATCAATATGTGAGGCTGCTTTAAGAGAGGGTATTAAAATTGAGCATGCTTGTGAGATGTCATGTGCTTGCACAACTTGTCATATAATTGTTCGAGAAGGTTTTTCAGAGCTGAATGATGCCTCTGAAACAGAGGAAGACATGCTTGATAAGGCTTGGGGGCTTGAGCCTAATTCACGGTTAAGCTGCCAAACTTGTCCGATAGCAGGCATTTATACTGTTGAATTACCAAAATACACCATCAATCAGGTGTCTGAAGATCATTAATTATGGAATATAAATGGTCTGACATCTTAGATATTGCAATAGATTTGAGTGAGACTTATCCTGAAATAGATGCTCAGTGGATCAGTTTTCCTGATTTACACCATAAAATATGCTCCTTAAAAAATTTTAATGATAACCCATCATCCTCTAATGAAAAAATACTTGAAGCAATTCAGATGGCATGGATGGATGAATCAGACTAACTCACATATAATGTCGCAAAATTTAGGAGTAATCTTATGCCACTAGAAAAAACACTTTCCATTATCAAGCCAGATGCAACCAGTAAAAATGTGATCGGAAAAATTATAGATCGTTTTGAATCTAACGGACTCAAAGTTGTTGCAGGCAAATTAATTCAAATGGACGAATTAAAAGCTGCAGGTTTTTATGCAGAGCATAAAGATAGACCATTTTTTCCAAGCCTCGTTGAATATATGACCTCTGCTCCAGTTTTTGTCCAGGTTCTAGAGGGAGAAAATGCTGTGCTTAAGAATAGAGAGCTCATGGGAGCAACCAACCCAAGTGAGGCAGAGCCTGGAACAATCAGAGCTGACTTTGCAGAAACTATTGATGCCAATGCTGTGCATGGGTCTGATTCCGCAGAAAGTGCAGCAAGAGAGATTAACTACTTCTTTGAAGCTAGTGAAATCTTTTAGTTGAGTGCCTAAAGAAAAATTAAACTTATTAGGATTCTCGCATGAATCCTTAGTGGAGTTTTTCGCCTCAATCCAGCAACCAAAATTTCGAGCGTCTCAACTGATGAAGTGGATTCATCAAAGAGGGGTTTTAGATTTTATGGAGATGACCGATTTTAGCCTAGCGCTAAGGCAAGAACTTACCGCATTAGCAATAGCGCAGCCCCCAGAGGTAGAAGAATGCTTGCTTTCACCTGAAGGAACGCAAAAATACCTTATCAAACTTGAGTCCGGCTCCATGATAGAGATGGTAAAAATTCCTGAAAAAAAACGATTAACATTATGCATATCCTCTCAAGCAGGCTGCGCGTTGCAATGTACATTTTGTGCTACTGGAGCTCAGGGTTTTGAGAGAAATCTTAGCCCTGCAGAAATTATAGGCCAACTCTGGATTGCCAATTTTTACAAGCAGCCCTCGCAACAAATCTCTAATGTAGTATTTATGGGAATGGGCGAACCATTACTAAATATAGATCCTGTCATGAGTTCGATCTCTATCATGCAGCATCAGAATGCATACGGTCTTTCAAAACGCCGGATCACTCTAAGCACTTCCGGCATTGTTCCAGAGATCAAAAAACTTGCATCAAAAACTGATGTCTCATTGGCTATCTCTCTTCACGCTGCTAATAATGAGTTAAGAGATGAGATAGTGCCAATAAACAAAAAATATCCCATAAACGAATTGATTGAATCTTGCAAAGGATACTTAGAGAATCAAAGTAAAAGAAAAACTATCACCATTGAGTATATTTTAATTGACGGAGTGAATGACTCAATCGAGCATGCCACTCAATTAGTCACTGTGCTGAAAGGCCTGTCTTGTAAGGTAAATCTCATTCCATTCAACCCATTTGATGGGTGCAATTATTTACGATCACAGGAATTAACTATACAAAAATTTAAAGACTATTTGATTGGCAAGGGAGTCATTACCACCTTGAGAATTACCAGAGGAGACGCTATAGATGGAGCTTGCGGCCAATTGGTCGGCAAGTTAAAAAATAGCATCAAGGGAAAAAATAATATCAATCAAATCAATATTGTGCATACCTCATAATCATGAAATCGGCACAAACATCTAAAATTGGCAAAAAATTTCAAGGCGAAAGAGAGGCGTTGGGCCTATCGGAACAAGATGTTTCGTCTCGCACATTAATTAATATTGATTTTATCAGGGCAATTGAATCAGGCGATTATTCTATTTTTCCCGCTAGAATGTATGCCTTGAGGTACTTTGAAAAATATGCAAGTTTTTTACAAATCCAGCAGGAATTTTTTGATATCTATGATGTAAATAATCATCAGGAAGATAGCGAGAGCCACTCATCTCATTTTAATAATGTAACAGAGGCCATTAAGAGCGGTAAGTATAATTTTATTATCACCTTAATTTCTGTATTGTTTTTTGCAGCTATTATTATTAATGGGCTCTATGATTTCCTCTCTTCATCTCATCAGAACTTGTCTAAGGAGGAGCCTCACGTATCAAAAAACATTCCAGAGAATCAACTGGCTGTTATATCAGAGATAGATAAAAATTTTATTGCAAATGCTTTAGAGGAAATTAATCCCTTACTTCAACCAGTGATAAATGTATCTGAGGTAGATAGTTCAAGTGAGTTTCAAGTTACGGCGGGTGAGCTCAAAAAATTATCTCTAAGCTTTACTGAAGATAGTTGGTTAGAAATATATCAAGGAGCTACTCAGATAATCTATAGGTTATTCAATAAGGATGAGAGATTAGACATATCTATTACTCCTCCATTTAAAATTATCGCAGGCAACGCCAATGGCGTGGCTGGCTTTTACGGCGAAACTAAAATTAACTTTACTAAGGTTGCCAATGAGCTTAACGTAAGTTTTATTGAGATTGAAAATGAATGATTCCTGGATAGTTAGAAAAGAAACGAAGCCAATCTTTGTTGGAGATGTTGGCGTGGGAGGCAGTCACCCAATCTCTATTCAATCCATGACCAATACAAATACTGCCGATGTGCAGGCAACCATTAGTCAAATAGAAGATCTACAGGCTGCAGGGGCAGATATAGTCAGAGTCTCCGTCCCCGATAAAGAATGTGCAATAGCATTTAAAAAAATTAAAACTGCTGTTACTATCCCTTTGGTAGCAGACATTCATTTTGACTATAAAATTGCTCTTTTAGTGGCTGATAGCGCTGATTGCCTGAGGATAAACCCTGGCAATATTGGCAAAGCAGATAAAGTTCAGCAAATTATTCAGGCCGCAAAAGATAATAATATACCAATTCGAATTGGTGTTAATGCTGGTTCGCTAGAAAAGGATTTGCAAAAAAAATATGGTGAACCAAATTCTGATGCTCTTGTGGAGTCTGCTTTAAGGCATGTGGAAATTCTTGACAGATATAATTTTCAAAATTTTAAACTTAGTTTAAAAGCCTCGAATATTAAAATGACTGTTGAAAGCTATCGAAAATTTTCTAAACTGCTTGATCAACCGCTCCATCTAGGAATTACTGAGGCTGGTAGTTATAGAGCAGGCTCAGTTAAATCTTCTATTGGCCTGGGGTTGCTTCTTGCTGAAGGCATTGGCGATACCATTAGGGTTTCTTTAGCCTCAGATCCCGTAGATGAAATTAAAATAGGTTGGGATATTTTAAAAAGCTTAAATTTGCGCAGTCGAGGCATTAGAATTATTGCGTGCCCAAGCTGCTCCAGACAGAATTTTAATGTAATTGAAGTTGTGAATGAGCTAGAAAGTAGATTTGAGGATATCTCTGATGACCTTGAGGTTGCGATCATCGGTTGCTATGTTAATGGGCCAGGAGAGTCTAAAGCTGCAGATGTTGGCCTGACAGGTGGTCCAAGCAACCTATTGTATGTTGATGGTTCGCCTTTGAAAAAAGTCTCTAACGAGAATCTTGTTGATACAATAGAATCTCAGGTCAGAGAAAAACTTGAGCAAAAAGCATCAGATAATATTATTGCAAAGGGCTAGTAAGTGGATATTCAATCTTTAAGAGGCATGCCAGACTTATTTCCAGAGGATCTGGAGAAATGGCATATTCTTGAAAAAACTCTCTCCAAGGTCTTTCACTCTTGTGGTACCAAAGAGATTCGGACGCCGTTACTAGAATCAACAGAGCTCTTCAATCGCTCTGTTGGGAACTCATCAGATATTGTTAATAAAGAGCTCTATAGTTTTTTAGATAGAAATGATAAAAGTATTAGCTTGAGACCCGAGGGTTCCGCTAGCGTTATTCGCGCAATCATACAAAAAAAACAAGAGCATGAAAAACATAAATTATGGTATCAGGGGCCTATGTTTCGCTATGAAAGGCCTCAAAAAGGACGCTTTAGGCAATTTCATCAAGCCGGAGTTGAATATTTGGGTTATGAAGAAGGACTTTCTGAGTATGAGTTAATTTCAATGGTGATTCAACTTAATCAGCAGCTGGGCATTAAGAAATACAAAATAAAAATTAATCATTTGGGAGACCAAGATACAAAAGAAAATTTTTGCAATGCTTTAAAACTATTTCTTGAGCCGCATCTCGATACCTTGCATGAAAAGGATGTCGCTAGGCTAGAATCTAATCCATTGCGCATTTTAGATTCTAAAGAAGAGTCCACTCAAAACTTATTAGCCACAGCCCCTCGGTTCCAAGATTTTCTTTCAGAGAGCCCCAAAACCTTTTTGACAAACATAGTGCAGCATTTTACTGATCAATGTGATATTGCAGTGGATTCAAGCCTGGTTCGAGGCCTTGATTACTACACGGGCTTAGTCTTTGAGGTTGTTTCTGAGGATCTTGGCGCACAAGACGCATTTTTGGGCGGGGGTAGATATGATCATTTGAGCAAAGAGCTTGGGGGCAAGAGCATGGAGGCTATTGGTTTTGCCATTGGTCTAGAGAGAATAATTGATTTAATGCAGATACAGCCACTTCAAAATGTCCAAAAAGTAGCCTTCATCACTGTGGGTGAGCAAGATCAGCAAAAAACCTATAAAATAGCGCATGCTTTAAGGGAGGCTAACCTTAGCGTGACCTTGGATGCATTTTTGAGCTCAGCTACTCTAAAATCTCAGCTTAAAAGAGCCAATAAGAATGAGCATCACTTTGCAATTATTATTGGTGAAGAGGAAAGAGAGTTAGAAAAATATTTGTGGAAGGATCTTAGCGCCCATGGCGATCAAGAGCTTTTGCATTTTGAAGCTTTGATCGATAAATATAAAAATCTTTAGGAGAGAAGATGGTAGATTACAATTCAGACGAAGAGAGATTTACAGCTATTGCTGATTTCTTTAAAAGGAATAGAAATAGCATTCTTTTTACCCTTGCAGCTATTGTTCTTATTGCCGTCAGTAGCATTAGTGTTAATGCCTATAAGACCAATCAAAATAATCAAGCCGCTGACCTTTATGACGCATGGTTTGCCGGCATGGGCAAAGAGACCGTTGATCTGGATAAAACAACGCGTGATTACAATGCATTGCAAAACGATTTCCCTGCGACAGGTTATGCTGGTTTGGCTCGTCTAATCAAAGCTTCTCAGCTTGCTCGAGAGGGCGAAATAAGCAATAGCTTGAATGAATTCAGGGCACTGTTAAAGGTTACTTCGGGCCTCTTTGGAAATGACGTATTAAATTCATTGGCTAGAATTAATATCGCGAGAATAGAGCTCAGTAATGAGAACTTTTTACCAGCCTTAGAAGTTCTAGAGTCATTTAACTCTGGTGGTGAGCATGCCATGGTTTATGAGATTAAAGGTGATGCCTTATCTGGGTTAAATAAAATTCAGCTAGCTTTAGACCAATACAATCTAGCTTTAAACAACATGAAAGATGAATCGCAGAAATCATTATTAAAAATTAAAATTAGTCAGCTTACTCAGTAGAATACATGCAATATAAAATTATTTTAGTTCTTCTTCTTACGGGAGTAATATCTTCTTGCTCATCTCTTAATTTTTGGAGCAATGAGTCTGATGAAGACTTAACCACTCCTGCGAAATTGCTTCCATTTACCGGTGATTATTCAATAGACATAGCTTGGAAAAAATCTTTTAAAGGTAGCGATGATTTGGGAGCATTTAAACCTGCCTTTTACTCAGGGCAGATAATTGTTGCAGATTCATCAGGAGACATCATCTCTATTAATCCCGAGACTGGAATGATAAATTGGCAAAAAGCTCTCGGAAGAAATCTTGCTGCGGGAGTGGCAGCTGGTTTTGGGAGACTTGTTGTATCTGATGTTGATGGTTTTGTAATAAGTCTTGATATGGAATCTCAAGAAATTCTCTGGGAACAAAACATAGGTGGGGAAGTTCTAGCCAGAGCAATTGTGGATGCAGCGCTGGTGGTGGTAAAGAACTCTGTTGGTGAGTTGGTGGCGCTCGATGCTATGACTGGAGAGAAGAAATGGACTTTTAGATCCCAGTTACCAGCATTAACTGTTCGAGGAACAGGAGAGCCAATTATAAAAGATGGCATAGTCTTCTCTACTTTTGACAATGGTCGCCTTGGAGCTTTTCAATTAAATACTGGATTCTTTTTATGGGATGGCCCAATTTCGTTTGTCTCAGGATCATCTGAACTTGAAAATTTATTAGATGCAGATTCCTCTCCTGTAGCATTCAATCAGTTGATCTTTGCCGTAAATTACCAGGGCAATCTTACGGCCTTTGACACAGCGCAAAAACGGCCTGTATGGAATGCGAAAGCATCTTCATTTCATTCTCCGGTTGTCGGCAATGGGATGATAATGGTTATCCAGGATAACGGCTCTATTCTTTCATTTTCCTCTGGAAATCTCCAGCCTTCATGGACATCTGAGGAGTACCTGTTTCGGGAGCTTTCTAATGGGGTGTTGCTGAACAATACCATGATGGTAGGCGACCTCGAGGGATACCTTCATGTGATGAACCCATTGACTGGAAAAACTGTTGGTAGAAAAAAAGTTTCTCGCAACCCAATTAAGAGCATTGTAACCTTTGGAGATCTGGCATATATAGTTGACCAGGACTCTAATCTAGTTGCAATTTCGCTCTAGCATGGTCCGCATTAATGCTAAATTCTATTGCTATCCTAGGCAGACCCAATGTAGGGAAGTCTTCTTTATTTAACAAGCTAACCAAAAGCAGAAATGCAATTGTTTCAGATTTTTCTGGGCTCACCAAAGATAGAAATTTTGGCTATAGCGATATTAAAGGCAAGCAGTATTTAGTGGTTGATACAGGTGGCGTAGGTTCTGAGCTGACTGAATTTAGCGAAGCTATTACCGAGCAAGCCCTGATTGCTGCAGAGGAATCAAACCTAATTTTATTGCTAATTGACGGCTCGCAAGAACTGACCTCAGATGATATCAATCTATTGCAAATTGTTAGAAAGTTCGATAAAAAATTTGTTGTTGTATTGAATAAAATTGATATTAAAGTTCGCTCTAACGCTAAGGAAGATCTCCTAAAATATGGTGCTGGGGAGATATTAGAGATCAGCGCAGAGCACTCCAGAGGCATTAAAGAGCTCCAAATTTATATATCAGAAAATTTACAAGATAACCCAGTCCCAGAGACATCCGGAACAAGAATTGCAGTTATTGGTCGACCTAACGCTGGTAAATCAACCTTTATTAACCAGTTCACTAAGCAAGACAGGCTGATTGTTTCAGACATTCCGGGAACTACTATTGATTCAATTCATGTGCCATTTAGGTTTAATGAAGAGGAATTTGTTTTTATTGATACAGCCGGAATAAGAAAAAAATATAAACAAAGCCATGCAGTTGAATACTTTTCTTATGTTCGGGCTATGCATGCTGTTGCTGAGGCAGAGATAGCGCTGATGCTGATCGATGCGAATGATGGAGTTGTTGATCAAGACCTACGGATTCTTAATTTAATCAGAGAGCATGGTAAGCCAGTAGTTATTGCTCTAAATAAAGTAGATGAGTTGACCTCTGCTGATATTGAAAATTTGCTCGACTCAAAAAAATACCACAACACCATCATGGGTGACTTGGTCATCATGCAAATCTCCGCCCTTCAAAAAACAGGATTCAAGAGATTATTCGACACTTTGGCAGAGGTCCATAAGATTGCCACTACAAAATTTTCAACAGGCAAGCTCAATAAACTTCTGGAGAAATTTAGCAATGCAACCAATATGCCGAGCGTTGCCGGCCGACCGGTCAAGATGAGATACATCCATTTTGGAGGCATTTATCCAACTAAGTTAATTATTCATGCCAATGTCTCGACTAAAATTCCATCAAATTTCAAAAGATATTTAATCAACTCTTTTAGAGATGAGCTGAGTCTGAAGAGCATTGGATTAAATGTAATTTTTAAAAAGGGTGAAAACCCCTTTGAAGGCAAAAAGAATGAGCTCACTACTCGCCAAATTAAAAAGAAAAAAAGACTGGTCAAACACGTTAAAAAATCAAAAAAGTAAGATTTTCTTTTATATAGTCCGTATAATTTAACCTAAGGATTAAATTTTAAGGAACAAATGTCTACAAAACCTGTTTTTATTAATTTATTAAAAATACAACTGCCACTTGCAGCCTTTCTATCTATAACTCATAGAGTAACTGGAGTATTAATATTTTTTCTAGTTCTTCCAGCCTCTGTGTATTTTCTGTCATTACTTCTTTCTAGCGAATCTTCGTATATGAATTTTCTTGATTTATATGGGAATAATCTTATTTTAAGAACATTTGTCCTTTTTCTTGTGTTGATCTTCACCTATCATGTCTTTACAGGCGCTCGACATATGCTGCTTGATTTTCATTTAATCAGTGAAACCCTGAGTGCGACTAAAACCTCTGCGGTCATTACTTTGATACTATTTTTAATAAATGCAGTCATTCAGGCCTGGGTGATCCTATGAATATAGGAAAATTTTTTTGGTATCTACAAAGATACAGCGCTTTATACTTCTTATTTTTTTTAGGTTATCTTGAGTACTTATATTGGAGTGATCAATTGGCATTTGAGCTAGTTACTTCTAATCTTGCGCTAAAGGTCTCTTTAAGTCTTTTCATCATACTTGCATGCATGCATGGCTTTGTTGGACTGTGGACAGTGGGCACAGATTACTTCACAAAAAGAACGCTTGGCTTTATCTCTCCAAGACTTGGAAGTTACGGAGATCTGATCAGAAACATTTACGAAGGATTTTTTGTCTTGCTGGGCATTGCAATTGTCATTTTATATTTCTTAATCATCTGGTCTTAATATGGAAACTTATAATTCTACTAATATCCAAACTCTAGAGTTTGATGCTTTGATTATTGGCGGTGGTGGCTCCGGTATGCGAACTTCATTGGAGCTTGCAAAATCTGGCTTAAAGACTGCTGTTGTATCCAAAGTTTTCCCTACTCGATCGCATACAGTTTCTGCTCAAGGTGGAATTACTTGTGCAATCGGAAGTGCTGATCCAGACGATGATTGGCGTTGGCACATGTATGACACTGTTAAGGGCTCAGATTACATTGGAGACCAAGACGCGATTGAGTATATGTGCTCAGAAGGCCCAAAAGCAGTTTTTGAACTTGAGCATATGGGCTTACCTTTTTCTAGATTTGAAAATGGTAGAATTTACCAAAGACCTTTTGGCGGTCAATCCAAGGATTATGGAAAAGGTGGTCAAGCAGCTCGAACATGTGCAGCTGCAGATAGAACAGGACACGCTTTACTGCACACCTTGTATCAAAATAACATCAAAGAAGGCTCTAATTTTTTAAACGAGTGGTTTGCAGTTGAGTTAGTGCTCAATAAGTCCAAGGAAGTGACAGGAGTAATAGCATTTTCTATCGAATCTGGCGAGGTTGCTTATCTTAAGGCTCAAGCAACTGTCATGGCAACTGGTGGAGCCGGAAGAATTTACTCCTCCACAACCAATGCATTAATCAATACAGGAGATGGTCTAGGCATGGCTTTAAGAGCTGGTTTTCCAGCCCAAGATATGGAAATGTGGCAATTTCATCCCACTGGAATTTATGGAGCAGGATCTCTTGTAACCGAAGGATGCCGAGGCGAAGGTGGTTATTTAATTAATGCTGAGGGCGAGCGATTTATGGAGCGTTATGCGCCTAATGCCAAAGATTTAGCAGGTCGAGATGTTGTTGCAAGATCAATGGTTCTTGAAATCCTTGAGGGCAGAGGCTGTGGAGAGCACAAAGATCATGTCTTGCTCAAGCTTGATCATTTGGGAGCAGACGTCCTGAATGCAAAGCTTCCAGGTATATGCGAGCTATCTAAAACATTTGCAGGCATAGACCCTGTTTATGAACCCATTCCTGTGGTTCCAACATGCCATTACATGATGGGAGGAACGCCTACCAATATCCATGGTCAAGCCTTTACTCAATCTAACGGTGTGGATGAAATTATTTCAGGTTTGTTCTCAGTGGGTGAGGCTGCCTGTGTCTCAGTGCATGGCGCGAATCGATTGGGTGGGAACTCTCTGCTAGACCTAGTTGTCTTTGGTCGAGCAGCAGGCTTACATATTCAGGAGGCTTTAAAATCAGGTGGTGGAGTCTCAGATTCCGACAGTGACGACATAGATCAAGCCTTACACAGCTTAAATACCCTAAATCATTCGGAGAGCGGCTTTGAGGTTGCCGAAGTTAAACGAGAACTGCAAGCGGTAATGCAAAACTATTTTGGGGTCTTTAGAAGGGGCGACTACATGGAAACAGGAGTAGCGGAGCTAAACACCATTAGAGAAAAAATCTCCAATCTTCATCTTAAAGATAAGAGCGCTGCTTTTAACACCAGTCGGGTTGAAGCCTTGGAGCTAAGAAATTTATTTGAAGTTGCTGAGGCTACCGCCATTGCTTCTTTAAAGAGAACTGAAAGCAGAGGAGCGCATGCACGCGATGATTTTAAGGAGCGTGACGATGAGAATTGGCTCTGTCATTCTCTATACAATCCAACCAATAAAGAATTGAGCAAAAGAGGTGTCAATTTTGAACCCAAGCAAGTAGAAACCTTTGAGCCTCAAATCAGAACTTATTAATTACTAAATTAGAGAAGAGCACATGATTAATGTAAACATATATAGATATAACCCAGAAACTGATCAGTTTCCATACATGCAGGCTTATTCTATCGAGCGTCCTAAAAAAGATATTATGCTGCTAGAGCTTCTTAATATTTTAAAAGAGCAAGATTCCTCTATTTCATACAGACGCTCATGCAGAGAGGGTGTGTGTGGATCAGATGGCATGAATATTAATGGAAAAAATGGTCTTGCTTGCATTACCCCGATCTCTAAAGCAATTCAAAAAGATAAGATTGATTTAAGACCCTTGCCTGGATTACCAGTAATTCGAGACCTGGTGGTAGATATGACGGAGTTTTATGCGCAATACGATAAAATTAAACCTTTTTTACAAAATGAATCTGCGCCACCAGCCATAGAGAGACTTCAATCCCCAGAAGATCGAGCTAAATTGGATGGGCTTTATGAATGTATTCTCTGCGCCTGCTGCTCATCGAGCTGCCCATCTTTTTGGTGGAACCCCGATAAGTTTGTTGGGCCAGCTGCTCTTCTGCAAGCCTATAGATTTATAGCTGATTCGAGGGATACAAAAACTTTAGAGAGATTGGATGATCTATCGGATCCCTTTAGCGTTTACAGATGCCACAGCATCATGAATTGCGTAAGCGCCTGCCCAAAAGATTTAAATCCAAATCATGCAATTGGAAAAATTAAATCTATGTTGTTGTCTAATAAAAGCAATATTATTGCATCTGATGGTGCAAGCTAGAAATACACATGAATAATACAGAAGGCGATCAATCTACCCTAGAGACATCAGGTTCCCAAGGGTCATATCTTGAGTCTTTGTATGAGCTTTACCTTCAGGATCATGTTTCAGTCCCAGATGATTGGAGGTTGTATTTTGACTCTTTGCCAGTCATTCAACAAGACCACCCCGAGATCTCTCACAAAGAAGCTATCTCTAGAATTACAAATAAGCAGATTAACGCTCCTTTAAAGTCACCTCAACTAGCTCCGGGACAGCCGCATGATAAACAGGTAAAGGTGATTCAGTTAATTCAAGCCTATAGGAATCGGGGGCATCAAAAAGCAAATTTAGATCCATTGGGTTTGAAACCTATTAGGCATTCTGACAATCTTGAGCTTGCCTTTCACCAACTGGACAACTCCAATCTCAATGATCTTTTTGATACTGATACCTTGCAAATTAACAAGGACTCAGCGTCGTTAGGTGAGATCATAGAGTCACTTGAGAAAATTTACTGCGGAACCCTCGGCATTGAATATAACTATATTGCCAACATACATGAGTGGACTTGGTTCCAACAGAGATTAGAACCAAACCTGGGAAATCTTTACTTTAACTCAGAAGAAAAGAAATATATTTTGAAGCGACTAAGTTCTGCTGAGGGCCTAGCAAAATTCCTGGCGTCTAGATATCCAGGCATGAAAAGATTCGGCATTGATGGTGCCGAATCACTAATCCCGCTGGTTGATAGCTTAATTCAAAACTGTGGTATTTTCGGAGCTGAGCAGATTTGTTTTGGCATGGCTCATCGCGGACGATTAAATTTATTGGTTAATGTTCTCGGTAAATCTCCTAAAGATTTATTTAGCGCATTTGAGGAAGATTTTGAGTTAGAGGGCGCCCACACTGGTGATGTGAAGTATCATTTAGGCTTCTCATCAAATATTTTAACCCCCAATGGGGAAGTCCATGTATCGCTGACAAACAACCCATCGCATCTAGAGATTGTAGACCCAGTGGTCGTGGGTTCAGTGCGGGGCAGGCAAGATCGATTAAAAGATACTGAACAAAAACTAGTGGTTCCCATTCTTATTCATGGCGATGCTTCGTTTTCTGGCCAAGGGGTGGTCATGGAAACATTACAAATGTCTCAAACCAGAGGGTATGGCGTTGGAGGAACTATTCACGTGATTGTTAACAATCAAATTGGGTTTACCACCTCCAACGAGGAAGATGCGCGCTCAACTCAATATGCAACTGATGTTGCAAAAATGATTGAGGCCCCAATTTTACATGTCAATGGAGATGATCCAGAAATGGTTGTCTTTGCTGCAAAGCTTGCTTGTGAATACAGGCATAATTTTAAAAAGGATATCGTGATTGATATGTTTTGTTTTCGAAGACGTGGTCACAATGAAGCGGACGAACCCTCTGCAACTCAACCACTCATGTATCAGAAAATTGCCACCCACCCATCAGTTAAGAGCTCTTATCAAGCATCTTTAGTTGACAGTGGCATCATCACTGAGAGTGAATGCACAGAGATTGAAAAAAAATATAGGACTTCCTTAGAGGAGGGCCAATCAGTTGCGCACAATCTTGCAACCAAGCCCAATGCATCCATGTGGTTTGATTGGACCCCATACATAAACCAAACTGGCGACCAGGTCATTGATGCATCATTTGCTTTAAAGAGATTCAAAGAGCTCGCCCAGATAATTTTTACACCGCCTGAAGATTTTGTATTGCAAAAGCAGGTAGAAAAATTATTTACCGATCGTTTGAACATGATTGCGGGTGAAACCCCTTTGAACTGGGGTTTTGCAGAGAACATGGCTTATGCGACCCTCTTAGATCAAGGCTACCCTATTCGTTTTACCGGTCAAGATGTTCGTCGTGGTACCTTCTCTCATAGGCATGCCGTTATTCACAATCAAACCGATGGTGTTGAGTATATGCCTCTGGTAGAAGTTGCCGATAAAGCTGGCACAACTATAGATATTTATGATTCTCTTTTATCCGAAGAAGCTGTTTTAGGTTTTGAATACGGGTATTCTGCAACACGACCATCCGGTCTAGTCATTTGGGAAGCTCAATTTGGCGATTTTGTAAATGGAGCGCAAGTAGTCATTGATCAATTTATCGTCTCTGCGGAACAAAAATGGGAAAGACTCTCCGGTTTGGTGATGTTGTTGCCACATGGCTATGAGGGTCAAGGCCCTGAACACAGCAGCGCACGAATCGAAAGGTTCTTGCAACTGTGTGCAGATGAAAATATTCAAGTGTGCGTGCCCAGCACCCCCGCTCAGATCTACCACTTGTTAAGGCTGCAAACCATTAGAAATATGAGGCGCCCCCTGATTGTTATTTCTCCGAAGAGTCTTCTAAGAAATCCTAAAGCAGTCTCTACAATCAAAGACTTAACAAATGGCTCTTTTCAGTATGTAATCGATGATGCTGATGCTCAGCCCGAGAAAGTTAAAAAGATCATCATGTGCTCAGGTAAAGTTTTTTATGACCTTGATCACAAACGTCAGGAGTTAGGCATTGAAGATGTAGCCTTGATTAGGGTGGAGCAGCTGTACCCATTTCCATACGATACTTTGCAAGTGATCTTGGAGACATACCCACAAGCCAAAGATTTTGTGTGGTGCCAAGAAGAGCCGAGCAACCAAGGGGCTTGGTTTAGTCATCGACACAGACTTCAAATTGTCCTTGATCGCATTGATGGGCCGCAGATTAGATTGGTCAGCCGCAAAGCCTCGGCAGCACCCTCGGTTGGCCTAAACAAATTACACCTTCAACAACAAGAAGCTTTGGTCAATGAAGCTTTAACATCATAGAGAGATATTATGACGACAGAAATTAAATCACCAACCTTTCCAGAATCAGTTGCTGATGGCACGATTGCTAACTGGGTTAAGCAAGAAGGAGAGCCGGTAAAGCAAGATGAAGTCATAGCTGAAATAGAAACCGATAAAGTGGTGTTAGAAGTGGTTGCACCTTTTGATGGAACCATAGTAAAAATTCTTAAGCCTGCAGGTGAGGTGGTTCAAAGTGCAGAATTGATTGCACAATTCGAGCAGCAAACGGCTCAGCAAGAACCAGTCAATGAAGCCAAAGAGCCAAATAAACCAGCAGAGGTTACAGTGGAAAGCACGCCTGTTAGCTCCTCTTCAGACGCTAAGGAGAATGGCCCAGCCACTAAAAAATTACTCAAAGAGCACAATCTTAAGGCCGAAGAGGTCAGCGGCTCCGGAAAGGATGGAAGAATTACTAAGGCCGATGTGGTGAATCATTTAGAAGATACTGCGCCACCATCACCAGCCCCAGCAACACAGAGTACCCAGGCAGCGGCCAAGACTTCAGCACCTTCAGGGAGACACGAAGAGCGCGTTCCCATGTCTAGATTACGCTCTACTATAGCCAAAAGATTGCTTGCTGTTAAGCAGGAGACAGCTATGCTCACCACCTTTAACGAGGTGAATCTTCAGCCCATCAAGGATCTAAGAGCAAAATTTGGTAAAGATTTTGAGGCTGAGCATGGAGTCAAACTTGGGTTTATGGGTTTCTTTGTTTTAGCGGCGGTTCATGCCTTGAAAAAATTTCCAGTTGTTAATGCATCCATCGATGGAAGTGACATTGTCTACCACGGCTATCAAGACGTAGGGGTTGCTGTTTCAACAGACAGAGGCTTGGTTGTCCCTGTTATTCGGGACGCAGACAATCTAGGGCTAGCCGATGTGGAGAAATCTATTTTGGATTACTCGATCAAAGCAAAAGATGGAAAATTATCCATGGCTGATATGGAGGGAGGCACTTTCACTATTTCTAATGGTGGCGTATTCGGCTCTTTACTATCCACGCCTATTTTGAATGCGCCGCAAACAGCAATTCTAGGCATGCACACGATTCAAGACAGACCCATCGCCCTTAATGGCGAGGTTGTGATTCGACCTATGATGTACTTAGCAATGAGCTATGACCACAGATTGCTAGATGGAAAAGAAGCGGTAGCATTTCTAATAGCTATCAAGGATCAACTCGAGTCTCCAGAAAAACTATTACTTAATATATGAAGGTGAAATATGTATGATGTTGTCATAATTGGAAGCGGACCTGCTGGATATGTAGCAGCTATCAGAGCCTCTCAGCTTGGCCTAAAAACTGCCTGCATTGAGAAATCTTTTGATGCCAGTGGCAAAGCTCAACTTGGGGGCACCTGTTTAAATGTGGGCTGCATTCCTTCAAAGGCCTTATTAGATTCCTCTCACAGATATTCCGATGCCTTGAATCATTTTTCAGATCACGGGATTGAAATTAGTCCTCCCAAACTTGATATTGCAAAGATGATGGCTCGAAAAGATCAGATAGTATCTCAGTTAACTTCGGGGGTTACAGGCCTGTTTAAAGCCAATAAAGTGACACCAATTTTTGGCTCAGCCAAGGTTTTAAGTTCCAGCCAAGTAGAAGTTTCATTAGATGGAAAGACTGAAATCATTGAAACTAAAAATATTGTTATAGCGAGCGGCTCATCTCCAATCAATATTCCAGTTGCTCCGATCGATCAACAAAACATTGTGGATAGTACTGGCGCTTTAGAATTCTTGGCAGTGCCAAAGAGACTAGGCATTATTGGAGCAGGGGTGATTGGTCTTGAGCTGGGCAGTGTCTGGGCAAGATTGGGCTCAGAGGTAACAATCCTTGAGGCGATGGATGATTTTCTACCCATGGCAGATCAGCAGATTTCTAAGGATGTGCTGAGAGAATTTAACAAGCAAGGACTGAATATTAACCTTGGGTGCAAGGTCACACTAGCCACGCCCTCCGCGAAAAATGTCAAGGTGAGCTTTGATACCAAAGAAGGCTCTTCTGAACTCACCGTTGATAAATTAATCGTTGCTGTGGGAAGAAAACCGAATACTGAAAACTTGCTGGGGGAAGACTCAGGCTTATTGTTAGACGAGCGAGGCTTTATTCCGGTGAATGATTTTTGTGAAACCTCGGTAAAAAATATTTGGGCAGTTGGGGATGTTGTAAGAGGACCCATGCTTGCGCATAAAGCTTCCGAAGAGGGCATCATGGTGGTGGAGCGCATTGCTGGAAAACACGCAGAGATGCACTATGACCTTGTTCCTTCCGTTATTTACACTCACCCAGAAGTGGCTTGGGTTGGAAAAAATGAAGCCGAACTCACAGAGGCCGGGGTTGAGTTTCAGACAGGCTCATTCCCATTCGCAGCTAGCGGCAGGGCGCTGGCATCGGGTGAAAGCAGAGGCTTTGTAAAAGTCATTGCAGACAAAAAAACAGATACAATACTCGGGGTTCACGCCTTTGGCCCTTCGGCAGCAGACATAGTGCAACAAGGCGTTGTGGCCATGGAGTTTGGAGCAAGCGCTGAGGATTTGGGGCTAACAATTTTTAGTCACCCAACAGTATCAGAAGCCTTGCATGAAGCAGCAATGGCAGTGAATGGGCAAGCAATACACATAGGAAATAGAAAAAAATGAACCTTCATGAATATCAGGGTAAAGAGCTTTTTGCAAAATTTGGATTACCCGTCTCCAGCAATCGAGTGATCACCTCAGCAGATGATGCGGTTAAAGCCTGCAGAGACATTGGCGGCACTAAATGGGTTATTAAGGCCCAAGTCCATGCCGGTGGAAGAGGCAAGGCTGGGGGTGTTAAGTTAATTAGTTCGCCTGAAGAAGCAGTAGACTTTTCGAATTACTGGTTGGGTAAACGCTTGGTGACCTATCAAACTGATGCGCGAGGACAGCTGGTAAGCTCGATTTTAATTGAGGAATGCACGGACATTGATCAAGAACTTTATTTAAGCGCCGTGATTGATAGAGGGAGCCAAAGAATTGTATTTATTGGCTCGTCTGAAGGGGGTGTGAACATTGAAGAGGTGGCAGAAAATACACCGGAAAAAATTATTTATGAGCCCATTGATCCTTTGACTGGACCCATGCCTTTTCAGGCAAGAAAAATAGCAAAGATTCTTGGATTAAACCCAGAGCAATCTAAACAGTTTTCTAAAATGTTACCCCAGCTTACCGATCTTTTTATCACGCATGATTTAAGCCTGCTTGAAATTAATCCCCTGGTCATTACACAAGGAGGCAAGTTACATTGTTTGGATGCAAAAATATCTATTGATTCAAATGCCATCTACCGTCAGCCTGAAATTCAAGCCATGCATGATCCCTCGCAAGAGGACCCTCAGGAATCAGAAGCTGCAACCCATGATTTAAGTTATGTCTCTTTGGATGGCAATATTGGCTGCATGGTCAATGGAGCTGGCTTGGCCATGGGCACCATGGACACCATTAAGTATTTTGGTGGGGCCCCTGCAAACTTCTTAGACGTGGGTGGAACAGCCACTCAAGACAGGGTATCCAAAGCATTTAAAATTATTTTGGCAGACCCAGATGTCAAGGTTGTCTTGGTCAATATTTTTGGCGGAATCGTCAGGTGCGATCTTATAGCCGAAGGTATTTTGGCAGCCATTGAGGAGGTAGGTGTCTCCATTCCTGTGGTGGTGAGACTGGAAGGAAATAATGCTGATCTAGGAAGCAAAATTCTTGCTGAGTCTAATGCTGAAATTGTGAGTTTAAATAACCTTGAAGATGCGGCGAAAAAAGCAGTGGAGTTAAGTCAATGAGTATATTAGTTAACAAAGATACACGTCTTTTGGTTCAAGGCTTTACTGGCTCTCAGGCTACCTTGCATTCAGAGCAATCCATTGAGTATGGAACTAATATTGTGGGCGGAGTGACTCCTGGAAAAGGCGGTCAAACTCACTTAGGCGCACCAGTTTTTAATTCTGTGCATGATGCTATGGAAGCTGTGCGGCCCAATGCATCCATTATTTTTGTTCCGGCTCCCTTTTGCAAAGACTCTATTCTAGAGGCGGCGGATGCGGGCATTAAATTAATTATCTGTATCACCGAAGGGGTTCCAACGCTTGATATGTTGGTGGTTAAAAAGCGAATAGATGAGCTTGGAATTCAATTAATTGGACCTAATTGCCCAGGCGTTATTACCCCAGGCGAAGCCAAGCTCGGCATTATGCCAGGTAGCATCCATCTTCCAGGTTCTGTGGGGATCATTTCCAGATCGGGCACTTTAACCTATGAGGCTGTCAAACAAACAACAGATTTAGGTCTGGGACAAAGTACCTGTGTTGGCATTGGGGGCGACCCAATTCCCGGGACATCCTTTATTGATGTTTTAAAGCTCTTTGAAGCAGATGATCAGACAACGGCTATCGTCATGGTTGGGGAGATTGGAGGCACCGCCGAGGAAGAGGCGGCCGAATACATCAGGGACCATGTGACCAAGCCAGTGATTTCATACATCGCAGGGCAAACAGCTCCGGCTGGAAAGAGAATGGGGCATGCTGGTGCAATTATTGCAGGTGGCAAAGGGACTGCAGCTGATAAGATCAAAAAACTTCAAGAATGTGGAGTTCATATTGCAGAAAATTTACTGCAGATTGGTGCTAAGGTGAAAGAGGTTTTAGGTTAGCCTTAAGAATAAATTTTTTACTGGTGTATCTTAGCCTTGGCAGAATAAGTGCTGAGAAGGTGACCAGACCTGTAATCATTCCTATCCAAATGCCAGGGGGCCCAAGGGCATTTCCTAGAATTCCATAGTAAGTCAACACATACCCAACCGGTAAAGCGAGAAACCAATAGGTCACGATGAGCATCAGCATGGGTGCAAAGGTATCTTTGTAGCCTCGCAAGCTTCCCAGCGCGCCCATTTGTAAGCCGTCTGGAATCTGAAAAATAGCAGCAAACAACAAAAGATTAACGGCGATGGCTATGACATCGGCATCGCCTGAATACAAGCCTACTAAACTCTCCCTGAGCAACAAGATACACAAGGTATTGAAGCAGGCACCAGCAAAACAGACCAAGACAGTGACATAAGCTGCGTATTGAGCTTGAGTGGGATCTGCTTCGCCTACAAGATTCCCTACGCGCGTTGCCGCTGCCAGCCCAATGGATAAAGGCAGCATAAAAAAGACGCTGGCAATATTAATGGCGACGGTATGAGCCCCAACCACAGATGCTCCCAGAGAGCCAATAATGAGAGCGGCCCCAGAGAACATGCTTAATTCCACAAAGAGACCAAACCCAATAGGAAAACCAAGTTTCACTGCTTCGAGAGTTGTTTGCTTGTTAGGTTTAGAGAACTTAGAAAACAATTTGGTTGGTGCATATGCTTTCTTCTTTAAGATCACTAAAATGAGAACCAGCATACCGACAACGACATTAATAGAGGTGGCAATACCGCATCCGACGCCGCCCATGGGTGGAATTCCAAAGTATCCATAGACAAAAATAATATCTAAGGGGATGTTGAGCACCATGCCAATGAAGGCGATCCAAAATACGGGCAAGGTTAATCCCATGCCTTCGCTATAACAACGCAGGCAAGTAAAGATCATGTTGGCAAAGAAACCGTAGGACATAGCTTTGAGGTAGCCATCAGAGATGACAGCAATATTGGGATCAATATCAAAGAAAGGGATGAAAAAACTTAAATTTCTATAAGCAAAAAAACCAATGACACCTATCACCAGACTTAACCACAATATTTGTCTAACTTTCTCGCCAATTTCTTCGTATTTTCTTGCTCCAAACAACTGAGCAACAATGGGTGTGACCGCAAAGAGGCAGCCACCAAAAAGAAAATAGATGGGCATAGTAAGAGCATTTCCAATGGCCAAGCCCGATAAGTCTAAGGCACTGGCTTGCCCTGCAATAATGGTATCTGTGACGCCCATGCCCATGTAGGATATCTGGGAGCCAAAAATAGGAATGCCTATCTTTAGAAGTTGCCTTAATTCTTTTATTAGTTTTTTCAAAAAAATGAGCCCAGAAATTTCTCGGTACTTTATCATACAAGAACTGATTTATCGTTGGAGAAGAAAAATTAGACAAGACAATCGGCCCTATTGGCTTAAAAAGATACTATCGAAAATCACTGCGAGATATGCTGCTCGTTTTGTGAAACCTCAGTTCAAACATTTGGGCAAGGGCTCTGTCTTTTTTAAACCACAATGCATGAAATTATTTGGCTCCAATATTAGCGTTGGAGATTTTGCTACCTTCATTGCTGCCCCCGATGACTATATACAAATGACTGGCTGGGATGCTGGGGATTGGGCGGGAGAAATTAACATAGGACATTATGTCCTGATTTCACCGGGCGTAAGAATTATGGCCGCCCTGAAGGTTTCAATTGATGATGCCTGCATGTTTGGTCACGGCGCATGCATCACCGATGCGGATTGGCATGGTATTTATGATCGAACCAAGGTGGTGGGTGAACCCAAGCCTGTTATTTTAGAAAAAAATGTCTGGGTTGGTGAGGATGCAATGATATGCAAAGGCGTCACCATCGGTGAGAACAGCATCATAGGTGCAAGATCAGTGGTGACCAAGGATGTACCAGCTAATTGTATTTATGCCGGGAATCCAGCCTCGTTTATCCGCAATTTAGACGAGGGTGAGTTTATTACCAGGAAAGATTTCTTTAAAGATCCTGCTAAATTGGCCCATGATTTTGATTTACTAGACAGGCACATCTTGGGCAAGAACACCTTGTGGAGCTGGATTAAAAGTATCATCTGGAGAGATAAGACCCATTGATCAAGATAGCTGCAGATTCACACATTCCAAACCTCGAACAAGACTTAGCAGAGTTCTTTGGCGCTGAGTACTCATTGCAATATTTTGAATCCGATCAACTCAGGCCTAACGATCTCAAAGACGTGGATGCATTATTGGTGCGCTCAACCCTGCGGGTTGATGCAGAGTTATTTGGAGGCTCTCAAATCAAGTATGTGGGCTCAGCAACTGCAGGAATGAATCACTTAGACACGCAATCTTTAAACGATCACAACATTGCTTGGTCACATGCTCCTGGTTGCAATGCCTGGAGCGTTACGCACTATGTGATGGCGGTCTTAGGAGAGCTGATTCAAGAAGGCCTCTTTAATGTTAGGCAGAGCGTTGGGATTATCGGTTATGGCAACATTAGCAAAAGGCTGTATCAACTTCTCTCGGCCCTCAATATAGAGGTTTATGCATGCGATCCTTTCTTAAAAGACTCTCAATTGGTTGATCTGGAGCAAATCTTGGCATGCGATCTGATAACCATTCATGTTCCATACTCCACCGCAGGGGCCCATCCAACCAGAGAGATGATCAATCAGTCCCATGAGAAAGCCTTGAAAGATAAAATTTTGATTAACACCTCAAGAGGAGGGGTGGTGTCTGAAGAATTAGTCATGGGATCTGAAGACTTAATTTATATTGCCGATGTTTGGATGGATGAGCCTACGCCATCTCGAGCTGTTATACAAAAAGCTTTTATTGCAACTCCTCACATTGCTGGCTACAGCATCGAAGGAAAGTTGAATGGCACCACTATGGTAGTCAAAGAATGCGCAAGAGTGTTTAAGTGCCTGAAAGAGCACAGTCAAGTAAACAAACCACTGCTCAATTGGCCTTATGGTTTAGAAAATATCGTTAGAGACATTCATGGCCATGGCTTTCCTATAACGCTATTTAATAGCGAGCTAGAGTTACGATCAATTTCGAATGCATTCAAAGCACTGCAGTTAGATCAACTAACCACTAGATTCAAGGATTTAAGAGCCAATCACCCTTCTCGGCATGATTTCAATACTTACTCTCTTGAAGGAATGATTGATTTAGACGAATCTCTAAGTCCGGGTCTCTTGCATGCCCTCAAAGAGCTGTAACTTTTTAGATGAAAGGAACCAAGGGTATGTTGCAGCTGGTAACCAATATTAGAACAGAGAGCATGCCGACAAATTTCAAGAGATTTAATTTTTTCATAGCTGCATTATTCCACACCTAGGATGAACAAGAAATCTCTAAATCTTTTGCCCAAGCTGGAGATTTATCAGCAAATTTTTGATGCTCCTCATGCTCTTCAAAAGGTTTGGTCAGAACAGTTATTAAAGTTTCTAGCTTAGAGAAATCAGAGTCTTCTGCCGCATCAATAACCTCTTGGGCCATGTAGTTTCTTAGAATAAATTTTGGGTTGGCTTGATTCATCAGAGTCACTGTTTTCTCTGCAGATAAGACTTCTTTTGCATGCCTGCCCTGGAAAGAGACGATCCAACTTTTTGCAATCTCTGAATTCAGCTCTGAGGTTATTGGTTTAGTAAGCGCTTGGGTGAGATTCCTAAACGTATTGGTGTAATCCAGTTTTTCGGATTTCATGATATCCAAGAGCCCTTGAATCAAGACAGCATCTTCAGATTGCGTTTGCTCCAGTCCTAATTTTTTTCTATAAAGCTCTGCCAAAGTATTTTGAAAGGTTGCTTCATAGGTTTGTAGAATCTCGCCTTGGCTCTCTTCCGAGATGAGTGAGGAGAGGGCATGACCGAGGGCTGAACAATTCCACAGACCTATGTAAGGTTGGTTTTTGAAAGCGTACCTGCCTTGATGATCGGAGTGATTGCACACATAGGCTGGATCATAGTCTTCCATGAAGCCATAAGGCCCATAATCAAAGGTCTCCCCTAAAATGCTCATGTTATCGGTATTCATGACTCCATGATTAAAGCCACAGGCTTGCCATTGAGCAATCATGCTTGCTGTTAGCTCTACCACCACCCTAAAAAAATCTTCATGTGGTTTGGATGTTTTAACGAAATAAGCAGGATATTGATCAATGCAAAAGTCCGCCAAGGCTTTCACATTTTCCGGCTGATTGTTGTAATAAAAATATTCAAAGCTCCCAAATCTAATATGGGTTTTAGCGGTTCTAGCGAGCATGGCCGCTGATTCACTTTTTTCTCTGATCACCATTTCGTTGCTCCCAACAATCATGAGGGCTCTGGAGGTTGGAATGGAGAGAGCGTGCATGGCCTCTCCACACACATACTCCCTAATGACTGAGCGCAGAACTGCTCGACCATCCCCAAACCTAGAGTAGGGCGTTTTACCCGCGCCTTTTAAATGGAGATCTATCGCACCATCTGCGGAGTCCATCTGCCCCAGCAATAACCCCCTACCATCACCAAGTTGCTCAACGTATTGACCGAATTGATGGCCCGAATAGACCATGGATAAGGGTTTTAATGATTGGAGGATTTCAGTGCCATTGAAGATCTTCATAAGCTCTTGCCCATCGACCTCCTGAATGCCTAGTTCTTGTTTCAAAGAGAGATTTTCAAATGCAACAAAAGGATGTTCAAAGCTTTCCCAGGCTTGGCGGTTGTAAAATGCTTTAGGAAGTTCAGCAAAAGCATGAGGCAATAGAGGTAACATCTAGCCTTTTACTATTTCAATCAAACCAGCCACATGCTCATCTTTTGAATGGTCTACCCCAAGGTGTTCAACTTCATTCCACATGACAGCTGAGCAGATTGGGCTCAGGTTGTCTTTGAGGGCATGCGCCACCTCTTTGCCCGTCCCAGTAAAACCCAAGGTATCGACCATATCATCGGTCACCAGCGCAAACATCTCTTCCCATTTTCCTTGAATCGAGAGTGTATGCAGCTCCTCATTGATATCTTCCCAGCCATGGAATTCTAATGCAGGCTTGTAGGTTCTAGTTGAGGCATAAAAACTAATGCGTGCGGCGATGGCTCGTTTTGCAGCGTGAAGGTCTTCTTCGGTTTCCCCGGTTGCGATAAAGCCACCCCAAAGAAGCTCACACTCATCCGGGCTTCTGCCACTTCTTTTGGCGCCTTCGGCCACGGCAGGAATAATGACCTCATGAATGTATTGAGGAGAGCACATGGGATGCAAGAGCAGACCATCTGCCACCTCACCAGCCACTCTGGCCATGCCAGGTCCGAGCCCAGAAACATAAATGGGCGGCAGCTCACTGTCCATTGGGGGAGGGGTAAACATTGGCGTCATGAGGGTATGCGTGTAATGCTCGCCTTGAAAATCAAGGGCTTCACCAGTTTTCCACGTATTCCAAATGGCCTTAACCGCAAGAATGTACTCTCTCATTCTCGGTGCCGGCGGCGACCAGGGAACACTAAACCTTCTTTCATTGTGACCTTTAACTTGTGTGCCCAGACCCAGTTGAAATCTACCCTCACCAAAGGCTTGCAGGTCCCAGCCCATGTTGGCCACGGTCATAGGGCTTCGCGGGAATGCGATGGCCAAGCCAGTGCGCACTATCATGCTTTTGGAGTGCTCAAGGCCAAGCAAGACAGGCAGGAAAGGTTCGTTATTTAGCTCCCCCGATACCAAGGCGTCATAACCCAAAGCCTCGGCATGCTTCACAATGGCCACTGTATTCTTAGACAGCCCCGGGATGTATGTTTCTACTCTCATATTCCTCTAGCCCTGCAGTGTTTTATTGGCAAAGTTTTGCGCCCATTGATAATTCGGCTTTCCAGAGGGCGCTCTCTCTATCAGGTCTGAAAAAATAAGAGCCTTGGGCATCTTATAGCTTGCAATATATTTTGCAGAAGTTTCCTTCAAGTCCTCGAGCGTCAGCTCAGAAGAATCCCGTCGCTGAATCACAGCCACAACCTTTTGCCCCCAGGTCTCATCTTTCACTCCAACCACCAGGCAATCAAAGACATTGGGATGAGCTTTTAGGGCCATCTCCACTTCTTCAGGGAATATTTTCTCTCCCCCAGAATTAATGGATACGCTGCCTCTGCCCAACAGAGTGATTTGACCGTCGCTTTCATACTTAGCCATGTCTCCGGGGACAGAAAAGCGTTCCCCCTCCACATCGATAAAGGTCTTTTTAGATTTTTCAGGGTCCTTGTAATAAGCCAGAGGCACGTGGCCTTTTCTTGCAAGATAGCCAATCGTCTCAGTATCGCTTTGAGGAATAATTTGCTGGGTCTCTAGATTAAGAATCGCACTAAAGTCTGGTTTATTAAACTTAGGGCCGCCACCTGAATCTTTTAACTTCCCGTCTTTGGTGTGAATGTTGACCCCCGTGGCTCCAGTTTCAGACGAGCCGACTGCATCGATAATAAAAAGGTTGGGCAAGAGGGTGATCATTGTATCTTTAATAGAAGAGCTAAACACCGAGGCTGAGCTAGCAATCACAAACAAACAAGACAGGTCCAAGCCCCTCTCTAGGGCTGCAGGCAAAGCATCGCACAGAGGTCTGCCCATGGCATCACCGGTGATGGTGACGTTCATGACTCGCTCTTTAGCGATTAGGTCCCAGGCATGATGAGCGTCAAAAGTTACCTGATCATTAAAGACCAACTTCCATCCTGAGAAAAAAGCATTAAAAGATTGCCATTGCGCTGCCCCATGCATCAAGGGCGCTAAGGCTAGAGCCGTTGTTTGGTCTTGCAAGCATTTATCGGCCAAGGCTTCGGGCGTTGGGTATTTCTCACCTGTCACAGCATCAATGCCGCCCCCAAGCGTCATGAGAACATCTTCCATCCTCCAGACCACACCTTTTGGCATGCCGGTGGTCCCGCCCGTATAGAGGATGTATTGATCATCTCCCGAGCGGAGTTGAGGCACTTGCTCCTCACTTTCATGTTCAATCAAGGCTTCATAATCCACGCAAACCAGATCACTCTTTGCATCCGACCCATCGTTAATTGACACATAGGTCTTTAACAGAGGCAAAGCATCAGCAATGTTGTTGAGCTTGTCTGAAAACTGCTGATGAAAAAAGATAGCCTCAATATCGGCATTATTCATGAGGTACTTCAGCTCCTCTTCAACATATCGGTAGTTGATATTGATCGGGATGGCGCAAAGCTTGTATGCCCCAAGCATTATCTCCAGCCATTCAATGCAATTAAAAGCATAAATCCCTATGTGGCTGCCTTTAGATATATTAAGTTTTTTTAGGGCATGCGCAGCCTTGTTGGCTCGTGCGTCTAACTCTTTGTAGGTGAGCCGTGTTTCACCAAGGACCACAGCCTCTCGGTCAGGAATGCGTTGAACCACGCCTTCAAAAATATCTGCTGCGTTAAATTCCACTAGACTTTTACCGCATGATTTTCCCAGAATGGATCTCTCAACTTCCTTTTGTACAACTTACCATTCTCGTCTCTTGGCAGTTTATCCATAAAATCAATCGATCGAGGCAGCTTCATCTTGGCTAGGTTTTCTTGGGCAAAAGCCATGAGCTCTGCAGATAATTCGCTGGACTCTTCGGCGCTAGGAATTAACTCTACCACTGCCTTAACTTCCTCTCCCCATTCCTCGTTAGGAATTCCAAAAACCGCTACATCAGAGACCTTTGGGTGCATCAAGAAAACGCTCTCAATTTCTGCTGGATAAATATTGGCTCCACCAGAGATAATCATGTCTATCTTTCTGTCACATAAAAATAAGTAACCTTCTGAGTTGAGGTACCCAATATCACCCACGGTAAAATACACTTGATCATTAATGACTAACCGCTCTTTTTTAGTTTTCGCTTGATCACCTTTGTATTCAAATTTTGTGGCTTCACCCAGCTTCATGTATACCGTGCCCTGTTGATCGGTGTGAGTCTCGCTGCCATCCTCATTAATAATTTTAATCTCAGCGCCTGGCCAGGCTTGACCCACCGTCCCTGGAAATTGACTCCATGATTCGGCATCAACCACCGTTCCACCTCCTTCGGTCGCAGCGTAATACTCCCAGATTGAATTGCCCCACCAGGCAATCATGTCTTTTTTGGTGTGCACGGGGCAGGGTGCTGCAGCATGAATCATGGCGCGAGTTGAAGAACAGTCGTATTTAGTTCTCACTTCATCGGGCAGCTGAAGCAGTCGATGGAATTGGGTGGGAACCATATGACTGGTTGTGACTTTGTATTTATCAATCAGATAGAGCATTTTCTCAGCATCAAATTTTTCCATCAGCACCACAGCATGCCCATAGTGCAAGGCGGCAGTGGAGTGAACCAATACTGCTGTGTGATAAAGAGGCGAGCCAACAATGTGCACATTACTCTCGCCAGGCTGGATATTAAAAAAGCTCAAAATCATCGCAAACATACTTAAAATATCGTCCGGGTCACCTTCAACCAAAGTCCTTTTTACCCCTTTTGGTTTGCCAGTAGTCCCCGAGGTATAGTTCATCACCTGTCCGGCAGTTCTATCTGATGGATCTGTTGTTGGTTGCTCTGCAAGAAATTCTTCTAGGGTAATAAATCCTTCCATCTCAGTGGTGCTAATGCACCCTTTGGCAGGAAAATTAATGGCTGATACAGCTTTAAGACAAGCATCTTCCATGGCAGGAACTGATCCAGAGGCAATGAAAGCTTTAGCTCCAGAGTCCTCCAATATGTAGGCAATTTCTGGGCCTGCTAGATGCCAATTAATTGGAACCATATAAAAGCCTGCCTGAGCACAAGCCAGGTAAGCAATGTAATACTCCACCGAGTTAGGCAGAACCGTGGCCACAACCTCACCCTTGGATATACCCAATCCTCTTAAGGCATGAGTTAATTGATTGGCTTTTGCCAACAACTCTCCGCGCGTCCATGTTTTTTCTGAGGGCTCAACCAAAGCAAGCTGGTTTGGGTTGCTGTTGGCGTTTCGATAGAATCCTAGTTCACTCATAATTCATTCCTTAATTATCTAATCTTCAATTCTAACGTTGCCTTCTTTTAAATGTAACCACTAGTTTAAGATTTCTATGCAATAATTATTTCTTTACTCACAACAAAAAAGTACAGAATGCTCAGTTATTTAGATCAAGAAACTCTTTGGTTCATCGTGGTTTTATATGACCTATGCTTGGCCGTATTTTTGTATAGATTTTTTGGCAAGTATGGTCTTTATTGTGCTGTGATCCTGGGCATTGTTCTGGGCAACCTGCAGGGCGGGAAGATTAGTCAGCTTGATTTATTTGGGTATGAACTCAATGTCAGCATGGGCGCAATCCTATACTCAGGTATTTATTTTGCGACAGACCTCCTGAATGAAAAGTATGGTAAAACAGAGGCTAACAGAGCTGTGATGCTTGGTTTTGTTGCCAATATTGCGGTCATGCTCACTCTAGTTTTGAGTACACAATTTCTTCCATCTGATTTAACTGGATCTGCAGCCGAGGTTCATGATGCCATCTCTACCTTGGCTTATTACTCACCTATTTTTATCATAGGCTCTCTCACCGCTTACCTGGTGAGCCAACGATTTGATGTGTGGTTTTTTCATTGGTTAAAAAATCGAACCAATGGAAAAAAACTATGGCTTAGGAATAATCTCTCCACCATGGTTTCTCAGCTTATTGATACACTCATTTATCAATTTACTTGGGTGCTGGCAACAGATTTAACTTTTGCTCAAGCCTTTGGCTTGGCAGCCATCAAGTATATTTTTAAGGTCGTCATTGCCTTGGTGGACACCTTCTTTATTTACTGGGTTAGAAATTGGGATATCAAAACTTAAATTCATGCTGGCAAGATGGATTATAATATTTCAATAATTATTAACCTTTAAACATGAGCGATAAAACGAACAAATCAACAGAGGAGCTTCAACAAGAGCTCTCCCCTGAATCTTTTTATGTCACTCAAGAAAGCGGAACTGAGAGACCCTTTACTGGTCAGTATTGGGATCATGTAGAAGATGGGGTCTATGCCTGCATTTGCTGCGGTGAAAAATTATTTAAATCTGAAACAAAATTTGATGCTGGGTGTGGCTGGCCAAGCTTTTACGCTGCCGCTGATAATACAAAAATTAAAGAGCTAGAAGATAATTCTCTGACTCGAGTTCGCACGGAAATCAGATGCTCTAATTGCGATGCTCATCTTGGCCATGTCTTTACAGACGGCCCTCAGCCCACCGGCTTAAGGTATTGCGTAAACTCGGCTTCATTAGATTTTAAAAAAGAGGATTCTGAAAATTAAGTGACAGCGTCAGTCGAGCGACAATCCAATCTTCTATCAACTTTAAAAGTAGGTGGGTGGACGTTTGCTTCGAGGGTGGCCGGCCTAGTTAGAGATATCTTTACGACAAATCTTCTTGGGGCCAGCGTGTTTCATGACATCTTTGTTGTAGTCCTGAAGATCCCGAATGTTTTTAGAAGATTTTTTGCAGAAGGCGCATTCAGCCAAGCTTTTATCCCCATATATTCTGAGTACCTAAGCAAAGAGGATGAGGACCAAGGCCACCAATTTTTGAATGCTCTGGCTGGGTTGATGCTAACCACTTTGTTTATTTTTACCATTCTGGCTCTCATTTTTGCACCAGTATTTATTTTAATTTTTGCTCCAGGTTTTTACTTTGAGAATGAAACCCAAGAGTTAGCAGTTAATATTTTAAGGATCATGTTTCCTTATTTGGGCCTCATTTCTTTAGTGGCTTTTGCATCGGGCATTCAAAACTCACACCAAAAATTCTCGATTCCAGCAGCCACGCCCCTGATCTTTAATTTTAGCTTGATTCTAGCGGCAGCCGTTGTTGCACCTAAAATGGACGTGCCTGTCATGGCTTTGGCATGGGGGGTATTGCTAGCAGGCATCCTGCAGTTGCTGTTTCAAATAGCACCCCTTGCTGCATTAAAAAAAATTCCTATTCCAAAGTTAGATTTTAATAATCCAGGGCAACAAAAATTTCTTATATTAATACTGCCTGCAATCCTTGCCGGGGGCATTGCCCAGATAAATCTATTGGTTGATACCATTTTTGCCTCCCTCTTAATTACTGGCAGCCCAACTTGGCTCTATGTTTCTGACAGACTCATACAGTTCCCCTTGGGCATCTTTGCAATTGCCATAGGAACAGTTCTGCTTCCAACCTTGGCTAAATCCTTTGTGCAAGAAGACCTAGCAGCCTTTAGATCGCAGTTAGAAAAGGCATTTAAACTCATTGTGTTTTTATCTATCCCGTCGGTTATTGGCTTGGTGTTATTTGCTCAACCGTTACTGGGAACAATTTTTCAAAGAGGCGCGTTTCTGTGGACGGATGTTGAGCAATCTAGCTTAAGTTTGATTGCTTTTGCTGCAGGCTTGCCATTTTTTATGGCTATGAAAGTCTTGGTGCCAGCATTTTTTGCAAGGCAAGATACTAAAACCCCAATGCTCATTGCTCTTTTTAGCCTAATTTTAAATATCGTGCTTAATTATTTTTTAGCGTTTCATTTGCAATATGGTCACCTGGGATTAGCTCTGGCTAGCTCCATTGCTTCAGTGCTTAGTGTTACGCTTTTATGTATGTTGCTATCTAAACAAAAGTTAATCTCCTTTCAAATACTGGTCAGCTCTTTTGCAGCAAAAATTTTAGTTGCCAGCATGGCCTTGATTCTATTTCTCTTGTTCATGAGTGATGCATCAAGCTTTGAGATGCTTACTCAAACTCAAAGAATTATCAATCTATTGTTTGTCTTGCTTGCTTCTATGGCTATTTACTTTGGTTCAAGCTACCTTTTAGGCATCAAGGCAAAGGATTTTAAATAATGTATTTGATTAGAGGTATAGGCAATCTCTCAGCATTCAAGAGAAAATTTTCCAATCAAGCCATGAGTGGAACCATTGGAAATTTTGACGGCTTGCATGCAGGCCATCAAGCTATTTTAAATCAAGTGAAAGATAAGGCTCAAGAAAGCGGGAGCTCTTCCCTGGTTTTTTTTACAGAACCGCATGCCTCAGAATATTTTGCCTTGGAGCAAGACTCAACTGAGCCGCCACCAAGAATTTGTCCCTGGAGAGAAAAAGTCAAGCTTCTAACTAACTTTGGAATTGATTTTGCATTTTTTTTACAATTCAATCGCTCACTTAAGACCATGACGCCTGAATTATTTCTTGAGCAGGTTTTGTCACAAGTTAACTTAAAGCACCTAATTATTGGTGATGATTTTAGGTTTGGCGCCAAGCGTGCTGGAGATTTTGAATTACTAAAGGAGTGGGGTGCCGCAAATGACACGGAAGTCATTGCCCATTCAACTGTTTCATTTCAGGACGAGCGCATTAGTTCTACAAGAATTAGAGCAGCCTTGCTTGAGAGTGATTTTATTTTAGCCGAGCAATTGCTCGGTAGGCCCTATACCTTTTCAGGGAAAGTGGTCTTTGGCCAACAAATAGGTCGATCCATTGGCATACCGACAGCAAATTTATGGATTCCTAAGCAGAGACTGCCGATTGCTGGAGTCTATGCTGTGACTTGTTCTATAGAAGGAAAAACCCATAAGGGCATTGCTAACATGGGTATTAGACCAACTGTTGGTGGGACCAAGCCAGTGCTTGAAGTTCATATATTTGATTTTAATGAGATGGTGTACGGCAAAAGATTAACAGTAGAATTTAAAAATAAGCTTCGGGATGAAAAGAAATTTGATAACATTGCTCTTCTAAAAGAGCAGATCCTCACAGATATCTCTAAAGCCAAGAAAATACTGGAATAATTCTATATGAGCAAAGATTATCGGGATACCTTAAATCTCCCACAAACTGATTTATCAATGAAGGCTGGACTTGCTACGAAAGAACCAGAGCTGTTGAGTTACTGGAATTCAATAGACTTGTATTCGAAGATTAGAGAGCAAAACAAAGGTAAAACTCAATATATTTTGCATGATGGGCCTCCCTATGCGAACGGTGATATTCATTTAGGCCATTCGGTTAACAAAGTATTGAAAGACATCACCATCAAATTTCAAAGCCTCAGTGGCAAAGATGCTCCTTACGTTCCCGGCTGGGATTGTCATGGGCTTCCGATAGAGTTAAATATTGAAAAGAAGCATGGAAAAAATAGTGATCTTGTCAAAAACAAAGATTCGTTTATTAAGGCTTGCAGAGAGTACGCACAATCTCAGGTTGACAAGCAAAAAGAAGATTTTATTCGCTTGGGCGTTTTGGGTGATTGGCAGAATCCATACCTATCCCTCAACAAATCATTTGAAGCAGATACAGTCAGAGCGCTGGGCCGCATCGTCGCAAACGGTCACTTAGAAAAAGGGGAGAAACCGGTTCATTGGTGCATGGATTGTCGCTCAGCGTTAGCGGAAGCAGAAGTTGAGTATCAAGACAAAATTTCTCATTCGATTGATGTAAAGTTTTCTGTGTTACCTGAATACATCGAACAGGTTTGTTCTGCCTTTGCAGTTAAAGTTTTACCAGAAATTTCAGTGGTTATTTGGACCACTACGCCATGGACTATCCCTTCTAACGTTGCCGTTTGTATCAATGAAAATTTTAACTATGTTCTGGTAGAAACCGAGCAAGGACACTTAATTATTGCAGAAGACTTAGCCGATGCTTGTTCCAAGCGATGGGGCATGGAGCTTAAGATTTTAGGCAGCGTTTCAGGAAAAATTCTGGGCAACATTAGTCTGCAACATCCTCTTTACCCAAGGGAGTCAAAAGTCTTGCTCGGAGAGCATGTGACGACCGAGAATGGTACAGGGTGTGTCCATACAGCTCCAGCACATGGCCTGGATGATTATTTTATTTGCATCAAACACCAGCTTGAATCCATTAAAGCTTTAGATAATAGAGGCATCTTTAAAGAGGAATTTGGTGCCTTGGCAGGACTTAGCACAGGCAAAGGCGACCCAGTAGTGATTGAGTTGTTACTAGCATCCAATGCCTTGATTGCAACCAAAGAATATAAGCATTCATACCCGCATTGCTGGAGACATAAATCACCTCTGATATTTATGTCCACCCCTCAGTGGTTTATTTCTATGAAGAAATCAGGATTAATTGAAGGGGCGATCAATGCAGTATCACAGGTGACATGGGAGCCAGAGTGGGGCGCCCAGAGAATTTTATCGATGCTAGAGGATAGACCAGATTGGTGTATTTCTAGACAAAGAAATTGGGGAGTACCCATCCCCCTTATTATTCATCAGGACACAGGAGAGATTCATCCAAAACAAAACCTGCTATTCAATGACATCGCAGATGTCATTGAAAAAGAAGGCATAGAAGGCTGGGATAATTTAGATTTGAATTCTCTGATTGATGATGCGGACTCCTATGTAAAAGTAAGAGATACCCTGGATGTATGGTTTGACTCAGGCGTCACGCACATGTGTGTGTTGGATAAGCTGTATGGGGCTGATGTGATTGCAGATTTATATTTAGAAGGCTCAGATCAGCACAGAGGATGGTTTCAATCCTCTTTGCTGACCGGCATTGCAATCAATGGCATGCCGCCATACAAATCTGTTTTAACTCATGGCTTTGTTGTCGATGAAGAGGGCAGAAAACAGTCCAAATCTTTAGGCAATGTGATTTCGCCTCAGAAAATCTGGGATACCTTGGGCGCTGATATCTTGCGATTATGGATAGCTTCTACAGATTTCAGAAGTGAAATGGTCGCCTCTGATGAGATTTTTAAACGTGTGTCAGATCAATACAGAAGAATTAGAAACACCTTTAGATTTCTATTGGGGAACATCAATGATTTTAACTCTCAAACAGATGCCTTAGATCTTAATAATTTAATAGAGCTAGATAAATGGATTCTATTGGAATTTAAGCAACTCCAGCTTGATGTCATGGACCACTACCAAACTTACTCTTATCACTTAGTGGTACAGCGCATTCATAATTTTTGCGTCAATCAGCTAGGTGGCATTTATCTAGATATTATTAAGGATAGGCAATACACAACTCAGCAAGACTCTGAGATCAGAAGATCCGCTCAAACGGCAATCAAGTTAATGGTCGATCAATTAGTCGTTCTAATTTCACCTATTCTTTCATTCACAGCAGAAGAGATTTGGCAAAATGATGCTGAGCTGTCTGTAAAAAAAGCTTCAGTATTTCTGGCTGAGTTGAAAGATATTCCAGAAATTACAAGCAGCCTTGCCAACAAAGAGTGGTCAAGACTTCTTGAGATTAAGGACTTCGTTAATCAAAAAATTGAAGAGTCACGGAACGCAGGAGAAATTAAAGGGTCTCTGGATACTTCCATCGAGTTGACAGTGGGCTCATCAGAGTTTCAGCTTTTAAGTGGTTTGGCTAATGAGCTCCATTTCTTTTTCATCGTATCCTCATGCAATTTAATCAAGGGCGGCGATTTGGCGGTGAGCATTAAACCATCGCAGCATGAGAAATGCACAAGATGCTGGCATCGCAATGACAGCGTGGGCAGCAGCTCAAAACATCCTGAGCTTTGTGGCAGATGCGAGCTAAACATTGATGGTGCTGGCGAGGATAGAAAATTTGCCTAGCCTAAAATTTGGATACCTCGCTATATTGCTGCTAGTGATGATTGATCTTGCCTCAAAATTTTTAGCTGAATATTACCTGGGCTTTGGCGAGCGCATTAACATAATCCCTTTCCTTGATTTATTGCTAGTGTTTAATTCCGGGATTGCGTTCAGCATGCTAGATTTTAATAATTCTTTTACAAGCTATGGCCTGCTCGTTTTAGGCATTGTGCTCGTTGTATATTTGCATTCAATGCTGCGCATTGAAAAAATATTGCTTAACAGCTGGGCTTTAATTCTTATTCTGTCTGGCGCCATAGGAAATCTGATCGATCGATCAATCGATGGGGTCGTCACAGATTTTTTATACTTCTACATAAGGGATATTTCCTTTTTTATTTTTAATCTAGCTGATGCGTTTATCAGCATTGGAGCAATCCTCTTCTTTGGTTCCGAATTAATTAAATACCTTGGCTCCAAGGCAAGATGAAGACACAGATTATTTTAGCCAACCCCAGAGGATTTTGCGCTGGCGTGGATCGCGCAATCGACATCGTGAATCAAGCCTTGCTCAAGTTTGGCTCTCCTATCTATGTGCGCCATGAGGTGGTCCACAACAAAACAGTGGTTGAGGAATTAAAAGCCAAAGGAGTTATTTTTGTTGACGAGTTGGATGAGGTCCCTGAGTCAGCGCATGTAATTTTTAGCGCGCACGGAGTTTCAGCTAAAGTTGAGCAAGAGGCCGCTGATTTCAAGTTGCGCTCATATGATGCAACTTGTCCCTTGGTTACCAAGGTTCACAGTGAAGTTCAGCGACATGCTAGAGCCGGCAGAGATATTATTTTAATTGGTCATAACGGCCATCCCGAGGTCGAGGGAACCTTGGGAAGGCATCATCCTGAGGATTCAGGCAGCCAGATTTATTTAGTTCAGAACGAGGAGGAGGCTTCCTCCTTAATTGTCCAGCAACCCAAAAATCTTGCCTATGTAACCCAAACAACCTTAAGCCTTGATGATACCAATTCAATCGTGTCCATTTTATACAATAGGTTTCCCTACATCGTAAAACCCAAAAGCTCAGACATCTGTTATGCCACACAAAATAGACAGGATGCCGTGAAGCAGCTGGCACTGGAATCTGAGTTTATTGTAGTCATTGGCTCAAGCAATAGCTCTAACTCCAATCGATTAAAGGAGCTGGCAGAGAATTGTGGCACACCCTCCGTGTTGATTGATGGCAAAGAAGAGCTTGTGTTTAAAAATCTCACCCAGTATAAAAAAATTGGAGTTACTGCTGGTGCTTCTGCACCCGAGTCAGTCGTTCAGGGTGTGGTTGAAGCTTTATGCAGCAACTTAAATGCAGAGGCTAGAGAGCTCGGTGAAAACAAAGAAGATATATTTTTTCGCTTACCTCCAGAATTGCGCTAAGCCACAACCTCTTGTTGCTGAAGAGCAATTTAATCCATTAAACTATTCAAATGGTTAATCAAAACTCATGAGGGCGCTTGACGGCATTATTCAGGGAATAGAATATTTTGAATCCCCGAACTGTGATGAGCGGCCTGACAATACGATTATTGACATGATTGTTGTTCATGCCATTAGCTTGCCTCCTCAAAATTATGACACCAAGTTGATTATTGATTTGTTTTTGAATCAACTGATCGCTGGGGAAGACGCATATATTAATAGCGTAGCCCACTTAAAGGTTTCGTCCCATTTTTTAATTACGAGGTCGGGTGCATTGGTTCAGTTTGTACCCATCTACCAGCGAGCATGGCACGCAGGAATTTCACAGTTTCAAGGCCAAGAAAATTGCAATAATTTTTCTATTGGTGTTGAGTTAGAGGGTTGCGATACAGAGGAGTTTACTGGCGGTCAATATGCCACTCTTTCAGAATTAATTAAATTTTTAAGAATTGAATGCGACATTCCGCTCAATAGAATTACGGGTCACTCAGACATAGCTCCTGAGAGAAAAACAGACCCAGGCCCTCATTTTAACTGGAATTTGTTAAAGTCGTTACTATGAAACAAAAGCTATTTGGGATGATGCTGCTTGGCTTTGCCTCGGGACTTCCTTACATGTTAGTTTTCTCTACGCTATCTGCATGGTTAAGAGATGTAGGCATTTCCCTTACTGAGATAGGGTTTTTTGCATGGCTTGTTTTAACCTACTCTCTAAAGTTTCTTTGGGCCCCGCTTGTGGATAGATATTCAGTTCCCATATTTGGATATTTTGGCAAAAGAAAAGGGTGGATTCTTTTCTGTCAGTCTATGATCTTCATTGCATTGCTTGGAATGAGTGCATCAGACCCAATTAGCAGCTTGCAACTACTTGCATTCTTTGCATTTTTAGCAGCATTTTTTGGTTCAGTGCAGGACATTGCTATCGATGCATTGAGAATTGAGATTGCGGATAGTTCAGATCAAGGAAACTTCGCGGCAAGTTATCAACTTGGATATCGTGTTGCAATCTTAGTTGCAACTTCACTAGCCCTTATTTTTGCAGACCAACTAGATTGGAGTTATGTGTATCAATTGATGAGTGCATTAATGGTTATAGGCATGCTTGGAGCTATTATCTCGAACGAACCAATTAACCATGAAATTGCTATTCTCAGAATGGATGAAGCATTATGGCTTTCTTTCAAAGATTTTTTTAGTCGATTTGGTATTTGGACAGCTGCACTCCTCTTGCTGTTGATTTCTACCTATCGCCTTACTGATATAGTTATGGGTCCAATGGCTATGCCCTTTTATTTAGATATGGGTTTTACGAAGACGGAAATTGGAGCTTTGGTAAAAACGGTAGCGCTTGCCGCCTCTATCGTAGGTTTTTTTGTGGGAGGGTACTTGATTAAAAATCTTGCTCTGACTAGTGGACTCCTGATTGGAGGGGCTGCCGTTCTGACAACCAACCTATTCTTTGCACTTGTAGCTAACCTTGATGCAAATATCTCACTTTTATCATTAATTGTAGGTCTCGATAGCTTTGCGGCAGGACTGGTAGGCACTATCAATATCGCTTTTTTAACCAGCTTAGTTTCAAAAAAATATACAGCAGTCCAATATGCGATGCTGACATCATTCATGATGCTGCCAGGTAAATTTTTTAGCGGCTTTTCTGGCGTGCTTGCAGATTACTATGTCTCCATCTCTTCATTGCAGACAGGCTGGGCGTATTTTTTTTATACGACATCTGCTATGTCTATTCCTGCCCTAATATTAATCATAATTTATAAAAAATTACATGAGCCTCATACTTCTTAGTGCAAGAGTTACTCTAGCATTTTCAGTAGTTTTTATATTTTTTTTAGCGACTGCAGAATTGGAGTCCAGTTCTTCCAACCTTATAAACGATAAGTTGCTCCATTTTAGTTGCTTCGCGTACCTCACCATCCTCTTTAGCTTCGCTAAAATTGTAACCCAAGATTTTTGGTTATACGTGATGGTCCTGTCCTACGGAATTTTAATAGAAGTTGTGCAGTTGTATTTGCCTTATCGTTCGTTTGAATTTTTAGATATTTTGGCAGATTTTAGCGGCATCTTATTTGCAAGTTTTTTAATGAAATTTATAAAAAATATTTAGATTACCCCTTGAATTAATATTATTAAGTCATACATAACAGATAACCTTTTAATATAAGGATTATTGTTATTTTTAAAGCAGGAGACTTGCAATGAAATTAAAACCTTTACACGATAAAGTTTTAGTCAAAAGAACTGATGAAGAACACACTACACCTGGTGGAATTGTTCTGCCTGGATCTGCCGCAGAAAAACCATCTCAAGGAGAGGTTGTAGCTGTTGGGCCAGGAAAAAGACAAGATAATGGTGATCTTGCTCCCATCGGAGTATCCGTTGGAGATCTTGTGATCTTTGGCCAGTATGGTGGAAACGAAATTAAAATCGATGGCGATGAGTATCTCATTTTAAGTGAAAGTGATATTTATGGCATCTTCGTTTAATCAATCAGTTCAACAAAATAATTTTAATTTTAGGAGATAGAATATGTCAGCAAAAGATGTAAGGTTTGGGGATTCAGCAAGAGTAAAAATGCTCAAGGGCGTAAATGTACTTGCAGATGCAGTGAAGGTAACTTTGGGGCCTAAGGGCAGAAATGTAGTGTTAGACAAGTCATTTGGCGCACCTACTGTAACTAAAGATGGAGTTTCTGTAGCAAAAGAGATCGAGCTTGCAGATAAGTTTGAGAACATGGGAGCTCAGATGCTCAAACAAGTCGCGTCCCAGACCTCTGATGAGGCCGGAGATGGAACAACCACTGCTACAGTTTTAGCTCAGGCTATAGTGAATGAAGGTCATAAATCGGTTGCCGCAGGAATGAATCCAATGGATCTTAAGCGTGGAATTGATAAAGCTATCGCAGCAGCTGTAGCCTATGTCGAGAAGATGAGCGTGCCATGTGCTGATGATAAAACAATTGCTCAGGTTGGAACGATTTCTGCTAATGGCGATACAGATGTTGGCGGAATTATTGCTGAGGCCATGAAAAAAGTGGGTAAAGAAGGCGTGATTACTGTTGAAGAGGGTAATGGCATTGATAACGAATTAGACGTTGTTGAAGGCATGCAGTTTGATCGCGGATATCTTTCACCATATTTTGTAACCAATCAAGATAGCATGACTACCGAGCTAGATAATCCATTGATTCTCCTGCACGATAAAAAAATCTCTAATATTAGAGACATGCTTCCATTGCTAGAGGCAGTTGCCAAAGCTGGAAGACCATTATTGATTGTTGCAGAGGATATTGAGGGAGAGGCCCTTGCCACTCTTGTCGTCAATAATCTTAGGGGTACTGTTAAAGCAGCAGCTTGTAAGGCTCCTGGTTTTGGTGACAGAAGAAAAGCAATGTTGGAAGATATTGCTATTTTAACTGGTGGAACTGTAATTTCAGAAGAGGTAGGTTTATCTCTTGAAGGCGCTACAGTTGAAGACCTAGGGACCGCTAAAAAAGTTACTTTAAATAAAGATACCACTACTATCGTTGATGGTGCTGGTGATCAAAAAGCTATTCAAGCGCGAGTCAATCAGGTTAGAGCTCAGATTGAGGACACTTCTTCAGACTATGATCGTGAAAAACTTCAAGAACGAGTTGCTAAGCTTGCTGGCGGCGTTGCTGTTATTAAAGTTGGCGCAGGCTCAGAAATTGAAATGAAAGAAAAGAAAGCAAGAGTGGAAGATGCATTGCATTCAACTAGAGCTGCTGTAAAAGAAGGCATCGTGCCGGGCGGCGGAGTTGCTTTAATTAGAGCGCTAGACTCTCTTGTAAAACTTAAAGGTGATAATGATGATCAAAATGTTGGCATCAATATTGTTCGAAAAGCATTTGAAGCCCCTTTGAGACAGATCGTTATCAATGCTGGTGAAGAAGCATCAGTGATAGTTGCAAAAATTAGAGAGGGCGAAGGTTCCTTTGGTTTTAATGCAGCAACTGGCGAATACGGCGACATGATTGCAATGGGAATTCTCGATCCTGCTAAGGTTACAAGAACCGCGCTTCAAGCTGCAGGTTCTATTGCTGGAATGATGATTACAACAGAAGCTATGGTTACAGACATGCCTACAAAAGAAGGCGGAGCTTCTGATATGGGTGGAATGGGCGGAATGGGCGGAATGGGCGGAATGGGCGGAATGGGCGGAATGATGTAAAAACTGTATCAGTTTAAAAAAACGGGGAATATATTCCCCGTTTTTTTTTTGCAAGATATATAATTTATTAATTCAGCATTTAATTTTTTAGGAGTTTACTCATGGAAGCATATTTAGGAACAGTCCTCATTCGATTTGCCCACATCTTTTTTGGCGTTTTGTGGATCGGAATTCTTTACTATTTTAACTTTGTTCAAACTGAATACTTTAAGGAGTCAGAAGCCTCAGCGAAAGCAGATGTCGTTCAAAAATTAGTGCCCAATGCTTTGTGGTATTTTAGATGGGCTGCAGCCTTTACATTTATTACTGGCTTATATTTGCTATATTTTCTTAGCATTACTGTAAACGTTGGAATATTGCTGGGTGCTCTAATGGGAACTATTATGGCTGCAAATGTTTGGTTTATTATCTGGCCAAATCAGAAAAAAGTCATAGCAGGTGCACCGGATGCTGCTGATGCTGGAGCCAAGGCTGGACTAGCCTCTCGAACCAATACTTTGTTTTCAATACCTATGCTTTACTTAATGGTTTACTCAGCTCATGGTGGCGGCTTACCTCTGATTGCTGAGACAAGTTTAACTGGTCTGTGGGTGGGGTTAGCCATTATTGTTGCTGTTGAACTGAATGCTTTGGTTGGCAAAATGAATCCAGCAATAGCTTCAGTTAAAGCTGTAATTCACTCAGGCGTGGTTCTGGCTTTGGTATTTGGAGCTTTAGTTCACTACTTATGATTGAATAAAATTTTTTAGCTATTTAAAAAAGGGAGTATTAGCTCCCTTTTTTATTAATCTTCACCTTAGTAATAAAATTTTCTTCTATGAGGAGAATTTCTATTCTGTACCCACCCAATTCCAAACATACATTCTCTTGAGGAATTTGATCTAGATGATCGATAATAGCTCCATTAATAGTTTTCGATCCATCCTCATCTAGATCCCAGCCCACATGATTATTTAAGTCTCGAATCTTAGAATTTCCATCAGCAATAATAGACCCATCCTTCCTTTGTACAAACTCTTTATCTAAATCATCTTTGGCAGCACCAAACTTTCCAACGATCTCATTAAAAATATCTTCCATGGTCATCAGGCCTTGTATTTCACCATACTCATCAACCACCAAACCTAGGTTGCCATCTTGTTTTTGAAATTGGCTTAATTGCCTTGATAGAGTAGTGCTTTGAGAGATAAATATTGCATCCGAAAGAATGCTCTTAACATCAATCTTGCTCTCCATGGCTTCTATAAATTGATGAGAGTCCTTTAAATGGAGCATTCCCACTATACTATCTATAGAGTCATAAAATACCGGCAGCCTGCTGTAATATGAGGAAGCGATAATCTCTTGGGCATTTTTAATAGTGCCGTTCAGATCAATACCTATTATTTCTGCATGAGGTGTCATGATATCCTCCACTGTCAGTTCCTCCATTCCAAGTATAGAAGACAGCATGTCACGAGACTGGCTTGGGATTAGCTCCCCATGCTCATCAAGCAAAGTTCGTAATTCATCAGAATTCAAATTATCATTTGAGGCTGATTCCATAGGATCAATATTCAAAGCATTCAATAATCGTGAGCTAATAATATTTGTGAGCCAGACCAATGGCCTAAAAATCCATACTAGACTCTTAAGTACCCATGAGGATTTAGTTGCAAAAATTTCAGGATGCACGCTAGCGACAGTTTTCGGAGTTATTTCAGAAAAAATTAAAATTACCAGCGTAAGAATCATTGAGCCTAGTAACACATTCCCATCAAAGTAATCAATCATTAGAATTGTGACTAAAGCAGAAGCCAGGATATTAGCAAAATTATTTCCGACTAGTATTGAAGCAAGCAAGATATCTGGTCTTTCTAGTAGCTTTAGAGCTCTCCTTGCTCCCTTAGATTTTTTTGATAGATTTCTAAGTTTGACCTTATTGGAGGCCATCATGCCAGTTTCTGAGCCCGACGAGAAAGCAGAAAAAATTAACAGGACAACTAGTGCTGTTAGCAAAAAAGATATTGAGTTAGTTCCCAAGGAAGTATTGTTAAAGGTAGTTAATTAAAAAAATAGAGTTTACTGAGTAGGCCAAAATAATCATTGCGAAAGATACCATTATACCTCTAACAGCATATTTAACCTTTAGGTTTGCATATTTAATTCCCAAAAAGGTTACCAAATAAATAATTAAAGAGAAAAGCGTAAACATAATCTTAAGCATCAGCTCAAGTGAAAAGTTGGTACCAATTATTATCCCGGATAGCAAAGATAGAAGAATGCACCCCAAGCCTATCCCAACAAGGTTAAATATTTCACTATATTCTCTTTCAATTGATTTGGCGTTAGTTCCAATTTCACCTTTTTTGATCTTAGTCATATGCCTTTCTAGCAAGGTAGTCTCAAAAAAAGTAATTGCTAGTATTGCTATGCTAAAACTCGTAATAGATATATGAATCGCAAGAAAAGTTACTCCATATGATATAGCCATGAAGATTGAGATAATTAAAAACGTGAGTATTAGACCTGCAAAGACCTGCTTTGAAGACCTAAGGCTCAGCCGCGCCAAGAAATATGCAAGAAGAGCAGTGAATGTTATGGAGATGAATGACACAGTAATATTATTTTTTTGTATTCTTTATATATTAACACTATCAAATTTATCAAGGTTAACCTAAAATGCACCTTTTTATATTAATACAAAACTAAATTTATAATATGGTAGTAGTCAGACTTGCAAAGAGCGGAGCCAAAAAAAACCCTTATTACTTTATAACGGTTGCTGATTCCAGAAGACCGAGAGATGGCGGATTTATTGAGCGCCTAGGTTTCTTTAATCCATCAGCAAAAGGACTAGAGGAAAGATTAAGATTTAACATTGAGCGATTTGATCATTGGCTTACACAAGGAGCACAGGCGTCTGACAAGGTCGCTGAGCTTGCAAAAGATGCACGTTTATCTCCTGATGATCTGCAGGCTAAGCTAGATGCTAAGCAGACCAAAAGAACTCAAAAGAAAGAATTGCTTGATGCTAAGAAAGTAGCTGAGCTTGGAGCCCAAGCTAAAGCTGAGGCTGAAGCAGCTCCAGAAGCTCCAGTTGAAGAAGCTCCAGTTGAAGAAGCGGTAGCTGAAGAAGCAGCTCCAGAAGCTCCAGTTGAAGAAGCGGTAGCTGAAGAAGCAGCTCCAGAAGCTCGAGTTGAAGAAGCTCCAGTTGAAGAAGCAGTATCTGAAGAAGCTCCAGTTGAAGAAGCGGTAGCTGAAGAAGAAACTCCAGAAGTAGCAGAAGAATCTGAAGAAGAATCTTCAGATGATGAGAAAAAATAATTCTCCAGATCTATCATTATTTCTTCTTATTGCCAGAATTGGTAAGACTAGAGGTTTAAAAGGCGAGTTTTTCTTAAGGTCCTTTGCAGAAAACCCTGATAGCTTAAACAGCTTCACAAAATTCTATACCCTTGCATCTAATTTGATGGAAGAGGTAAATTTTGAATATATCAAAACAGCAAACTCTAATATTGTTGCTAAAATTAAAGCCATTGATGATATTGATTCAACTAAGATTTTCGGTCAAAGAGATGTTTACGTTCTTAGGTCTGAGCTTCCTGAGCTCGAAGACAATGAGGCATATTGGTTTGAATTAGTTGGCATGAATGTAATAAATCTTGATGATGAGATTCTAGGGGTAGTTGATACTGTTAATAATTATGGAGCCAGTGATATCCTGGAGATTGATTCTCAGTTAAATAAAAAAGAAAAAATACTCATACCCTTTATTAGAAATAAATTTGTTATTTCTATAGATAAGTCAAAGAACGTAATTTTAGTAGATTGGGAAGAGGGGTATTAATTCTTCAAGGTAATTATGATTATCAATATAATTACTTTATTTCCAGAGATATTCTCAGCACTGAATGCAGGCTTATTAGGCCAGGCCATTGATAGAAAAGATATTACTATCAATTTAATTGATCTTCGAAATTTTGCATTAAATGAATATGGTCAGGTCGATAGCAAGCCCTATGGAGGAGGAGAAGGCATGGTATTGATGGCCAAACCTTTAGAGGAAGCAATTCAAAGTATTCCTAATGTACATGAAAGCCACTTGGTCAATTTATCCCCGCAAGGAAAGCAGCTTAATCAAGCGAAAGCGCAAGAACTTTCTAAATATACAGATTTAACAATTATTGCTGGGAGATATGAAGGTATCGACGAGAGGATTATTAACCAATTTGTAGACGAAGAGATTTCAATTGGAGATTTTGTTCTTAGCGGTGGCGAATTTGCTGCACTAGCACTCATTGATGCTTGTTCGAGATTCATTCCAGGGGTCATAGGTAACCAAAAATCTGTTGAATTAGATACTTTTGGCTCAGGTTTATTGAAGGGACCTGTATTTACAAGGCCTGAAAAATTTAATGATGAAAACGTACCTGAGGTTCTGCTTTCAGGCAATCATGCAAAAATTCAAGAATGGAAGGAGACCCAATCTCTATTAAGAACCTTGGAAAGGAGACCCGAGCTCTTAAATGATATAAAATTAACAAAAAAACAGAAAAAACTCTTGGAAGATGCAGCTTCTAAGCGTATCCTATAGCACATTTTAGGCAAAGTCATGGCAGATAAAGATAACGAAAATATGGAAAATCTAACAGAAGAAGTGGTTGAAACTAACGAGACAATTGCAGAGGATGCTTTAGAAGCTGCAGAGTCTGTAGAGGCTCCACTTGAAGTCTCAGAGGCAACTGAATCAGTGGATGAAGTATCTGCAGAGACTGCAGAAGAAACTGCTGAGCAGCCAGCTCATGAAGCCCCCGTTGAAGAGGTGAAAGCTGCCCCAATAAGGGTTGATGAAAAATCACCTGCACAAATTATTAATGAGTTCGAATCCAATCAATTAAAAGATGATATCCCTTCTTTTAGACCTGGAGACACTCTTGTTGTATCAGTAAGGGTGCAAGAAGGCGATAGAACTAGATTGCAAGCATTTGAAGGTGTCGTCATGAACATCAAGAGAGCTGGCCTAAATTCTGCTTTTATTGTGCGAAAGATTTCTAGCGGTATAGGCGTTGAAAGAACTTTTCAAATGCATAGCCCTTTAATTGAATCCATTGCTGTGAAGAGAAAAGGTGATGTAAGGCAAGCCACCTTGTACTACCTTAGAGAAAGATCGGGCCGTTCAGCAAGAATCAAAGAAAGATTAGACTAATATTATGTCATCCCGCTTTCAAAGGAATCGATACATTGATTCCTTTTTGGCGAACCTTCGCTTGGAAAAAGGTCTCTCGACTAACACTATCAATGCATATGGCAGTGACTGCCAATCCTTTGTCAACTGGGTTGAATCGGTTGCCCACGCAGACATTCTTCACCTTCACGAGAAACAGATAGAGAATTACGTTAAAAGCTTTCAAGCTCAAGGCCTCGCAAGAGCTACAATTAACAGGAAGCTATCTTCAATAAAACATTTTTATCTTTTTTTACAGAAAAAGAAGTTTGTTTCTTCCAATCCTATTGCCGGCATAGCGGGACCAAAAAATATTAGGTCCCTCCCAAAATCAATGTCTGAGAGTGAAGTTGAGCTTTTAATTCAATCCCCTGATTGCGAATCTTTTATTGGTCTTAGGGATCGGGCAATGTTAGAGCTGCTTTATGCGACTGGCGTAAGAATTAGTGAGCTAACCAATCTTCAGTACGCTAATATTGATTTGAATAGATCCTTGATAAAAGTCATGGGCAAGGGAAGCAAAGAGAGAATGGTACCTTTTGGTGAGAATGCATTAGCATGCTTGGTGGACTATATTAATTTTCGAAGAACTAATAATCTCTCACTTAATTCCAGAGATTTTTTTATTAGCCAGCAGGGAAAGCAAATCACTCGCCAAGCTTTCTGGTATAGAATTAAGCACTACTTATTAAAAGCTGGGTTATCTCCAGAAATCTCCCCACATACTCTAAGGCATGCATTTGCCACACACTTATTAAATCATGGAGCCGATCTTCGATCTGTCCAAATGTTGCTTGGACATAGTGATTTATCAACCACACAAATATATACTCACATTGCAAAGCAAAGGCTTGGCGAAATGCTTAAAAAACATCACCCTCGAGGCTAACTAGAATGAAGCGTAGTAAATATTTTTTGATCTTCTTTTGTACCTTTTCTATTCTAGGGGCAGCAGAAGAGAGCCCCATCTTTTCCAAGATTAATAACATTCTCCCAGAAGGCCGGTCAGTGCAAGGTATCAAAAAGTCTCAGGTTGAAGGTTTATATGTGGTTGATATTGGTGACTTGCAACCTATCTATGCTTCGGAAGACGGAAATTTCTTTTTATATGGAGAGTTATATGCAATTGAAGGCGGCTCTCTTCTCAATACCACCAAGCAAGAAATTAGCTTAAACAGAAGAGCAATTCTAGATTCTGAATTATCAGAAAAAGATTTTATTACCTTTCAAGCAGAGAATGAAAAATATGTTGTCACTGTTTTTACAGATGTAGATTGCGGCTATTGCAGAAAATTTCATGGAGAAATTGATGATTATAATGCCCAGGGAATTACAGTGAATTATGTTGCATTCCCTAGATCGGGCCTTGAGTCAGAGTCATACAATAAAATTGTTGGAGCTTGGTGTTCACCCAACCCCAAAGAATCGTTAACAGCGCTTAAGCAAGGCTTGGATCTTGAGCTATCTCTATGTCAAGATCATCCTGTCGAAGCACACTTTCTACTTGGGCAGAGGATAGGGATCACTGGTACTCCTGCAATCATCTCAGCCAATGGAGATCTTTTGCCAGGTTACTTGCCCCCCATGGAATTATTACAACGATTGAGATAACTATGACTGAATTAAAGGTTGGTATTTGTGGATGGGGTAATGTGGCCACAGGCCTATACGAAGCTTTGCATGGAGAAAAAATTTCCCAATTAGGAGATTGCAAGATCTCTGTAACATGCATAGGAGCCAGGAGAGACAACCCACGATGCGACTATGGAGATACTCAAGTATTTAGAGATATCTTTGATATTCCACAGCAAGATATTGATGTTGTGATCGAGCTCATTGGCGGAGTTGCAACAGCAAGAGAATTAATTCTTAAAGCTATTGCTCAAGGTAAGCATGTTGTTACAGCAAACAAAGCTGTTATCTACAATCACGGCGATGAAATTTTTGATGCAGCCAGAGCGCAAGGTGTCCAGGTTCTATTCGAAGCCTCTGTCTGTGCAGGTACGCCAATAGTAAAGCTCATGCAGAATGAATTGGGCGGCAATAAAATTAGCAAAGTGAGCGGTATGCTTAACGGAACCTCTAATTTTATTCTTTCAAGCATGGAAGATGGAATGAGCTTTGATGAGGCTTTAACTATTGCTCAAGAAGAGGGTTATGCTGAGCCAGACCCATCTTTTGATATAGAAGGGATGGATGCGGCCCATAAAATTGGAATCTTAGCTTATTTAGCTTATGGCTCTTCCTTGCCTCCAGCGCATTTTTACGTAGAGGGGATCACAAATATTGCTTCCACAGATTTTCAGTATGCAAAAAACCATAAGTTAGCTCTCAAGCATCTTGCCGTTGCTAAGCTTGTTGATGATGCGGTAGAGATGCGTGTACATCCTGTATTCATGGATGAGAAATCAAGCCTTGCTTCGTTACAAGGCGTTAGGAATGGTATAGAGCTCGATACAAACCTAGTGGGTAAAGTTCATTTGGCAGGTTCAGGCGCAGGCAGAGAATCAACAGCCTCAGGTCTAATCTCAGATTTAATGAGCCTTGCAAGGTCTAATAATAAGTTACCTAGTCGACCAGATCATCCGCCAGTGAAGATTGTTGAGTTTTCCTCAAGTATTTTTAAGTATTATTTTTATCTAGAAGTAGATGATGAGCTAGGAGCAGCAGCCTCTATCACCTCTTGTTTTGCAAAATATGGCATTAGCCTAGAAAGCATTATTCAAGAAGATCATCTGCAGAACAATAAAGCGCCAATGATTATCACAACAGACCCAACGTCTGAAAAAAATGCGCAAGCCACCTTGGAAGAACTTTCTAATTTAAGCCCCGTGTCTTCTTCGAAGCTCATAAGAATTGAGAGAGATTCATAATGTTGTTTCATAGCACTCGAGGCAATGACAGTGATAGAAAGTTTGCTGATATTGTTATGCAAGGCCTTGCAAGCGATGGCGGCTTATTTATGCCAGATGCATGGCCTCAAATTGACATTGAAAAATTTAAAAAATCAGATTCCTTTATTGATGTTGCCAAGCAGATCGTTCCTCTATTCACCGCTTCCTCTTACTCAAAAGAAGAGACGCTCCAGATATTAGAAAATACTTGGCATGATTTTGAAGACAAACAATTTGCCGCAATTAAAAAAGTAGACTCAAAGCTTTTAATTCTAGAACTCTTTCATGGCCCAACTGCTTCCTTCAAAGATTTTGGGCTGCAGCTTGCTGCAGCATTTTTTAATGATATTTTAGAAAAAGAAGATAAGACTGCAATTGTCTTGGGAGCTACATCTGGAGACACTGGCTCTGCTGCCATTGATGCCTGTAAAAAATATGCCAGAATTAAGAGCTTTATTTTACTGCCTAACGGCAATATGTCAGAGGTTCAAAGAAGACAAATGACCACGGTTGATCAGCCTAATGTTTTCACCCTAAGGGTCAATGGAACATTCGATGATTGTCAGGACATTGTTAAATCAGCCTTCAGGGATAGAGATTTCATGTATGATGGCCAGTATCTTCTTGCCGTGAACTCCATTAACTGGGTGAGAATCATCGGGCAAATTTGTTATTACTTTTATTCCTATGCTCAACTTAAAGATGAGCATTCAAAACTAAATTTTTCAGTACCCACAGGAAATTTTGGAAATGTCTTTGCATGTTATTCAGCGCTTAAGATGGGATTGCCTCTTGAGAAAATCATTGTTGCCGTGAATGAGAATGATATTTTGTATCGATTTTTTAAAGACAATCAATATGCTCGAAAGATTGTTGAGGAGACAATTTCTCCCAGTATGGATATTAGCATTGCCAGTAATTTTGAGAGATTGATTTATGACTTCTACTGCGAGAGAGATTCTAAAGTGTGCAATGGTTTATTTAGTGATTTTCCCTCTTCTTCTATCAGCCTTAATAAGGATGTTTGGCAAAAATCAAAGAGTCTCTTCATGAGCGCAAGAGTGAATGATGCTGAAACACTAAAAACTATGACTGAAGTTTTTAATGACTTCCAATATATCCTGGATCCCCATACAGCGGTGGCTTTTAAAGCTGCTCAAAAATTACAAGGCTCAGTTGATGGGCCCATCATTGTTCTTGCTACGGCGCATCCAGCAAAGTTCCCTAAAACATTAGAAACAGTTGGCCTGACGGCCTCTAACATTCCTAAGTCCCTAAGCAACGTCATGGATAAGCAGGAATTTTCATTTTCATGCGAAGCCGATCAAACAGCTATCATCAATTACATCAAAGAGAAGAATTTATAAACCACCAACTTTCGTTGTAAAATTAAATATATCTTATATTCACTCACATGGAATCAACAGAAATTAAATCAACGCTTCAGAACCTTCATCTTCGCTTGAATGAGCTTAGGGGGTATCTTTGACGTAGATGAAAAAAAGACTGAGCTCGCTCAAATTCAAGCCACTCTTGCAGAAGAGGCAACTTGGGCTGACTTAGACCTATCCCAGCAGCTCAATAAAAATAAAACAGTTCTAGAGAAATTCCTCCAAGCTTTTGATGCTACAGAGCTGAGCCTGAGCGACAACATTGAATTGCTTCAAATGGCATTTGACGAAGAGGATGAACAGTCAGTGGAAGAGATAGGGAAAGAGGCTTCTAATCTTATTGCAGCAATAGAGGATTTAGAATTCAATCGAATGTTTTCTAATCCAATGGATCCTAACTCTGCTTTTCTTGACATTCAATCTGGCTCTGGAGGCACGGAGGCTCAAGATTGGGCAGAGATGCTCTTTCGCATGTATTCCAGATGGGCGGAAAAACATGATTTTAAAGTTTCAGTGATAGAGCATTCACCTGGAGAAGTCGCAGGCATCAAATCAGTGTCCTTATTAATTCAGGGGAGTTATGCTTATGGCTGGCTAAGAACTGAAACAGGGGTACATCGCCTCGTAAGAAAGTCACCCTTTGACTCCGGCAGTAGAAGGCATACCTCCTTTGCATCTGTTTTTATTTCTCCAGAAATTGATGAATCAATTGCGGTGGAGTTAAATCCAGCAGATGTGAGAATCGATACCTATAGGGCGTCAGGCGCCGGAGGCCAGCATGTAAACAAAACAGATTCAGCTGTTCGTCTTACTCATATCCCCACAGGTACAGTTGTGCAGTGCCAAAGCGATAGATCTCAGCATAAAAATAAAGATAATGCATTCAAGCAGCTGAAATCAAAGCTTTATGAGCTAGAATTACAAAAACAAAAAGATGAGCAGCAAATATTGGAAGAGAGTAAGTCCGATATTGGTTGGGGCAGTCAAATTCGTTCATATGTTCTGGATCAATCTCGTATTAAAGACCTCAGAACAAATGTAGAGAGCGGTAATATTTCTTCCATCTTAGATGGGGATATAGATCTTTTTATTAAAGCCAGTCTAACCCAAGGAGTATAGATGACTGATTCAAAAATAGGTGGCGAAGCATCAATTCTAGAAGAAAGACGCAGAAAGTTAGAACAACTGCGCACAGACAATAAAGCCTACATTAATAATTTTTTTCCTACCGAGCATGCGCTCGAGCTGCATGCGCTACATGGTCATTTATCCAAAGAAGATTTAGAGACAGCAAAGATACATAATCTTGCCTTGGCAGGAAGAATCGTCTTAAAACGAGTGATGGGCAATGCCAGCTTTATTACTATCCGTGACGGTTCTGGCGATATTCAGATTTATGTTAGCAAAAACAACATAGACGTTGATCTATATAAGAATTTTAAGACTTGGGATTTGGGCGATATTATTGGAACCACTGGCAATCTTTTTAAAACGAAAACTGAAGAACTGACCCTGGAGGCTCATTCCATTATATTAATCACCAAGGCCTTGAGACCTATGCCAGAAAAACATAAAGGGCTGGCTGATATTGAGACCAGATATCGTCAGAGATACATCGATCTGATGAGCAACCCTGATTCAAAAGAAATTTTTGTTAAGCGCTCTAATATTGTAGCATCGGTCCGACAGACCATGATTGAGGATGGTTTTTTAGAGGTTGAAACACCCATGATGCATTCCATTCCTGGGGGAGCTGTAGCCAAGCCTTTTGTGACCCATCATAACGCATTAGATAGAGAGCTTTTTCTAAGAATAGCCCCTGAACTGCATTTAAAAAGATTGCTTGTTGGCGGCTTTGAAAAAGTTTTTGAGATTAACCGAAGCTTCAGGAATGAAGGCCTGTCTACAAGACATAACCCTGAATTTACCATGCTAGAATTTTATGCAGCCTTTGCAACCTTTGGAGGCACAATTAGCTTGACAACCAACTTGATCCAATCTGCATCTAAAGCCATTGGCAATGGTGATCACATAGAATGGGATGGTGATCAAATTGATCTCTCGTCCTTTGTTACTAAAACTTTAAGTGAATTAGTGTTGGCTGAAAATACTGCTTTGGGTAGACAGGATCTAAGCAATTTAGAAAAGTTAAGAGCTCATGCTGCCTCAATCAAACTATCCTTCAAGGATTCTTGGGGCCCTGGAAAGCTGTTACTCGAAATTTTTGAAAAGACAGTAGAGTCAAAGTTAATCCAGCCTACATTTGTTACAGAGTATCCTGTTGAGGTTTCACCTCTTTCCAGAAGGAACGATGAGGATCCTTCAATTGCTGATAGATTTGAGCTGTTTGTTGGAGGCAAAGAGATTGCCAATGGGTTCTGCGAGCTCAATGATCCGGATGATCAAGCCGAAAGATTTAAAGAGCAAGTCCAAGCCAAGGCTGATGGAGATGATGAAGCTATGGGTTACGATGAAGACTATGTAGCAGCGCTAGAGCATGGTATGCCTCCAGCGGTAGGGGTGGGGGTTGGAATAGACCGATTGGTTATGATGCTAACTAATCAAAGCTCTATTCGCGATGTAATCCTTTTCCCTCAACTTAAGAGCTAGCCTACCATCTAAACTTTTCAAAATTTTCTGGGTTTGCCCAGCCCTCTGAATTATTCCATCCACGCTTGGTGTTATAAGTTTTGAGATTGTATGAATAGATATTTTTATTTGATATTTCTGAGTCAAGCACAAACCCCAGTTCCAATAAAGACTTGTGGTCCTGAGTTTCTTTTGGATCTTTGATAACTAGAATTTTTTGAGCAACAGTGTTTTTAATTAACCCTAATTGTATTTTGTTGATCTCAATATCCTCAAAAATAATACACAGATCATAAACTTCATCATGTGATATGTCAGGATCAGGCAGGATGCTTAAGTGATTCACCACACCTTCCAAGGATGCACCAAGCAGACTCATATCCTGAGAAGTTAGAACTAAAGCAGATTTAGTGATTTCAGACTGAGCAACATCTACAAGAAATTTAACTGAGCCTTGGGTTATCATTTACTGCAATAATTCCTCTACAGCTGCTCTTTCCTCTAGCAGTTCATTGGTAGAAATAAGAATTTTTTCTTTAGCAAAATCAGAAAGCTCAATGCCAGAAACTATTTCAACAGTTCCATCAGCCAATGTTCTCAACGGCATACCGCAAATAATTCCATCTGGTAAACCATAGCTTCCATCAGTCATGACCGCAGCACTAAAGCAGTCACCCGAAGCAGTAGGATTTTCACATGCTACAACAGTATCCAATGCTGCTTTGGCCGCAGAAGTGGCTGAGGAAGCTCCCCTAGAATCAATTACAGCTTTGCCTCGTTGCTGCACAGTGGGCAAAAATTCACCATTAATCCAATCCATGTCTTCAATTAAATCTTTTCCAGACTGCCCATTGCAGTCCATGTTTTCGAAATCAGGGTACATAGTAGGACTGTGATTGCCCCATATAATCATCTTGCTGATATCTGCGATTCCTGTATTGAGCTTCTTTGAAAGAACAGATTGAGCTCTGCTTGAATCCAACATGGTCATGGCCATCCATAATTGAGATTCATTATTTGCTGCATGTCTTCCAATCAATGCGTTGGTGTTCGCCGGATTACCTACGACCAATATTTTTGCATTTGGCTTGCCATGCTCTCCAATGGCTTTACCTTGGCCAACAAAAATACCACCGTTGATTTGCAATAAATCAGCGCGCTCTTCAATTTTCTTGCCGTTGTAGACAATGCCGCGAGGAATACTGCCAACCAGCAAAAACCAATCCGCATCTTTTGCTGCTTTTTCAAAATCTGATGTGTAGTTAACATTCCCCATATTTGGGAAATTAGAATCTTCCAATTCCATGACCAACCCTTCTAATTTTTCAACCACTTGAGGAATTTCAACAAGCTCAAGATCAACGATCTTATCTCCAAAGGTATGGCCATCAACCAGCCGTGGAATTAAGGAATAACTTATTTGACCTGCTGCGCCTGTTACTACGACTTTAACTCTCTTTTTCATTGAAAAACCTCTTTCATTAATTTAAAAACATTATATTCCGAAACGTTAAATTAATTCTCGGACTGATGAATTTTTTAGTCTTTTTTATTGAATGCTGCCAATATTGCTGGGTTTGGCCATCAATGATGATGAGGGCTCCATGCAGCTGAGGAATCGCAAGGGTCTCTTTGGATAGAATATTTTTAAATACTAGGTCGCGCTCACCTCCAAATGACAGGGCGGCTATCGTTGGATTTTTGCCTAACTCTTGCTCATCATCAGCGTGCCACCCCATGGAGTCCTGACCATCTCTATAATAGTTCACAAGCACCGAGTTGAATTCTAGATTGGCTTGTCGACAAATTTTTTCTTTAATCATTAGCAGTTCCGAGGTCCAGGGTTGTCGATTTAGCTTGTTACCAGAATAGCTATAATCACAACCATCATCACCAACCCAGCACTGAAGCCTAGGGATTACAACCTCCCTGCCAAACATTTTAATGTTCATAGATTCCCAGGGCAGGGCTTCAATAAAATTTGAGAGCAACTCATTGCCCTCAAAAGCCGTAAAAAATCCTTCGTGGACTCGAATTTTTAGATCGTTGTGAGCTACAATTTCATTCAGCATAAAAGAGTTAGTATGAATATGTTTCTATCAAATCCAATCCTATAGCCTTCATGAGTAAAGTCATTATTATCGGGGGAGGTCATGCAGGGGCTAATGTAGCATTTAATCTTCGTAAAGATGGTTTTGAAGGCGAGATTGATATTTTCTCCAATGAAGACTTTTTGCCTTACCATCGACCCCCGCTCTCTAAAGAATTTTTAAAGAAAAATATTGAGACTGAAAAACTTTTTTTTAAGCCTGATGGCTTTTATCAAGAACAAAACATAACCTTTCATTCCAATGCTTCAGTCGTTTCTATTGATACTGCAGTCAAAGAAATTAATACTCATAGCTCAAAATATGCGTTTGATTACCTAGTTTTTGCAACTGGTGGCTCTCCGAGACTGCTTCCCATGACTAATGCAGATGCAAAAAACCTATTTTATCTTCGCAAGATCACAGATGTTTTAGAGATTCATTCTCAACTTGATTTGGTCAAAGACATTGTGCTGATTGGGGGTGGTTACATTGGGTTAGAGGTTGCCTCTGCAATGATAGAGCTTGGAGCGAATGTCACAATTCTTGAGGCTGAAGAGCGTATTTTAAAGAGGGTAACTAGCCCTGAGCTTTCTGCTTTCTACCAATCTATTCATGAAGCCAAAGGAGTTAAAGTAATCTGTAATGCCAGAGTCAGCGGCTTGCTTGCAGAGAACCAAACTATCAATTGTGTTGAATTGGAATCTGGAGAAAAAATTCCTACAGACGCAGTCTTGGCTGGCATTGGGGCGATTCCAAATACACAGCTTGCTGAAGATGCTGGTTTGGATTGCAACAACGGCATTGCCACAGACCAATATTGCAGGACCGCTAACCCACATATTCTTGCCGCAGGGGACTGCGCTAACTCATTTAACACTCTGTTAAATCAAAAGATTAGATTAGAGAGCGTGCCCAATGCTCTATCTCAAGCAAAAGTGGTTGCTTCATCTATTGTTGGCAACGAGCTTTACAACAAAGAATTACCATGGTTCTGGTCAGACCAATACGATCTCAAGCTTCAGATGGCAGGCCTATCTGCTGGGTACGATGAAAGTATTATTCTTGGTGACATAGAGGCTGCTGAATTTATTGTTTGTTATGGCAAAGCTGGGTATCTTGCTGCTGTTGATAGCGTCAATCAATCCAAGCAGTTCATGCTCTTCAAGCGCGCCCTCAGCAATGGTTTTAAGCTTGAGATGAACTTGATCAAAAATAAAGATTTTCAACCAGAGAGCATTTTTTCTGGTTCAATTTAGTTAAACTACACACCTCACACGGAGATAAGTATGACCATAAGATTTGATGACAAAGTAGCGATCGTAACCGGCGCTGGTGGCGGACTTGGTAGGCAGCATGCTTTAGAGTTTGCGCGAAGAGGAGCAAAGGTAGTAGTAAATGATCTAGGTGGTTCATTAGATGGCTCAGGCGGAGCGAGCGATGCAGCAAATGCAGTTGTAGAAGAAATCAAAGCAGAAGGCGGAGACGCCATTGCCAATGGCTCAAGCGTATCTGATAGAGCTGGTGTTGCAAAAATGGTTGCCGAGACCATGGAGAAATGGGGCCGCATTGATATTCTTGTAAACAATGCAGGAATCTTGAGAGATAAAAGCTTTCATAAAATGACCCTAGAGGAATGGGACATGGTCTTGGATGTGCATCTTCAAGGCAGTGTTAATACAACTCATGCTATCTATCCGATTATGCGAGAGCAGGGCTATGGACGAATTATTCACACCAGTTCATCTAGTGGTTTGTTTGGTAATTTTGGGCAAGCGAACTATAGCGCGGCAAAGATGGGCTTAATTGGCTTAATGAATACTCTAAAAATTGAAGGCCAAAAGAACAATGTTTTCTCTAGCGCTATCTTGCCAGTGGCATTCACAAGGATGACTGAAAACTTACTTCCAAAAGAGGGGATTGGAGAGAGATTGCTGCCTGAGTTTGTTACACCTGCGGTTATCTATCTTGCAAGTGAAGATGCTCCTAACGGTGTAATGATTGGAGCTGGTGCTGGAGTGTTTACCAGAGTGCTTATTCACGAAACTATGGGCGTTGCCTTTGGAACGGGTGAGGATATGACGCCTGAAAATATTGCAGCTAACTGGGACAAGATTTCAGATATGGAAGACGCTAGAGCTATCTACCAAGGCGGGGAGCAAACCATTAAGATTTTTGAGCAAGCCGATAAAGGTAAATAATTTAGGCTGTAAAACTTTCTCTGCTAGACATTAATTCCGCGTGCCGTTGGAGCTCTGGATAATCTAATAGCTCTAAGCGATTTAATTTTAAAAAGAAATCAGTGGTGGTGATCATTTGGATATCAGCAAAGGTGTATCTATCGCCAGCCACAAACTGGGTCTTAGCTAACACCCCATTAAAGTATTTCAGAGACTTAATGGCTACTTGCTTCTGCGACTCCCCGTATTCTGCATTTTGATTTTCCATGCCTGCCATTGCCGGATGAAGATGCCTAAAACCCATAGCTAAAGGGAGCATCAATTCGTTATAAACCCTGCACTGCCACATCTCAATCGAAGCAATTTCCAGAGGACTCTCACCAAACAAGTTAGGCTCTGGGTAAAGAGATTCTAAGTATCTGCAGATAGCGGTTGATTCCATGATAACTGTGCCATTATCAAGCTGTAGAGCAGGAATTCTTGAGTTTGGTGCTATGGCTTTGTATTCAGGAGTTTTATGCTCACCTTGCATGAGATCAATTTTAATAATCTCTATGTCGGTAATATTCTTTTCAGCAAGAAACATTCTGACTTTTCTAGGGCTATTAGCAGCGGGGTTATCGTATAACTTCATTTTTTGAGTCCAACTTATTAATTAGATTAAATTTTAAGCTGAATCAGACTTTATGCAAAGAGTCCTGCGCTATAACCAGAGGCCCAGGCCCATTGAAAATTATAGCCACCCAGATGCCCGGTCACATCCACCACCTCTCCAATAAAAAACAATCCAGGATGATCTTTGGCTTCCATGGTTTTTGAATCCAGGGCATCTGTATCCACGCCGCCTAAAGTGACTTCAGCAGTTCTGTAACCTTCCGTAGAAGAGGGCTTAAGACTCCATTGATTGAGGTTAGCTCCAATAGCTTTTAGCTCGCTGTTGCTAATTTCGCAAAGAGCATGATCTTTATGCGATGGCCACCATAAACTCTCTAACTGCAACACCAAAGCTTTTGGTAGAAAAGTATTGAGATATTTTTTAAGGGTTAATCTGCTCTGCTTAGCTTTCTCCTCTATGAAGACTTCTTGTGCGTTCAAGTTCGGCAAAAGATTGATCTTAATAACATCCCCAGGCCTCCAATAGTTAGAGATTTGCAGTACCGCAGGCCCGCTTAAGCCTCTATGGGTAAATAACATTGATTCTTCAAATGTTTTATTATTGCTTGAGATTGCCACTGGCGTTGATAGCCCGGATAATTGTTCGCAAAGGTCTTTAATTTCATCCGAAAACATAAAAGGCACCAAGCTTGCTTGTCGAGCAATGAGTGGAAGCTCTAACTCTTTAGCCAGCTCATACCCATACCCACTGCCACCTAATGTTGGAATAGATAATGCCCCAGTCGCTATGACCAATGACGCGCAAGAAATATTCTTCTGGTCACTTTCATCCAGTACCAGCTCAAATCTTTGTTCTGAGGAATTCTGAGCCTGTTTAAGGACTTTTTGAATCTCGACGCTAGTACGAAGCTCAACTCCGAGATCGCTGCACTGTGTCAGCAGCATCTGAAGAATATCTTTTGATGAGTTGATGCAAAATAATTGATGATGCTTCTTCTCTTCGTACTCTATTCCATGAGCCTCAACCATTGAAATGAAATCTTCTGGCGTATAAGCTTTTAATGCAGATTTACAAAAATGAGGGTTATTGGAGAGGAAATGCTCAGCTTCAACGTAGAGGTTGGTAAAGTTACAGCGCCCACCTCCAGACATGAGGATCTTCTTTCCAGCTTTATTGGATTTTTCTAACACCAAGACAGATCTATCTCTTTTAGCTGCAGTGATTGCGCACATTAAGCCTGCGGCGCCTGCGCCAAGGATAACAACATCAAACTGATCTTTTATCGCATGCATAATACGTACTATTTCTTACCAGTTAAGACTAATGTTCCTGACCAATCTTTGTGTTGGTTTGCCCTCCATGCAGCGACTTCACGCAAGCCTGCCTTCTCAAAAATTTGAATCCATTCAGACTCCTTTAACATCAGCATTGGAGTCCCAACTTTTTCTTGCCAGGTGTGAGAGTCCGTGTTTTCATAATATAGGTCTATGCCGACAATCAGTCTCCCATCTTTGTTTAGCCAAGCGTCCGAAATCCGTTGAATAACTTCTGTTGGGTTTTCTAAATAATATAGAACCTCCATGGAGTGGATTAAGTCATAGGTATTTTCTGACTGGAAGGAGTTGAGGTCAGCATGGATATATTCCTCATTGCCACCCCTCGATTGTGCATTTGCAATCATTTGAGTTGCGCCATCAATGCCGACTGCTTTAGTGCACAAACTATGTTGCGCAACATCCCTGACAACTCATCCATTGCCGCACCCTACATCTAGAAAACTAAAATTTTTGTCTATTTCAGATCTTTCTTTTAGAGCAAAAGCAAGCATCTCATTAACAGACAGGGCATGACCTTCTTGCATCCCTATGTCTTTGCCTGTTTGTGCCCATTCCCCAAAAACATCTGTTGCTTTTCGCATATTTGTTACCCTCGATAGTGGCTATCAGTTTGCAAAAGAGCATCTTTGGAGAGGATAAATCCTCCCCTGGCTCTAAATCGCTTTCTCCCAAAATAAAGGCTTGCCCATAAGTGAATTAAGTTCATAACCTGAGAAACCAAATTTCTTATAGGAACTTTTAGCAACTTTATTTCCCTCTAAAACTTCCAGTGTTATTTTGCAGCAACTCTTTCTCTTGGCTATTTCCTCTACTGCCGCCATCATCAGCTGACTAATTCCGAGGCCTCTAAAATGAGCTGCGACTACAACATCATGAATATTAATTAAAGGTTTGCACTGGAAGGTTGAGAATGCCTCAAAGCAATTTATTAATCCCGCAGGTTTTCTATCAACATAACAGAGGACGCTAAAAGCCTGAGGAAGATCTGATAATTCCTGAACCAAATTATCTTTAACATGATCGGATAAAAGAGTTCCACCTCCCATTGGACCAATTGAATAGCATTCTAAAAGATAAACTATATCGAAACCATGACTTTTGTTTTTGTAGTCTGCCACCAATATTTCAATGTTCATTTTGTAATTATAGGACCTTTAGATTATTTCTACTCAGTGGCTACAATATGTCTATCCCTAACGCTTAGGCATAGGTGCTTCGACCATACGGGCTCTGGTGATTTCGAGGCCCGCCAGTAGTTTGTTGCGCAAGTCTCGCGGATCAATGATTTCATCATAACCCAATGTGTCAGCGACCTTTAACCAGCCCTCTCGCTCTACTTGCTCAAGGAGAGCCTGCTCTTCTGGGCTCATCTTGGCAGCCGCACCGCCGCCGCTGGCGGGAATGCCGCCCAGTGCAATGCCTGGAAACGCAAAACTAATCGTCTGGTTATCGAATGGGTTCATGCCCATCAAGGAACTGCCAAAGCCATAGGCTTTGCGCATAGTGACATGGAGTTTTGGTGTACTGAGCCGAGACTGTGCAGCGTACATACCCGCAGCGGCCCGAAGCGTCCCGACTTTTTCAGCTGCACTACCAGACATTACGCCCGGGTTGTCAGCAAGGAAAACCACCGGTAAGTGATAGCAGTCGGCCAGATCAATTAAATACGCCGCTTTCTCTGCCGACTCACGGGTAATTGACCCTGACATCACAGCTGGCTGATTGGCTACTATAGCAATCGGACGACCGCCCAATCGTGCGAAGCCGGTAACAATGGCAGCGCCGAAATCGGGATTAAACTCACGAAATTCATTGCGATCTACCAGCTGCCTGATAATGTCACAAACATTGTAGGCCCGCTTGCTATCGCGTGGTAGCGTGTGGAGAATACCGTCGAGCCGCCTGTATCCAGTATCGACTTCTTCGCACTCTGGTGGGTACGCCCAGCTATTGCTTGGTAAATAGGAGAGATAGTCGCGCACCATCTCCAGTGCTTCATGTTCGCTGCTGGCAATATTGTGAACCACACCACTATAGGCGTGAACGGCGGGGCCACCCAAGTCTTCTTTGCTGATAATTTCACCCAGTGCCGCAGCCACCAGCGGTGGCCCTGCGGAAAAAAGTGATCCGCCCTCTGTCATGATAACGATATCCGAGAGTAGCCCCGTGATAGCTCCGTGCCCTGCAGACGCCCCCATTACTACCGCAATGGTTGGTACCTTGCGCGACAGTGCCGCCATCTCCTGCAAATCATTGGGTGCATACGGATGCCTAAGTAAGGCATTAGTTGTTCGCTCCCCAGCTCCATCCAATAGCATCACCAGCGGTACCCGTTCGCGGTGGGCAATATTAGCCAGCCGAAGACGCTTGGCGTGGGTGCCGAGGCCGATTGATCCTCCCTTTACAGTGGCATCCTCTGAGCCCACAACCACGGGCCGACCATCGATCTTGGCCAAGCCACCCACCAGGGCGTCTGCAGGCGAAGCTGAAAGACCGCTGTGCGCTAGGGCACCAACGAGCGCGCCGATTTCGCTAAAACTATCTGCATCAACCAGCAACTCAATACGCTGCCGAGCATTCAATAGAGCTGCATCACTGCGCTTTTGCAGTTTTTCTGGCTTCCCCATCGCCTGTGCTGTCGTCACCTGTTGCTGAAAAAACTGAATCAATTCAGCCCAATCCTCTGGCAAAGTCTCGCTGGGGTCAATCATTTTTTGCTAACTCGAGATTTTGCTTTTCTGCTTCTGCCCAATCATTCGGTAAGACGCGCGCCACTACCATAAAGCTAATGATCGAGGGAATGAACAACACAGAAGTAACCGTCATGGCATAACGTATGGACTCCACCTCGCCATAATTTTCTTTAAATACATCAATCAGCCAGCCTGCAAACGTCGGCCCACCCCCTAATGCAATCATATTTAAAATAAAGAAGAAGAGAGCGGTGGACATAGCGCGCATGCTGATGGGCGCCAGAGTTTGTGCAATGGCAAAACTGGGCCCTAGGTAAACGCCTAAAAAAAGTAAAAACAAGGTCGAAAATACAAGATTCATTTCTATTGAAGTTGACCACCAGGCACCCATGCCTATTGGAAGACATAGAGCAATTGATATTGCTGGCAACCACCCGTATGCACGGATATCTTTCTTGCCCCATTTATCAGCCAGCCTTGCTCCAAAGAAGGCGCCACCGGCATAAGTTGTCCCATTCATCACGCCCAAAATAATTACCAGGGTTTTGAAATCATAGCTTGGATCTAAAGCCACTAAGTATTTTGTATGGAAAGCTGATGTTGCATAGGACACAAAGGACCCAAAGGCAATTCCGAGGCACATGGCCCACCAGGCTGGAATTTTCAGCAGAGCTTTTAATGATTCCATGAATGGCGGCTTCTCAATCTTTGTTTGGTCATTGAATTCCATGGCCCCTCGCGTAGGCTCACGCAGTGTCAATTTAACAATGGCAGCTAAGACTATTCCGGTGAGACCAAGAAAAATAAAAATCCTTCTCCAGTTAACCTCTTCGCCAGATGCGCCCATTAACATAGCTGTTGCAAAGTACGCTGCCATGATTCCCAGAGGAATGCCCATAGAGTAGATGCCCAGCGCACTTGCTCTTTCTTCCTTGGGGTACATATCTGAGATAATGGAGTGAGAAGGAGGACTGCCTCCCGCTTCTCCAATTCCCACGCCCATGCGCGCAATTCCAATTTGCATAAAGTTTGTTGCTAAGCCAGTCAGGGCTGTAAAGCCACTCCAGGTTGCCAAAGCCATTGATAGGATGTTGACTCTGCTATATCGATCAGCCAGCCACGCAATAGGGATAGCCACCAAGGTATAAAAAATCGCAAAAGCCAGGCCAATCAACAAGCCTAATTCTGTGTTCGTCAATCCTAGATCTTTTTGAATAAAGGGCGCTAAAATACCTACGATTTGCCTATCAATAAAATTAAAACCGTAAACAATGGTCAGCAAAACGATTGCAAACGTTCTATAGTTTTTACTAGTTGTTTTGTTATTGACCATAATCATTTACCTTAAGCAGCATATTTCACTGAACGTTTTATCACTATTACTTAATTTACTTTAACTTAAATATTAATTTTTTAAATACCTTGAATGCAACAAGATAAGCAATGCAAACATATACACCCATTGTGAATTGGTGCTTAATCATTGTTGTTAAGCTTGCAAGATTAACCTGCGATTCAGAGAGGTCTGGAAATTGATTGAGCATGATGCAGAATTGAATATTTTCTAAAAGATCTACGCTTGCCAACATCATGGGAACCACAACAAGCCATCTCAGAATATTGCTCTCCGCCAATCTAATAATCATACCTACAAAGAAACAGGAGTAACTTATCGGAAATAAAAGGTCCAAGGTAACACTGGCCCAAGCATACAATCGGCGACCATCTGCCCCATAGATATCCAGTTTCGCCTGGACTTCATCCATTGAATAGGAAGGCATTAGATCTAATATTCCCGCCCCAAGAGATCTTTCCAATGCTCCAAAAAAAATTAGACACAGCAGCATTCCAGCAAGTGATTTCACCAAATTCTTCCCTTTGCTTAAGGCATCTAACCAATCACTCATCTTTGAACTTTTCTTGCTCTTGAGATTTTTTATTCTTGTAGTAACCCCTAAAGGCTATATAGGTTTGAATAAGATTGGCAATGACAAAAGCAGGTAAATCAACAAGAAGAAAGACCAGGGCTCCAGAAAATCTACTGATGCCTGTGAGAATATATCCATTGAGTCTAGTTTCATGCTTTACAGAGCTCACAAGCACCAGGCTGAGGATGCTTAATACCAAGATGAACCATTGGCCATATTGTAGAAAATTTTCAATCATGGAGAGATGACCCTCTCGGCGAGGGCACCTTGCTGCAAGCTAGGCTTGCAGGCTGAATAATGAGTGTGAAGACTTTACTCCCAGTTAAGGGCTCCACCGGTTTGATATTCAATCACACGAGTCTCAAAGAAGTTCTTTTCTTTTCTTAGATCCATAATCTCTGACATCCACGGAAAAGGGTTGGTTGCACCTTTGAACTCTTCCTCTAGACCAATCTGAGTCAATCTTCTATTTGCAATGAATTGTAAGTATTCCTCCATCATTGAGGCATTCATTCCTAGGACGCCTCGTGGCATAGTAGCTCTTGCATACATGATCTCTAACTCAGTTCCTTCTAATATCATTTGCGCAGCCTCATGCTTCATTTCATCGTCCCATAAGTGAGGGTTTTCAATTTTAATTTGATTGATGACATCAATTCCAAAATTTACATGCATGGATTCATCTCTTAGGATGTACTGAAATTGTTCAGCCGTTCCTGTCATCTTGTTGCGCCTTCCCATGGATAGGATTTGAGTGAAGCCACAGTAAAAGAAAATGCCTTCAAGTACACAATAAAAGGCTATGAGGTTTCTGAGTAGCTGCTTGTCAGTTTCCGGCGTTCCTGTTTGAAACGTTGGATCAGATATTTGCTGAGTATACTTAAGACCCCACGCTGCTTTTTTAGCCACACTGGGAATTTCTCTGTACATATTAAATATCTCACCCTCGTCCATTCCAAGGGACTCAATGCAATACTGATAGGCATGGGTGTGAATGGCTTCTTCCAGACTTTGTCTGAGAATATATTGCCTACACTCTGGGTTTGTGATTAGTCTATACAGGGCAAGTACAAGATTATTAGCTACCAAGGAATCTGCGGTTGAGAAGAACCCAAGGTTTCTTTTGACAATGGTTCGCTCATCTTCAGTCAAACCATCTTCAGATTTCCATAAAGAGATGTCCGCAGTCATGTTCACTTCTTGTGGCATCCAATGATTGGCGCTGCCATCAAGATATTTTTGCCAAGCCCAGTCATATTTAAAAGGCACTAATTGATTTAAATCAGCCTTGCAATTAATCATGGCTTTATCATCCACTTGAACTCTGCCGCCTTGCATATCATCCAGCTCTTTTATGCCAGCTGACTCATCAAAATTTTCAATCGCTTTTCTTGCAAGCTCAGCCCTAGAACCTTCTTCGATCTTTGTACGAGCAGGCACAGGCTCTGCTTGAATCGTTGGTTGCGCTGGCGCGAGCTCAACTGGAGCAGCACTGTTGATAGGAGGAGCCACTTGCGCATCTTCCTTGTTGTATTCATCCCAATTTAACATTCTATTTCTCCGTTATTTGTTACTGACAAGCTTCGCAGTCAGGATCATCGAGGGAACATGCCTCAGGCACAGGCGCCGGAGCTCCAAGCTCGTACGGCACTTCTGGCGCGCTTACTGCTTGAGAGCTTACAGCGTTCAGGGTTCCTTGATTGATGGTTGATTTTTCTGTTGTTGTGGCTGCAATAGATCTTAGGTAGTAGGTTGTTTTTAATCCTGAGTACCATGCCATCCTGTAAGTCAGATCTAATTTTTTACCGTTTGCATTGCCAATATATAGATTGAGTGACTGGGCTTGATCAATCCACTTCTGTCTTCTGCTCGCCGCTTCCACTATGAACTGGGGCTCAACCTCAAATGCTGTTGAGAAGAGCTTCTTGATGTCATCTGGAATTCTTGAAATTTGAGTCAAGCTGCCTTCAAAATATTTCAGATCATTGATCATCACATCGTCCCATAGGTTTAGAGCTTTAAGCTTTTTGACCAGATAAGGGTTCACAATTGTAAACTCACCTGAAAGGTTAGATTTGACATAGAGGTTTTGATAGGTCGGCTCAATTGATTGAGTTACGCCGGTGATGTTGGAGATTGTGGCTGTTGGAGCAATGGCCATCACGTTTGAGTTTCTCATGCCGTCTTGCTTAACTTTTGCTCTAAGCGTATCCCAATCAAGAGTCTCAGATCTATCCACCTTAATAAATTCACTGCCTCTATTTTTCTCCAAGATATCGATCGAATCTTTTGGAAAAATTCCTTGGCTCCATAATGAACCCTCGTAAGAAGGGTAGGTGCCTCGCTCTTTGGCAAGTTCGCTAGAAGCGTAAATCGCATGGTAACTAATCACTTCCATGCTTCGATCTGCAAACTCTATCGCTGCATCAGAGCAATATGGAACATCTTGCAAATACAAAGCGTCCTGGAAGCCCATGATGCCCATGCCAACCGGACGATGCTTCAGGTTTGAGTTTTTTGCTGTATCAACAGAGTAGTAATTAATATCAATAACATTATCAAGCATTCTTAATGCAGTGGTTACAGTGCGTTTTACTTTTTCTTGATCAAGCACGCCATCTTTCATGTGCTGAGGCAAGTTTACTGAACCAAGGTTGCAGACAGCTATCTCATCTTTGCTGGTATTTAATGTGATCTCCGTGCAGAGGTTAGAGGAGTGAATCACACCGATGTGCTGTTGAGGAGATCTCAGGTTACACGCATCTTTGAAAGTGATCCAGGGGTGGCCTGTTTCAAATAGCATGGTGAGCATTTTTCTCCACAGATCTTTTGCTGCCAGTGTTTTATGCTGATGCATTTTTCCTTCTGCCGCTAATGCTTCGTACTCTTCATAGCGTTTTTCAAAGGCAAGGCCAGTTAGGTCATGAAGATCTGGCGCTTCTCCCGGAGAAAAGAGAGTCCAATTAGCACCAAGCTCAACTCTTTTCATGAATAAATCTGGCACCCAGTTTGCTGTATTCATGTCATGGGTTCTTCTTCTGTCGTCGCCTGTATTTTTTCTTAGGTCTAGGAATTCTTCAATATCTAAATGCCAGGTCTCTAAGTAAGCACACATGGCGCCTTTTCTCTTCCCGCCTTGATTCACAGCAACGGCTGTATCATTTGCTACCTTTAAGAAAGGAACAACTCCTTGGCTTTTGCCATTTGTGCCTTTGATATATGAGCCTAGAGCCCTGACAGGAGACCAGTCATTTCCAAGCCCGCCTGCCCATTTTGATAGCAGAGCATTATCTTTCATGGCACCGAATATTCCATCTAAATCATCCGGGATAGTAGTGAGATAGCAAGAAGATAGCTGGGGCCTTAATGTGCCTGAGTTAAAGAGTGTTGGCGTTGAGCTCATGTAGTCGAAGCTAGACAGTAGACGATAGAATTCAATGGCCCTGTCTTCACGATTATCTTCTTCTGCCGCGAGACCCATGGCAACCCGCATGAAGAATATTTGTGGTAATTCAAACCGAGTATCCTGGTAGTGAATAAAGTACCTGTCATAAAGCGTCTGAAGACCCAGATAGGTAAACTGGTAATCTCTGTCATGATCAATCGCTGCGCCCAGTTTATCTAAATCAAATGTTTTTAAGTTAGGGTCAAGCATTTCAAGCTCGATGCCCTTATCAATATATGCTTTGAATGCAGCAGGGTAATGCTCTTTCATTTCTGGGTGAGAGCTTTCTTCTGCAACCCCAAGGAACTCTAACGCCTCACTTCTTAATTCATCCAGCAAGATTCTTGCTGTGACAAAGCTATAGTTAGGCTCTTGCTCAACTTTTGTTCTTGCTGACATGACCAAAGAGGACTTCATGTCGCTAATTGAAACGCCGTCATACAGGTTTTTAACTGATTCCTCGAGAATTGAGTCCGCACTCACATCCTCAAGATCTTCGCAGGCATGAGTCACCAGTGCGGCCAGTTTGTTAATATCTAAGGGAACCTTGGAGCCATCCTTCTTGGTGACTGAGATTGCTGGCGCTTTGATACTTGTTGGCGCAGGCGCTTCTTTTTTTCTCTCGGTTGCTCTTTCATCTCTGTAAAGAATATATTTTCTTGCAACGATATATTCTTCGCTGCGCATCAATTGAAGCTCTACCTGATCCTGAATTTCTTCGATGTGCAAGGTCCCGCCTGAAGGCATTCTCCTGATAAAGATCTCTTCTACACTCTTTGTAATAGCCTGAACTTTTTTATGAATTCTCTCGCTCGCGGCAGCATTACCAGACTCGTTAGCCAAGAATGCTTTGGTAACAGCAATTTTAATTTTCTCCTCTTCAAATGAAACAACCTTGCCGTTTCTTTTGATCACACGAAGTTTTCCTGGAGCTGTGATGCTCAAATCTTCTGATGGATTTTGTGCCAGTGTTTGTTGCCCTGAACCCTCTTGAGTATTACCTAACTCCTGTAATGCCATGTTTCACCTCTACTTTCTTGTTTCTTTCTTTGGTTTTATTGTAATAATGTACCAATGGGTGGGGCCAAATCTTCTTATTCTTGAATCTTTTAAACCAATGTCAATATTCTTACATTGTGGATAAATAATCAAGTAAAAACACAATATATTGTGAATTCTTTTTAAATATTCACCATATGCTGTATAAATGGTGTTCAAGCCTTGTTAGGAAGAAGTGTATAAATTGTGGATAAACCCAATTTTTGAGGAGTGCATATGTCATATTTATTAGCTATAGATCAAGGTACAACAAGCACGAGATGCGTGGTGTACGACGAAGAGTTAAATATTGTTCACTCTGCTCAGCAAGCGTACCCATTAATCTATCCAGAAGATGGTTGGGTCGAAGTGAATCCAAGCGAGCTTCTTGCCTCTGTTTACCAGACCTTGGATCCAATGCTAGATCTTTCGCTTGAGATAGTTTGCGCCGGCATTACCAACCAACGAGAAACAACGTTGGTGTGGGATGCTCATTCTGGCGAGCCTGTCTGCAATGGAATTGTTTGGCAGGACAGAAGAACAGCTGCCCATTGCAATGCATTAAAAGATCAAAGCCTGGAGTCTGTGATTCAAGCAAAAACAGGCCTCTTGTTAGATCCTTATTTTTCTGCAAGCAAAATCTCTTGGATTTTAAATAATGTTGAGGGCGCAAGAGCGCGCGCTGAGGCAGGAAATTTACGATTTGGAACCGTGGATAGCTTTTTACTCTGGCATCTTTCCGGCGGCACGATCCACAAGACCGATGTGACCAATGCATCTAGAACTAGTTTATTTAATATTAATACCTTGCAATGGGATGGTGAACTATTAGAAATATTTGATGTGCCTTTGTCGATGCTGCCGGAGGTTTGTAGCTCTGACGCTGATTTTGGTTCATTCTGCCGGATGAACCAGACGATTCCAATTACCGGCATGATTGGCGATCAGCAGAGCGCGCTAGTTGGGCAACACTGCTTTGATAGCGGAGAAATGAAGGCCACATTTGGAACAGGGTGCTTTTTAATGGTTAACTCTGGATTAACACCTCAAAGCTCTCAGTCTGGCTTGCTAAGCACTATTGGGTATCAACTCTCTGGAGATGTCCATTACGCCTTAGAGGGCAGTATTTTTTCTGCTGGCACTATCATTCAATGGTTAAGGGATAATATGCAGTTTTTTCAAGACTCAAAATCTAGCATCGAGCTTTTATCTCACTCAGGGCAGTCAAATGGCACGCTTTTTATACCTGCATTTACTGGTATTGGCGCACCTCACTGGAATGCTGAGGTTAGAGCTGCGTTTTATGGAATCACAAGGGATACTTCGCAGCAAGACATGGTTACTGCTGCCTTTAAATCACTGATCTATCAAGTCATAGACATCAAAGATGCCCTGCAAGAAGACGGTATAAACATTCAGAGCCTTGCGGTTGATGGGGGGATGGTAACAAATGAAAAATTTTGTCAGTTATTGTCTGATTTTCTTGAATTAGATATTCATGTACCCGCAAGCACCGAGTCTTCTGCCATAGGCGCGGCCATAACAGCTGGAATTGGCCATGGCCTCTTTTCATCAAAGCAGGAGCTAAAACAAGCTTCCCGCCACTTGACTGTATATTCACCCAGAGATGGCATTAGAGATGCTAGAGATCTTGAGAGGTGGAGGGAATTCTTGCAATTACTCATGCAAATTTACAAGTGAGCTGATTCTTTTGTTTAAATCCTAAATTTATGTAGCTTAAAAGCTCGCCAGCTATTTGGGTTTTGATCTTTATGCACTAAACTAAATTTTTATTTTTACACCCAATAAAAAAACCGACATGTTTACTTATAAAACTTTTAACAACATAGCCGAAGAAGGCATTGCTACATTAGCAGAGCGACGCATCGCAGAGGTAGCAGATAATCCAGATGGCTTAATTCTAAGAAGCCATAAGTTAGTCAAAGAGGAATTTGGTAACTCACTCTCTTGCATTGCTCGGGCAGGGGCAGGGGTTAACAACATACCTATTGCCGATGCTACGAGCGCTGGAATTGTTGTGATGAATACTCCGGGAGCTAATGCAAATGCTGTGAAAGAGCTCGTCATCTGCGGGATGTTACTTTCTTCTCGAGGCATAGTTGAGGGCATTAATTTTTCTCAGACTCTAGATTCTAATGACGCAGATACTGTCAACAAAATGCTGGAGGCTCAGAAAAAAACTTTTGCTGGCAATGAGCTGGCAGGTAAAACGCTCGGCATTGTTGGTTTAGGAGCGATCGGCTCAATGCTTGCGCAAGCCTCCCAAGCCTTGGGTATGAAGCTGATTGGCTACGATCCTCATATCTCTATTGACGCCGCCTGGAGACTGCCAAGGGAGGTTGAAAAAGCTGAGAGCTTGGAAGACCTACTCAAGAAATCAGATTATATTTCTCTGCACGTCCCTCTTATTGAGGCAACAAAGAACCTAATTAATGCTAAGAACTTAAAATATTTTAAACCCGATGCTAGGCTCATCAATCTTTCAAGAGGAGGCATTGTAAACAGCAATGATGTGATAGATGCTCTTGAAAATGGTAGCCTGTCTAGATTTGTTACTGATTTCCCAACACCAGAATTAATTTCCAGATCTGCAAACTCTAATGATGTAATCCTGCTTCCCCATCTTGGTGCAAGCACAAAAGAGGCGGAAGTAAACTGCGCAGTCATGGCAGCCAATCAATTAGCGAATTTCTTGGAAGATGGGACAATTCTTAATTCTGTTAATTTCCCTAATATCTCTCAAGAGCGCAGTACGCCTCACCGACTAGTAATTATCAATCGAAATGAACCAGGGATGATCAGCAAGATCACAGACACCATTGCCACCCTTAATCTCAATATCACTGACATGACAAATAAAAGTCGAGATGACATAGCAATCAACCTCATCGACCTAGAGTTAGAGGCCAGTGAGGACCTCATAGGACAACTTCAAGCCATTAGCCATGTCTTGAGAGTTAGATCTATCAGCTTAACTTCTTAGCGATCTTATACGTAGTTTTCTACAAAGCTCTTATCGAAGGGAATGATTTGATCTTCTTGACCATTCTCAACTTTGTTCGCCCATTCAGGATCTGATAGCAAAGCTCGCCCGACAGCTATTAAATCAAATTCTTTGTTATCTAGTTTATTGTATAGCTTCCCCAGGTCAGCTGTTTGAGTTTGATGGTCTCCAGCGTAGAGTTTGATGAAATCCTTATCCAAGCCAACACTGCCCACACTAATTGATGGCAGGCCTGTTGCTTCCTTGGCTATACCAGCAAGGTTTAAGCCATCCTCGGAGAACTCGCCTTCCCAGAATCTTCGATTGCTACAATGCAAGAAATCTGCGCCGGCACTCTTTAGGATATTAAAGAATGCATTTAATTCATCTTTATCTTCAGTAATTTTAGCTTCATAGTCTTGCTGTTTCCATTGAGACACTCGAATACCGACCTGGAATTCTGAGGATGTAAGTTGCTGAGATGCTTGCAGAATTTCCGTCGCAAACCTTGCTCTATTTTCTAGAGAGCCTCCGTATGCATCTGCTCTAGTGTTTATTGCATTCCAGAAAAATTGATCGATCAGGTAACCATGAGCCCCATGAATTTCAACTCCATCAAACCCTAATTCTTCACAAATTTTAGCATCTCGCGCATAGACTTGAACCAACTCTTCGATATCCTCAAGAGTCATTTCGTAAGCTACTTTTTTTCCAGGCTTAACGTAACCTGAAGGAGTGAAGCCAGGAATCTCAGGAAGGGGCGGCATGCCAAGCTTTCGAATCCCTCCAACATGCCAGAGCTGACAGAATATTGCTGAGCCATTTGCATGCACTTCTGAAACAACTTTTTCCCACATTCTTTTTGCCTCATCTGAATCTAATTTAGGGCAATCAGGGTAGCCACTAGAGGAGGGATGACTCACCTCAACACCCTCTGTCATGATCAGCCCCACACCCCCAGCAGCTCTCTTCGAGTAGTATGTCGGCGCGTAGTCAGCAGGTACTCCATTCGGAGAGAAATTTCTAGTCATGGGGGCCATCACAATTCTATTTTTAAGACTCAACCCATTGAGGTTATATTCTGAAAAAAGCGTGTTTTTTAAGTTATCCATGGCTATTGGTTATGGTATTTTATAGGGACGCCTATTCTAATTTATTTTTTTTTAAAAAAATACTTGCCCACAGATAAAAAGAGTGGTATTAGCACCCTTATAAAATTTACATGTTTCTTATAATTTGTTGAGGTTTTTTTATATAAAATACTGATATGCGGTATTTTTATTATAATATGGTTACTTTTTGATCAATTTGAATGAATCCCTTTTAAATAAGACTAAACTAGCTGAATACTAAGTTATCCCAAACTTTATCCACAGATTCTGTGGATAATATATAAGCACTTTTGACGACAGATAATTATGCAAAATTTTAAATTGCCTAGCTCCTGGTTGAAGGCCCTGGATTCAAGTTTTGATAGGACTAAACTGAAGGAGTTAGAGAGAAAAATTTATCAACTGATGCAGCAAGATGTAACGATTTTTCCTCCCTTAAAAAAGGTATTTCATGCGTTAGAGCTAGTAGATTTTCTTGATGTCAAAGTATTAATTTTGGGCCAAGATCCCTACCACCAATCTGGTCAAGCGAATGGATTAGCTTTTTCAGTTGATTCCAGTTCAGCCATCCCGCTATCGTTAAAAAATATCTACATAGAGCTTGAATCAGACTTAGGATTTCGCATTCCCAGTCATGGAGATTTAACTTCCTGGTCGAAGCAAGGAGTGCTACTTTTAAATTCTGTCTTAACAGTAGAGGAGGGTAGCTCTAATGCACATAAAAATTTAGGGTGGAGCAACGTTACTGACGCAATCATTTCATCGCTCAGCAAGAAAGGTGGAATAGTATTTGTATTGTGGGGCAAGTTTGCTCAGCAAAAAACTAATTTAATAGACGGCCAGGCGAATCACATATTATGCTCACCTCATCCTTCCCCGCTTTCCTCCTATCGTGGATTTTTTGGCTCTAAGCCGTTCTCAAAAATTAACTCTATTTTGGCTCAATTAAATCAAGCGCCAATAAATTGGAGGATAGATTAAGCAAGATCTTAGAAAAGATCTTTGGCTCCAAGGCATGAAGAAAAGAACTGCCCATTGCTTTCGAGAGTGCTGCCGATCACTTTGCAGGCACTCACATCATCCAGGCTTGAGTGAATAATTAGCTGAGTTTGTTTTTTTTGCTTTCCAAGGTACTCCATTCTGGCAATGATCTCTTGGCCTCTAAAGCAACCTTTTGAAAAACTTACCCGATGAATATTTTGGTTGAGTTCGTGAGGCCTAAATATTCCTTGATCTTTTGGCCCAATAAGATGATCACCAAGCAGTTTTCTTCCAATAGCCCACTCAGGAGCTTCTTGGTAAACCTTGTTGCTGTCAGGCTGATCATTGACGATTAAGGCCAGAGCCATATTTACGCCATCTGACTCTATAATGACGTGCTCATTCTCTTTTATTTGCTCTTCAGGATGCCGAATCCAACCTATGACCTTGGTTTGGTAGGGCTCAATGGACACTTTAAAGAAGGGAGCAAACTTACTAATTTCTTTAATAAATACATCTTGGAATTCAATATCAATAATAATTAAGACCTTGTCATCATGAATTAGGATATCAAAATTGCACCAAACATAACCTTTTTCATCACAAAGAGCAGAGGGTTGGCCGTGGCCAATAGACAACATCTTGCAATCAGAGGTCACTTGCCCTTGTAATAATTGAATTACAGCGTCAAAATCTCCACTCACATGGAGCGCAGTGAGGCTGTCTAGTTGATGAGATCCAAATTTTAGATATTCAATATTTTTCAATTACGAGACCCAAAGAGTTCTATTAAAGATAGTATATTAACCTACGATCATGAATACCCAAATCAATAAAACTAAATGGAAGTGCCGCAGGGGCCTAAGAGAGCTCGATCTATTATTTAGAAAGTTTAGTGGCGACCATCTAGAGACCCTCAGCAAAGAAGATTTTGACATGTTTAATAGTATTTTAGATCTTGAAGATCAGCCGCTGTATGATTTTATTTTTAAAGGCACTTCTCTTGGGAATCAGACCCAGGAGGATTTTATTTTGCAGCATATTAAGAAATTTCTAGAACAATGAAACTATTGTGGAGTTCTTCTGTCCAATTATTGAAGGAAGATCATGAATAATAACCATGGAGAAGGAATGATGGTAGAACAAATCAAAGCAGGCAATGCCAAGGCTTTTGAGGCCATGGTGATTCAGTATCAGCCAAAGCTTCTCTCCTCAATGATTGCCTATACTAAATCCTACGAACAGGCTGAAGAGATTTGTCAGAAAACATTCATTAGGGTCTGGCAAAAAATAGATTCTTTTCGAGGCGATAGCGCCTTGTTTACTTGGATTTATAGAATTGGAATTAACTTAGCTAAAAATGAATTTGCAAGTAGCTATTCTAGGAACTCCTCCAAAACAACTTCCCTGGATATATCAGAGCACGATATTTCAAGTCACATCTCCCCAGAAACAGATCTAATAGACAAAGAATCTGAATCTATTATTTTCAATTTTATTGAAACGCTTGATATCGAGCTTAAAACTGCCTTTACTCTTCGAGAGCTGGAGGGTCGATCGTACGAAGAAATATCTACCATCATGAAATGCCCCATTGGAACCGTGCGCTCTAGAATTTTTAGAGCACGACAACTTATTTTAGAATTTATGAATCAGGAGAATATTATCAATGACTAAGGAAATGGAAAAAATATCAGCTTGGTATGATGGCGAGGTAACTCAGCAGGAGTTTGATGCTAGCCTGAGCGACCTTAATGCCTCTGCTGATGCAAAAAAAACATTGCATCAATTTGCGCTGCTTTCAGAATTAATGCAGAGACAAAAGGCACCATCTTCAAATCTCTTTAACATACGAGATTATTTTCCTAGAAATAATCCATGGATTTCGAATGCTCTTACTGTTGCGGCCACTGTTCTTGTGACAATTACCATCTTGTATCAAGTAGACACAGATCGTTTTGGTGTAGATCAAGCGAATCAAATGCAGTTAACTTCGGCTCTTTCAAGCGATGAAGCAAAGAGTCAGCTCATGAATGCAGATCAAAATGTGATGGATCACCTTATTCATATCATGGCGTCTAACGAGCCTCACGGACCGCAATATATTTCTCAGGATTGGATTCCAGTAGGCTTTAAACAATCAAAGAAAAATCCTAGCCAATACACCAATGGAGGCAATAATCTATTTTTTCATATTGAAAATAATGAACTCAACCTCACAAAGGTTAAGTACTTTCAAGCAAACAATAGTTGGATTTATTTAATTCCTCTGCGGGATGGTAGACTTCTCACGGCTTATGGAGATGTACCACCGGAAGTGGCTAGCAAGATGATTCAAAAAATTAAGTAAAATATTAACATTAGGAAAATAGAATGAAATTTAAAAACTTTGCCCTTATCGCTCTTTTGGTTACTGGATTTTCAGTTAATGTGGGTGCAGTTTCTGCATTGCCCAATAGCATCTCTGATCTAGTCGAGTCTGCTGCCCCAGCTGTTGTTAATATCACCTCTAGAAAAGAGGTCAAAATGCAGCAAAATCCCAGAGGCTTTGATGAATTTGAAAGGTTCTTTGGAATCCCAAGAGGCTACCCGCAGCCGCAAGAGCCTCAAACCAAAGAGGCATTTGCATATGGCTCAGGTTTTATTTTTCAAGACGGTTACCTGCTCACTAATTTTCATGTCATAGATGAAGCAGAAGAAATTACCGTTTCTTTGAATGATAGACGAGAATTTTCAGCAGAAGTGGTGGGCATTGATCCCTTATCAGATCTCGCAGTCCTAAAGATTAAAGGTAAGAATTTGCCAAAAGTATCTATTGGTAACAGTGAGAGTTTAAAGGTAGGTGATTGGGTGGTTGCAATTGGTTCTCCTTTTTCTTTTGATTTTTCGGTAACAGCTGGAATTGTCAGCGCCAAGGGCAGGAGCATTCAAAATCAAAATATTGGAAATTATGTTCCCTTCATACAAACTGATGTTGCCATTAACCCAGGTAATTCAGGCGGCCCCTTATTTGATCTGGATGGGAAGGTTGTGGGAATTAATTCCCAGATTTATTCACGTAGCGGAGGCTACCAAGGTCTTGCATTTGCAATTCCAATTGATGTTGCGATGGAGGTTGCCAATCAAATTATAGAGAAAGGCAGCATAGCCCGAGGCTATTTAGGCGTTCGAGTTGGCGAGGTTGATAATGATTTAGCGGAAGCCTTGAGCATGGATAAGCCCTATGGAGCCTTGATCACAGATGTTGAAAAGGGAGAGTCTGGCGCAGATGCTGGCCTGCTGCCTGGTGATGTTATTCTAGAGTTCAATGGTCGTGAGATTAAATTTGGATCAGATTTACCTCATGTTGTGGGTAGAATTCAACCGAAATCTAAAGCTAACGCCAAGGTTATTCGTGATGGCGAAAAGATTACGCTAAAGTTTGTTCTCGGCGAGCTGCCTGCTGATCAAAGAACTTTTGTCCCCGCAAAGGCAGAAGTGTCATCTGATCCTCTTGGACTCAAGATAGAGGATTTATCTGCAGAAAATTCTAAACCCACAGATCCCGAGGAAGGTGTGCTGGTTCTGCGTGTTAATAATGGCTCCCCTGCAGATGGAAAAATTACTAAAGGCGATATCATTACAGAGGTTATTGCTAAGGGTAAGCGCTATCAGATAGTAGACTCTGTGACTTTCGAAACCTTGATCTCTGAGTTTGTATCCGGTGATAAGCTTGCCATTGTTGGCAGAAGAAATGGCAACCGCTTTTTTGTCGCTGTAACGGTCAATTAATTCCACCTGAAAGCATAAGAAAAGCTGATAACGTATCAGCTTTTCTTATAGAATACGCATGCATTATGCATAACATTAAAAATATCAGAAACTTCTCGATCATTGCTCATATCGACCATGGCAAATCTACCTTGTCTGATAGATTAATAGAGGTATGTGGCGGGCTATCCCAGCGAGAAATGTCAGAGCAAATTCTTGATTCAATGGATATTGAAAGGGAGAGAGGGATTACTATTAAAGCCCAAGCTGTCACCCTGGATTATCATAAAGATGGAGAGGTGTATCAGTTAAATTTTATTGACACCCCTGGGCATGTAGATTTTTCATACGAGGTATCGCGATCTCTTTCAGCGTGCGAAGGCGCCTTGCTGGTCGTAGATGGATCGCAGGGTGTTGAAGCTCAAACTCTAGCAAATTGTTACACAGCAGTTGATCAGAATTTAGAAGTTCTTGCAGTGATTAATAAAATTGATTTACCTCAATCAGAGCCAGACAGAGTGAAGCAAGAAATAGAAGAGATGATCGGCATTGATGCCTCAAATGCGCCACTCGTTAGCGCAAAAACAGGCGAGGGGATCAGAGAGCTTTTGGATCTTTTGGTTGACAAAATACCACCTCCCAAGGGAGACCCTGATGCAGAGTTTGAAGCCTTAATTATCGATTCTTGGTTTGATGCTTATCTGGGTGTGGTGTCGTTAATCAAGGTCATTAATGGATCAATCAAGCAAGGCCAAAAAATTAAAGTGTATACAACGCAGCAATCTTATCTTGCTGATCAGATTGGTATTTTCACCCCCAAAAAACTTTCCAAAAAAGAGTTGGGAGTCGGGCAGGTTGGCTATATGGTTGCGGGCATCAAAAATATTCAAGGGGCACCTGTTGGCGACACTATCATAGACTCTAAGAATAATTCATCTAAGCCGTTGCCTGGATTTAAAAAAGTCCTGCCAAAAGTATTTGCCTCACTGTTCACCGTTGACTCTGATGATTACGAAAAATTTAGGGATGCCTTATCAAAACTTGTGCTAAATGACTCAGCATTGGTCTATGAGCCTGAAGTCTCAGATGCTCTGGGCTTTGGCTTTAGGTGTGGTTTTTTAGGCACCCTGCATTTAGAAGTTGTACGCGAGAGATTGGAAAGAGAATACGATCTAAATTTAATCTCCACAGCGCCTTCTGTTCAATATCAAGTGGTGAAAACAGATGGAGAAGTGATTGACTGCGATAGTCCCTCTCAACTTCCATCATTAAACCATGTCTCAGAAATTCGTGAGCCATATGTGTTAGCGACGATCCTTACCCCTAAAGACTATGTGGGCAATGTCATTACTCTTTGCACTCAAAAACGAGGAACCCAAAAAGATATGACATACTTTGGAAATCAGGTATCCATAGTGTTTGAGATGCCTCTGGCCGAAGTTATCATTGATTTTTTTGATCGATTGAAATCAACAACCAAAGGCTATGCGTCCATTGAATATAATATTATTAATTTCCAAGCGTCTAACCTGGTGAAAATAGACGTCTTGTTAAACAACGATGTGGTGGATGCCCTCTCTATCATTATTCATAAAGATTTTGCGATGGCGAGAGGGCGCGATGTTGCAAAAAATTTACAAAAACTCATTCCTAGGCAAATGTTTGATATCCCCATTCAAGTGGCCGTTGGCTCAAAGATTATTGCACGCGAAACCGTGAAAGCTTTAAGAAAAAATGTCACAGCCAAATGTTATGGTGGAGATATTAGTCGCAAAAAGAAATTATTAGAAAAGCAAAAAGAAGGCAAGAAAAAGATGAAGCAATTTGGTAGGGTTTCTATTCCACAAGAAGCATTCTTAAATTACTTTAACGCAGGAGAAAAATAATGTTTAGTGATCCGATATTTATCATCGCTTTGCTTTCAGTGTCTACCTTGATTGGTTTCTGGATATACAAAGTCCTGACAGATAGCCTGACAGATCAAATGCAGCAAACTATTTACACGCTAGGTTTTCTATCAGCCTTGCTGGGCATTTACAGAATTTTTGTCAATGCTGGAGATTTAGGAGTGGTGCTATTGGTTGGATCAATCATTTGTCTGATTATCCTCATAGCGGGGGTTGTTAAGAAAAATGACTTGCTTACCACCACTGGAAAAGGATGGTTTTTACCAGTCTTCTTTATTTTTATTCTTAGAACCTTTATGTATGAGCCCTATCAGATACCATCCGGATCAATGATGCCAGGTCTGCAGGTAGGTGATTTTATTCTTGTTAACAAACACAGCTATGGTTTAAAGGTTAATAGAATTGGCCAACCTTTTGCCCTAGCCTCCGATCCAGAATATGGAGATGTTGTAGTTTTTATCCCGCCTCATGTGAATGTTCCCTACATCAAACGTTTAATTGGAAAACCAGGCGACACCATTCGATATGTTAATAAAAAATTGTATATAAATGGCAGTCCAATCGATCAAGAGCTGATCTCGCTTAATGGCACGGAGATCTTGTTGCAGGAAACCTTTCTGGACTCCAAAAGAACTATTAGGCTTCAGGGTGGCAGCGCCTCTTACCCAGAAGAGTTCTCTGTCCCGGCTGACCAATACTTTGTCATGGGCGATAATCGCGATAATTCTAGTGATTCGAGATATTGGGGTTTTGTCCCAAGAGAGAACTTCATGGGTACGGGTGAATTAATTTGGATGACCTGGGAGTGCTGGACTTGCCTTCCAACTTTCAGCAGAACAGGGTTCATTGATTAACTATGATGAATAACCCAATTCAGATTAGCGGGACATACACTGAATTAGCGAGCTTCAAGCAAGCGCTCATCCATAAGAGTGTCTCAAGAACGCAGAACAATGAGCGGCTGGAATTTCTTGGTGATGCAGTGCTTGAGATAGTCATGTCAGAATATCTTTTTAACACTTTCCCTGATTCAAATGAGGGGGTTTTAACTCAAATGCGAGCTTCCCTGGTGAACACCCAATCTCTCTCTGAAATTTTTTTGCAATTAGATTGTAAAAATCAACTTCAGGTTTCCAGAGGAACAGAGAACCTTGACGACACCCATAAACATTCAATCTATGCGGGGACCCTTGAGGCCTGTGTTGGCGCTGTATTCATAGAGCTTGGCTCTGAAGAAGCCAAACGCTTTATATTAAATATTTTTTCTCACAAATTGTCACTTCTAAGTGTGACAGATGAGTTCAAGGATGCTAAATCTTTGCTGCAAGAATTATTGCAGGCAATGAATCATGATCTCCCTCAATACCAGGTCACCCCCAATCAAGATGGAACACATTTTTATTGTGAGGTGAGCGTATTGGGCAAAGTATTTTCCGCATCCGCTGATATTAAAAAAGAAGCAGAGCAAAAAGCTGCTAAATTAGCTCTTCATAGCTTGGAAAAATCATGAGTAAAAAATTCTGCGGTTATATTTCTATTGTAGGAAAACCCAATGTAGGCAAATCAACCTTGATTAATACTATATTGGATAAAAAGATCTCTATTACCTCAAGAAAATCACAAACCACTCGAAATAATATCTTAGGCGTGAAAACGGATCAAGATTATCAGATGATCTTCTTGGATACCCCTGGCATTCATCTCCAAGCAAAAAAAACACTTAACAAAGTTTTAAATCATTCTGCGCTAAGTGTCATAGAGGATTCTGACTTAGTATTATTTGTCATTCAGCGAACTTCTCTTCGGGAGCAAGACCGAGAGGTCCTGCAAAAAATTATTGATACTAAGGTCAACGCCATTTGCGTGTTTAACAAGGTTGACCAGGTTCAAAATAAGAATGAATTACTACCGATTATCCAGGAAATTGATGCCCAATATTCATTCATGGATTATGTGCCCATCTCGGCATTAAAAAATGAAGGAATTGATGATCTGTTAGTTTGCATTAAAAATGCTCTTCCAGAAAACAATCATCTTTATCCTGCTAAAAGCGAAGAAAAAGAAATGCCTGATAATTTCTTTATTAGCGAGCTTGTAAGAGAGAAGATTATTAGATCCCTGGGAGATGAGTTGCCTCATGAGACTTACGTGGTGGTTGAAACCAAGGCCATGGAAGAGAAAATGCTCTCCATTGGAGTAATTATTTATGTTGCTCGAGATAGCCAGAAAAGCATTGTTATAGGTCATCAGGGCTCAAACCTTAAAAGAATTGGGCAGCAAACACGCCTAGAGCTTGAAAAAATGCTTAATAAAAAGGTGATGCTGAAAACTTTTGTCAAGGTCAATAAGAATTGGAATAACGATGCTCAGTATCTAAGCAGTCTTGGTGTCGGCAGCAATCATGACACCACATAGCTGGGAGCCTTGCTTTCTTCTCCACGCTAGATCTTTTGGTGACACTTCGATCATTGCAGATGTGTTCACAGAGTCTTCTGGAAAAGTATCCATAGTCGCCAAGGGTGCAAAAAATCCAAGATCTAAGTTTTTTGGCCATTTACTCCCTTTCTCTGCTCTCAAAATTATGGTGACTGGGAAATCAGACATGAAAACTCTGACGCAAATCGACTCTAACTATTTATCACAATCTGCGAAAGGCCCTCACGATTTATATACCTATCTTTACGTGAATGAGCTGATGATTAGACTCCTTCCCAAGGGCTTGGCTAATCTTGAGCTGTACCAACTCTATAGTAACTTTGTAGATCTTGCGCGCTTAGATGCCATTGAGGAGTCTGCTTTACGAATCTTTGAATTAGACCTGCTTGATATCCTTGGGTATGGCATTAACTTTGATACTGATATGAATGAAAATTCAGAATTCAGAGATTCTGTGATCTATTCATACAAACCAGAGCGAGGATTTTACCCCTCAAATGATAATCTTGGTTTTACAGCAGATGAAATTTTTTTAATTAAGAATCGTGAGGTTCAAGACATTGATAAGTTAAAATTAAAGCAGCTATCGCAGGTTGCGATTACAGCCTGCCTAGATGGGAGAGAGTTGAGTAGCAGAGAATTCTTTAAAAAAATTAAAATATGATTTTTGGCATTGGTACAGACATAGTAGATCTAGAGCGAATTAAAGCAATGAAGGCACCGCTGGCATTCGCTAAAAAAATTCTTGGTCCCGATGAGCTGTCACACTTTATAGGATTGAGGGAGGGGCAGAGACTGTCTTATTTGGGAAAACAATTTGCAGCAAAAGAAGCAATAGTTAAAGCCTTTGGCACTGGGTTTCGCAAACCTCTTTTCCCTCAAACAATTCAGATTTTACGTGATTATTCAGGAAAACCAGAGGTAGTATACTCAAAAGAGGCTAAATCTTATGCGGAGAGCTTGGGCATCAACAAATCCCATGTTAGTCTGTCCGATGAAAGAAACCACCTAATAGCATTTGCAATATTGGAAGTATGAATAAACTATTACTTATCGGCCCTCCAGGGGCTGGAAAAGGCACTCAAGCTGATTTAATCTGCAGATCCTTAAACATTCCTAAAATCAGCACAGGCGACATGTTGCGTGCCGCCATAGCTTCAGGCAATGCCTTGGGCCAAAAGGTTACCAGCGTCATGAAATCGGGAGGTCTTGTGTCCGATGAAATTATTATTGAGCTTATTTCAGATAGAATTGCCCAGTCGGACTGTGATGCAGGATTCTTATTTGATGGCTGCATTAGAACAGCAGGTCAGGCCGACTTGTGCGTGCAACATAACATTGAATTTAGCCATGTCATTGAGATCAATGTTGAGGACGAGATCATTATCAATCGAATGTCGGGTCGACGAGTTCACCCAGGATCAGGCAGGAATTATCACGTGGATTACCAGCCCCCAATTACCGATGGGCTGGATGATGAGACCGGCGAGCCCCTCATTCAAAGAGAAGATGATTTACCTGAGACGGTGAAACGTCGATTGAATATTTATCACGAAGAAACCCAGCCTCTTGTTGAATACTATCAAACGGTATCAACCCAAAGTGCATTACATTATGTCAGGGTAGACGGCTCCATGGAGGTTCAAAGAGTGTTTGAGGAAATCAATAAACATTTCTAGCTTATGAAAATTCTGGCCCTTGATATTAGCGGGACTTACTCTTCCATTGCACTTTTAAGCGGCGATGAGGTCAATACTTTCACCCAAACACACGAGAGAAAGCATCGGCCTGAATGGGGCGAGCTTTTCTCAAGAATTGATTTCGATAGCACCAAGGACTTTGATTCTTTGAGCGCCTTAGCACTTGCTCAGGGCCCAGGCTCATACACTGCCCTGAGAATCACAGCATCATTTTTAAAGGCCATAGCCGTTGTTAAAAATTTACCTCTAATCCCTATCTCTAATTTAAAAGCTTTAGCCTATGAGGCCGCCCAATGGATCGATGAGGATGAGGCTGAGATTCTGGTCACCCTCGAGGCTGATCAGAATGAGAGTTATTTTGGAGCCTTTACTAAATCATTGACTGGCATTGAGAGCGTGGGCCAAGAATCAGTGATGAGCTTCAAAGAGTTAGATGCATATCAATCCAATAGCTCCTCTTATTTTGTTGGCTCGGGTTGGTCTGAGAGCATAGATCAACACTCGCAATACCTTTCTTTAGCGCAACCAGGAGCAGAATCAGTCGCGGCATTGGCAAAGCTGGAATTAGAAACAGCAAAAATTTTTGATCCTGAATTAGCTAATCCTGTTTATCTCAAGACGCCCGAGTATCAGAAAAAATGATCACTGATTTTTTATTAGCTTTGCTCTTAGCCTGTATTCAAGGTCTAACAGAATTTTTACCGGTTTCTAGCTCAGCTCATTTGCTGTTTCCATCCTTGCTATTCGGGGCCAAGGATTTTGGGTTGGTTTTTGATATTGCTGTGCATGGAGGCACCTTGGCCGCCGTTATTATTTATTTTAAAGATGACTTAATACGTTTGGCTCAAGCATGGTTGCCTTGGACAAATCATCGCAACCAGGAAGACTTTAATCTTGGATTGAATTTAATTGTCGCGACCATGCCTATAGTTCTAGTGGGGCTCATCTTCTCCGATCTCATAGCAGAAAGAAACACCAGCATTGAATCTATTACTTGGGCCAATCTAATTTTTGCAGGCTTATTATGGCTTGCCTTTAAATTCTCTCCTCAAACAAAAAACCTTTTGAGCTTAACAGTCCTGACTGCTGTTGCTATTGGATGCCTTCAAGCCTTAGCGATTTTTCCTGGCGCGTCAAGATCCGGCATGGCTATAACAGGGGCCTTGTTGATAGGTCTCAATTTAAAGGACTCGTCGAAATTTGCTTTTTTATTGAGCATTCCAACAATTCTAGGCGCTTTGATTTTAATGGTGCTCAAGGATGCTTTTGTCCTGACTGTAGATGACCTCATGATCTTGCTGACTGGTTTTATAGGGTCTGCTGTTATTGCCTTTCTCACCATTAAAGTCTTCTTGCAATTCGTGGAGAGAATAGGGATGACGCCCTTTGTAATCTATAGATTGCTGTTGGGGCTGGCATTACTGCTTGTATGATCAGAAGTTTTTTCTATACCTCACAGACCCATAAACTCATTGCCGAAGAACTGGCTATCTCAATCGGGCTAAAGGCCATGCCCAGTCGCGAGGACTGTCACGAGGCGCACTTGGAACTAAGCGATGCTGGTTTATTTTTTTTTCATCCTGATGCCAGAGCATCTAATAAATTTCATATCGATTTTCATTCTGGCTCTAGTGGCTGGCGTCTCAAAAGAGCCGACCATGAGAAACTTATTAAAAAAGCCTTGGGGAAATCAGACAAGCCTTTAAGGATTTTGGACTGCACCGCAGGATTATTGCAGGACACTTTATTATTTTTAAGCCTAGGCCATCAAGTCACGGCAGTTGAGCAAAGCAAACTACTTTTTTTATTGCTACAAGATGCTTTAAGGAGAAGCAGAGCTTCCCATGGAAGCCTTCTTGAAAACCTTACTTTGATACAAGGCAATGCATGCGCGTTTGCAAAAGAGGCAGATAACTTTGATGTGGTTTATTTTGATCCTATGTACCCCACATCCAAGAAAACTGCGTTGGGCTCAGGCCAGCTAGACTATCTTGCTAAGGTCTTGGAAATAGAGGGATTTCGCAATGAGCCTCAAGAAGATTTTGAAGTCTTGCAACTAATGCCAGTTAAAAAAATGATTGTCAAAAGACCGATTAAAGCTAAAGCATTTGCTGAAGGCATTAATTATCAGGTTCCCGGGAAAACCACTAGGTTTGATGTTTATATTTAGCTCGCTTGACTGTAATTTTTGAAAGAAATATCTACCCGGTTTAGCTTCTTGTTTGACCATTGCCAGAGACAATATATTTAAAACTAGTCAACTGATCTATTCCGACGGGTCCTCTGGCATGAAATTTACCAGTGGCAATGCCTATTTCGCCGCCTAGTCCAAACTCGCCTCCATCGGCAAATTGTGTCGAGGCGTTGATCATCAATATGGCGCTATCAATCGAAGAGGTGAATTGATTTTGAGCCTCTTGATTCTCACTGACAATACATTCTGTATGCCCAGTTCCATATTCATTAATATGCTCAACAGCTTCTCCAATGCTATTAACAACCTTGATGCTTACAATAGGCGCTAGATATTCTGTTGACCAATCTTCGTCGATCGCAGGAATAACCCCTGCATCTAATAGCTGGGTTTTATCGCATCCTCGAACCTCGCAATCTAAAGAGCTTAATTTTTGAATTAACAAGGGGCCAAATATAGCGGCAATGTCTTGATGCAGTAAAATTGTTTCAGCCGCACCGCAAACGCCCGTTCTCCTCATTTTTGAATTAATACATATCTCTAGAGCCTTTGCCTGGTCGGCGTGTTCATCTATATACACATGGCAAAGACCCTCTAGATGACCAAACACAGGAACTTTTGCTGACCTCTCAACCTCTGCCACTAAACTTTTGCCACCTCTTGGCACTATCACATCTATCGCGCCATTTAGACCTTCAAGCATGTAGGTAGCTGCTTCCCTTTGTTCTGAAGGGACTAGTTGAATGCAATCTTCAGGCAACATGGCTTTCAATAATGCTGATCTCAGGGCAGCCACAATAGCTAAAGCTGATCCTAGGCCATCTTTTCCACTTCTTAAAATTACCGCATTCCCTGATTTAAGGCACAAACCGCCAGCATCACTTGCAACATTGGGGCGACTCTCAAAAATCAACCCAATGACTCCCAAGGGAGTTGACACTCTTGAGATATTTAAGCCATTTGGTCGATCCCAGTTTGCTAAAATTTTTCCGACAGGATCAGCAAAGAGCTTTATTTCTTCTAATGTTTTACACATGCTATCTAAGCGCTCTCCATTAAGGGTCAGACGATCAATAAAAGCACCATCTTTCCCATTGTTTTTTGCGTTAGTAATATCTTGAGCATTAGCCTTGAGTATCAAGTCTTTCTGAGTGTTAATTTCTTCAATCGCAAAATCAAAGAAACTATTTTTTTGTTGAGAGGACGAGGTATTTAAAATAGACGCAGCATTTTTAGCCTTTTGACCCATCTCATAGAGTTGCTGCTTAAGGTCCGTATTCATTTTTTTATAAACCAAGTGGCCCTTGCTTTAGCGTTCAAACCTGTAATTGGTTTCTTTTTATTGCCAGAGGTGATAACCATGTCACATTTATTTTTGAAGCATATTTCAGCAGCCTCAATCTTAGAGATCATACCTCCTTTGCCCATGCCGCTTGCCTGGCCACCCATTTTTTTAATTTTGGCAGTAATCTTAGAGACTTCTCTGATTAAGCCTGAGGCGTTATTATTTTGTATGTCAGCTTCTGATGCATACAGACCATCAACACTTGAAAGTATTACCAATAAGTCTGCGTTGAAGAGATTTGAAATTTTTGCAGCCAGTAGATCGTTATCTCCAAATTTTATCTCGTCTGTTGCCGTAGTATCATTTTCGTTAATGATTGGAAGGCATCCCACATCTAGGAGCTTGGAGAGAGTTTGTTTAGCGTTATTTGCAGAGATTTTTAATTCCGTTTCCCTGGGCGTTAACAACATCTGACCAACATGAATATTATGTTTATTGAGGTGCTTTTTCCATGCGATCATCAGCTCAATTTGCCCATGGGCTGCCAGGGCTTGAGACTCAGCAAGAGATAGATTTTTTGGCAGAGCAATATTTTTTCGCCCTAGTGCAATAGCTCCTGATGAAACAATGAGCACTTCTTTATTTTTGTTTCTTAGCCATGCAATATCCTTGGCCAAATTAGCTAAAAATACATGATCAATTTTACCCTTAGGATTGACTAAAACCGCTGAACCAATTTTGACAACAATTCGATTATAAGAATTTAAGTTATACATCTAGAGAGACTGTACTGGATATTATGAATTTCACAAAAGTTATTCTTTATCAATTTATATCTTGGTTAAATGTTGGTGCCCCATACCTGAGTCGAACAGGTACTCCCGAAGGAACGCGATTTTGAATCGCGCGCGTCTACCAATTCCGCCAATGGGGCTTGATTCGCATTGTAGCTGAGAAGAACATCTTTTAGAATGATCACCTTGTATGAAAACTGAAAAATTTAACTACGACCTTCCCGAGCACTTAATTGCCCAATACCCATCTAAAAACCGCGTTGATTCAAGGCTGCTTGCCTGTATTAATGAGGCTGAACACAGACAATTTAAAGATATTGCTTCCTATATGGAGAAGGGCGATTTACTGGTAGTGAATCAAACGTCCGTTATTCCAGCCAGGCTCCATGGAGAAAAAAGTACAGGCGGAAAAGTCGAAATTTTTCTTGAAAGATTTTTATCTCATCACCAAACTCTAGTGCAAATTAAATCCTCCAGATCACCCAAAGAGCAGACCCAATTAAATTTTTGTTTTGATAGTAAGAATTTCTCTGCGGTTGTTGCTGGACGCCAAGATAATTTTTTTATCTTAGAGTGGACATCAGACCCCCACGAGATCTTTGAATCATTTGGTGAGATACCTTTGCCACCATACATGCATCGTTCTGCAGAGCAAATTGATAAAGAGAGATATGAAACTGTTTATGCTGACACCCAGCGAAAGGAGTCGGTGGCTGCACCCACAGCAGGCATGCATTTTGATACCCAATTACTCGATGAGATTCAAAGCAAGGGCGTGACCCTGGGCTATGTGAATCTTCAAGTCGGAGCAGGGACTTTTCAGCCTGTAAAAACTGAGCTCATCACAGAGCATCAAATTCACAAAGAATTAATTGAAGTCGATGCCCGACTCATTGATCAGATAAAACAAACCAAGGCTCGCGGAGGCAGAGTCATAGCAGTGGGAACAACCTCTGTTAGAGCTTTAGAGACAGCTTGTCAGCAAGACTTGCAACCTTTTGTAGGTGAGACCCAGCTATTTATTTATCCCGGCTATAAGTTTAAAGTGGTGGACCTAATGATTACCAATTTCCATTTACCTAAATCCTCCCTGCTAATGTTGGTCGCTGCATTCATTGGGTATGAAAAAATGATTGACCTCTATCAGCTAGCGATCGATAAAGAGTATCGGTTTTTGTCTTATGGTGATGCCATGCTGCTAAAAAAAAATGAAATTTAACGTTTCTGCAACCGAAGGGTTTGCCAGGAGGGGTGAGCTGCAATTCGCCAGGGGCTCGATTCAAACCCCAGCTTTTATGCCTGTGGGAACCAACGGAACCGTTAAAGCTTTAGAGGTAGATAACATCTTAGATACAGGCGCAGAGATTATTCTTGGTAACACCTACCACTTAATGATGCGCCCTGGAGACGAGCTGATTAAGAAGTTAGGCGGATTACATAAATTCTCGAATTGGGATAAACCGATATTAACCGACTCTGGTGGCTTTCAAGTCTGGAGCCTTGGTGATTTAGCTAAGTTGACAGAGGAAGGCATCAGTTTTCAGTCACCTTATGATGGTAAAAAACATTTCATGAGCCCCGAGGATTCCATGAGAATTCAGGCTAATTTGGGCTCGGACATTGTCATGGTCCTTGACGAGTGCACCCCTTATCCATCCGAGCATCAGGTTGCTAGAAAATCTATGGAGCTTTCTATGAGGTGGGCTCAAAGATCCAGGGATGCTCATCAATCAGATTCGGCTTTGTTCGGGATTGTTCAAGGCGGCATGCACGAGGACTTAAGACTGGAATCCCTATCAGGTCTGCTCAACATTGGTTTTGATGGGATTGCTGTCGGCGGCCTAAGTGTTGGAGAGCCGAAGGAAGACAAGACCAGAATTTTGAAACATTTAGCCCCCCATCTCCCTGCAGATAAGCCGCATTATTTAATGGGTGTTGGCAAACCCGAAGATATTGTCGAGGCTGTTTTTTATGGAATTGATATGTTTGATTGCGTGTTACCAACCCGCAATGCTCGCAACGGTCAGTTGATTACATCTTACGGGGTTCTCAATATCAGAAATGCGCCAAGCAAGGCCAGCGCAGATCCCATCGATCCTGATTGTGGCTGCAAGGTATGCAAGCATTACTCTCAGGCTTATTTAAACCATCTTGATAAAACCAATGAAATGCTTGGCTCTATTTTGAATAGCTTTCACAACATCTATTACTATCAGTCCTTGATGAAAGACATCCGCCAGTCCATTGCATCAGATGCATTCGCTAAGTTCATAAAAGACTTTTATAATAAGCGTCATTTAGAAGTACCACCCCATCTAATCTAAGGAGATTTTATGAATGAATCACAATCACAATTACCTTGGTATCTACCAGACCCAGTTTTAGTATTCTTTATCGGATTTTTAGCGCTCATGTATTTTATGACGATCCGACCGCAGCAAAAGCGTATGAAAGTTTTGCAGACGATGATGGATGAGCTAGAGAAGGGTGATGAGGTTGTAGCGGCTGGAGGAATTATAGGCCGCATTAAAGAAATTAAAGGGCCTTACGTCTCTATTGAGGTGAGTGAGAATATTACCTTTAAGCTTCAAAAAACAGCCATTACCAATACTCTACCTAAAGGCACTATTGCCTCAATAGACTAAGAGCTTTGATGAATAGATTCTCCATAGGGACCCACGCTTTTATTTTAATGGTGTTAGCCATTGGGGTGATCTATTCTTTACCAAATCTGTATCCGGCTAAACCCGCGATTCAGATTGCTTACACCGATTCAGGTAAATCAGCCGATCAAAGTCTTCTAGATCAAGTGAGCGAGATTCTTATATCAAAAGCCATTACCGCAGAATCAGTGGGATTGAAGGACAATAACATTGTTGCTAAATTTTCATCCTTTGATGCGCAGCTGGCAGCTAAATCTGCCTTACAAAGAGTGTTATTGGATCGAGCAGTCGTTGCACTCAATCTAGAGCCTTCGACCCCCCAGTGGTTAAGAAGCATTGGAGGAGGCCCCCTAAAGCTTGGATTGGATTTATCTGGCGGCGTGCATTTTTTACTTGAGGTTGATATCGAGAGCGCCCTGGATAATCGACTAGATTCATTGCTCAATCAGTACAGAAAAAAATTTAGAGATGATCGCATTAGCGTTGAGAGCTCTCAAAAGAATGACAAGGAGTTGATCTTTGAGTTTCTCGGTGACGAGGATTACAGCAAAGCCTTGAAAATATTTGGCGATGACAATATCACCTCGGTTGGCACTGCCCTCTATGACCTGCAGCCCAGCTCTATTAGGAATAGGGTGTCGCTTGCTTACTCGCAATCAGCCATCAAGGAAATTAGAGATTATGCCGTAGGCCAGAACTTAATGACTTTGCGCAATAGGGTGAATGAACTTGGTGTCTCTGAGCCCATTGTCCAACGTCAAGGCAGCAGCAGAATTGTAGTTGAGCTTCCAGGGGTCCAGGACACAACAGCAGCGAAAAAAATTATAGGGAAAACGGCTAATTTAGAGTTTAGGCTTGAAGCCGCATCCACGACCTCACATTTGCGCAAGGAAGAGTTTGATTATCAGGATGAAAGAATGGGCTCAGCTTATTTAGAAAAAAATGTCATCGTGGCTGGTGAGAGAGTGACCAATGCCAGCTCTGGATTTGATGAGAGCGGCTTTGCTCAAGTAAATATTTCTCTTGATATGCAAGGTGGGCGAGCCATGCAAAAAGCGACCAGTGGAAATATTGGAAGAAAGCTTGGTGTGTTATTTGTAGAGCGAAAAAATAAATCAACCCTCACCCTTGATGAAAACGGTCAAGAGGTCATAGAGCAAACCTCCTACATTGAAAAAAGCATTATTAGCCTGGCAACCGTGCAAGCAGTGCTTGGGACCAGCTTTAGAATCACGGGCGTTGGCTCGCCCCAGGAAGCGAGCGAATTAGCATTGCTTCTTCGAGCAGGCGCCTTGGCTGCTCCAATGAAATTTGTTGAAGAGCGCACAGTTGGACCTAGCCTTGGAAAAGAAAATATTGAGCTTGGTATTCGCTCTATTATTATTGGTCTCCTATCGGTGATCGCCTTCATGCTCTTCTATTACCGCTGGTTTGGCCTAGCGGCAAACATTGCTTTGCTTGCAAACGTGGTTCTCATCACAGGTTTTATGTCTTTGTTGGGCGCAACCCTGACACTGCCAGGCATTGCAGGCATTGTCTTGACTATCGGCATGGCCGTTGATGCCAACGTTCTGATCTTCTCTCGTATCAGAGAAGAGCTCGCAGAAGGCAAGGATCCTCAAACAGCTATTCAGGAGGGCTTCTCGCGAGCCTTTGTGACTATTTTTGATGCCAATGTGACAACCTTGATTGCCTCAGTCGTTCTTTACGCTATTGGAACAGGACCCATTAAAGGTTTTGCTATCACGCTGTCTATTGGGATTATTACCTCTATGTTTACCGCGATTATCGGTACCAGGGCAATCATTAACCTCATGTATGGCAACAAGAATATTCAGGAGCTCAGAGTATGATAAATCTTAATATTCCTTTTATGAGCTACCGAAAGATAGCCACCATGGCTTCTCTTGCATTGCTGGCCCTGTCCATTCTATCTTTGGGCTTTAGAGGACTAAACCTAGGACTAGATTTTAGTGGCGGAACTCTAATTGAAGTGACTTACTCTGAGGCAGTAGACTTAGGCGAGATCAGAGATCTGATGACCAATAATGGCTTTGATGATTTCCAGGTTGTGAACTTTGGCTCAGATACAGACGTGCTAATTAAAGTTGCAGACAAGGATGGCAGCAGCCAACTGGGCGACACCATCTTTACATTCCTTCAGGCAGACGATCCTTCAATGGAACTGCAAAGAATTGAATTTGTCGGACCTCAGGTCGGCTCTGAACTTAGAGACCAAGGCGGCCTAGGGATGCTTGTGGCACTTGGCATGATTCTGCTTTATGTTGCTTTTAGATTTCAATACAAATTTGCCCTGGGTGCGGTGACAGCTCTGGCGCATGATGTGGTGATTATTCTTGGGCTTTTCTCATTGTTCGCGTGGGATTTTGATCTCACTGTGCTGGCGGCACTGCTTGCAGTGATCGGTTATTCGTTGAATGACACCATCGTTGTCTCCGATAGAATCAGAGAAAATTTTAGAGGCGAGAGGGGCTTTGAGCCTGAAGAGATTATTAATCGCTCCATCAATCAAACGCTGTCCAGAACCTTGATTACTTCTTTTACTACTTTATTGGTTTTATTGGCCTTGTATTTCTTTGGTGGAGATATGATCAGGGGTTTTAGTGAGGCGTTAATTATTGGTGTCTTGGTAGGAACCTATTCATCCATTTATGTTGTAGCCAATATGCTGCTGGGTCTTTCAATCACACAAGATGATCTGGCCATACCAGAGGCAGAAGGCGTTGAATTTGATGAGATGCCTTAGGCTTCTTTAACTTTAAAGTTTGGCTGAATGGCCTCTAACATTGCCTTAAAACATTTAGGCGAAGCGCAAAGATAATGATCGGAGTCAGTGACCTCAGGATTGCCTAGAAAATTACTAGTCAGAGCTCCAGATTCTTGCGCGATCAGCAATCCCGCCGCCACATCCCAAATAGACAAGCCATTTGCCCAAAAGCCATCCAGGCGCCCTGCGGCAACATAGGCCAAATCCAAGGCCGAGCACCCAGATCTTCTGATGGTCAAACCATGTTTATACAAAGCCCTAAAAGCTGCAATGTTATCAAATGAGTAGTTCTGGGATTCATTAATATGAGACGTGTTGCCCAGAAGAGCATCTTTGATACCTGCTCTTTTGCTGACTCTAATGCGTTCACCATTAAGCTCTGCACCTTTTCCTCGCGAGGCACTAAACTCCTCTCTTCGAGTGGGATCAATGATCACAGCATGTTGAGTCTGACCGTTGACTACGCAGGCTAGAGAAATACAGTATTGCGGATAGCCATGAATAAAATTGGTAGTGCCATCAATCGGATCTAAGACCCAGGTTGTGTCAGAATTATTAACTTCGTGCCCTGATTCTTCGCCCAGAAAATTGTCTTCAGGATAGTATTTCTTAATTTCATCAAAGACGATCTCTTCAACCCTGCGATCAACTTCAGTTACATAATCAGTCGGACCTTTTTTCATGACATCGAGAACATGAACTTTCTTAACCGCAAATTCGAGCTCTGCAGCTCCAATGTTTGCAGCGATAAGGGCGACGTTTAATAAAGCAGGCTTTGACATGTCGCATATTGTACTGGAAATGATGATAATAGTTCCATGAATCCCATTAATCAGTTCGTACAAATTGTCTTGGTCGAAACTTCCCATCCAGGCAATATTGGCTCGGTGGCAAGAGCCATGAAAAATATGGGCTTAAGCAACCTTGCGCTCATCAATCCTAAGAAGTTTCCAGACCCTGAGGCCACGGCGCTGGCTGGAAATGCTGGAGATGTTTTGGATGGCGCCAGGATATTTAACTCCATTGATGAAGCGGTTAAAAATTCAAAAGTAATCTTTGCAACCTCAGCTCGAGAGAGGACCATTGAATGGCCCGTGGCCACGGCCAGAGACGCGGCTCAAGAAATTAATCAGTTGGCCGCCGAAGGCCTTGAGGTCTCAATCTTATTTGGACGAGAGGATAGGGGGCTGACAAATGAAGAACTGCAATTATCAAATAAACACTTAATTATCCCGGCAGACCCTGAGTACCCTGTTTTAAATATTGCCATGTCCACTCAAGTGGTGTGCTATGAGCTCTATCAAGCCTCTCAAAAAGAACCTATAGGCCCATGGCAAGATTTTCCTGAATACACGTCCGAGGAGCTCACCCATCTAATTGAGCACTTCAATGAGACTGTTTACAACCTTAAATTAGTTGACCCCAATAACCCAAAACAGATCCTTACCAGGATGGAAAGAATGTTTAGGCGACTCTACCCAGATCAAATGGAAGGTAATTTTTTAAGAGGATTTCTTAAGGCAATTAATAATCAGATTAAATGAGACTTTAGCCTTTTAATATAGAGTTTTAGCTTTTATAATTGCCGCAATCTAGTCCCGTTCGTCTAGAGGCCTAGGACACCGGGTTTTCATCTCGGCAACAGGGGTTCGACTCCCCTACGGGATACCAATTTGTTAAAGAACCCTATAGATATAATGTTTATAGGGTTTTTTTTGGCAGCTGGGTCCACATTGGGTCCAAATAAAGCCTATAAAATCAATGAAATAAATTTCGCATTGGGTCCATTCTCGGGTCCATATTGGGTCCATATGTTGGTTTGGTGTAGGCAGGAGCACCAGTGGGTATGGGGTATATATTGTAGTAGTGACACAATTTGAGCTTATTAGAGATGTTAACCAGCAAGAATTAAATTTCCTTAAACGTACTAGTAACAAAAAGCCGTGAAAATTATAGAGCTGTTGTTCTTATTCTCCTCACTACTTTAAATTACTTCTAATAGTTTATGAGAGTATTTGAGACCATTGGAGACCATTGGAGACCATTGGAGATGAAGAACTGTTCACTTTTTCTCACAACCCGTCATGAAATTTATTGCACTTTAATGTGGGAGATAGCATGGCTAATAAGATAATAAAAGATCCAAGAATAGATCCAAGAATAAAAGAACAGTTTAAAAATCTAATCGCCCTACTGTCATATTGTTGGTAATTGGTGGGTGTGCAACCAATTCAGGCTTGCCAGAAAATACATCTGAAACATCGCTAGAAAGTAGAAGATTTACCTACTATCTTAAGTCTAGCTATCCAACAGGCTTACGAATTGCCTGCACGCTCAGAACGTTGCGCATGCATTCGATAAAATTATCCGCTGCTGTGGTAAGTTGACTTTGTTGATTATAGACCGCCATGATTGGTAAGCTGGCATGCTCTTCAAGCGGATACACAGCCAGACTGTCCGCTTCTGCGGTCAGCATCATGTATTGTACTGTCAATAAGTCGAGTATCGCTGCACCTACACGTTTGGTGACTAGCGCTGCGGCAAGTTGGTGATTATGAACATTAGCAACGTAATTTGGGACAACTTTGTGCTGCCGAAGCAATTTCTTTGCCGCCGATCCAAGTGGATCTCTGTCGAATGTCGATATCATTGGGAGTTCGTTGAGTAATGAATAGTCGAAGTTCAACACATCGGTATCAGTCCAGTTTTTGGGCATCACACAATAAAGGGGTGCGTCGCCAATGTGCTGGTGGCCCAGTCCATCGTATTGGCCAATACCAAATGTGAAACCGAGATCATAGCGCCCGGATTGCTCATCCAGATTCCTGAGTATTTCACCACTGTGTTGGGAAGTTACTTCGTAGGAAAAATTGTTTGAGTCGGGACTGAAATTACAAATAGCATCTGCAAAGCAGCTCAAAGCAATGGCAGGCGCTCCAGCAATACGCAGATGTCCCACGGCGCCTTTCTTCAATTTTTCTGCGATTTTCCTTATTGCGTCAAGAGAATGTTGGGCACGGATGACCTCCTCAATAAGCACCTTCGCATCCGGCGTCGGAGTGAGACGCCCCTTTCGGCGGTGGAACAATTTGAATCCTAGATCAGCTTCAGCATTCTTCAACGACGCAGTAACTGAGGGCTGGGTAATACCAAGATAATACGCGGCCGCAGTCACTGTGCCTTGGCTCATGACAGCGAAAAAGACTTCGATGTGTCGCAATTTCACGATCTATTCCTGTATTTGTGCACTGAATTACTATAGATAACAGCTATGGAAATGTAAAGTTTATCTATTTGACGAACTCAATTAGGGTGAGATATTCTTTCTGAGTGCTACTGGGTCCACGCTTGTTATCTGCAATGCGCACCATCAAGTTGCACGCGAACATAGACGAAGGTCGAATATCCGGCCTACGATCACGGACTCAATTGAGTCAGAGGGCAGGATGATGAACAAATTTAGTATAATGAACAAATTTCACGGTTTGGCTTGGCTGGTTGCACTGTCAAGCATCACAACCCTTAGCGTGTTTTCTTCCGCCCTATTCGCGCAGCAGTCTGGGGTGGATGAAAGTGTCGAAGAGATGACCGAAGAGGTGGTGACGATCGGCACTCGACGCAAGGGACGCACCGCACTCGACACCGCTGTGCCGATCGATGTTTTCAATCAAGCAGCACTCGACAGCGTAGCGACGGACGACATGATTGATATCATCAAAACACTGGTACCTTCTTTCAGCGTAGAGCGCTATCCGATCAGTGACGGCGCAACTTTCACTCGTCCGGTGAAGCTGCGTGGTTTGAATGGGGACCAATCCCTGGTCCTCGTTAACGGCAAGCGCCGACACCGTGCAGCACTGGTACGGCTTAATGGTTTCGGTTCGCACGCCGTGGACATTGCAACTATTCCGGGTGTCGCAGTGAAGTCGGTGGAGGTTTTACGCGACGGTGCGGGAGCGCAGTACGGGTCTGATGCAATCGCCGGTGTAATAAACTTTAATCTACGTGATGACGCCGAGGGCGGCGAGATTAGGGTTCAGAAAGGGGAGTACTCACAGGAGAACGAGAGCAACTATCTTGTTTCAATGAACACTGGGTTCGGTCTCGGCCAAAACGGTTTCGTCAATATCAGCGCAGAGTTGGTTGATCAGGATCCAACAAGCCGTGGTCAAACCTATACCAACACTCTTGGGGGCTCGGGACGTTTTCCGTTCGAAGCTGCGACCGACTCGCAGGATACTAATGGCGATGGCATTCCCGATCGATTCGGTCCTGATGTGTATAAAGAAGTTGACGTCAATGGCGACGGCATTGCTGATACGTTGATTCTTGGCTCCGATGGCATTCTCGATGACACTGATAGACGTTACGGCAACAACCTGTGTTTTGCTGAGGCTTTTCATGGCAACTGTTTAGCGGGGGTCTGGGGTCTGCCAAGGCGAGATTCTATTCGTACGTTCTTGAACATGGGCTACGATATTTCTACAACGATGCAGCTTTACGGTTTTGGGAATTATTCCAATTACGACGGTGACGGTAGCTTTTTCTATCGCCGACCGGGCGTGAAGGAATTGAGCCCAATACGGACATCAGACGGCAGAATCTACAATTTGCGCGGGGATCGATATCCTGCAGGCTTTACACCACGAGGCTTCGCTAACATCATCGATCAGAGCATCACAGGTGGTATCCGTGGTGAATGGGACAATGGTGTGTCCTATGATTTCAGTGCCCGATGGGGCAACAACGAAATTCGTCAGTCTATGAAGAATTCGCTGAATCCGTCGATGGGACCCGCGTCGCCCGACCAATTTACGTTGGGCAACCTGATTAACGAAGAAACCGAACTTAATGCTGATTTCTCGAAAGGACTCGAGCTCGGATTTGCAAGTGACCTGAACGTTGCGTTCGGGTTCACCTATCGCGACGAGGGCTATGATATCGAGGCAGGCGATCCGGCTTCCTACGCGGTCGGCCCGTATGCCGCTCGCGATCCATGGAACTTTGAAATCACACAGGCAGAGGTTGATGCTGATCCGAGTGACGCCCTGACCCAAATCGAATGCAGAATTCCGGGCATTGAGGTTGTTGGCCAACTTTGTCCGACAGGCGACCCGATCAACAACGTCGTGCCAGTCGGATCCAGTGGCTTCCCGGGTTACGATCCTAACACCAGCACGTCTCAATACGATCGCGACAGCTGGGCTGCCTATACCGACCTCGAAGCGGATATCACCGATAGGTTATTGGCGAACATCGCCTTTCGTTATGAGGATTATTCTGATTTCGGCGACAACTTCAGCTGGAAAGCCGCTGGCCGTTTTTCGCTTAACAACAACTGGGCTGTACGCGGCTCTGTTGGCACCGGCTTTCGCGCACCAACTGGGGGTCAAATTTCGACTAGTAATCTGGCGACGCGTATTGACTCATTTGGCGATCCGGTAGCCTCGGGCATTTTTCCGGCGTCAAGTGCGCCTGCGCAAGTCTTTGGTTCGGTACCACTTGATGCTGAAACATCGAATCAGTTTACTCTGGGCTTGACCGCTACGCCGATGGAAAATCTGACAATGACGCTCGACTACTATTTTATTGAGGTAGAAGACCGCATTATCCTGTCGTCGAATTTTACCCTCGGTGCGGCGGAGCGTGCACAATTGATAGTGCTTGGTGTACCGGGCGCAAACACGATCTCGCAAGTCAAGTTTTACAATAACGACATCAAGACCGAGACCAGTGGTATCGACCTTGTTGCCACTTATAATCTAGACTGGTCGGGCGGCGAGACGATGTTTCAACTGAGTAGCAACTGGAACAAAACCGAGATCACCGATAGGCCAATGCGCACGAACAATTTGGGCAAGACGTTCACATTCCTTAACAATGAAAGCGTGTTTGATACAGAGAACGGTTTGCCAGAGCAGCGCACGAACCTGACGCTGAGTCACACGATGCTCAATGACATCTCGTTCTTAGCGCGCGCCAGCTACTACGGTGAGTATACTCAAGCTGCAACTTCGTCACTGGCTACACTTCAAACGTTTGGAGCCAAAACTCTGGTAGATCTCAGCGCGACCTGGGATATCAACGACCGGTATAGCGTGACCATAGGTGCGGATAACGTCTTTGATGAATTCCCGGATCTCCCAGATTTCGAAGCTACCTCTGGCCGTATCTACCGGTCTGATGGACCAATGTCCTGGCAGGGATCATACTACTACTTGCGTGCCAAAATTGCGTTAGACTAACCTAATGCTTGAGCGCTCGACCAGTGAAAAATCTGGTCGAACTCCACCAACACGGTAACAAATAACTTTAAATTGAAATCCCCGCGACGAGTTGGGGGAGGATATACGCATGAACGCCCCGGATATTAAAACATTGATCTACAATAAGCGTGAAGGATATGTTGAGATCCGATTCAATCGCCCGCACCGCCTCAATGCTGTGGTGGAGCAATTGTATGATGAGCTGATCGCCGCGCTACGTCAAGCCGAAACCGATCCTGAGATACGTGCCGTGCTGCTTACCGGTGAGGGCCGGGCATTCTGTGTTGGTGCGGACATGAAAGAACATAGTGTTGGTAAGCGCACTCAGTTGCAGCGTCGTCAGTATCTGCAACTCGCTAACGACGCTTGCGAAACTATTTTCCGCCTAAAAAAACCTGTGGTTGCTGCAATCAACGGCTATGCCCTAGGCGCCGGTGCTGAGATAGCTTGTTCCTGTGACTTTGTATTTATGGCAGAAAGCGCCAAAATTGGCTTTCCGGAAGTCAGTATTGGCACATGTGTTGCTGGGGGAGTGACACTGTTTTTGCCACGCTTGGTAGGATTGGCCAAAGCCCGCGAACTGATTTTTAGCGGTATCAAAATAGACGGCATCGAAGCGGCTCGCATCGGCCTGGCGTTTCGCGCGGTCACCGATGATAGGTTACAGTGCGAGGCTTCTGACTTCATCAGAGAACTTGCCACCAAAGCGCCCATCTCGATGGAGCTGGTAAAGAAATTGCTTAACAATGCCTCACATACGGATCTGGATGCACAGCTACAGCATGAATTGAACGGGGTATTTATGTGCACCACAACTCAGGACTGGCAGGAAGGTGTCGATGCGTTTGCCCAAAAGAGATCACCAAATTTCAAAGGTTGTTAGTCATGACCAGCTCGCTTCACAATATTTTGGCGCCTGACTCTATCGCAATCGTCGGTGCTTCCGCCGATCCCACCAAACGGGGCTACAAAGCTATAGTCGGTCTGTTGGCTGGAGGCTATGAAGGCAATATTTACCCAATTAACCCCAAGGTCAACGAAATTCTTGGACTCAAGACCTATCCGACGCTGGCTGCAGTGACTGCGGCGGTAGATTTGGCGTTTATTTGCACGCCCGCGAAGACCATTTCCGGCTTGCTGGAACAATGTGGGCAGAGTGGCGTCAAGGGCGCCATCGTCTTGGCGGGCGGTTTCGGCGAAGTTGATGCGGCCGGAGCGCGTCTTGAGCGTGACGTTCTGGATGCAGCACGCAAAGCCAACGTACGCATTATCGGCCCCAACACGTCAGGCATGTTCAATCTTCACAAGAAGATCAATCTGCTGGCACTAGGTAACGTGAAGCCCGGCGATATTGGTATTATCTCTCAGTCCGGCAACATGCTTCTGGCTCTGACGCTAGAAGCCGAAAGCAATGGCCATATTGGTTTTAGCACCTACGTCGGTCCGGGCAACCAGACCGACCTAAGTTTCGTCGACTACCTGCGTTATCTTGGCGAAGAGGAGAACACTGGTGTCGTAACCATCTACGCAGAGGGCTTCAAGGACGGTCGTGAATTTCTCAATGTGGCCAAGGAGGTTGCCAAGATTAAGCCGGTGGTGGTGTACAAATCCGGTAGTACCGAGGCGGGCCAAAAGGCGGCCTGCTCCCATACCGGCGCTCTGGCCGGTAGCTATAGTATGACCACGGATTTGCTCCGCCAAGTGGGCGTCAACGTGGTTGGTCATTCGGACGAGATCCTCCCGGTGGCAGAGGGTTTGAGTCTACTTCAAAAAGCAGCAGGTAAGCGTGTGGCGATATTGGCCGATGGTGGTGGGCAAGCCACTATTGCCTCCGACCGTATCATCGAGGCGGGTCTGGAAATGGCGGTGATATCAGACGACACGCGTTCCGTCTTGGAAGGCATTCTCTTTCCCCACGCATCGCTGACCAATCCCATTGACGTTGCCGGAAGCGCCGACGCCAATCCGGGATTACTATCTGAATGCGTTGACATCCTGTTAAAGGAGGAGAACATCGATATGGTGTTTCTCGTGGGATTGTTCGGTGGCTACGCTATCCGTTTCGCTGAAGAATTGCGGCAAGGTGAGCTTGTCGCGGCCACAAAGATGGCTACCCTGTCAAATCTTGCCGACAAGCCTCTAGTGATCTACAGCCTCTACGCCCATGCAAAACCCGAACCTCTGGTCAGACTTCGCGAGGCTGGCATCCCAGTTTACGATTCTATTGAACATGCAGTGCAGATGATGGCTGCTCTCGCCGATCGAGGTGACTATGTCGAGCGTAACCGTTGTGAGCAGGTTGCTGCCCCGGTCGAACCGGATGCAGCTGTTGTCGCCATGCTCGATAAAGCGCAGAAAGTTGGTCGCGACCTGTTTGAGTTTGAGGCAAAGTCGTTGTTACGCACCTACGGCGTTGATGTGCCGACGGAATTGGTTATCCGTGACGAGGCTGATTTTGCTTCGGCGGTTGCCGGATTTGGCGATATCCCGTTGGTTATGAAAGTCATTTCCAAGGATATTCTTCACAAATCCGACGCAGGAGGTGTGAAGCTGAATCTTACTGGTGAGCACGCGCTGCGCCGGGGCCGTGATGAAATTCTGATATCCTGTAAGACCTACAAGGCCGATGCTGAGATCGAAGGCGTTCTGATTGCACCGATGGCTCGCGAGGGAATCGAGATAATCATCGGCGTCAGCCGCGACCCCATATTTGGAGCGGTGCTGATGTTCGGTTTGGGCGGCATTTTCGTCGAGGTCCTCAAGGACGTTGCGTTTCGCGGAATTCCTTTGAGCCGCAATGATGCCCGCTCCATGATCGATCAGATCAAAGCCCGCAAGATTCTCGAAGGGGTTCGCGGCAAGCCAGCAGTGGACAAGGAAAAGCTGGTGAAGTTGCTGCTGAAGATATCAAGCATCGTCGTCGCTCATCCGCAGATATCCGAACTGGATCTGAACCCGGTTATCGCCTACGAAGATGGCTATACTGTTGTTGATGCTCGGATTATCGTCGATAAGGACCCAAAATGAGGCAATATTTTTTTCTATTGGTAGCTTTGATACTTATGGCTTGTCACACCGATGAAAGTAATTCTGGTCAGCACTACGGAGTCGTGACATCTGCTTCACCTGAAGCAACTCAAGCTGGAATGGAAATTCTGAAGCAAGGTGGTAATGCTATTGATGCGGCCGTAGCAGTGTCCTTCGTATTAGGAGTCACGGAACCCGCTATGTCGGGATTGGGTGGAGGCACTCAAATGCTGTTGGCTGTCCCTGGCCAGAAACCAATTAGTATCAATGGAACTACATGGTCTCCTGCAGCAACCCCTGTTGATGCAACTCAAACAGATCTGAAATATCATCGCCGAAGCACTATCCCCTCCACCGTCAAAGTTCTGGATTTTGTCTTGAGGAAATATGGCAGCGGGCATATCAGTTGGGAAGAAACGGTGGCTCCCGCTATTCAATTTGCCGAGAATGGATTTAAGGTCGGTGAGTTCCGTCATCGTGTGTACAAACTAGAAGAAGACGAACTACGAAACAGTCCGTATTCAACGGGTTCTTGGCTGATGTCTGATGGCACTATTCCTGCCGTCGGAGAAACGATTGTGCAATCGGTCTTAGCCAAGACCCTAAGGCAATTAGCGAGAAACGGCGCCAACGATTTTTATAAGGGTGAAATCGCGACGTTGATTGCTGAAGACATGGCAGAAAATGGTGGCTGGATTACCTTAGCCGACTTGCATAATTTTCCTGAGCCTGTTGAGTTGACCCCTCTTAACACCAACTACAGAGGGTTCCGAGTTTACTCCCAACCGCCTCCCTCCGGTGGGTGGGCAGTATTGATGATATTAAACCTTCTTGAACATGCTGCAGTCGACGAGTTGTTGGAGCCCGATACCAGAACGAGAATCATCTTGGAGGCACTGCATATTACACATCAGAATCGAAAAAATGCACCTGTTGAAGATCTGGCAAACTATCATAGTGCTATCGAAGAGAAAGTCAGTAAATCATATGCTGCAGAGCTATTGTCGAATTTTTCTGGGAACACTGGATCAGAATTGTTGTTTGAAACAGAAAGTGGAGAGACCACTCATTTTTCTATTGTGGACAACGACGGAATGGCGGTGGCTGTTACCACAAGTATCAATGCGATTTTTGGAGCCAAAGCAGCTTCTCCTAAACTTGGGTTTTTATACAATACCTATATGGACGATTTTGAATTAGGGAAGCCGCAGCACCCTTTTGCCATTCGCCCAAACGCCATGGCTTATTCTTCTATGAGTCCAACGATCGTGCAAAAAGATGGTCAGACTGTATTGGTACTGGGCAGCCCCGGAAGTGCCAGAATCATTTCCGCCGTTGCACAAGTCACCCAACAGTGGATCGACAGCGATCTGGGTATTGTTGAGGTTGTAGCGATGCCTCGCTTGCATTCCGTTGACGGAAAGGTGTATTTGGAAAATTTGGAAAATAACGATGGCATTTTAGATGTGCTACGAAGTGAGGGTTTTGAAGTTTTTTTTCCAGCTGATGACCTGGCTCGAAATGGCATGAATGCCTATTTTGGAGGGATTCATGCCATTGCCAGAGAAGGTGAATTATGGAAGGGAGTTGCCGATCCCAGAAGGGATGGTCTTTCGTCCAATTAGATTTAAATTGCCAACGGAGCACATAGTAGACAAAAACAGGAAATAAACCACAAATTAAACTAAATCTACCGCAGTGCTGTAGCTAATTTCACACCAAAACTACTGCAGTGCTAGATTTTTTAGGAGCAAATAATGACATCAGCATGGCCTCCCATGAATTGGGAAGATCCATTTCTACTGGATCAACAGTTAACAGAAGAGGAGCGACTGATTAGAGATACTGCTGAACAGTATGCTCAGAGCAAACTCGCTCCCAGAATTCAAAGCGCTTATCGTAATGAGACCACCGACTTAGATATTTTTACTGAGATGGGTTCCCTAGGTCTACTGGGGCCAACCATTAAAGGGTACGGCTGTGCCGGCGTCAGCTATGTAAGCTATGGTCTGACCGCACGCGCTGTCGAGATGGTCGACTCCGGCTATCGCTCTATGATGTCAGTACAGTCAAGTCTAGTGATGTACCCTATCTATGCCTTTGGCTCTGAGCAGCAGAAAAAAAAATACCTACCCAAGCTCGCAACGGGTGAAGCAATCGGCTGCTTTGGCTTAACCGAACCCGATCATGGCTCAGACCCCAGCGGGATGATTACCAATGCGCGCAAAGTTCAGGGTGGCTATCTACTTAATGGCGCCAAAATGTGGATATCCAACTCGCCGTTTGCTGATGTGCTTATCGTCTGGGCCAAACTGCAGGACCAGAACAATACCATTCGGGGATTTATTCTCGACAAGGGACTCCCCGGTTTAAGCACACCAAAAATTAGCGGTAAGTTAAGCCTCCGCGCTTCTACTACCGGACAGATAGTGATGCAGGATGTACTCGTGAGTGACGATGCCATACTGCCACACGTGAAAGGTCTAAAGGGCCCGATGAGCTGTCTGAGTAATGCCCGCTATGGTATCGCCTGGGGAGCATTGGGCGCGGCAGAATCTTGCTGGCGCTCTGCTCGCAGTTACACCTTGGAACGCTACCAATTTGGACGACCGCTGGCGGCCAATCAGTTAATTCAAAAGAAACTTGCGGACATGCAAACTGAAATATTTATCGGTTTGCAAGCCTGCCTGCAAGCCGGACGACTCAAGGAGACTGACCAACTGCCCCCTGAGACCGTATCTATGATCAAGCGTAATTCCTGCGGGAAGTCACTAGCCATTGCGCGAGAAGCAAGAGATATGCTCGGTGGCAACGGTATTTCCGATGAATATCCAGTGATGCGACATATGCTGAACCTAGAAACGGTCAATACCTATGAGGGCACCCATGATATCCATGCCCTGATACTAGGCAAAGCCATCACAGGTATTGCCGCGTTTTAAAATGCACTTCTAGCTTAGCTTGGAATGTAGTGGAATATTTGAATGATGATTTGTTAGCAAGGCTAGAATTACAAACAATAGATGTAGGGCATATTATTTATGGCAGCTATAAACAGCAGTGGAATTAAATCAAGCTTAAGCTAGTTTCTTACCTGTAATAAATACAAATTCTCAACTTTCTCTCTAGCCCAGGGAGTATTCCGTAAAAACTTCAAGGAAGATTTAATAGAAGGGTTGCTTTTAAAGCAGTTGATATCGATGTGTTTAGCAAGTCCATCCCAGCCATAATAATCAACAAGGCTAGTGACAGCAGTCTCTAAAGTGATGCCATGTAATGGATTATTAGCCTGTTTTTTAGTCATGAAGCACTATATTATCGACCCCCCTATGGGCTGTCAATTTCTTTTAGAGTCCTATAGATATTCCATTGCATGATTTTTTGAAGCAATAAAAAAAGGAGGCCAAAAGACCTCCTTTTTAAGATCTTAAATTTAAAAATCTATTTGTAATCTCTCATTGATTGACCAATGTATGAGCGTGCATTCGAGCATGAAAAACCTTTCAGATTGTTGCTCGCTTCGCTTCCTTCAATTTTGTCATAGTACAATTCAGCATTAGTGCCTCTTTCTGTAACGGAAGAAGAGTACATCAGCCTTACAAAATCAACGCCTTCTGGCAGCTGTCCGCCTGATTCAACAACAAGCAGCTTTCTTCCAAGCGTATCGCCCTGTGCTTTAGCAAATACTGCAAAATCTTTATACATGTCGTAAACCTGTCTCATATCGTAACCTTCCTCTAAAGAGCAATCAGCGTATGTTGCATACATTAGAGTGCCTTCTTCAGTGCTTGTTGGGGTTGAAACTACCCACTGCCATGTATCTAGAACCTGTGTGTTAACAACTGGTAAAGATTTACCTAACTTAGGCATTCCATCAGTTACCCATTCCTGTAGACCAGTAAATTGCTCTAAAGGACCAGGAGTATTATTAACCCACATGACATCATGCGTGGCTAAATCTGAACTAAAGTAAGGCGTTAGTATGGCCACAGACATTTGGTCAAAAGTGCTGCCTTTTGTTTCTGCCCACTGAGCAAACTTGCCATACCAAGCGGCTAGATCATTTACATTTTTACCTTTTTTGTAGCTTCCTATGTAGTACTCAGCTTTATTTGCCTCTACTTCATATTTATATTCCATGCTTTCTTGAGCAATAACGCTAAAGCTAAATAGCATTGCCAAACTTAGAAAAATTCTCATAATGATCTCCGATTAATTATTAATAAGGCTTCATTTTACAATGAGAAATAGGCAAAGAGATAGAGTGTTAATAAAATACATTATGTAAGACTTTATAATTGGTATAGTATTTTAGATATTATCCATTATAGATATTATCCATTAATAGGAGAGATGAATGAGTTCAATAGAAGTAAAGAGTTTTAGTAGCGCAGAAGATGTAAATAATTCTTTTGACAATGCCTTGGTAGAAGCGGTCAAAGTAGGAGGGCAGAGAGTGGTCCGCTTGACGCTTCAGCCAGGTTGGCATTGGTCGCATAACGTCAAGCCGGTCGTTGGAACTGAGAGTTGTCAAGCTGGACATCTGGGTGTAATTATTTCAGGCACTGTGTGCTGCAAGCATGACGATGGCTCTGAGGTTAGTTATACCGCTGGTGATGCTTATGCCATTGAGCCAGGGCACGATGCATGGGTTGTTGGGGATGAGGTAGCAGTGGCATTTGAATTTGCTGGCATGTGGGGAGAATAATATCTAACCAACCATTTAACTAGACCCAGCTTTTGCTGGGTTTTTTTTGCTTAGGATATATACGAAGCAAAAGAAATCAGTATAATTGACAACGTTATCAAGATTGCTAAAAAGGTATTTAAGGAAAAAAAATGACAAAAGAAGAGCTTGTAGAATTATTCTCAAATTTACACCCAGAAGACTCAACTGGCCAGATGATTGGCGAAGTCCATCTTGCAGATGGACGAGTGATGAAAACAGATTCATTAAGAGTCGACATGGATGGTGGGAGAATAATTATTTCTGAAAAGCATTCTTCAATGCATGAGGCAACGAAAAAGAATTGGATTCAAGAACTCATTTTTTATAGAAACAAAAAACGTCGCTCAGCATAAACCCCTTCATAGCATCTTCCTGTTTCTGGTTGATATAACCCCTAATTAAATTCTTGCCTTTTTACCTACAAGGTTGATAATTCTTAGGTATGTCAAAAAAAATCTCACTCCCTAAAAACTGGAGTTTAAAAAAAATAGGCGGCTCACTTGGAAGTGAGCTTACCGGTCTATCTATTCAGTCCCTCAAGAAAAACGATATTGAAGTAATTAAAAAACTTCTCGCAGAGCACCTAGTTCTATTTTTACCAGATCAATCTCCAACCATTGACGAGCATGTCGCTTTTGGAAAAAAGTTTGGCAAGCTAGAAGGGCATCCAAATATTAGCAACCCCAACGTCAAACATCCTAAAATTTTTGAACTAGCAGCATCCAGTGGCGGTGTCGCAGACGAATGGCACACAGACATGACCTTCTTGGAATCTCCTCCCTTGATGTCTATTTTGCACATGGTCAAGTGCCCAGAGGTTGGCGGCGATACCATGTGGACCAATCTATCTAAAGCCTTTGCTGCTTTATCTAAACCCATGCAGGATCTTTGTAAAGAGCTCTCTGCCTTGCATGATGCCGCTCCGCATTTTCGTCCTGAGCAAATGACCATTCATCCGGTTGTTCGCAAACATCCCGATGGCAAAGGGGACGTGCTCTACGTGAACGAGCATTTCACCAGGCGGATCGTAGAGATGAGCATTGAGGAGAGCAACATGCTGCTAAAATTTTTAACTAACTGGGTTAAAAAATCTGATTTTACCGTGCGTCACAAGTGGCAAGAAGGAACCTTGGCTCTGTGGGATAATCGCTGCACACAACATTTTGTTTTAAATGATTTTACTGGCGAACGAATTATCCAGAGGGTAACGGTGATGGGCGATGTGATTAAGCCGGTTAAAAAGCTCTCTTATAAACCTTGGACTCATAACGGCAGATTTACCGCCTCCAGCCGCTATGATTTTCCCCTCTACGAATACTTAAGCAAGAAAAAGTGAGATAAGACATCAACATTATCTCAGCTCAAGCCCTTGTTAAAACTTACCCTCATTCTGAGAAGAAGAATGAGTTCTTTAATGCTGTGGATGGGATCAGTTTTAGCATCAAAACAGGTGAGATATATGGTTTGCTGGGTCCTAATGGCGCAGGAAAAACGTCCACCCTAGAGATGCTTGAAGGTCTTAATGACATTGATGGAGGCAGCGCTTCTATTGATGGTTTGGATGTGAGTTCGCGCACCCATGAAGTGAAAAAAATTATTGGGGTTCAATTGCAAGCGAATGAATATTTTGATCGCATGAGCCTTTCAGAATTGCTGGTGTTATTTGGCAAGCTTTATGCCCAAAGCCCTAATCCCATCGAGTTACTTAAAAGAGTGAATTTGGAGGATAAAGCTTCGGCCAAACCTGCGGAATTATCCGGGGGACAAAAACAGCGATTCTCTATTGCATGCGCTTTGGTCAATGACCCAAAAGTTCTTTTTTTAGATGAACCAACAACAGGCCTTGATCCCCAGGCCAAGCGCAATCTTTGGCAGCTGGTCAGAGATCTCAATGACTCAGGCATGACCATTGTGCTAACCACTCATAACATGGAAGAAGCTGAATACCTTTGTGATCGCATTGCCATTATGGATCAAGGCAAGATTATTGCAGAAGACACGCCGCAGAACCTTATTCTAGAACACGCTTCAGAGCCCCCTAAAGCTAAATTGCATGGAAATATTGAAGATGTATTTCTTGCCTTAACAGGCCATGAGCTGAGGGATTAAATGATTACTCCCTTGCAGTTCCACCTCGCAACAGTTTTTTTAAAAATTTTTTTGCGCGATAGGCAATCCATTGTTTTTACTTTACTTTTTCCTTTAATCTTTACTGGAGTTTTTTTGTTTTCTGATGGTGAGCCCGATCCAATTAAATTAGGCCTCGTCAATCAATCTCAGAGCACTCTGGCCGCCAATTTCTCTGACTTGGTTGCTCAAGAGCCTTTATTTGATGTCACCGAAGGCACACTTGTCCAGCTAAAACAGGAGCTGATTAACGGTGACCAAACCGCGCTGATTGTCATACCTACTAATTTTGAAGATGCAGAAGAGCCAAGTACAATTACTTTGCTGTTAGATGCTGCCCAGGTCAGGCAGGCTGATGCTATTGCGAAAACCTTGAATAACTCCCTTATTTCAATTGAGCGAGATATTAGGGAGATCGAGCCCATGTTTAGCTTGGAGGTAGAAGACGTTCAGGCTCGACCTCAGCGTTATATTGATTTTTTATTGCCAGGTATTCTGGCATACATGCTCATGAATCTATGTATCGCTGGCAGTGGCTTTAATGTTGTTGAGTATAGAAGAAGGGGCATTCTAAAAAGACTCTTTGTGACGCCCATTCAAGCAAAAGATTTTATCGTGGCAATTATTCTCTCGAGAATGGTGATTATTCTCACACAGATTTCAGTCATCCTTGGTCTTGCCCTCATGCTTCTTGAGATTAAGATTGCTGGCAGTCTTTTGTCGCTGTATGGCATGGTCATTCTTGGAACTTTTATCTTCTTGTGTATAGGGTTTTTCTTGGGCAGCCTTGCTAAAACACAAGAGGCCATTCGGCCCATTGTTGCGTTAACTACTTTCCCCCAATTAATACTCTCTGGTGTATTTTTTCCCATTACCTCGCTGCATGAGTTGCTCCAACCCATAGCGCACGCACTTCCATTGAGCGTCGTAGTCGCTGGTCTGCGGGGCATTTCAAATGATGGCACCTCATTGCTGACATTTAATTCTACATCTATTGGGCTTGGGATCTGGATGGCAATTAGCTTCTTTGTTGCTGTGAAATACTTTGTTTGGAAAGAGGTCGCAAATTAAAGAAGTGATAACATATCTTGATGAGCTTCAGTAGCAAAGATAAGTTTAAAAGTGAATATGAGCTAGCAAAATCTTTGCTCTCGCAAGCAGCATTTCTTCAAAAACCCTCTATCGCTGAACACACTGAAACCCTGATTCAGTTATGCCGAAACAATAAAAAACAACGCACCAAGCTTGATGTTTTTATGGAGGAATATGGATTGTCTAATGCTGAAGGCATTGCCTTGATGTGTTTGGCGGAATCATTGATGCGGATCCCTGATAATCTAACTAGAGATAGCCTTATTAATGAAAAGCTCACTTCGGCTAGCTGGGCAGAACACTTGGGTCGAGCCGAAAGCTTTCTTGTTAATTCAGCAACATGGGGTTTAGAGTTCTCAAAGAAGTTCCTGCAAACCGCCGGCAACCTAAATAATTATTGGCTTGTATCCTTGGGCAAGAAAATAGGAGAGGCATCTATCAGGGAAGCTGTACAAATAGCCATGCAGATTTTGAGTAAAGAATTTGTATGCGCTCAAGAAATTAAAGAATTAGAAACCTCTTCTTGGCTACAATCTCATAGATGTTCCTTTGATATGTTGGGTGAGGCCTCTAGAAACAACTCCCAATCAGAGAGATACTTTGAGTCTTACCTTGAGGCCATTCACTCAATTGCTCAGATCAATCGAACGCACAATCTTTCAAACGGGATATCCATTAAATTATCTGCTCTATATTCGAAATACGATGTTTTGCATGCAAGACAGGTGAAGAGTTTTTTACTGCCGAAAGTCAGAGATCTAATTATTACTGCCGCCGCAAACAATGTGCCTGTAACCATTGATGCAGAAGAGCAAGACCGGCTATCACTGAGCCTCTCACTGATCGAAGAGTTAGCCTTAGACTCAAGGATAAAATCCTGGCCCAAGCTGGGTCTAGCAGTCCAGGCTTATGGCAAAAGATCACTTCAAGTGATCGAATATCTATCTAATTTAACCCAGCAAAGAGAAACCATGCATGTCCGGCTTGTGAAAGGAGCCTACTGGGACTATGAAATTAAAAATGCCCAGGTCAAAGGCTTGGCAGGCTACCCTGTTTTTACTAACAAAAAACTAACCGACATTAATTACCTGGTTACTGCCAAGCAGTTAATTGAGGCTCCGAATCTTGAGGCAAGTTTTGCAACACATAATGCCCACACCATTTCAGCAATCCTAAGCTTAGTTCAGGATGAAAGTCAGGAGATAGAATTTCAAAGACTTTATGGCATGGGTGAGCTCCTCTATTCAGCATGCGCAGAGACCTTTGATAATTTTAACCAGACGAGCATCTATTGCCCAATCGGCAAGCATAAAGAGTTGCTGCCCTATCTAGTCAGAAGATTGCTAGAAAATGGAGCTAACAGCTCCTTCATCAACCAATATCTTAGCGCCAAGATTCCAGCAAGTGACTTAGCTGTTAATCCAATGGATGCAATACAAGAGAGGCTTGACCAAAAAAATATTTCTAATCTCCCATTGCCTAGTGAGATATATCTGCCAAGAATAAATTCTGTGGGATTGGATTTCAGTGAGCCTGAATGTATTGATAGCATTGTTAATGGCATGAAAGCGATGCACGAAGATCACATTGATGTCTTCGGTCTCAGCTCATTTCAAATAGAGCATTTAGAGCCCTTGGAGGCTCGCTCGCTCTGCAATGAATCCAAGATTGCTGAGGTTTATTTCTCTGACCCTGCATCCGTTTCTAAACTAACTTTCAAAATATCTTTAGATTGGAGAAATACCTCTATAGAGCATCGAGCGCTGCTATTGACCCAAGTGGCTAATTCTATTGAGAGCCTGTCTTTAGAGTTTATTTATTTATTAATCCATGAGGCTGGAAAAACCACTCAAGATGCCCACGATGAGATAAGAGAAGCTATTGATTTTTTAAGGTATTACGCCGATCAATCACATTCTTTAAATGCGCAGTTAACTCAATTAGGTCCGACGGGCGAAGATAATATATTGGAATATTGCCCCAAAGGCTTGGTTGCATGTATTAGCCCATGGAATTTTCCACTGGCTATCACCCTAGGTCAGATTGCAGCAGCTCTTGTTACTGGAAATACAGTCATTGCTAAGCCCTCTGAGCATACGTCATTGATAGCTCACAAAGCTATTAGTTTGTTTTTTGATCATGGCTTGCCTGAAGATGCGCTTCATCTCTTACTGGGTGGAGGGGAGCTTGGCCATGCCATCATCTCTGCTCAATTCCTAGATTTGGTTGTCTTTACAGGCTCTCTAAAGACTGCAAAAAATATTCATAATGCTCTTGCCGAAAAACCTGGAAAGATTGTTCCTTTGATTGCAGAAACGGGAGGCTTAAATTCAATGGTAGTAGACTCTAGCGCTCTGATAGAGCGAGCCTGCGATGACATTATGAGGTCGGCTTTTAACTCAGCCGGACAACGGTGCTCAGCATTAAGATTATTACTGGTTCATGAAAAAATTTATGATGAACTTGTTGCCATGCTCAAAGGCATGATGGAGGAGATGATTGTTGGGAATCCAGAAGATTTGAGTGTAGACATGGGCCCCATTATTTCCATGGATGCAGCTCAGAAACTTTCTGATTACCTGGAGCAATTAGATCCATCCAGGCTTTCTATCTTTCATCCTCAACTGCCAGGCAATGGTCTCCAGCAGTTGTTTCCTCCAACTCTAATTGAGATCAGCTCACTCGACACTCTTGATGAAGAAAAATTTGGTCCTATTTTGCATGTGATGAAGTTTAGCGAGGTAACCTTAGACACTCACTTGGCTCAGATTGATTCCAAAGGTTACGCTTTAACCTTTGGTGTCCATACAAGAATAGATGCCAGGGCTATTCATGCAGCCAGTCTAGTATCTGCAGGGAATACTTATATCAATAGAGATATTATTGGTGCAGTGGTTGAGACCCAACCATTTGGTGGCAAAAATCTATCTGGAACTGGTTTAAAAGCAGGCGGCCCAAACTACTTAATCCAATTTATAGACGAAAGAACTATCTCCATTAATACTGTGGCCATTGGGGGCAATGCTCAACTGCTTAACCAGGCGAGCAAGGAAATTGACTAATTTGATCGTGTAGTTCTCGAAGCCACAGGGAAATTTTCATATCTCTTGTAACACTTCATGTAACAAAACCCTTTTACCCAAAGGGCTTAGATCGCAAAAACATTTTTAAAAAATAGCAATTAATAGCTATTTCATGTATAAAAGATGCTAGTTAAATTGCTTTATTATATTTGCGGAGATAGATATGTTAAATAAATTATTTTGGACAGCTTCACAGTCATCCTTTGTAACCATAGTTGCTGTTGGCTCAATGCTTTCAGTTGGTTCATTTGCTCAAGATAACGAATACGTTGAAGAAGTTGTCAGCATTGGTACTCGTGGAAAGCCTAGATCAGTATCTAGCTCAGCAGTTCCTGTTGATGTATTAAGTGCTGAAGATATCAGCAAAACTGGAACAGATGACTTGCTTATGCAACTTCAAGGAAGCATTCCTTCATTAAATGTTCATCTTCAGCCAATCAGTGATGCTGCAAGTATGATTCGTCCAGCAAACCTTAGGGGTTTGTCTGCCGATAGCACATTGATCTTTACTAATGGTAAAAGACGTCACCATGCTTCAGTTATTGCCTTTCAAGGTGGTGGAGTTAATGATGGTTCTCAAGGAGCAGATATATCTGTTATCCCAGCGATAGCTCTAAAAAGAGTAGAAGTCCTAAGAGATGGTGCTTCAGCACAGTATGGTTCTGATGCTATTGCAGGTGTGATCAACTTTGTATTAGATGATATCTCAGAAGGCGGTAGTCTTTCATATAAAATGGGTGAATACTCAGAGGGTGATGGCGCTACTTCAACCATTGCTGGAAAATATGGATTGCCTTTGGGTCAAGATGGCTTTGTAACAACAAGTTTTCAAATCAGACAGGCTGATGCCACTTCTAGAAGTGACCAAAGACCTGATGCAGCGGCGTTGATTGCGGCTGGAAATACCGCTGTTTCTAACCCGGCTCAAATTTGGGGAGCCCCTGAAATTGCTGATGATGTGACATTTTTCTTAAATGCAGGCGTAACTAATAGCGACGGCTCAGAATCTTATATGTTTGGAAACTACTCTGAAAGAGATGTTGATGGTGGTTTTTATTACCGTAATCCGGATGGGCGCGATGGTGTATTTACATCTGGTGATTCTAGATTAGTTGGTGACATTGATGGAACTTGTGCGCATTCAGCCGCTGGAACCGTAGATCCCTCAAACTATGCTTTAAGAGATACAATCATGGCTGATCCAAGTTGTTTCTTGATGAACCAAATTGCTCCAGGTGGTTATACACCTAGATTCATTGGCACGATTACTGATACTTCTTTTACCACAGGTAGAAGAGGGGATATCACTGAAGGCTTTCTAAGCGGTCATACTTATGACGTTAGTGGCTCAGTCGGAAGAAATGAAGCTGATTTTGGTCTAAATAATACAGTTAACCCTTCAATGGGTCCCGATACACCTCGTAACTTCACAACGGGTTCTTACATCGAGCTTGAGAAAACTTTTAACTTCGATCTTCACAATCAATATGATAACTTAAGCGTTGCCTATGGTGCTGAGTGGAGAGAAGAAACATTTGAGGTTATTTCAGGTGAAGAGGCTTCATGGAAAGCTGGTAAATATGCTCTTCAAGGCTTTAATGTTGGATCTCATGGTTTTGCTGGATTTTCTCCAGACTCCCAAGGCTCTTTCACAAGACGAAGTGTTGGATTGTATGTTGATCTAGAGAACCAAGTTAGCGACCAATTGTTAATAGGTGGATCTATGCGTTACGAGGATTACACAACTTTTGGAACAACCAATGACTTTAAATTTAAAGCAAGATATGAAATCTCAGATAACGTTGCATTGCGTGGCTCTACAAGCACAGGTTTCAGAGCGCCAACACAGGGACAGGTTAATGTTGTTAATACTCAAACAACCTTGGTGGATGGTCAGTTAACTCAGGCTCAGACGTTGCCTGGATTTAAGCTTGGTGCAGGGCAATTAAAGCCTGAAGAAGCAACCAACACATCCTTTGGTATTGTTTACAACGAAGGCGCTTTGTCTCTTACAGCTGATTTCTTTAATATTGAAGTGGAAGATAGGGTTGCTTTGACAAGTAATGCAGCTCCAACAGCAGCTCAGGTTACAGCTATGGGTGCAGCGGGAATACCTAATCCAGAGCTCATTGGACAGGTTAACTACTTCACAAATGATTTTGATACTGAAACTTCAGGGTTTGATCTGGTTGCTGTATACAGCACAGAATTAATGGGTGCTGATTCAGATATAAGCGCTGCATGGAATCACACAGAAACAGAAGTGACAAATGCTGGAACTGTCACCGGTGCCTCAAAAGTGAAACGCCTAGAAGAAGGTCTACCCGAAGATAGAATGACCCTAACTCTTGCTCAAACTTGGAGTGACAAAGTGAGTACATTTGTTCGCGCAAATATGTATGGCGAGTATTATGCAGTTCACGCTGACTGGTTTGGAACAACTTCTGACGCTGAGTGGACGGTTGATGCTTCAGTTAATTTTGAGCTAACAGATAACTTTAATGTGTCTGCCGGCGTTCAAAACTTATTTGATACAGAGGCCCTAAAAATTCATGGTTCATCTGGAGCTGTTGCAGAGGGTGTTCCTGGGAATGTGTTGGGAGGAATCTATTATGAAACTTCTCCATATGGCATAGAGGGAGCTTTCTGGTACGTGAGTGCTGGATATAACTTCTAAGTTAAATCTTACAATCAAAAGGGTGCTTCTTAGTGCCCTTTTTTATGGATGGTATTATTTATTTCTTAGATAGAGCTGAAACACAATACAGCCCTAGAGAAACTGCCGGCCCTATTCCAAATGCAAAAAGAAGCGTTGCCAACCCCAAAGTTCCACCTAAAGTCCAGCCAATACAAACAACAGCTACTTCAATTAAAACTCTAACCCATGCAATCGGTAGGCCAGTAATTCTTTGAAAGCCTGTCATGAGACCATCTCTCGGTCCTGGCCCAAGGTTTGCAATGAGGTATATTCCGGTAGCAAAGCCAACAATTAACGTTCCAATAAGCGCTTGTAGAATTTGGAACCCATATTGCTCAGGGTGAGGTAGAAAAGGAAGAGACCATTCAATTACTGCTGCAATAATGATCACATTAAGCATTGTTCCAACCCCAGGCAACTGCTTGATGGGTATCCATAGTAGCAATACGGCAAGACTGATTAGAAATGTGAGGGTTCCAATGCTTAAGCCAGTAGAAATTGATAAACCTTCAGCAAGCACGGTCCAAGGACTCATTCCAGTCCCAGCAGTAATAATTAATGATTCGCCTAGGCCAAATAGCATTAACCCAAAGCAAAGGATTAATATTGTTACAGGCGATGGAGAAAAATTTAGTGGCTTTTCCGAGCTCCAGCTTACCTTGGGCACAGATTTGATAGAAAAAATTTGCATGGAAAATATTTGTAATATTATTTAGCGATAGTTTAAGTTAACGCCATGCTAATTGTTAATTTATATAGAGAATTAATTCAAACTGGAGTTAATACTTGCAAGGTTTTTGGAGCCGGGACACAGCTCTTTTTCAGATAGTTGATTGAGAGGCGTATCCGCAATATTTAAAATTTCAGCATGGTCTTTGAGATCTGGGTTTACATATAATAATCCAGTTAATATCTTGCCTTCTTTTTCAGCCTCATTAAGCCTGTAAATAGCTCCCCCTTTGTCAAGTGGATCATACTTATCATCTAGTTTTTCTAGTGACAGTACCGCTCCACCATGGAGAGGAACATCAATTTGAGAGCCTTTCTCATATTGCGCTGTAATTTCTTCACCAAGCGGAACAAAATCAAGATTAGATACTGATAAATTATGTTCACGAATATGATCATAGCTTTTGGTTGATCCGTTGTGATTGTTAAAGGTTACACAAGGCGAAATAATATCAAGCAAAGCAAATCCTTTATAGTTCATAGCAGCCTTGAGCAAAGGTACAAGCTGTTCTTTATCACCAGAAAAGCTTCTACCAACAAAGCCTGCCCCTAACTGGATTGCCATAGCGGGAAGATCAATAGGAGCAAATAAATTATCCTCACCATATTTACTCTTAGATTCAAGATCATTAGTTGCAGAAAACTGACCCTTGGTTAGGCCGTAAGTTCCATTGTTTTCAACTATGTAGGTAATATTCAATTGCCGTCTAGCCGCATGCATGAATTGCCCTATTCCAATTGATGCAGTATCACCATCACCGGAGACTCCTAGATAAAGAAGGTCTTGATTCCCTAGATTAGCTCCTGTGGCGACCGATGGCATGCGTCCATGCACTGAATTAAAGCCATGCGCTTGATTAAGGAAGTAAGATGGTGATTTTGATGAGCAGCCAATCCCGGAGAGCTTTGCGATCTGGTCTGATGAGAGGTTCAGTTCATAACATGCTTCAATAATCGCCGCACTAATAGAATCATGCCCACAGCCAGCGCATAAGGTAGAAATGGAGCCTTCATAATCTCGTCGAGTTAATCCTAATTCATTTTTTTCTAGTCTTGGATGATGATTAGCAGGCTTAATAATATAGGTCATTTTGAGGCCTCTGCAGTTTTCGCAATCTCTTTATCTGATAAGCGTTCAGTAATTTTAGTTGATATAAATTTTGCAGTAATTGGGGAGCCATCAAAGCACAGAACTGAAGCTAATTTTGTGTGAGCTACCTTCGCTTCTGCCAGGATCAGAGTTTTCATTTGAGCATCTCTATTTTGTTCTACCACAAAAATTAAATCATGTTGCTCAATAAACTCCCATACCTCAGGTCCAAATGGAAAAGATCTCAGCCGCATTGCATCTATTGGATATCCAGATTCAGACATCAGGTCTAATGATTCCTGCATTGAGGCCTCAGTGCTACCATAATAAATAATCCCAGTGGAGCTAGCGTTTATACCTTGTTTGAAAACTGCTTTGGGCAAAAATTTTGTTGAGCCTTCATATTTTTTTAGAATGCGAGACAGGTTTCTTGCGTTAGCCTCACCATCTTCTATGTATTTTGCATATTCATCATGAGAGCTACCCCGGGTAAAGAAGGCTCCTTTTTCAGGATGAGTCCCAGGAAGAGTTCTGTAGGGAATGCCATCTCCGTCAACATCAAGATATCTGCCAAATGATTCCATATTATCAAGATCCTTTTTAGATAGAACCTTGCCCCGATCAAATTTCTTAGAATCATCCCATTCAAATGCTGGGCATGTCCAATCATTCATCCCGATATCTAAATCTGATAAAACAAAAATAGGCGTTTGAAGCCTATCAGCAATATCAAATGATTCTGCCGCAAACTCAAAGCATTCTTTTGGATCAGCTGGAATTAATAGGACATGTTTTGTATCACCATGAGATGCATAGGCGCACGTCAAAATATCGGATTGTTGCGTTCTGGTAGGCATGCCAGTTGATGGGCCGCCTCTCTGAATATCAAAAATTACCACTGGAATCTCAGCAAAGTATGCCAAGCCAACAAATTCATTCATCAATGAGATTCCGGGGCCGCTGGTGGCTGTAAACGCCCTGGCTCCATTCCAGTTAGCGCCAATTGCCATGCCAACTGCCGCCAGCTCATCTTCCGCTTGAACAATTGCATAATTATTTTTCCCAGTACTTTTATCAACTCTAAATTCCTCGCTATATTTTTTATATGCTTCAGCTAAGGAGGTTGAAGGGGTGATTGGGTACCATGCGCATAAGGAAGCACCTCCATAAACACATCCAAGTCCTCCGGCATTATTTCCATTTGTTAGAATCATTCCATCGGTTAAATTTGAATTTTTAACCTTGATGTCACATTGATCTTGGAGGTTAGATTGGGCGTAATTAAATCCCATTTCTAATGCCCGAACATTGGGCTCAATTAACCTTTCCTTTCCCTTAAACTGCTCATTGATTAGGGTAATAAAAATCTCTTGATCAATATCAAGCAAGAATGATAGAGCTCCAACATAGACTAAATTTTTAAATAACAGTCGCTGCTTTGGATTTGGAAATTCTTCTACGCAAAGAGAGGTAAGCGGTATCTCTAGAATATTAATGTCATCCCTATCAAACTTTCTTTTCCAAGATGAGTCGTACAAGAGGTAGCCGCCGGGATTTATCTCTTCAACATCTTGTTTGTATGACTGAGGGTTCATGGCAACCATAAAATCTATGCCTGCTTTCCTGCCTAAGTATCCCTTTTCACTGGCTCTGATTTCAAACCACGTCGGAAGCCCCTGAATGTTAGATGGAAAAATATTTTTTGGGCTTACGGGTATTCCAGATCTAAAAATGCCTTTCGCAAACATTTGATTTGCACTAGCTGAGCCTGAACCATTTACATTAGCAAACTTAATGACAAATTCGTTGATTGATTGAATTTTTTTCATGAATATACCTTGGCTTCTTCATACAAGAATGTTTGCATGTCCCATGCACCAGTTGGGCATCGTTCAGCGCAAAGACCACAGTGCAAACAAACATCTTCATCTTTAATCATGGTTCTTTTTGTAGGAAGTATTTGAGATACGAGAAGATCTTGGGTTACATTTAATGCAGGAATTCTTGTGTTTTGCCTCACCTCATCTTCCGAGCCACTGAACATAAAAGTAATACAATCTGTTGGGCAGATATCAACACAAGCATCACACTCAATGCATAGACTTTCAGAAAAAACAGTTTGCACATCGCAATTTAGACATCTTTGTGCCTCTTCCATTGCTAGCGCCTCATCAAAGCCCTTTTCAACCTCTACCTTTAAGCTCTTCAGCGCAATGGCTTGATCTGTTTTTGGAACCAAGAATCTCTTGGCCTGAGAGATGTCATTATCAAAGGACCATTCATGTAGCCCCATTTTTTGACTCACTAAATTCACGCCAGGTTTTGGCCTCTCTTTGATGTCTTTATTTTGACAGAATTGATCAATGGAGATAGCAGCTTGATGGCCATGAGCTGCAGCCCAAATAATATTTTCTGGACCCCAGGCAGCATCTCCGCCAAAAAATACTTTAGGATGAGTGGACTGAAAAGTTACTGGATCCACAACAGGCATATCCCATTCACCAAATTCAAGCCCTACATCTCTTTCAATCCATTCAAATGAATTATCTTGCCCTATGGCTACCAAGACATCATCACACCCAATCATTACTGGTTTATCTTTAGTGGGAACCAATGATCTTTTACCATCTTTATCAAATACCGCTTCCACTTTCTGAAATTCCATTCCAGTTAATTTTCCATTTTCATGAAGGAATTTTTTAGGAACATGGTTTTCTAGAATAGGAATATTCTCCTCCATGGCATCTTCAATTTCCCACTCAGAAGCTTTCATTTGAGAGAAGGGGCTTCTCACTACGACCTTTACATCTGTTGCTCCAAGCCTCAAAGAAGATCTACAGCAATCCATTGCAGTGTTCCCCCCACCCAAGACAATCACTCGCTTGCCGACTGAATCAATATGCTCGAAAGCAATACTTGTAAGGAAATCTATCCCAATGTGAATATTTTTAGATGCTTTTTGGCGTCCTTCTATGTTGAGATCGCGTCCTTTGGGCGCACCTGTGCCTACAAAGACAGCGTCAAAATCTTCTTTTAAAAAGGATTTCATGCTTTTAATTTCTGAGTTAAATTTTGTCTCAAGCCCCATGCTGAGTATGAGATCAACCTCTTCATTTAAAACCTCTTCAGGAAGCCTAAATGAAGGAATGTTTGTTCTCATTAGCCCGCCTGCTTGAGGATCCTTTTCAAAAAGAGTGCATTCATATCCGATCACAAGCAAATCCCTTGCTACCGTTAGCGAGGCTGGGCCACCACCTATTAATGCAATTTTTTTACCATTTTTATTCTTTGGAATTTTAGGCAGCAAATCTGTAATGTCATCTTTGTAGTCAGCGGCAACACGCTTTAGTCTGCATATTGCCACAGACTTTTCATGAGTTCGCGTTCTTCTGCAAGCTGGCTCGCAAGGTCGATCGCAAGTTCTTCCGAGTATTCCCGGAAAGACATTTGATTCCCAGTTAATCATGTAAGCAGCTGTATATTCTCCTTGAGAAATTTTTCTAATATATTCAGGGACTGGGGTATGAGCAGGGCAGGCATATTGGCAATCAACTACTTTATGATAATACTGAGGATCAGCAGTGTCCGTCACAGGCATAAATGTTTTAACGTCGCCTTTACCACCCTTACGAGGGAGAGCTTTTTTTGCCGAAAGAATCTTTCTTTTAAACTCTTGCACAACGGGCTCTCTTAGTTTTTGAGCCTTTGTAAGTTCATGAGTATGAAGTGAAACCCTAAGATCAAAACCTAATGTTTTACGAAGAGGCATTGGAACAGCAACTTTCACCCAGTATGTATTGTGTCTTTTGAAAAGATATTTAGTGTCCATTTTACAATTTAGCCCCCCAGCGAAATTGAATATAAGGTACAGGAAATTACCTGTACCCTATGAGGTATAAAAATACAATAAACACATACACCCATTAAAGCAATGCTATAAAAATATTTTTTTTAATCATTATGCAAAATAAGGAACTTTTTTGATAATCTGCTCATTGTTGATAAATATAGATATATCCTAGCAGCTCAGCCAATTCAAAATTTTAAGACATTAATATCCTTTGGATTAGTAATTTTTTTACCCGAGTGCCAGTTTCAACCTATAAATCTTTATGATGAGACTGTTAATCCATCTGCAGTTTAGCATTGAGGGATACATGGGAGCGGTTATGGCGTTGCAACCACTCCAGGATGCCAAGCGCTAGTTCGGGCTCGTAGCGATGATTTCTGGAGTGGGATGAAGCACTCATTCTGTTATAAAAAACGCCTTCAGGTGGCATATCCATTAAATTGAAATTCATATCCGGCACATACCAAAATGTATAAGCCGCACCAACTTCTTCAAGTGCTGCCTTAAATGGGGAGAGCCATTCTTTATTTTCATGGATAATAAAAATCATACTTATTTCAATCCAGCCTTTAGCCCATCAATTAAATCATCCAGATCCTCTAACCCAGCGGAGACCCTGATTAACCCCTCAGAGATTCCAGCTAGCTTTTTTTCTTTGGCAGTTAATGGGGCGTGCGTCATGGTATAAGGATGGCAAACAAGACTTTCAAATCCACCCAAGGATTCTGCAAGAGAAAAATGTTCAACCTGCTTAAAAAACTTCCTGACTGCTGGCAAGCCTCCTTTAAGCTCAAAACTTAACATTCCACCAAATCCTTTTTGCTGTTTTTGAGCAATCAAATGTGAAGGGTGACTCTCCAGACCTGGGTAATACACAGTTCCAACTTTCTTGTTATTAGATAAGACTTCAGCTAACCCCATCGCATTTTTTTCATGAGTTTTCATTCGAAGACTTAATGTTCTTAATCCCCTTAGTGTTAAGTAGCTATCAAATGGAGCTCCTGCAACTCCCGTTGCATTTGCCCAGTCCTGGATTTGATCATGGAGTTTTTTTGTTTTAGCAATAACAGCGCCGCCTACAACATCTGAATGTCCATTAATATATTTGGTAGTTGAATGCATGACGATATCTGCTCCCAGCGTGAGAGGATTTTGTAGTGCCGGCGATAGGAAAGTATTATCAGCAGCTATCAGAGCCTTTGAAGTTTTGGCTAGTCGAGCTATTGCTCGTATATCTACGCTTTGGAGCAGTGGGTTGGAGGGCGTCTCGATCCAAATCAATCTTGGCTTAATTTTTATAATCGATTGTTCTAGCTTTTCTACTGAGCTTTGATCAATAAAATGAGCTGTTAAATATCCCTTGTCATGAAGCATAGAGAATAGTCGAAAGGTACCCCCGTAGCAGTCATGAGGCAGAATGACGTGATCATTCACATTAAGTAAATTAGCCACCAAGCCAATTGCAGATAAGCCCGAGCTTGTGATAGTTCCGCCAAAGCCTTCTTCAAGCTCAGCTAGAGCCTCCGCGAGTATGTCTCGAGTTGGATTGCCGCATCTGGTGTAATCATATTTTTGTTCCCTCTCAAATTGCTTAAATGCAAAGTTAGAGGATAGGTATAAAGGAGGGACTACCGCACCATGCTGAGGATCAGTCTCCAGTCCAGCTCTAGTGATTACAGTGTCTTTATTAATCTTTTTGGTCATCTCAAACCTCTCGCGCCATTTTAAAATTGGGCTGGCAAAAAAAAACCCATCTGCTTTGCTAGATAGGTTTCCGAAAGGTCTATTTAGCTGAATTTATAAAGCACCCGCAAGTTGAATTCAAATCGGTGCTGAAGTTATTCTATTTTAAATTTTCTATTTTAGATACCCTGACCCCCTAAATAATTATGATAAAGTGACTTCATGCCATTGATAGACCCTTTACAAGATATTGCCGATCCTGACACTAAGAAATTAGTAGATTTTTTCAATGAGACTTTGGGATTTTGCCCTAATTCAGTTCTTACAATGCAGCGGCAACCCTCTATAGCGAAGGCTTTTGTTCAGCTAAATATGGCGGTGATGGAAAATCATGGTCAATTAACCTCAGAATTTAAACGACTCATTGCTTTTGTAAGCAGCAATACTGCTGGATGCAGGTACTGCCAAGCTCACACCATTAGAGCGGCTGAGAGATACGGCGCATCTCAGGATAGATTAAATAATATATGGGACTTTCAAAACCAAGAGTGCTTTACAGATGCTGAAAAAGTAGCCTTAAGCTTTACTCAACAGGCAAGCTCTGTGCCGGTGAATATTAATCCTGAGGTTGAATCGCAGCTAAAGGAGAACTGGTCTGATGAAGACATTGTTGAAATAATGGGTGTTATTGCTTTGTTCGGTTTTTTAAATAGATGGAATGATGTCATGGCTACATCCATAGAAAATGATGCAAAAATCTCTGGAGAGGAGTTGCTAACAAATATTTCTTGGCACCCTGGAAAGCATACCTAGATTTCTATACTAGAATCTGAACGATTAAGTTTTTTTCCAGCGTGTTTTTGCCTTAGATCCTGTTTTTTTATTGCCACCAGGGTTTCCAGCGCTATTGCCGCTAGGTCTTCCAGAGTTATTGCCGCCAGGTCTTCCAGCACCACTTCCACCAGGTCTTCCAGCACCACTTGGTCTTGAGCTGCTTCCACCTGGTTTTGAGAAACTATTTCCAGATTTGCTGTCAGAGCTTCTGCTGTTTCTGGAGAAGGCAGGTTTTCTGCCTCTTGGATTTCTTGATCTGGAATCACCGCCACCACCACTTGAAGGCTTATCAGTTGGCTTAAAAGCTTCATGGCTGGTTTGATCAATTTTAATTTTAAGGAGTCCTTCAATGCCTCTTAAAAATTTATGCTCATCAACGCTCATTAAAGAGATCGCAGTGCCTTCTTGACCAGCTCGCCCTGTTCGACCAATTCTATGAATGTAATCGTTTGGGTAAGTTGGCATATCAAAATTAACAACGAAGGGTAGGTTGCTAATATCGATACCCCGAGCAGCAACATCTGTTGCGACCAAGATTCGAACATCTTTTTCCTTGAACTCTCTTAATGCTCTCGTTCTTGCTCCTTGAGTCTTATCTCCATGAATAGTTCCAGTTTGGATGCCTGCCGCATTAAGATGCTTCGATATTTTTTCACACCCATGCTTGGTTCTTGAGAAAACCAATGCTTGCGTCCATTGCTCATCTTCAATCATGTGCGCCAGCAGATCGTTCTTTTTATTTTTATCAACGTGGTAAATTACCTGCTTAATCTTGGTGACAGTAGTGTTTGGTGAATGAGCGCTAATCTCTACCAACTCATCACCCAAGGATTGAGCCAGTTTCTTAATTT